>ENA-OYWZ01000541-OYWZ01000541.1-human-gut-metagenome-genome-assembly--contig:-NODE-541-length-21784-cov-19.716370_pt1 | contig 21784 bp, 10 predicted proteins | sample MGYA00244841_ERZ653414 | MGnify/ENA primary metagenome ERZ653414 (study PRJEB26926, sample SAMN06164894) | human gut metagenome | biome: ENVO:00009003; feature: ENVO:2100002; material: ENVO:00002003... | reverse complement strand
ATGTGAGTATTGTGTGGAGTGGAGATGTAAATGATATCCACATCAGGATCATAAAAGACGTCATCAATGTTGTCATATACCTTTGAAATGCCATATTTTTGTGCAAAAGCTACGGCCTTTTCATGAGTTCTGTTGGCAACTGAATAAAGAGTGCGTCCTTCCTTGGAGAGAGCATGCGCGAGCTCATTAGCTATTACACCGCAGCAGAGTGTTGCCCAATTAAGCTGTTTCATGTGAAATCCTCCTTTTTAACTTAAAGTATTGTAGCTGTGATGGTACATAAATTATTTAAAATGGTGTGAAATAACAAAATATAAACTCATTGATGATACCTTTTGACCCTTTAATCATAAAATATGTACCATAATGAACATATTCTAGCATGATGAATTATGAATTACAATGCATTTAGATTCAAAACAGTCAAAAACAGTCAAATTTGATAGTGACTAAATTAAAATTAGTTAATTTGAACTATATTTTAGATTATAAATTAGTAATAGAAAAGATACTAAAATTAGTAATTAGGCAAGTATTAATGATATATATGTTATATTCTGCACTAAAATCAATGTTGTATTTGCATATAGTGCACAATTTTAAAACTTGCTTTATATATTTTCAACAATTTTTAGTGTGATTATTTGTGAATATAAATGACGGATTATGATTGACAATGACGGATTATGAAAATATAATTATACTACAAGTTAAATGAATGTTGAAATGTTTAATACAGTAATTTGAAAATAAGCATTAAATAAATGGCTTATAAAATAAGTCTTTGAATAATTTGATAAACTGGGGTGATTAGATGCTGGCAGAAGATAGATGCAAAAAAATACTCGATATATTAGATTCGATGGGAAGTGTGACTGTTCAGCAGCTTATGGATGAGCTTGATACATCCGAGTCAACAATCAGACGTGATCTGGTTGCAATGGACAAGAAGGGTTATCTCACCAAGGTACATGGTGGTGCGATTGTAAATAATACGAATATCCATACTCAGGATGAGAAGGTTATCAACAGGCTTAAGCAGAATCGCAACGAAAAGGAACAGATTGCCAGATATGCGGCATCACTTATTGTGGATAAGGATTTTGTTTATATAGATGCCGGTACTACAACAGCAGTCATGATTGATTATATTACTGCAAAGAATGTGGTTTTTGTTACAAACTCTCTGACTAATGCCAAGAGAATTTCCGATAGGGGATATACAGTATATATTCTGGGTGGCGAGTTCAAGTCTACTACCGAGGCTATTGTCGGAGATGAGGCCGTTGTGACGCTCGATAAATATAATTTTACGAAGGGCTTCTGGGGAACCAACGGAATTACTGTGAAGAATGGATTTACGACTCCGGAGATAAAGGAGGCCATGGTTAAAAAGAAATCCATGGAGAATAGCAAGGAGAAATACATTCTTGCGGATGACAGTAAGTTTTCACAGGTATCAAGCATCAAGTTTGCTGATTTTGAAGATGCTGTAATTATTACAAATGCACTAAGTAATGACAACTATAAGAAATACAAAAATATTAAGGAGGTCTAACATGATTTACACAGTTACTTTTAATCCATCATTAGATTATATTGTTGATGTAACAGATTTTAAGACAGGAGTAGTCAATAGAACGACTGGAGAGAAGATTTTTGCAGGTGGTAAGGGCATCAATGTTTCCATGGTTCTTAAGAATCTTGGAATGAGCAATACTTCACTTGGTTTTACAGCGGGTTTTACAGGAAATGAAATTAAAAGACTTCTAGCAAAAAAAGGTGTTGATACTGATTTTATAGAGGTGGAGGATGGTATTTCACGTATCAACGTGAAGCTTCGCTCAAATGAGGAATCTGAGATTAATGGTCAGGGACCGGTAATCACTGAGGACAACATTAAAAAGCTTTATGAGAAGCTTGACTGCTTAAAGGAGTCTGATGTGCTTGTGCTCGCAGGAAGTATTCCTGATGTTATGCCTTCATCAATGTATATGGATATTATGAAGCATCTTGAGGGCCGTGGAATAAATATCGTGGTTGATGCGACAAGAAATCTGCTTACAAATGTGCTTGCATATAAGCCATTCCTCATTAAGCCAAACAATCATGAGCTCGGTGAGATATTCGGGGTTGAGATTACAGACAAGGACGATGTGATAAAATATGCAAAGAAGCTTCAGGAGCAGGGCGCAAGAAACGTGCTTGTTTCTATGGCAGGTGACGGAGCAGTGCTTGTGACCGAGGATGGACAGGAATTTAAGGCTAAGGCTCCTAAAGGAAAGCTCAAAAACTCTGTAGGCGCAGGTGATTCGATGGTAGCCGGATTTGTTTACGGATACCTCAAATCAAATGATTATAAGCAGGCATTTATTTATGGAGTATGTACAGGAAGTGCAAGTGCATTTTCTGAGGAGCTTGCTACAAAGCCTGAGGTTGAAGCACTTATTGATAAATGGGACAGTGCTTCCAATTAGACACACGGTATCAAAAAGGTTGATATAAATAATTAATATATTCTATTAGGAGGAATGATGTATGACAATCAGGGATTTGTTGGCAGCTGAGAGTATCAATTTAAATGGTACGCCTGCCGGAAAAACCGAAGCATTGAATCAGTGTATTGATTTGATGGCAAAAAGTGGCAAAATAGCCGATGTGGAGAAGTATCGCAAGGGTGTTTTTGCAAGAGAGGAGGAAGGCACAACAGGAATTGGAATGGGTATAGCAATTCCTCATTGTAAGTCTGATGCTGTTACTAAAGCAGGTCTTGCGGCAATGGTTGTAAAGGATGGGGTTGACTTTGAATCACTCGATGGTACACCTGCAAAGATTATTTTCCTTATAGCTGCACCAAACACAGAGGATAATGTGCATCTTCAGGTGCTTAGCAAGCTCTCTGTTATGCTGATGGACGAGCAGTTTACAAATTCTCTTATCAATGCCGGTTCAGTTGATGAGTTTTTAAATATCATCGATAGCGCTGAAAAAGCAAAGGATGAGAAAGAGGCTGCCAAAGAGGCAAAGGCGAAAGAGTCTGTTGAGGTGAAGAAGGACGATGTATTTATCGTTGCAGTTACAGCCTGTCCTACAGGAATTGCCCATACTTATATGGCTGCTGAGGCTATCGAGAAAAAAGCCAAGGAGCTTGGATATCAGGTAAAGGTTGAGACAAGAGGCTCAGGTGGAGCCAAAAATGTGCTCACAGATGATGAAATCGCAAAGGCTGCAGGTGTTATAGTTGCCTGTGATACAAATGTACCTACAGACCGCTTTGACGGAAAGAAGGTTATTGAGTGTCAGGTTTCTGACGGAATCAATAAGGCAGAAGAGCTCATAAAGAGAATTGCTGCCGGTGATGCTCCTGTATTTAAGGCATCAGGTAAAAAAGAGGCTTCACATTCATCAGTTGGTGGAAAAGAGAGCATTGGACATCAGATTTACAAGCATCTGATGAATGGTGTTTCACATATGCTTCCATTCGTAGTTGGTGGTGGTATTCTTATCGCAATCGCATTCCTTATCGATGGATTCAGTGTTGACCTTAATTCACTGCCGGCTGACCAGAGAGCAAATTTCGGTACTATTACACAGGGCGCAGCATTGTTTAAGGGAATCGGTGGAACAGCATTTGGATTTATGCTTCCTATCCTTGCAGGCTTTATCGCTATGAGTATTGCTGACCGTCCGGGTCTTGCAGTTGGTTTTGTAGGCGGTTCAATCGCAGCAAACGGTACATCAGGCTTCCTTGGAGCACTTGTAGCAGGTTTCGTTGCAGGATATATTGTGCTCCTCTTAAAGAAGGTATTTTCTAAACTTCCGGAGAGTCTTGATGGTATGAAGCCGGTTCTGCTTTATCCGCTGCTTGGTATATTCCTGGTAGGCGTTATAATGCAGTTTGTAGTTGAGCCTCCAATCGGAGCTTTAAATACAGCTATCAACAATGGTCTTAATGGACTTAACGGTGCAAGCGCAGTAGTGCTCGGAGTACTTCTCGGAGGAATGATGTCAGTAGATATGGGTGGTCCTGTAAACAAAGCCGCTTATGTATTTGGTACAGCTTCAATCGCTGCCGGAAACTACAATATTATGGCAGCAGTTATGATTGGCGGTATGGTTCCACCAATCGCAATCGCTCTTGCAACAATCTTCTTCAAGAACAAGTTCACAGCAGAGGAGAGAAAGGCAGGACCTACAAACTTTATCATGGGATTATCATTTATCACAGAGGGTGCAATCCCATTCGCAGCATCTGATCCGCTTCATGTCCTTCCGGCATGTGTAGTCGGTTCAGCAGTGGCAGGTGGACTTTCAATGGCATTTGGATGTACACTCATGGCACCTCACGGAGGAATCTTCGTAGTTCCTACAATCGGAAATCCGTTAATGTATCTTGTTGCATTAGTAATCGGATCTTTCATTGCATGTGGATTACTCGGATTACTCAAAAAGAAAGTAAGTGAATAAGCAATCCTCAATTATCATTTAATCCAACCTATAAACTAATCAACAAAGGCACTGCTTCGGCGGTGCCTTTGTTGTTATGTTGTGTATTAAAAATTAAAAGTATAAACATTCTCTGAAATAACAGCCTCATGCCTTGACGAGTGAATTTTCGAAGCATAAAGTATTATTTAAGATGTAACTATTCAGAAAATAAACATTAGTAAACAGTGAGGCATAAAATGGGCAAGGTTATAGGTATAGATTTAGGAACAACAAACAGCTGTGTGGCAGTATTGGAGAACAATCAGCCGGTAGTCATAACTAACAGCGAGGGTCAGAGAACAACTCCGTCTGTAGTGGCTTTTACAAAAAATGGAGAGCGACTGGTTGGCGAGGCTGCAAAGAGGCAGGCAGCAGTCAATGTGGACAGGACATTTTTCTCAATAAAGAGACAGATGGGAAGCGATTTCAGGGCAAAGGTGGACGGAAAGCTGTATTCAGCTCCTGAGATTTCTTCTATGATTCTCAGAAAGCTGAAAAAGGATGCAGAGGACTATATTGGTGAGGCAGTGACAGACGCCGTAATCACAGTTCCTGCATATTTTTCGGATGCGCAAAGGCAGGCAACTAAGGATGCAGGAAGGATTGCTGGGCTTAATGTGCTTCGAATCATAAATGAGCCGACCTCTGCGGCACTTGCATACGGACTGGACCACGGACAGCAGCAGAAAATTCTTGTCTACGACCTCGGAGGAGGAACCTTCGATGTGTCTGTTATCGAAATAGGGGACAATCTGATAGAGGTGCTTGCAACAGCCGGTGATAATCATCTGGGTGGAGATGATTTTGATGAGAGAATCACGAATTATCTTGTCACAGAGTTTTACAGACAGCAGAATGTGGATCTGAGAAAGGATAATACTGCTATGCAGCGTGTCAGGGAGGAGGCTGAGAAGGCAAAAAAGGTGCTTTCATCCTCATCCTCAACCACTATCAACCTGCCGTTTATCACCACTGTAAAGGGACAGCCGGTCCACATGGAGATGAACCTCACAAGGGCTGAGTTTAATGAGATAACAAAGGATCTGGTGGAGAGAACTGCTATTCCTGTCAATCAGGCACTTTCAGATGCGGGGATTTCCGCAGCAGAGCTTGGAATGGTGCTGTTGGTAGGAGGCTCGACACGTGTGCCGGCTGTTGTTGAGGAGGTCAGAAGAATTACAGGAAAAGAGCCTTCACATAACCTGAATCCTGACGAGTGCGTGGCACTCGGTGCAGCAGTACAGGGTGGCAAGCTCGGTGGAGCAATTGTCGCAGGCAGCAGTGCGGCAGAGATTATACTGATGGATGTCACACCGCTTTCACTCGGAATTGAGACGGTCGGTGGTGTCTCAACCAAAATTATTGACAGAAATACGACTATTCCTACGAGATACAGCCAGATTTTTACAACTGCAGGAAGCTTCCAGACCTCTGTGGATATAAAGGTACTGCAGGGTGAGAGGCAGTTTGCAAGGGACAATAAGCTGATTGGAAACTTCAGGCTAAAGGGCATCAAGCCGGCTCCGGCAGGTGTGCCGCAGATAGAGGTGACGTTTGATATAGATGCAAACGGCATTGTGCAGGTTTCTGCAAAGGACCTGGGCACAGGAAAGCATCAGGAGATTACGATTACCGCAAGCTCAAATTTGTCTGATTCTGAGATTGAGCAGGCAATCCGCGAGGCACAGGAGTATGAGGCAACAGACGGACAGAGAAAGGCTTATATTGATGCAAGAAGTGAGGCTGATACGCTTGTGCGACAGGTGGAAAATGTCATGGCTGACAAGGAAAAAAGAAAGGCTATGGACAGCGCACAGAAAAAGAGTGTGAAATCGTCACTTTCATATGTGAAGAAGCTTATTTCAAGGACAAAGCCCGGAAATGTGAGCGAAGAGCAGGCTGCCGAGATAAAGCATGCGGCAGATGAACTGAGAAATGCGGCAGCGGGATTGATTTAATTATAGTAACTACTATTATTCATTTGGCTATTTACGAGAAGCGGATTTTCATATAAAATATGGGTAAGTGGTGAGTATTCATAACCACCCTGAATAGTTATAATGTTAATTTAAATCCGAGGAAATAGAAAATGAATGCGAACGATAAAACAGAAAAGGTACTAAGAGAAATTCATATCATGCTCTCAAAGGCGGAGCCGTATAAGCCGGAGCCGAGCAGGGTGATCATAAACAAGCAGCAAATGATAGATTTACTTGCTGAGCTGAATAAGTGTATATATGCAATACAGGATGAGTATGAGCTTACTGAACAGAGTCGCAATCACGCAGAGAGAGAGTTCAGAAAGAAGGGGGATCAGATAGTCTGGGATGCAAGCAGAAAGGCTGAGGATGTGTATGCAGCATCGGTTATCTATACGGATGAGGCGCTTTCAAGAGTGCGTGATATCATCAATGATACCAACGAGTCACTTGAAAAGCTGTGCAAGAATATGAAGGATAAGATTGCAGAGCAGGAGAAGATAGTTAAAACTAACCAGTATGAGCTCAAGGGACAGCTTCAGGATTTGTCCGATACGGAGAAGTATCTTAAGATTATCGATGACAGAAATAAGGAGATAGAACGTCAGAAAAATGCAGGTAAACCTGTAGAGGAGCGTACTATTGACAATGAAGAGAAGTCCATCTATGCAAACAGACAGACTGAAATCAAGGTAAATATGGATTATATCAGAAAACTGGGACTTGCTGAGGGCGAGGACCTGGGAGATGGTGTAGTGGGTGAAGTGAAGCTTGCAGACGATACACCTGATGCCGGATTAAATCATAGCAATGATAAGGATGAAGCCAAGGCTGCCGGCTCAAAATCGTCTGTTGATGAGGATTATAAGGCAATAAGCAGAAAAGCCGGCAATCCACCTGTTATCAACACAAAGGAAGGGAAGGAGCTCACAGACGGTATCCACAGAATGTGGCAGAGCATCACCGGAAATAAAGGGAAATGAAACACACCTATGTAATATAAAGCAGCAGTTCAAAACAGAACGGCTGCTTTTTGGCTTATATTTAAAAGTGGGTAATATTAAGCAGATTTTAAGAAAAACAAAGTGGATAATCTGATAAAATATAGCTGACTAACGGCAGGAGAAGGTTTCTGTTCAAAATTCATAGAAGGAGGATAATATGACAATATTAGTTTGTGATGACGACAAGGAAATAGTTGAGGCAATTGAGATTTACCTGATGCAGGAGGGCTACGACGTGGAGAAGGCTTACGACGGCATACAGGCGGTTGAAATTATGAAGAATAAAAAAATAGACCTCATGATAATAGATGTCATGATGCCAAAGCTCGACGGAATAAGAGCCACTTTGCAGATACGAAAGGAAAGCAGGGTGCCGATAATCATTCTATCGGCAAAGACAGAGGATGCTGACAAGATTTTAGGCCTCAATGTGGGAGCTGATGATTATGTCACAAAGCCTTTTAATCCGCTTGAGCTTGTGGCAAGGGTAAAGTCACAGCTTCGCAGATATACCACTCTGTCAAGCAATGATGCAGCCGGAGACAAGGTTTATGAAGCCGGAGGCCTTTTGGTAAATGATGATTTAAAAAAGGTGACTGTGGATGGCGAGGAGGTAAAGCTCACACCGATTGAGTACAATATTCTGCTTTTACTCCTTAAAAACAAGGGAAAGGTCTACTCAATAAATGAAATATATGAGAGTATATGGAACGAGGAGGCGATAGGCGCCGACAATACAGTTGCTGTGCACATCAGACATATCAGGGAAAAAATAGAGATAAATCCTAAGGAGCCGCGATATCTGAAGGTGGTCTGGGGAGTAGGCTATAAGATAGAGGACAACAAATGAAGCAGTATACGATAGGAAAAAAAGCAGCGGTCATAGTTTTACATCAGCTATGCATGATACTTATGGTGACAGGAGTGTTTGCCACAGGCTATGCATTCAGGCACGATGCGCATGGAAATATTGATATATATACACTAATATCGCTTGCGGGCCTGGTAGGCAGCTTTGTGAGCCTGGCATATATGGCAAACGTGGCAGGCAGAAAATCAGAGGATGATTACACAATATACTATTTACCGATTGACAAGGTATACTCTGATGTGATGCTAGTGATATTTACACTGCTCATGGTATTTATGGGAAAAGTGATTTCAGGCGTAAAAAACCAGCATTTTGACTATGCATCACTCATTATGACGGCCGGCACATTTACTTTTTTGTTTGATATGGCTTTTATTATTTTATACCAGAGCATTGTAAGGAAGATAAAAGGCAATATACTTTGCACACACAGCCTGATGTACAAGGGCTATGAGCTTTTGAAAAGAGTTATTGAGAAAAAGGATATCCATACACAAAAAACCAAAGAGATAATGCGCATACAGGAGGCTCTTGAAGCTATCTCGGAAGGAGCGCTTGACACTACACTTAATGTCAATGAGTTTCATGGGCAGCAGAAAAAGGTGGCGGAGGCTGTCAACCATATACGCCAGGGTCTTATGAGCTCGGTGAATGAGAGCCTTAAGAATGAAAAATTAAAGGCAGACCTAATAACAAACGTATCACATGATATAAAGACACCTCTGACTTCAATAGTCAACTATGTTGACCTGCTTAAGAGGGAAAATCTGGAAAATGAAAATGCCAAATACTATATACATGTGCTGGAGGAAAAGTCACAGCGCTTAAAGCAGCTTACAGAGGATTTGGTAGAGACATCAAAGATTACCTCGGGAAATGTGAAGCTCAATATGCAAAAGCTTGATCTGGTTGAGCTTTTATACCAGACCGGAGGTGAATTCAATGAGCGATTTGAGTCGAGAAATCTAACAATAGTTACAAAAATTCCATCAGAACAGATATTTATATATGCGGATGGGCGTCAGCTTTACCGCTCTATTGAAAATCTGTATACTAATGCCGCAAAATATGCACTGGAAAATACCAGAGTATATGTAGAGCTTGAAAAGGCAGATAAAAAGGCAGTTTTTACAATAAAGAATGTGTCTAAGAACGAGCTTGACATAGTAAGCAACGGAAATGTAGACTTGACAGAGCGTTTTGTGAGGGGAGAGAGGTCGAGAACCACTGAAGGAAGTGGACTTGGACTTTCGATTGCAAAGAATCTGACCCATTTGATGGGAGGAAAATTCGAAATTAAGGTAGATGGTGATTTATTTATTGCCACAATTACCTATAATATTATATAATAGTAAATAAAAGAATTTTGAAATACACATACGGAGGTAGAATAAGTGAAATTATATGAAAATGGTGCTTACCTTTTAAACGGTAAGGAAGTAATAATTGATGGACCGGAGGCTCAGGCAGCTGTCAAAAGCAAGACCGGCATGGACATCGATAAACAGACAGCTAAGCAGGAGACAATTGCTTACGGTATTTTAAAGGAGCACAATACATCCGGCAATATGGACAAGCTTCAGATTAAGTTTGATAAGCTTACATCGCATGATATCACATTTGTAGGTATCATCCAGACAGCACGAGCTTCAGGACTTGAGAAATTCCCTATCCCGTATGTACTTACAAACTGTCACAACAGCCTTTGTGCAGTTGGTGGAACAATCAATGAGGATGACCACATGTTTGGTCTCACATGTGCAAAGAAGTACGGCGGAATCTATGTACCACCTCATCAGGCAGTTATCCATCAGTTTGCACGAGAGATGCTTGCCGGCGGCGGAAAAATGATACTTGGTTCTGATTCACATACACGTTATGGTGCACTTGGTACTATGGCAGTCGGCGAGGGTGGACCTGAGCTTGTTAAGCAGCTTCTTGAACAGACATATGATATTGATATGCCTGAGGTAGTAGGCATTTACCTGACAGGAGAGCCAATCAAGGGCGTTGGACCACAGGATGTCGCACTTGCAATTATCGGAGAGGTATTCGGAAACGGCTTCGTAAAGAACAAAGTTATGGAGTTTGTAGGACCGGGTGTGTCTAATCTGAGCGTTGACTTCCGTATAGGTGTCGATGTTATGACAACAGAGACTACATGTCTTTCTTCTATCTGGAGAACAGATGACCAGGTTAAGGAATTCTTTGAGATTCACGGTAGGGCTGAGGACCACAAGGAGCTTAATCCGGGTGAGGTGGCTTACTACGACAGATTTATTGAGATTGATTTAAGCCAGATCCGCCCAATGATAGCTATGCCATTCCACCCAAGCAATACCTATACTATCGATGAGCTCAATGCAAACCTCATGGATATTCTCGATGACTGTGAGAAGAGAGCTGAGGTAAGCTTTGACGGCAAGGTGAAGCTTGATTTAAAGAGTAAGGTAAGAGACGGAAAACTGTATGTAGACCAGGGAATCATCGCAGGCTGTGCAGGCGGTGGATTTGAGAATATCTGCGATGCGGCTGACATATTAAACGGACATTCAATCGGAGCAGACGAGTTTACACTGAGTGTTTACCCGGCATCTACTCCAATATACATGGAGCTTGTGAAAAACGGAGCTGTAGCAAAGCTTCTTGAGACAGGTGCAATCGTAAAGACTGCTTTCTGCGGACCTTGCTTTGGTGCAGGAGATACACCTGCCAACAACGCATTCTCTATCCGTCATTCAACAAGAAACTTCCCTAACAGAGAGGGTTCTAAGGTACAGAACGGACAGATCAGCTCAGTGGCACTCATGGATGCACGTTCAATCGCTGCAACAGCAGCAAACAAGGGCTTCCTTACATCAGCAGCGGATATTGATGTCAACTTTACAAAGCCAAAATATTTCTTTGACAAGACTATATATGAGAACCGTGTATTTGACAGCCATGGAGTGGCAGATCCTTCAGTTGAAATCCAGTTCGGACCAAACATCAAGGACTGGCCGGCAATGAGCGCGCTTCCTGAGAATATGCTCCTTAAGGTGGTTTCAGAGATTCATGATCCTGTTACTACAACAGATGAGCTCATTCCTTCAGGAGAGACATCATCATATCGTTCAAACCCTCTTGGACTTGCAGAGTTCGCACTTTCAAGAAAGGATCCTGAGTATGTAGGCAGAGCAAAGGAAATCCAGAAGGCCCAGAAGGCTATAGAGAGTGGTGAGTGCGCAGGAAAGGCTGTTCCTGAGGTTGCTGAAATCATGGGAGTAGTAAAGAAAAAATTCCCTGAGGCAAGCCATGAGAATATGGGCTTCGGAAGCACAATTTTTGCTGTTAAGCCGGGTGACGGCTCAGCAAGAGAGCAGGCTGCCAGCTGCCAGAAGGTACTCGGAGGCTGGGCAAATATCGCAAACGAGTATGCCACAAAGAGATACCGTTCAAACCTTATCAACTGGGGAATGCTTCCATTCATCATCGATGAGGGAGAGCTTCCGTTCCACAACCTCGACTATATCTTCCTTCCGGGAATCAAGAAGGAAATCGAGGATGCAAAGACGGAGTTTGAGGCATATGTTGTCAAGGATGGTGAATTAAAGCCATTTACACTGAAGATGGGTGAGCTCACAGATGATGAAAGAGAGATAATATTAAAGGGATGTCTCATCAACTATAATCGTAAATAAGGAGAGTTTAATCCGATGGAAGAAACCGGAAAAGCTGGTAAAAAATCAAACATTGAGATAAATGCAGATAAGGGTGCGAAGCAGAATTCGCACCCGGGGCGTGAGGAATGGCCACATCTGATCAGAATAGGTGTCATGGTATTTGTCACGTTTGCAGTCAGTATACTGTTTTTCTTTGCACTGTACAGATTTGAGGGCTTTGCAGGCATATGGAGCAAGCTGCTTGCGGCAGCAATGCCTATTATAATGGGACTTGTGCTTGCATACCTGATGAATCCTGTCATGCTGTGGCTGGAAAGATGCTTTAAAAAGCTTCTTTCCAAAAAGATGAAAAGCGAAAGCAAGCTGCGAAAGGTTTCAAGAGCTCTTGCAATCACAGGCTCGGTTATTATTCTTGTAGCAATTATTTCGCTCCTCATTGCGGCTATTGTGCCTTCTGTCATAGCAAGTATATCGGGACTTATGAAGACACTGCCAAATGATGTTGCGGCATTCATTAACATGATAAAGAACGGCAATTTCGGGGACAGCAAAATTGCTGAGCTCGCGAGCACAGGTTTACAGAATGCAACCGACTACATTGAGGATTATGCCACAGAAAAGCTGATTCCTGAGGCACAGAAGTATGTTGCACAGATTACAACCGGTGTGATTTCGGTAGTCAGAGGCTTATTTAATTTTATTATCGGAATAATTGTGATGGTCTATGTGATGAGTATTCAGGAGACTCTCGCAGGACAGAGCAAAAAGATAATATATGCTGTCTGCAAGCCAAAGACAGGCAATATCATCATTGAGACGATCAGAAAGACAAATGAGATTTTTGGAGGCTTCATAAGCGGTAAGATTATAGATTCACTGATTATAGGTGTGATTGCATATTTCGGATGTCTGATTTTAAGGATTCCATCATCGGTGCTCGTTGCAGTGATTATCGGCGTCACAAATGTGATTCCGGTATTCGGACCGTTTATCGGTGCAATTCCATCGTTACTCATAGTAGTAATTCAGAGTCCGTGGCATGCGCTTTATCTTCTGATATTTATTGTCGTGCTGCAGCAGGTGGATGGCAATATAATAGGACCTAAGATACTTGGCTCATCTACCGGTCTTTCGACCTTCTGGGTTATGTTTGCCATACTAATCGGCGGAGGAATGTTTGGTTTTCTTGGAATGTTACTTGGTGTTCCAACCTTTGCTGTGATATACTATATTGTGAAAAGAGTTGTTAATTATGCTCTCAGGAAAAAGAAGCTTCCTGAGGACACAAGGGATTATACAAAGACAACAGGCGTAGATACCAAAAATAATAAGCTTAAATACGAGTAGGTGAAATAAGTGGATAAATACGAATACAATCTCAAGCTGGATCAGATAAAAGCCCTAAGCGCCGAGGAGGGCTATATGAGCGCAGCAGAGATTGCGGATAGCATAAATTGGAACAAAATTAAAAATGTAAATACACTCGTTAAAATCGGCGAAATCTACGAGAAGGCCGAAAGATACCAGGATGCAAGGGACATACTTTTAATGGCCTATGACCGTTCACCAATCGGCAGGATGATTATATACAGACTGGCTGAGGTCGCCATCAAGATGGGGGATTATGATGCTGCTACAGAGTATTATGATGAGTTTGTTGAGATAGCGCCTCATGATGATATGAAGTATGTATTAAGATATGCCATCAAAAAAGGGCAGGGAGCTTCATTTGATGAGCTTATCACTATTCTTGAAGAGTACAAGGATGAAGAATACACTGAGGAGTGGGCATATGAGCTTGCATATCTATACCACAAGGCCGGAAAAGCCGATAAGTGTATAGATGCCTGCGATGAGCTCATTCTGTGGTTCGGAGACGGACCATATGTGGAGCGTGCGCTGGAGCTTAAGATGCTTTATCAGCCACTTACCAAGGCTCAGGAGGAAAAGTACAGACGATTCAAGGCAGAGAAGGAAAAGCCGGCTAAGATAAAGGATGAGGCTGAGGTCACTGAGATAGGTGCCATGGAGATGGTAAAGGGCGGAGAGATAGTGCATGATGACGTAACTATTCCGCAGATTACTGTAAATCAGGAGAAGTTCAATACTGTAAATTTACAGCAGGAGATTGCCAAGGGTATGCAGCAGATCATGGAGGCCAAGGGCAAGAATGAAGTTGCTGATACGATGGATACCATCAAAAAGATAGTTGAGGATATTCCTTATCTCAAGCTCGAAAAGGAGCAGGAAGAGTATGTACAGCAGCCGGAAGAGACAGAGCATATCGCTACAGATGAAGAGATAGATGGTTCACTTAAGTTGAATTTCAAGGAGCTTTTGGGTGAAGACGCTGACGGACAGATGTCTATGGTCATGAGTGAAAAGACTCAGCTTGAGCATCAGATTACAGGACAGATGTCTATACAGGATGTGCTTGAAGAATGGGAAAAGACCAGACATGCGGCTGAAATTGCCCTTAAAGAGGCTGAGCAGCAGAAGCTTGAGTCAGCTAAGGCAAGAGCACTTCAGGAGGCAGGAGACATCATGGAGAGACTAAATGATGTCATTCCAAAGCTGGATGCAGGTGTCACTCCGAAGGAACTTCTTGAGGAGGAGTATTTGAAGGTCCCGGTTGATATTATAGAGCAGAAAGCTGCCGTGAAGGAGCCTGAAGAAGAGCAGAAACCGGATATGCAGGAGCTTTATGCAGAGGAGACTGTGGATGAAGTACAGGAGCCGCAGGAAGCACCGGAAGAGGCTATAGAAGAAGCTATAGAAGAAGTGCAGGAGTCACGGGAAGTACCTGAAGAGGCTGCAGATGAAGCCAGGGAACCGGTTGGAGAGCCGGAGGATATAATTATGGCAGAGGAGTCTGAGAAAGACGAGATACTCATGCAGCCGACTACCATGATGCCTGAAATAACAGATGATATGTTAAATGTCGATGATGATACATCAGATGATGAGACTTCACAGGAGAAAGAAAACGTTTCTGAGAAGAGAGATTTTGATCATGTGACATCATTTATCGAGCAGGAAATAGCCAAGATGACAGCAAAAAATCCGGGACTGGAGAAGAAGCTGGATATGGCTAAGACAAGAAAAATGCCGGATATTTCATTGCCGGAGGATTTAGACAGCGAAGAAGATGACTCGAAATTGAAAGAAACAAAACATATAAAAGAGCTTACAAGCGAACAGAAAGCTATATTTTCATATTTCATACCGGTAAAGGGTATGGAGGATCAGATCTGCAAGGCATATAATGCAGTGCTTGATCATTTCAACAGGAAAGAAAACGCATCCACAGGCAACCTCATTATACAGGGAGAGCAGGGATGCGGAAAGACAATGCTTGCTACAAGCTTTATAAAGGTATTACAAAAAGATGGTGAACAGCTTACAGGAAAGATGGGCAAGATTGATGCTGCCGCACTCAATAAAAAGGATGTGCAGCAGGTAGTCAGAAAGATAACAGGAGGCTGTCTCATCATAGAAAGAGCCGGTGACATCGACCGCAGCATAGCTGCCCAGCTATCATTTTTGATGGAGCATGATATTACAGGAACACTCTATATACTTGAGGATACATCAAAGGGTATAAAGAAGGCTCTCTCAATGGATGAGGGCTTTGCATCCAAGTTCACGGAAAAGATATCGGTTCCTATTTTTACAAATGATGAACTCGTATTGTTTGCCAAATCGTACTCTGCAGAGCTTGGGTACAAGATAGATGAGATGGCTATTCTGGCATTGCATAACAGAATCAGCAATATTGAGAGGATAGACCAGGCTACCACTCTGACAGAGGTCAAGGATATAATTGACGAGGCCATAGACAGGGAGGCTCACAGCGGACTTAAGAAGGCTATAAGTATTCTGACAGCCAGGCGATATACAGATGATGACCGAATTGTACTCAAAGAGGATCATTTCAGGGAAAAATAAATACTTATGGGGGGTATATATATGTGTAATTTTACAGCAATGGATTGTTACCTGTTTGGTCAGGCAACACACTATGATATCTACAAGAAGATGGGTGCTCACTTAGCTGAGCGTAAAGGAAAAAAAGGAGTGTGCTTTGACGTCTGGGCGCCACATGCGAGGGAAGTATACGTGTTTGGTGAGTTTAACGACTGGAATGAGACCAGTCATGAGATGAAGCGTGTAGAGCCGGAAACCATGGGAGTGTATGAGCTTTTTGTACCGGGAGCGCAAAAGGGTCAGATGTATAAGTTTATTATAGTCACGGAACAGGGGGATAAGCTGTACAAGGCGGATCCATACGCAAACTACGCAGAGCTTCGTCCGGGAACAGCGTCAATCATCACAGATATCGAGCACTTCACATGGACTGACAAAGAGTGGATGGATAAGAGAGCAGCAAAGTCAGATGCTGATGTATATTCTTCACCTATGGCTATATATGAGTGCCATCCGGGCTCATGGATGAGACATCCGGGCAGAGATGATGAGGGCTTTTATACATACAGAGAGCTTGCAAAATCACTCATATCCTATGTGAAAACTATGGGATATACACATATTGAGCTTATGGGTATTTCAGAGTATCCGTTTGATGGCTCATGGGGATATCAGGTGACAGGCTACTATGCACCTACATCGAGGTATGGAGAGCCTGAGGATTTTGCATACTTTGTTGATCAGTGCCATAAAAATAATATCGGAGTAATCCTCGACTGGGTACCTGCACATTTCCCAAAGGATGCGCATGGACTTGCCAATTTCGATGGAACAGCCACATATGAGTATGCAGACCCAAGAAAGGGAGAGCATCCCGACTGGGGCACAAAGATATTTGACTACGGTAAGAATGAAGTAAAGAACTTCCTTATCGGAAGTGCACTTATGTGGATAGAAAATTACCACGTAGACGGACTCCGTGTGGATGCAGTTGCGTCAATGCTTTATCTTGACTATGGAAAGAACGACGGACAGTGGGTGCCAAACAAGTTTGGAGGAAATAAGAACCTCGAGGCAGTAGAGTTTTTCAAGCATATCAATACACTCATACTTGGAAGAAATCACGGAACTGTAATGATAGCCGAAGAGTCTACCGCATGGCCAAAGGTAACAGGCAAGGTAGAGGAAGACGGACTGAACTTCAGCTACAAGTGGAACATGGGATGGATGCATGACTTCCTTGATTATATGAAGCTGGATCCATATTTCCGTAAAAATAACCACAACAAGATGACATTTGCGATGAGCTATAATGAGAGTGAGAAATATATTCTGGTACTGTCACATGATGAGGTGGTACATCTGAAGTGTTCTATGCTCAACAAAATGCCGGGCTTAGAAGGGGATAAATTCAAGAACCTCATGGCAGGATATGCATTTATGATGGGACACTGTGGAAAGAAGCTTCTTTTCATGGGACAGGAGTTTGCACAGAAGCAGGAGTGGAGTGAGGAAAGAGAACTCGACTGGTATCTGCTTGAGAATCCGGAGCATAAAAAGATCCAGAACTGGGTAAAGGAGCTGCTTCACCTCTATAGGAGAAACCGCAGTCTGTATGAGCTGGATTCAAGCTGGGAAGGCTTTGAATGGATAAATGCAAACGATGCAGACAGAAGCATCTTCAGCTTTATCAGAAAGAGTAAGGATGGCAAGAATAATATGCTCTTTGTCATCAATTTCACACCGGTAGAGAGACCTGATTACAGAGTCGGAGTGCCAAAGCACAAGACATATCAGCTTGTTTTAGATAGTGAGGATCCTAAGTTTACAGGCAAAACGGTACAAGAGCCTGTAAAGAAGGCTGCAAAGGGCAGAGGCAAGGCAGCAAAACAGTCATATAAGAAGCTGGACTATAAGGCAGTCAAATCAGAGTGTGACGGCAGACCATTTTCATTTGCTTATCCACTTGCGCCTTACGGAGTTGCTGTATTTAAATACTAATATACCGGTAAACAGCAGGCTAAAGGACCGCGCCAATTTAAGGCGCGGTCTTTATTTTTGCGTATTATATGTCGATATAAAATAAAAAGATAACTATTCAGAACCACCCCCTCACATATGAGCAAAAAATATCCATAAATAAAGGCTGCAGAGATGGTATATATGCAGGGCACGGAGCAGGAAATATGCAGATAGAGAATTTGATTAATAAAAGCACAGATACGAAAAATACGGACACAAAAACCATAAATGACATGACAACGGGTATGCGTGTGTCAGACTACATAAAGACAGACAGTAGTGACAATATGTCAAAAAAGGCGGCTGTTGTCGGTTCGTCAAACTCTGTTGATATGTCGGATACGATATATGCAAGACCACAGGCTAAAAATGAAGCCGGGAACAGCGATGACACAGATATGGCAGAAAATCTGCTAAATGACATGAATCAGACCTCAGAAAACAGGCGAAATGATATGATTGTCACTGCAAGCACCACCACGAGTGATGATTACAAAGCTGCAAAGGATGACGGCTACGATGTCATTGTCACTGAGACCGATAAGATAAAAGCAGTGCTGGCAAAGGCAGGTGTAGATATATCCATATATGGAGATGATCTGAGCAAGGAGCAGCTCACAGACATCACGGGAAGCCAGACTGAAGCGGCCATGCTTGTCAATCAGATGAAAGCATATGATATTCCTGCTACAGATGACAATATAAAGGCAGGTACAGATGCCATAGACCGGGCAAAGAGCCTTACAAATATATCCAATGAGACAAAGGCATATCTGGTCAGAAATAACATGAATCCGACGGTTTCCAATGTATACAAGGCTACGTACAGCAGCAGTCAGGTACAAGATTACAGGCAGAAAACCAAAATGACGGAGATATCAGATGAGCTGTTTGAGGAGCTTAAGCCACAGCTTAAACAGATATTAGAGGAAGCTCATATAGACAGTAGTGATGAGAATCTGAATCAGTGCAGATGGCTGATAGATGAAGATATAGCCGTTACACCTGATAATGTGCTGCTTGCGAATCAGATAGACGGCATTACCGCAGCAGGAGAAAATGTGAGCAGTGATTTTTATGCAAGGGCAGTGACAGAAGCACTGGCAATGGGAAAAAAGGCTACAGATGCCACTATGTCACAAGATGGTCTGACATTTGACATGGCAAAGAAAGCCTGTGATGTATTAGGTGAGGCGACCGCAGATGACATTGTCACATTAGAGTCAGATAACATACCTGTCACGATAGAGAATCTGTCAAAGCTTATAGCTGCAAGAGGCAAGGATAGTGCAGCATCGCAAGCCTCAGCGAATAAAGCTGCGGATAATCAGATTACAGACAGCCGGGAAGCAAGGCTTGTGACAGCTCAAAGAAAGCTTGAGGAAGCGAGACTTTCCATGACAGCAGAAGCCAACCTTTCACTCATAAAAAAAGGAGTTTCAATAGACACAGAGCCTATTGAACGTGTAGTGGAGCTGCTTAAGCAGCAGGAAAATAAATACTACGGAGCGCTGTTTGGTGAGAGCAGTGTAGAGGCATCTGATGATAGGGTACGTATGTACAATAATGTCTGTGATATTTTCAATCAGATGAAGCAGCAGCCGGCGTATGTACTGACCCTGGAATCCGCTGATGACACTGTGTATGAGCTGTATACAGCAGGCAAAGCAATGAAGCAGTCATTAGAAGCAGCAGCCTCAGGATATGAGACTCTTATGACATCACCGCGGGCAGATATGGGAGATAGTATGTCAAAAGCATTTCAGAATGTGGATGATATACTTAAAGAGCTTCAGATAGATACATCTGAAAGCAATCGCAGGGCTGTGCGGATACTTGCGTACAATAGTACCGACATCACAGAGGACAATATAAAGCAGATAAAGTCTGTAGATGAGCAGGTGCAGAGAGCATTCAGCGATATGACACCGGCGGTGACGATTGAGATGATAAAAAGAGGCATATCACCGCTTGATATGAGCATGAGTGACATAAGTGACACTGCCAGACGGATAAAATCAGAAAATCCTGACGAAAAGGATGAGAAATTCAGCGAGTTTCTCTGGAAGCTTGAAAAGAAAAATGAAATCTCAGAGGAGGAAAGAGACTCATATATAGGCATATACAGGCTTATTTCACAGGTGGAGCAGTCAGATGGTGCTGTGATAGGCTCACTTGTTAATCAGGGAGCAGATATTACAATGAAAAATCTGCTTACAGCGGTCCGGGTACGAGGAAAGAGTGCCATGGACTATAAGGTGGACGATACCTTTGCCGGAGTGGACAGTGTAAGCAGTGGCATTAAAATTGACTCACAGATAGAAAGCGCATATCATACAAACTGCCTAAGGGATGTGCTTGATACACTTTCACCTGAGAAAATGGAGTTTGTGCAGTATGACAGCTGGCTTGATATGACTCCGGAGCAGTTAAGGCAGGCTGTATATGAGGCAGACGAGGATAACGCACTGTCAGAGCAATATGCCACAGAACAGCTAAGACAGTTCAATCAGGCAGTTTCGGTGCCTGAGAACGTATATGCTTTTCTAGAGAAATATGATGTAAAAACAACCGCGGTAAACCTCATGGCTGCGTCACGGCTAATGAAAAATCCGTCAGAGGCAGTAAGAAATCTCTGGGAGCGTGGAGACAGTGCTACGGCAAGGGCTCTTTTGGATGAGACTCTCAGACGGTTTTCTGAGTCGGTCAAAAATCCAAAGGAGCTTGCGCAGGCGCAGGAAACGCTGGCTGATACAGCAGAGCATGTTATGGATTCGATGATTATAGAGGATAGGCACACCGGTTCAATAGACCTCAGACAGATGAAGCTATTATGCAGTCAGCTAAGGATAGCTTCAAATATGTCGAGACAGGAAAACTATATTGTACCAATAGAGACTGCAGACGGGGTCACAGGTATGAAGCTTAGTATAGTAAGAGGCGAGGATAAAAAGGGCATGGTTGACATATTCCTTGAGGATAAAAAATGCGGCAGAGTAGCTGCATATTTTGAGGCAAAGGAAAACTCAGTATCTGCTATGATAGTCACAGACGATGAGCAGACTAAAAAGCTGTTTGAAGATAATATCACTATGTTTGAGGCAGGAATAAGTGATGGTGAACAGCGTGTGCGCATAGATGTGGCACTGGAGCATGATATATCTGCAAAAGAGTCTAAGATGTCAGATAATGAGACTAAAAAGCAGCTTGATGGCAGTGAAAGCGTCCAGACAACCAGACTATATCACATCGCAGAGCAGTTTATTGTAAATGTCCAGCGGGTGATTGCGCAAGATAGTCTGTAACACCGATATATATTGCATGTGCCAGGTCATCCTGATAGTTTTTGTCAGTAAGAAGAAGTGTCTCAGCAGGATTACTCAAGAATCCACATTCTACGATTACGGTCGGGGATGTGGATTTTTTAAGTATAAAGTATTCTTTATTGGGCTTAATGCTTCGTGGCTTTGCGACACAAAGAGAAGTGTTTAAAGCTCCAAGGACAGAGGATGCGAGCTCTTTTCCTGCATCAGAGGCTTCATAATAGAATACCTGTGGACCGCAGCTTGAATTGTCCTCAAAGCTGTTTTGATGGATACTGATGCTGACTGCCACATTGCTTTTAGACATCAGGGCAGTTCTCTTTGTCAGATCATCTGTCTTTGGATGCTTGGAATTATCCGGGGCGAGGTCGCAGTCGGTGGTTCTGGTCATGACAACAGTAAAGCCTCTGTTTTCAAACAGCTGTTTAAGAACCATTGCAATACTCAGGTTGACATCCTTTTCCATGACGCCGGAGGTGGAAATCTTACCGGGATCACTTCCACCATG
>ENA-OYWZ01000508-OYWZ01000508.1-human-gut-metagenome-genome-assembly--contig:-NODE-508-length-23092-cov-7.861918_pt1 | contig 23092 bp, 18 predicted proteins | sample MGYA00244841_ERZ653414 | MGnify/ENA primary metagenome ERZ653414 (study PRJEB26926, sample SAMN06164894) | human gut metagenome | biome: ENVO:00009003; feature: ENVO:2100002; material: ENVO:00002003... | reverse complement strand
GTGCAGCCGCTGCGGCGCTGAGGAGCCTACCACTCCCGTGGAGCCCGGCAAGCCCCAGCAGCCGGAGAAGCCTACCACGCCCGATACCCCCGCCACCGGCGATGAGAGTCAGCTGATGCTGTGGGTGAGCGGTATGCTGGTGTGCGCTCTGGGTGCCGGTCTGATGCTGCGGCGCAAGAAGGAAAACTGATATCCCGCTTTTCCCGATATCTCTCGATATCTTTCCTGTAAGCAAGAGGGACGGTCCGTAAGGACCGTCCCTCTTGTGCATGGCTGTGTAGATAAGAAAAGGCCCCCGGCATGACCGGGGGCCAAATATATCCGGAAAAGCTCGGAAAATTCCCGGAACGATGCAGCCGATTTATCCAATGTTTTCCAGAGGCCAGCAGGGCGGACACGGCTTTGCACGCAGGGCCGCAGCCGGGTCAGATGAGCGGCCCGACCGGAGCTTTTCGTTGACAGAAAAGCCGGAATGAGGGTATAATGCAGGCAAGTACTGCGATCACTTCTGGCAGATGGTCTCGATTTCCACCAGCCCCCCGGCGGGCAGTGCGCTCACCTGATAGGCGCAGCGTGCGGGGTAGGTAGTTCCCTCAAAGAAGGAGGCGTAGACCTCGTTAACGGCGGCGAAATCAGCGATATTCGTGAGGAGAACGGTGGTTTTGACCACGTTATCCAGAGTCAGTCCGGCTGCGGTCAGAACCGCCTGGATATTTTTCATAGCCTGCGTGGCCTGAGCCTGTACGCCGCCGTCTGCCAATTTACCGGTGGCGGGGTCCAGACCGAGCTGGCCACTGGTGAATACAAATTCGCCGCAGTCGATGGCCTGAGAATAGGGGCCGATGGCGGCAGGAGCGCCGTTGGTGGAAATAGCTTTTTTCATGGGAGGATCTCCTTTCTGGTGTACAGCAGCGATGACTGCCAAATGTCGGGGACGATTATAGCATAGGCCATTTGTTTTGGCAAGTCCCCTTTTGGAAAGCGCTTCCGGGTAGGGTCTGGGAGCCGATGATGGAGGAGGGAGCAAAATGGCGGTAACAGGCCATGCGCTGAATCAGTTATTACAGCAGATGGACCGCACATTTTCCAATGTGACGGGGCAGAGCGTGTCCTTTATCGATCAGGAGGGACACTATCAGGGGCCGCTGCGGCTGGACGTGTTTACCGGCTTCTGCCGCAGGGTCATCAGCAGCGAAAAGGGCGCTCAGCACTGTCTGGCCTGCAACCACAGCTTCGGGCTGGACGCCGAGCAGCGGTGTACGGTGTCCCAGTGTCACATGGGCATCAGCGTGATCTCCGTGCCGGTGCCGCTGCCGGAGGCCAGAGGGCTCAGCCTGACATACGGGCAGTTCCTCACACGGGATACCGAGGAGGCGTTTTACAGCACACTGCGCCGGCACTGTCAGGAGCTGGAACTGGATTACGACGAAATGGTGGCGCTGGCGGGGACGCTGCGGGTGCTCTCTGCGGAAGAGCTGGATGCCAGGATGCAGATGCTGCAGGTCTTTGCCGGGTATGTGGCCACCTCCGAGGCGGAGCTGGAGACCCGGCGGGAATACGCCCGTCAGGTGGAGAAGAAGCTGGCGCTGGAGCGGACGCTGCACGCCAGTGAATTTAAGTTTTTGCAGTCCCAGATCAGTCCGCACTTTCTGTTTAACACCCTGAATCTGCTGATGAGGACGGCCTATCGGGAGGGAGCGCCCCAGACGGCGGATCTCATCTGCGATCTGGCGGATCTGCTGCGGCGGGCGTACTACTACAAGGACTCCATCTGCACGCTGGCGGAGGAGATGCAGTGCGCCCGGCAGTATCTGACCCTGCAGAGCCAGCGGTTGGGGCCTGGCTTTTCCTTCGAGGTGGGGGACGTTTCCGCCTGCGGGCAGTTGATGATCCCGGTGCTGACCATCCAGCCGCTGGTGGAAAATGCCATCCTGCACGGGGCCGGGGAGGATGAACACCCGCTGCACGTGAAGGTGTCGGCCGCCGCAGAGGACGGAAAGCTGGTGATCTCCGTCAGCGATAACGGCGCCGGTATCCCGGAGGAGGTGCTGGAGAAGCTCCGGGATCATCAGGCCGGAGGCTCCGGCGTACAGAACGTGACGGAACGGCTGAAGCTGTTTTTCGGGCCGGCGGCGGAGGTGGACATACAGAGCGCATTGGGCAGCGGTACCCGGATCGTTCTGACGTGTCCCCTGAAAAAACAGGAGGAAGCATAAATGGCCATCGACATTCTTGTGGTAGAGGATGAATATACCGAGCGGCAGGAGCTGACGCAGCTGCTGGAGACGGTGACGCCGCCGGAGCATATTCGCAGCGCCGCCACGTGCAGCGCCGCCATTGCGGCCATCAGCCAGCTGTGTCCGGATCTGATCCTGCTGGATATCATGCTGCGGGGCAGTTCCGGCTTTGAAGTGGCGGAATTTGTACGCAGCAACCGGCTGGACTGCAAGATCATCATCCTCACCGCCTATCACGAATTTGACTTTGCCAGCAAGGCGCTGTCCATGGATCTGCAGGATTACCTGCTCAAGCCAGTGCGGCCATCGGTACTGCTGCAGCGGGTGCGGGATGTGCTGCATCTGTCGTCCCCGGCCAGCGCCGCCACCGGACTGGCGGTATGGCCCTATCTGGCCTGCGGCATCTCGTCGCCGCTGCCGCCGATCCCCAACCTGCTGCCCAACATGACGGTGGTGGGTATCCTGCGGGACGGGACCGACCGGGAGGTCATATCGCAGATCAATCTGGCCCTCCACGGCACCGGCTGGACGGAGCAGGACGGCCGGCGGGTCATCGGCTATTGCCGCACGGCGCCGCAGCAGTCGCCGGAGGAGGCGGCGGAGCCGCTGGTGGCGGCATGGCGGCAGCGACTGGAGGATCTCGCCGCCGTGGGGATCGGCGGTCCGTCGGAGCAGGGATTGGCGGAGAGTTACCGCACGGCCTGCCGGGCAGCGGACTGCCGCATTTTCCATCCGGAGGGAACGCTGGTGTGCCGGGATACGGCCTCTGATGTGCCGGAGCCTTACCCCCTGAAGGCGGAGGGACAGCTGCTCCATGCGCTGCGAAGCGAGGAGGGCGGGCTGGAGGAGGCCTGCCGCCACATGGGGCGCTGCATGACAGCGGCCTGCAACGGAGACGCCGGAGCCCTGCGGGAGCAGCTGACGCTGCTGTGGGCCGGAATCGCAAGGCTGTGCGCCGAGTCGGCCCTCCCACCGCCGGAGCGGCTGACCACGGAGGGGATTTTCACGGTGGAGCAGCTGTGCCGGAGGATACAGACCGTCTGCGAGGATGTGCGCTGCCAGCTGGTTCTGGTGCGGGATTCGGAGCATCCTCTGGTGCAGGCGGCACTGACGGCCATCCAGCTGCGGTTCCGGGAGCCGCTGAAGCTGGAGACTGTGGCAAAGGAGCAGTACGTCAATGCGGCGTATCTTGGGCGTATTTTCCGGGCGCAGACGGGCCAGAGCTTCCGGGATGCTCTGACGGAGGAGCGGATGCGGCGGGCTGAGCGCCTTCTGCGCCAGCAGGTCTCCGTATCGGACACGGCGGTGGCTGTGGGGTACAGCGACTCCAACTACTTCAGCCGTGCGTATAAAAAGTACTTTGGTCACTCCCCCAGTGAAAGCGGTCCGCTTCGTACCCATTGAAGGAAGCAGGGACTCCGCAGCGGTATGCGGAGCCCCTGCTTTTTTGCAGTACGGTAGGTGCAGAAAAGTAAGATAGTGCAAAAAATCCTGATTGGCCGGGGAGGTGGTGGGTGCGATTGCTGCAATTATTACAAAAAAGGGGCGCAAAGAGGCATTCTCATTGGACACTGTATCTGTTATGATGTAGAAAAATTACACGGAACGCCAAGAAAAGATAGAAAACGACAAGGCAGGAGGCCCCGATGATGATTGACAAGCAGAAGCTTTTGGATATATTGACCTCTGAGATTGAGTCCTCCACCGGCTGTACCGATCCGGGCAGCGTGTGCCTGGCGGTGGCCGTGGCGGCTCATACCCTGGGGCGCAGGCCGGAAAAAATCGACGTGCTGGTGAGCCCCAACATCTACAAAAACGGTGTCAGCGTGGGCATCCCCGGCACGAACCGCATCGGACTGGAGCTGGCGGCGGCGCTGGGTGCGCTGCTGGATGAACCGGAACGGGGTCTGGCCATTCTGGCCGATGTCACCGGTGAGATCGTGCAGCAGGCGGCGGCCATCGTATCCGACGGGCGGGTACACGTCGCCTACGGCCAGACGCCGGAGCCGCTGTATGTGCGGGCCATCGTCTCCGGCGGCGGAGAGGAGGCGCAGGCGGTGATCCGGGGGGACTACTCCTGCGTGACGGAGATCCTGCGAAACGGAGCGCCTGTGATGCAGGCGGAGGGGCGGACCCATGGAACGGCGGTCTATCCGTTGGTGGAATACAGCGTACAGGAGCTGTACGAGACCATCCTCTCCATGGAGCCGGAAAGCTTCCGGTTTTTGTTGGAGGATGCCCGGCGGAATCAGGAGGCGGTCAGAAGAGATCTGGAGGATCCGGAGCTGCCGCTGGGCAGGCTGCTGAAGCAGCGGATCTCCGGTCAGATGACCGGCCCGCTGGCAGTTTCTGCCGAGGCGCAGGCCTACACCGCCGCCGCCGGGGAGGCCCGGATGAGTGGCCTGAATGTGACCATCATGGCCATTGCCGGAAGCGGCAACCACGGCATCACGAACTTTGTGGGCGTCCTCTCCGCAGCGGAGGCGCTGGGAGCCTCTGAGGAGCAGACCGCCACGGCGCTGGCCATCAGCTCCATGATCACCATCTACATCAAGGCCCACATCAAGCGGATGACCGCCTTTTGCGGCTGCGGCGTTGCAGCGGCCACCGGCATGACCGCCGCCGTCAGCTATCTGTTGGGCGGCAGCTACGACACGGCGGTCCACGCCATGCAGACGGTGCTGGGGACCATCGGCGGAATGTTCTGCGACGGAGCGAAGATCTCCTGCGCCTATAAGCTCAGCACGGCCGCCTCGCTGGCGGTGCAGGCGGCGTATTTGGCCAGAGAGGGCTGCTTCGTTCCCGCAGGCGTGGGCATCATCGGAAATACCATCGAGCAGACCTTCGCCAACGTGGGGCGGCTCAACGATCCGGGCATGGTGGCTACGGACCGGGAGCTTGTGGCCATCATTGCGGAGAATCAACGACATATGGCCGGCCGCAGTTAAACGGCCGGATAGGAAAGGAGCAAGATCATGATCGTTCTGAAGGGACGAGTGCTGGACGGCAACGGCGGCGCACCCATCGAAAAGGGCGCCGTGGTGCTGGAGGACAACCGGATCCGGCTGGTCTGCCGGCAGAACCAGCTGCCGGACGATCCGACAGCCGAGGTGTATGAGCTGGAGGACGGCACCATCATGCCGGGTCTCATCGACGCCCACGTCCACATGGGCTGGGGCAGCGCCACGGCGGTGGACTGGATCAGCATGACGCCGCAGCTCAGCATGGCCCGTGCGCTGCGGGATATGGCGCAGCTGCGCCAGCAGGGCTACACGGCGTTCCGGGATCTGGGCAGCGACGTGCTCCTGATGCGGCCGGCTGTGGCCGAGGGGCTGCTGGATGTCCCCCGTATTTTCGGTGCCGGGCGCATCATCTCGCAGATCGGCGGCCACGGCGACGTGTATCAGAAGCTCTCGTTGGAGGCCAGCCAGCGGGCATACAGCCCCGCCTTCATCGTCAACGGTGTGGATGAGGTGCGGCGGGCCTGCCGCATCAACGCCCGCAACGGAGCGGATCTCATCAAGATCATGACCACTGGCGGCGTGTTCTCTCAGGGAGATAAGGCCACTCCCCACAGCCATTTCAGTCAGGAGGAGATCCGGGCGGCGGTGGAGGAGGCGGAGAATATGGGCAGCTATGTCTCCACCCACGCACAGGCCACACGGGGCATCAAGATGGCCCTGAAAAACGGCGTAAAGTGCATCGAGCACGGCTTCTATCTGGATGAGGAGTGCATCGAGCTGATGGTGAAGAACGACTGCTATCTGGTCCCGACGCTGGCCATCATGCATGCATCGAAGCTGTATTTTCAGGGGAAGGAGGGCGTGCTGCCCTACCTGAAGGAAAAGACGGAGAGATCCTACGAGGCCCACTACCGCTCTCTGGAGATGGCACGAAAGGCCCACATCACCGTGGGCGTCGGCTGCGACTTTCTGGGAGACGCTGCCTTCGGATGCCCGTACAGCGAGGCCACGCTGGAGCTGGAGCGCCTGTGTGTGGCGGGGTATACGCCCATGGAGGTCATCACCATGGCCACCAAGGTCAACGCACGGCTGCTGCAGATGGAGGATCAGCTGGGAACGCTGGAAACCGGCAAGCTGGCGGATGTGCTGCTGGTAGAGGGAAGGCCGGACGAGGACATCCGGGTCCTGCGCCGCAGCGACCATGTCAAGCTGGTGGTTCAGGACGGACGGATCGTGAAAAACGCCATGCCGCACACGGCCAAGGCGTGAAATATAAACAAAAGAAAGGAACATGAGCGATGGATACTATCTTTTACAACGGCATCATCCACACGCTGGACAAGGCCTATCCCGAGGTAAGCGCTCTGGCCATCAAGGACGGTGTGATCCTGCGTCTGGGCAGCGACGAGGAGATCCTGGCGCTGAAGGACCCCCAGACCCGCCTCATTGACCTGCAGGGCAGACTGATGCTGCCGGGCTTTGCGGATACCCATCTGCATCTGCTGTTCTACGGAACGTTCCGCCGCCGCATCGATCTGGTGAATACCACTACCTATGAAGAGGTCGTCCGGATGTGCAGGGAGGGCGCCGAGAAGGTGCGGGGTACCAACCGCTGGGTCATCGGCTGCAATTTCAACCAGATCAACTGGACGGATACCAACAAGATCCCCGACCGCAACGATCTGGACGCCATCGCCTCCGATGTGCCGATCTTTTTGCAGCGGGCCTGCGGCCATATCGTGTGCATGAACACGATGGCGCTGCAGCTGGCCGGCCTGTGGGACGAGCGGGAGGCCACCACCAAGCAGACCATGGACTTCGGCCCCGACGGTCTGCCCAACGGCTACGTCCGTGAAAATTCCGCCATGTGCGTCCAGAGCTGCTGGGAGCGCTATACGGTGGAGGAGATCAAGGACATTCTGGAATCCACCTGTCTGGAGGCTGCCTCCAAGGGGATCGTGCAGGTCCACACGGACGACTTCAACCTCATCGCCGACGACGACTTCGAGGATGTTCTGCAGGCGTATCGGGAGCTCAACGAGGAGGGGCGGCTGCCCATCCGTGTCAACGAGCAGATCCGCTTCCGCCGCACGGACCAGCTGCAGCGGTTCCTGGATCTGGGCTATCGGGCCAACGACACCATGGGTCACTTCAAGTTCGGCCCGGTGAAGTTTCTGTGCGACGGCTCTCTGGGCTCCCATTCCGCCGCCATGCGCCAGCCGTATCACAACGACCCGGACACCAAGGGCCTGCTGCTGTTCACCGACGAGGAGCTGTACGAGCTGGCCAAGCTTGCCTATACCAACGGCTACCATCTGACGGCCCACTGCATCGGTGATGCGGCACTGGAGCAGATGATCAACACCATCCAGCGGGTCTCCACGGAGTTCCCCCACGCCGACCGCCGCAACGGTATCATCCACTGCCAGATCATGGACGAGGCGTTGCAGGATCGGTTCCGGAAGCTGAATCTGGTGGCCTATGTCCAGCCTATCTTCATCAAGGCCGACTCCGCCGTGGTGGACGACTGCGTGGGCGCAGAGCTGGGACGCCAGAGCTACAACTGGCGGCGCTATGAGGATATGGGCGTTCATATGTGCGGCGGCTCCGACTGCCCGGTGGAGCCCTTCGACGTCCTGCCCAACATCTACTGTGCCGTGACCCGCAAGGGAAAGCCCGGCATGGAGGCGTGGTATCCCGAAAACGGCGTCACGCTGGAGGAGGCGGTGGAGATGTTCACCAAGGAAGCTGCCTACGCCTCTTACGACGAGGCCAAGTACGGCACCATCACCGTCGGCAAATACGCCGATCTTGTGGTGCTGGACCGCAACATCTATGACAGACCGCTGGAGGAGCTGTGTGAAGCTCAGGTGGATCTGACCATGGTAGAAGGAGAGATCGTGTTCCAGCGGTAAATGCGCCGGAACGCAAGAAAACACAAAAGGAGGCTCTATCAAATGAAGAAGAACCACATTACAAGGGACAGCATCATTGTTGGTCTGGCACTGTTTTCCACCATGTTCGGTGCAGGCAACCTGATCTTCCCGCCGCAGATCGGTCTGGCCGACGGCACCCAGTGGGGCTGGGGCGCTCTGGGCATCGTGCTCACCGGCGTGATCCTCCCCGTGCTGGCCTTTTGGGGCGTGAACAACGTCGGCACGGACGTCAAGTGCCTCATGGGCCACGTACACCCTAAGTTCTACGATATTTACTACCTCTTTGGCTGTATTCTGGTGGGCACGGGTTCCACCCTGCCCCGCAACGGCGCCACCACTCACGAGATGGGCGTGCTGGCCATCTTCCCCAATGTGCCCTCATGGGTGACGATGATCGTCTTCTTTGCACTGGTGTTCTTCTTCGGCTGTGACAAGGGCAAGGTCGTGGATAAGCTGGGCAAGTATCTGACACCGCTCCTGCTGATCCTGCTGGCCATCGTGCTGGTGAAGGGCGTGATCTCCCCCATCGGCACGCCGCAGGATACCGGCATCTCCAAGCCCCTACCCTCTGCCATGCTCACCGGTTATCTGACCGGCGACCTGACGGTGGGCCTGATGTGCGCCAACATTTTTATCGGCGGTATTCTGGACAAGGGCCACACCAATCCTCTGGAGCGTAAGCGCAGCGGCCTGATCGTGGGTCTGACCTCCATTGTGGCGCTGGGCATCATCTACATCATCCTGACCTACATCGGCGCCTGCGGCGGTGACTACTACGACCTGAGCGTGCCTCAGACCACCCTCCTCAGCGGTCTGGTGGGCCGGGTGCTGGGCAGCTTCGGTAAGGTCTGCATGGGTCTGGCGGTCAGTCTGGCCTGCCTCACCACCGCCATCGGCATCGGCTCCACCGGCGCCTCCGTCATCAACGAGGTCTCCAAGGGCCGCATTTCCTACAAGCTGTGGATGGGCATCGCCTGCGTGGTGGGCGCTGTGTTCGGCTCCTTCGGCATCCAGAACATCATCAACTACGTGACCCCCATCTTCCTCATCATGTATCCCATCTGCATCGTACTGACCGTGCTGGGTCTGGTGGACAAGTGGATCCCCAACGACGGCGTGTATAAGTTCGGTGTAGCCGTGGCCGGTATCGTCAGTGTGGGCGACGCCATTCTGGCGGTGGCTCCCAATCTGGACGGCCTGCGCAAGGTCATGTACATGATCCCCTTGGCGGAGCAGGGCTTCTCCTGGCTGATCCCCACGGTGATCGCCATGGTCATCGGCGGCATCGTCTACCGTGGCAAGCCTCGCTACAACTACGGCGAGACGGCAGTGGCCACGGAGGAAGCTGCCAAGTAATCTATCCATCCCCTACCCCCTCATTTGAAAAGGTTCCCTGCGGCCATACCACAGGGAACCTTTTCCTGTCGGAGAGGGACATCCAACGGAGTATTACCCTATGAAAAAAATCTCGACCTCCACCCTACAGCGCCCCATGGTCATCTGCCTGCTGGCGGCCTTCTGCTGCCTGCTGTGGGGCAGCGCCTTCCCGGCGGTGAAGATCGGCTACGGCCTGTTGTCTATTTCCTCCGCCGATTCGGCGGAACAACTGATCTTTGCGGGGCTGCGTTTTTTCTTTGCCGGTGTGGTGACGGTGCTTTTCCACAGCGCTTCCCTGCGTCGGCTGCGGCTTCCCGCACGCTCCTCCCTGTGGAAGTCCACGAAGCTGGGCCTGATCCAGACCCTCGTGCAGTATGCCCTGTTCTATATCGGCATGGCGCACACCTCCGGCGTCAAGGGCTCCGTCCTGATGGCGGTCCACGTGTTCTTCGCCATTTTGATCTCCGCCAAGCTGTTTCACTATGAGCGGCTCAATGCCCCCAAGCTGCTGGGCTGCCTGTGCGGCTTCGGCGGCGTGCTGCTGATCAATCTGTCCAGCGGCGGGTTAGGCGGCGGCTTCACCCTGCTGGGGGACGGTGCGGTGCTGCTGGCGGCGCTGGCCAACGGCTTCTCCATCTCGCTTTTCAAGCGGTATGCCGAGGGAGAGGACACCCTGACCCTGTGCGGATATCAGTTCATCGTGGGCGGGGGGCTTTTGCTGCTGACGGGACTGTGCTTCGGCGGTACGCTGCCGCATTTCACCGGGCAGTCCCTTCTGCTGTTGGGATACATGGTGCTGCTGTCCGCCGTGGCCCAGACCATCTGGAGCGCCCTGACCCGGTACAATCCGGTGGGGCGGGTGGCGGTATACGGCTTTTTGAATCCCGTGTTCGGCGTGCTTCTGTCGGCGCTGCTCCTGCGGGAGGGACAGCAGGCCTTTACCACGTACAGTTTAGCGGCATTGGTACTGGTATGCGTGGGAATTTTCGTGGTCAACCGCAGCGATGCCCCCGGCAGGGGAGCGCAGGCCGATCAGCAACCATAACAGGAAAAGGGACGGTCCCTGTGGACCGTCCCTTTTCCTGTGGGAGAGCTTGCTATATTCACTTACGCATATGGGAGCTTCCGGAACAGCTGGTGCGCCTCCTCGCCGCTGCCAAAGACACCTTCCGACACCCCTTGGGGACGGTGAGGGATTTCAGGTCCCGGCAGCTGACCAGCGCAGACCAGCCGAAGGGGGCCTTTGAAGCACTGATGATGTACTCCACATGGCGAAAGTCCTGCAGCTCTCCCGCAATACCGTCGCCAAGCATATGCGCCTGCTGGAGGAACACGGGCTCATCATCACGGAATGGACGCAGATACAGATGAAAAACGGTATTAGGAAAAACGGTATTAGGAAAAACGGAAACTTGCGCTGCACCATCGTTCCCATGCACGAGGTCTTGGAGCAGTGTTACCAGCGGCAAACGACCGAACTGGAGCGTCAGCGAGTGCAGCAAAAGCTGTCGGTACAGAGCACAGAGACCATATGTCCGCCCCTGTGAGCCGCTGTGTGGTCTCTTTCGGAGTGGGGCAGCATTCCTGCCCCGAAGAGAGGTATCAAACCACTTTTGGGCGGCTTCCTCGGCTCTGCGGAGGACGAAAGAAGAAGCAGAGAAAAAATTTCAAAACCGGGGCGAGAGCTCAGGTTTTCGGAATACAAAAATATGCCCCCGGCTGAGCCGGGGGCATACCCTGTATGGGAAAGACGATCGCTTACTTCTGATAGAGCACCTTGTCGGCCTCGGCCATTTCGGCAAAGACGCCGGCGTGCTTCTTGGCGGTGACGGCCTTGATGACCAGCAGGGTGGCGACCATCAGGACGATGGCGATGATCATGCAGACCACAGCGCTCTGGACCAGACCGGCAATGATGAAGCTGACGAAGGAAACGGCGGCCACGGTGATACCATAGGGCAGCTGGGTCGCCACATGGTTCAGGTGGAAGCAGTGGGCGCCGGCAGAAGCCATGATGGTGGTATCGGAGATGGGGGACAGGTGGTCGCCGCACACGCCGCCGGCGCAGGAAGCAGCCAGACCCACGGACAGCAGAGTCATCTGGGTATCCCAGTTGAACACGGCGCAGACCAGCGGAACCATGATGCCGATGGTACCCCAAGAGGTACCGGTGGCGAAGCCGATGAAGCAGGCCACGATGAAGATCACGGCGGGCAGGAACTTCGCAAGGCTGCCGGTGTTGGCCATAACGCCCTCCACGAAGGAACCCACCTGCAGACCATTGTCACGGCACAGGCCGCACAGGGTCCAAGCGAAGCAGAGGATCAGGATGGGGGAGATCATCTGGATGAAGCCATTGGGAATGGCCTCCATGGACTTCTCGAAGGTGATGAGGCCGCGCAGCCAGTAGTACACGAACGTAAAGACCAGTGCAATGATGGAACCCAGGCACAGGCCGGTACCGGCGCTGGCGTCGGAGAAGGACATGACGAAGTTGCCGTAGTTGTCGCTCTCGGTATCCCACATACCACCGGTCCAGACCAGACCAACGATGCACAGGGCAATCAGAACGATAACAGGCAGCAGCAGATCCAGCACGGAGGAGTGCTTGGCACCCTCTTCGTAGTCGTCGGCACCCTCAAAGGGACGCTCGGGGGTGGTGAACAGATCATCCTTGACCTGAGCATTGTATTCATGGGTCAGCATGGGACCGTAGTCAATGTTCAGCAGGGAGGTGACGATGACCATCACCAGCGTCAGGATGCAGTAGTAGTTGAAGGGGATCTGGCTCAGGAACATACTGATTCGGGAGCCGGGGAAGCCGTCGGGTACGTAGGATGCAACGGCAGCGGCCCAAGAGGACACGGGAGCCAGCATACAAACGGGAGCGGCGGTGGCATCGATGATGTAGGCCAGCTTGGCGCGGGAGATCTTGTGGCTCTCCGTCACGGGACGCATCACGGCGCCCACGGTCAGGCAGTTGAAATAGTCGTCGATGAAGATCAGCACGCCCAGCAGCATGGTCAGCAGCTGTGCGCCGGAGCGGGTCTTCACGGCCTTCTTGGCCCAGCGGCCGAAGGCAGCGGAACCGCCGGCCTTGTTCATCAGGTCCACCATGATGCCCAGGATGACCAGGAAGATCAGGATGGAGATGTCGATGGCGTTGATCATGCCGACGCCCTCACCGGCGCCGATGAAATTCACGACCATCTGCCAGGGCTGGAAGTTGGCCAGCAGCAGGGCACCTACCACGCAGCCCAGAAACAGGGAAGAGTACACTTCCTTACTGATGAGGGCCAGCGCAATAGCCACGATGGGGGGGAACAACGCCCAACCGGTGGCTACGAAGCCGGAACCGTCATTGGCCACCTTGGCGATGACCAGTGCGATCACAACGATCGCCAGCGCAATAAAATACGCTATACGAGTGCCTTTCTTTTCCATTAGGTGATTTACCTCCTCAAATTTGGTGACTTTATGGTAGCGTTTTTTGGAGGTATTGTCAAGATTCTGGAAACCGCTTCCGGCCTGAATTTTGAACAAATTATGAATCCATCTTTTGGACGTTCCTCTGAAAATTGCGCCGATTCTCACTTTCTTAATAGGATTTTGCGGTCTGTTTACGGAAAACATATAAAAATCGTGCTAATATTTGAAAATCTCTTAACGCAAAATTAACACACTTTTTGCGCCTTTTTCCTTTTTTAGCAGCTGACCTGACAAAAACGGAAACCGAAATATCGCATATTTGCGTTGCGGACCCATTCTGTCCGCCTCGCAGCGGACAGCTCCCTGCACGCTGCCCTCTCGAAGCGTGTAGGTGCTTCCGCAGGCCGCAAGCCCCTCAAAAAAGAGAGCGGCGTAACTCCCGCTGCGCCACTCCCTTAGAGAATGCCCTGTCCTATATTCGATAGAAAAAGTGAGGGCGCAGCTTTCGCTGCGCCCTCACGATGTAGGATCGGTTCAGACCAACCTCAAAGGCACGTTTCTCTTACTTGTTGTAGAGCACCTTGTCGGCCTCGGCCATCTCCTGGAAGATGCCGGCGTGCTTCTTGGCGGTGATAGCCTTGATGACCAGCAGGGTGGCGATCATCAGAACGATGGCGATGATCATGCAGACCACAGCGCTCTGGACGATGCCGGCAATGATGAAGCTGACGAAGGAAACGGCAGCCACGGTGATACCGTAGGGGATCTGGGTGGCCACGTGGTTCAGGTGGAAGCAGTGGGCACCGGCAGAAGCCATGATGGTGGTATCGGAGATGGGGGACAGGTGGTCGCCGCACACGCCGCCGGCGCAGGAAGCAGCCAGACCCACGGACAGCAGAGTCATCTGGGTATCCCAGTTGAACACGGCGCAGACCAGCGGAACCATGATGCCGATGGTACCCCAAGAGGTACCGGTGGCGAAGCCGATGAAGCAGGCCACGATGAAGATCACGGCGGGCAGGAACTTCGCAAGGCTGCCGGTGTTGGCCATAACGCCCTCCACGAAGGAACCCACCTGCAGACCATTGTCACGGCACAGGCCGCACAGGGTCCAAGCGAAGCAGAGGATCAGGATGGGGGAGATCATCTGGATGAAGCCATTGGGAATGGCCTCCATGGACTTCTCGAAGGTGATGAGGCCGCGCAGCCAGTAGTACACGAACGTAAAGACCAGTGCAATGATGGAACCCAGGCACAGGCCGGTACCGGCGCTGGCGTCGGAGAAGGACATGACGAAGTTGCCGTAGTTGTCGCTCTCGGTATCCCACATACCACCGGTCCAGACCAGACCAACGATGCACAGGGCAATCAGAACGATAACAGGCAGCAGCAGATCCAGCACGGAGGAGTGCTTGGCACCCTCTTCGTAGTCGTCGGCACCCTCAAAGGGACGCTCGGGGGTGGTGAACAGATCATCCTTGACCTGAGCATTGTATTCATGGGTCAGCATGGGACCGTAGTCAATGTTCAGCAGGGAGGTGACGATGACCATCACCAGCGTCAGGATGCAGTAGTAGTTGAAGGGGATCTGGCTCAGGAACATACTGATTCGGGAGCCGGGGAAGCCGTCGGGTACGTAGGATGCAACGGCAGCGGCCCAAGAGGACACGGGAGCCAGCATACAAACGGGAGCGGCGGTGGCATCGATGATGTAGGCCAGCTTGGCGCGGGAGATCTTGTGGCTCTCCGTCACGGGACGCATCACGGCGCCCACGGTCAGGCAGTTGAAATAGTCGTCGATGAAGATCAGCACGCCCAGCAGCATGGTCAGCAGCTGTGCGCCGGAGCGGGTCTTCACGGCCTTCTTGGCCCAGCGGCCGAAGGCAGCGGAACCGCCGGCCTTGTTCATCAGGTCCACCATGATGCCCAGGATGACCAGGAAGATCAGGATGGAGATGTCGATGGCGTTGATCATGCCGACGCCCTCACCGGCGCCGATGAAATTCACGACCATCTGCCAGGGCTGGAAGTTGGCCAGCAGCAGGGCACCTACCACGCAGCCCAGAAACAGGGAAGAGTACACTTCCTTACTGATGAGGGCCAGCGCAATAGCCACGATGGGGGGGAACAACGCCCAACCGGTGGCTACGAAGCCGGAACCGTCATTGGCCACCTTGGCGATGACCAGTGCGATCACAACGATCGCCAGCGCAATAAAATACGCTATACGAGTGCCTTTCTTTTCCATTAGGTGATTTACCTCCTCAAATTTGGTATCCCTATCTTACTCGTCCTAACGGACTATTGTCAAGTTCTTAGCGTGCTTTTCCCTCTTTTTAACAAATTGTGAACTGGCCTTTTGGTTTTTTTCACAAGAATTATTCACGATATGGTGGATATTTTACACGCTGACTGGTAAAAAATGCAAGGATTGTATACAATGGAAAGAAAATTAAGGCCCTTAACCGGCAAAATGTTGAAATACCACACGTAGTTCTATAATGCAGAATAAACGAAACGACGATAACAGCATGGGAGAAGAACTGTCCCAAGCCCGGCGGAGCAGCCATGATACCCCGCAGGAGCAGGGATCTACCGTTTGGTCGAAGCAGCTCTTTGTTCTCCTATAAAAGACGATATAACGGAAATCTGTGCGCCCACAGTGTGCAGCAGGCAAAGGCCGCAGCTTCCACGATGACCTGCACGCTTTCAGCTCCGGCGGCATACTTTTTGTCAACAACGGTGCTTTACGCAAGGAACGTGTCTCCGACGGCCCACTTTTTGCCAACAGCAGCAAAAAGTATGAAAAAATGCCGCCAGAAACCGATGGTTTCTGGACTTCCTTTACCTTCAAGAGGCTTGCTTGTTATGGGACCGTCAAGGGAATTGACTCAGCAACAGACCCGCTCCCGCTCAGGTGAAGAAAATATTTCATTTACTGCTGGGAGTACGGACTCCCCCGGTAGAACAGTAAGCTTCTTCAACTGACCGGGTAGCGGCAGCGTGAGTAGAAGCAGATCAATTCCCTTTTTCGACGGGACTTAGACCACAGCTCTTGCAAACGAGAAGGAAGTGCAGAAACCATCGGTTTCTGCTGGCGTTCTTTGGTGACTTTCTTTCGCTATTGAAAGAAAGTTACCCGTCGGAGACAAAATAAGATTACTTCCCCAAAGGTATGCCGCCGGAGGCAATAAAATAAGCAACTGCAAAAACATCCCCCGCCGCAGGCCAAAGCAGCACAAAAACACACCGCCCCGGCGCATGACGCAGCCGGGGCGGCAAAGAGAGGGAAAGCGAGCATTTTTCAAGCGGTGCCGGGCACTCAGTCGCCCTCACGCATCCGGTAGCCCACGCCCACCTCCGTGAAGATGTACTTGGGCTGGCCGGGATTTTCCTCGATCTTGCGGCGGATGTTGGCCATATTCACCCGCAGGATCTGGTTGTCGTTTTTGGCCTTGGGGCCCCACAGCTCCTTGATGATGAAGTCGTAGGTCAGCACCTTGCCGGCGTATTTGCCCAGCAGGGACACGATCCGATACTCGTTGGCGGTGAGCCGGGCGTTTTCCCCGTGGATCAGCACCTGATGCTTGTCGTAGTCGATGACCAGATCGCCGGTGGTGAAGCGCCCGGACTGGGCGATTTCCGGGTTAGAGAGGGAGGTGCGGGTGTGGCGGATGGCGGTGCGGATGCGGGCCAGCAGCTCGGAGGTGCCGAAGGGCTTGACCAGATAGTCGTCGGCGCCGTAGTCCAGCGCCTCCACCTTGTCTCGCTCGTGGTTCCGGGCGGAAACCACCACAATGGGCAGACTGGACCACTTCCGCACGGAGCGCAGCACCTCCAGGCCGTCCATATCCGGCAGCCCCAGATCCAGCACGATGAGGTCCGGACAGTGGGAGGAGATCATGGTCAGCGCCTCCTCGCCGGTGTTGACGATGATGGTGTCGTAGCCGTTGGCCGTGAGGATCATAGAGATGAAGCTGCTGATGCTCTGCTCATCCTCCACGATCAAAACCTTATCCTTGATCTTCATAGCTGTCTACCTCCTGTTGAATTTCTTTATCCAAAGGCAGCTCCACGGTGAACCGTGCGCCGCCCTCCGTCCTGTTTTCGCCTCTGATGCGGCCGCCATGGGCCCGCACCACCGTCCGGCAAACGGACAGGCCGATGCCCATGCTGCGGCCCCGATCTCCCTGCTGACCCTGCAGGGTGCCGTCAAAGAGATGCTCCAGCCGGTCCGGGGCGATGCCCTGTCCGTCGTCCTCCACGATGAACCGGGCCCAGTCTCCGCTGCGGCACAGGGTCACAGTGATGTGCCGGGTGGTCTTACCGTGGAGCACGGCGTTTTCCATGAGATTGGTCAGCACCTGCTCCATCAGCAGCGGGTCCATCGGTACCAGCAGAAACTCCTCCGGCAGATGCACCTCCACCGGGATATCCGTTCCCCACCGGCGGGTAAACTTGCCCACCGCCCCCTCGATGATCTCCTCGGCGGCCTCCGGCGTCTTGTTGACCTTGGCCTCGTCACCGCCTATGCGGGTGATGCTCAGCAGATTCTCCACGATGCGGATCAGCCACTGGGCCTCCTCGTTGGCGTTGCGGATCAGCTCATGGCACTGCTCCGGCGTCAGGGTATTCTCCTGCTCCAGCAGCACATTAGTGGCCCCCACGATGCCCGTCAACGGCGTGCGGATGTCGTGGGACACCGCCCGCAGGAGGTTGCCGTGCATCCGCTCCAGCTCCGCCTCCCGCCGCACCTCATCCATCTGCTTGGCCCGGCTGGTAACGATACCGGTCACAACGGAAATGGTCATGGTCACCAGAAAGGTCAACGGGAATCCCGACAGAGTGAAGCTGACGTTCCAGTAGGGCGGGGTGAAGATGTAGTCCACGCTGAGCACGGCGAAGATGGAGATGATGAGGCTGAAGAAGAATCCCTCCGTCAGCAGCGCCGTCAAAAACACGTCCAGCAGGAAGATCATGTACACATACCCGGTGTCGCCGTTCTGGCTGGCCCCCCGCAGGATCAGGCACAGCACCACCGACAGGGTATACAGGCTCATGGAGATGATAAAGTCCTTGCCGGAGTAGGAAAAGCCAATGGAGGGGATACGCTTTCGGCGCAGCCACTGCTCCGGCCATTGGATGTGCGGTTTCTTCAAATCCCTGCTACCTCCCGACGCTCAGGTTTTTCTGACCTGATTATACCATACTTCACGTTAAGATTTCGCTAAAAACCTGTTAAGAACAGAGAAAACGCCGGAAAATACTTTTTTCGGAACCGGTTGACAGAACCGGAGACCGTCTGCTATACTACATATAACTAAAGAACCAGTCATGCAGTGAGATGCTGAGCCATGCAGAATTGCCCGGAGGAGACGCCGGGCGCTTTTGCGTGGCTTTTTGTTTTTAGAAAGGAGAGATGGATCATGTATGATGTACTGGTCATCGGCGGCGGCGTCATCGGCTGCGCCATCGCACGGGAGCTGAGCCGCCGCAGCGGCCGCATCTGTGTGGTGGAGCGCAATGAGGACGTCTGCACCGGCACCAGCAAGGCCAATTCCGCCATTGTCCACGCCGGCTTCGACGCCGAGCCCGGCACCCGGAAGGCCCGCTTCAATGTGGAGGGCAGCCGCATGATGGAGGCCCTGTCCCATGAACTGGACTTCCCCTATCGCCGGTGCGGAGCGCTGGTGCTGTGTCTGGATCCGGCGGACCGTGAGAAGCTGCAGGCCCTCTATCAGCGGGGGCTTGCCAACGGCGTGGAGGGACTGGAGCTGGTGGAGGGCGAGGCCCTGCACCGGATGGAGCCCGCCCTGTCTCAACAGGCGGTGGCGGCGCTGTACGCCCCCACCAGCGCCATTCTCTGCCCCTTTGGCCTGACCATTGCTCTGGCGGAGAACGCTGCCGCCAACGGCACGGAGTTCCGCTTCGATACGCAGGTGCAGCATATCCGCTGGGAGGGGGACCACTTCGTGGTGGAGACCGGCTGCGGCCCGATGGAGAGTCGTGCCGTGGTCAACGCCGCCGGTGTGTGGGGCGACGTGCTCCATAACCAGCTGTGCAGCGATCCCCTCCGCATCACCCCCCGCCGGGGCGAATACTGCCTGCTGGACCGGAAGGACGGCGGTCTGGTGAGCCATACCGTCTTTCAGCTGCCCGGTGCCATGGGCAAGGGTGTGCTGGTGACCCCCACTGTCCACGGAAACCTCCTCCTCGGCCCCACTGCCACGGATCAGCAGGACCGGGACGACACTGCTACCACCCAGACGGGTCTGGATTACGCCATCGCCACGGCGGGCCGCAGTGTGCCGAACCTGCCCATGAGGGACGTCATTACCAGCTTCGCCGGCCTGCGGGCCCATCTGGAGGGCGGCAGCGACGACTTCTATATCCGGGAGAGCAGCGAGAACTTCTTTGAGGCCATCGGCATCGAGTCCCCCGGCCTGTCCTCGGCCCCGGCCATCGGCGTGTATGTAGCGGGACTGGTGGCGGAAAAGCTGGGCCTTGCGGAAAAGCCTGATTTCATCGCTCAGCGCCGGGATATCGTCCACGTGCGGGAGCTGCCGCTGTCGGAGCGGCAGGCGCTGGTGGAGCGGGACCCCGCCTACGGCAATATCCTCTGCCGCTGTGAGCAGATCAGTGAGGGGGAGATCCGGGACGCCATCCGCCGCACCCCCGGCGCCCGTTCTCTGGACGGCGTCAAGCGCCGGGTCCGGGCCGGTATGGGCCGGTGTCAGGGCGGCTTCTGCGCCCCCCGTGTCATGGAGCTGCTGTCCGAGGAGCTGGGAGTTCCCCAGACACAGCTGACCAAATCCGGCGGCGGGAGCCTTCTGCTGACCGGCGAGACGAAGGAGGTGCAGGCATGAAGCAGGTGCAGCTTGCCATCATCGGCGGAGGCCCGGCGGGCCTGTCCGCCGCCATTGCCGCCCGGAAAGCCGGGGTGGAGGATATCCTCCTCATCGAGCGGGATCGGGAGCTGGGCGGTATTCTGAATCAATGTATCCATGCAGGCTTTGGCCTGCATACCTTCGGCCGGGAGCTCACCGGCCCGGAGTACGCCGGAGAGTATGTGCGGCAGTTCCGGGAGCTGAACATCCCCTGTCTGTCTGGTACCATGGTGCTGGACCTGTCCCCGGACCGGGTGCTGACCGTCACCGGCCGGGAGACGGGCCTCGTGCAGATTCAGGCGCAGGCCGTCATTCTGGCCATGGGCTGCCGGGAGCGCCCCCGTGGTGCGCTGAATATCCCCGGCACCCGCCCGGCGGGCATCTATTCCGCCGGTGCGGCCCAGCGTCTGGTGAATGTGGAGGGCCTCATGCCCGGCCGGGATGTGGTGATCCTGGGCAGCGGCGACATCGGCCTTATCATGGCCCGCCGCATGACGCTGGAGGGCGCCCGTGTCCACGCCGTGGCGGAGGTCATGCCCTATTCCGGCGGCCTGAAGCGGAACATCGTCCAGTGTCTGGAGGACTTCGATATCCCCCTGTACCTCTCCACCACCGTGGTGGATATCCACGGACGGGAGCGGCTGGAGGCGGTGACGCTGGCGCAGGTGGACGGCAGCCGCCGCCCCATCCCCGGCACGGGGCGGCGCATCCCCTGTGATACGCTGCTGCTGTCGGTGGGCCTGCTGCCGGAAAACGAGCTGAGCCGGGAGGCCGGGGTGCAGATGGACTCCGTCACCGGCGGCCCGGTGGTGTCTGACGACCTGTCCACCTCTCTGTCCGGTGTGTTCGCCTGCGGCAACGTGCTCCACGTCCACGATCTGGTGGACTTCGTGTCTCAGGAGGCGGCCAAGGCCGGCGAAAACGCCGCCCACTATATCCTCAGCGGGCAGGGCGAGACGGCCACCGTCCGGTTGGAGGGGAAAAACGGTGTCCGTTATACCGTTCCCCAGCAGCTGGACCCCCACCATATGGCGGACAGCGTTACCGTGCGCTTCCGGGTGGGGCAACCCTATCAGAAGGCGGCCCTGTGCGTCTATACCGACGGTAAGCTCCTGCGCCGGGTACCTAAGCGCATCCTGACCCCCGGCGAGATGGAGCAGTTCACCCTGCGGCGGGAGGAGCTGCCGGAGGGTGTCCGGACCGTCACATTCCAGATCGAGGAGGGGGAAGCGAAATGAATATCCGTGAGCTGACGTGTATCGGCTGCCCCATGGGCTGCCAGCTGCGGGCCACGCTGGAGGATGGTGTCGTCACCGCCGTCACCGGCAACACCTGCCCCCGTGGCGATGCCTACGCCCGGAAGGAGTGCGTTCACCCGGAGCGCACCGTCACCGGCACCGTCCGGGTGCTGGGCGGCCCGCTGCCGGTGGTGCCGGTGCGGACGCAGGGGGAGGTGCCCAAGGAGAAGGTGCTGGAGGTGGCCCGTGCGCTGCACCACGCCGCCGTCCCCGCTCCGGTGCAGGCCGGTCAGGTGGTCCTTGCCGACGTGTGCGGCACCGGCGTGGCTGTGGTGGCCACAAAAAACATCGGCTAAGCGTTGAAAAAGTCCTCTGTCCCGTGGTAACATAGGGACAGAGGATTTTTTTGCATCTTGCGGGCGGCCATGGGCCGCTGCGGGTCATGGGCCTGCCCTGTGGGCGGCGGAAAGGAGGGGCGGCCATGCGCCATCCCATGATGAGCGTGCTGGAGCAGAACCCGGTGCTTCCGGCGGTGAAGGATGCCGGACGGCTGGAGGCGTGTCTGGCCCAACCGGCGGGGGTGGTGTTCCTGCTGTGCGGGGACATTCTGAACATCGACCGGCTCATTGACCGGGTGCATCAGGCGGGGAAATACGCCGTGGTCCACGCCGATCTGGTGGCGGGGCTGGCCCCCCGTGAAATTGCCGTGGACTTCCTGCACCGCTGCGGGGCCGACGGCATCATCTCCACCCGGCCCATGCTGCTGCGCCGTGGCCGGGAGCTGGGTCTGCTGACGGTGCTGCGGGTGTTCGCCATTGACTCCAAGGCCGTCAGCAATCTGGGCCGGGAGACGGAGGGCGGGATGCCGGACGTCATTGAAATTCTGCCGGGGACACTGTGCAAGGTGCTGCGGCGGCTGAGCCGGGAGCTGCCGGTGCCGCTGATCGCCGGGGGTCTGCTGTCGGACAAGGCGGATGTGCTGGCGGCGCTGGGGGCTGGCGCCCTGTGCGTCTCCGCCAGCGACGAGAGCCTGTGGGCGCTGTGAGCCGTGCCGAAATGAGCTGCCGTGCCGAAGGGGACTGCCGGGTACAGGCTGTCGCCTGCGAAGCCGCCGCCCTGTGGCGCTGCGGCGCTGAGACGATGGAGAACCGCCATTCTGCCACGGCATGGGAAGAAACCGTGAAACGGATGGGCCGTAGGATGGATACATGAAACGGATAGGCAAAAACGAAACAACGGAAATGGCCCCGGTGAAAAAATGCTTCGTGGGGCTGGAGACGGCGCTGTACCTGTTGTTTCTGGCACTGGATGCCTTCTCCGCCGGCGGCGACGGGGTAAAATACCTCACCATTGTGGTGTGCCTGCTGGCGGCGGTGTGGTCGGCCCGGCACGGCGGCAGCCGCCTGATGGCGTGGGCCATGGCCTTTACCTTGGCGGCGGACACCTTCCTTTTGCTGCTGGACCGGTGGTACGGGGCGGGCATTGTCCTGTTCTGCGTGGTGCAGGGGCTGTATCTGGCCCGCATCCGGCGGGCCTGCGGCCGCACCCTGTGGGCGCTGCGGACGGGACTGGTGCCGGCGGCGTGGGTGCTGCTGAACGCTTTGGGAATGGGAACGGCCCTGAATTTGCTGGCGGCGTTGTATTTTGTGAATTTTCTGGTGAACGCCTGCCAGTCCCTGACCCTGCGCTCCGAGAGACTGTTTGCGGCGGGGCTGTGGCTGTTTCTGCTGTGCGATGTGTGCGTGGGGCTGCGGAACCAGCCGTCGCTGCTGCCGGGTCTTGCCGGTGCGGCGCAGGCGGGGATGTGGCTGTTCTATCTGCCGGGGCAGGTGCTGCTGGTGCTGTCCGGCTTTCCGAAGCGAAGGGAGAATACCACATGAAGGAAGCGAAAAGGCTGTGGTCGTGGCTGGCCATCCCCTGTATCGCCTTGGCGGTGCTCACCGGCTCCATCCTGCCGGTGCTGCTGGTGCGGGGCTTTTATACGGTGCAGATCCTGTCTCTTATACACATCTGACGCTGCCGACG
>ENA-OYWZ01000505-OYWZ01000505.1-human-gut-metagenome-genome-assembly--contig:-NODE-505-length-23450-cov-13.281513_pt1 | contig 23450 bp, 28 predicted proteins | sample MGYA00244841_ERZ653414 | MGnify/ENA primary metagenome ERZ653414 (study PRJEB26926, sample SAMN06164894) | human gut metagenome | biome: ENVO:00009003; feature: ENVO:2100002; material: ENVO:00002003... | reverse complement strand
TCCTCCAATCCCGGCGTTCGGGTCGGGGCAAAAAATCTGAAGCGTCCACTCGGAAAGGCTTTCCGGGGAGCCTTGCGGTTCTCCTTTTGCCCTTCCTCCTGAGCACGCCACTGTTATAGCACCGCTCATTAGCAGTGTCAATAGAGGAGTGCCAAAATTCATAAAAGAATAATACTTTTATAAAATCCTATGCAATCTTTTCAAAATTCAGTCGTATCATCGTGTTTTTATCATTTCTGCCGGTACATCGGCGTAGACAGATATTTCATGCCGTTGTCCGGGACGATGACCACGATGTTCTTTCCCTGATTCTCCGGTCTGCGGCCCACCTGCACCGCTGCGTGCAAAGCCGCTGCTGCCGATGTGCCCAGAAACAGTCCTTCCGCCCGCAGCACCTCATGGGCCGTTTCGTAGGCTTCCTCGGTGCGGACATTGATGCACGCATCGCTCCAGTCTGGCCGCAGATAGTCGGAAAGTGCGCTTTCCGGCACATCATACGCCGGCAAAACGCCATCTATGATCTGCGCATCCGGGTGCTCCGGGGTCAGGCGGGAGTCCGGATGGGGCTGCACCAGAACCACTTGCAGATTCGGGTTGCGGCTGCGCAGATAACTTGCTGTGCCAAAACCCGTGCCGCCGGTGCCCGCCATGCAGACCAGAATATCCACATGGCCTTCTGTATCATTCATTTCAACTCTTTGATTTCCGGGATGGATGCCGCTGCACCTTTGCGCTGCACGGCAATTCCGGCTGCTTTGGTAGCAAGCCGCATGGCGTCCTCTACTGAACTGCCGCTGCAAAGGCCCGCCAGAAAATAGCCGCTGTAAGTGTCCCCGGCAGCTGTAGTATCCACGGCCTGCACCTTTTCGCAGGGGACAAACAGCCGCCGCTCCGCATCCAGATAGTAGCTGCCCGCACTCCCGGCTGTCAGAAGCAGACGGGTCTGCGGGTATTTTTCGTGCAGCAGGGTCAAAACAGCGTCCGCTTCAAAGGTCTCGGTTCCGGCAAGGGCGCAGGCTTCCTCCTCGTTGACACAGAGCACATCCACCAGTTCCATCGGGTAGGTCAAGATGCCGACATCGTAGGGTGCGGCATTGAAGAAAATGGAAAGCCCCTTTTTCTGTGCGGCCTGCATCAGGTACGGCAGATTGGAGATCTCATTTTGCAGCACCAGCCAGTCGCCTGGCGAAAAGGCTTTCAGCGTGTGGTCGATCTGCTCTGTGGTGATCTCCTGATTGGCACCGCCGTAGATCAGGATACAGTTTTCGCCGCGGCATACCTCAATGATGGCGTGGCCGGTGGCAGCAGCATCGTCCTTTATCAGATAATCTGTATGAATACCATTTTGTTTCAGGTAATCCACAAATGGTTGTCCATCTGCGCCGACACGACCCGCATGGTATACTGACAATCCAGCTCGTGCAAAGGCGATAGACTGGTTTGCGCCTTTCCCTCCAAAGCCCCGCTGCATGGACTTGGCTGCAAGGGTCTCTTTGGGCGCGAGAAAGTGCTCGACCTCATAGGTATAATCGTAGTTGAGGGAACCAAACGAAAGGATTTTCATGGTATATCTTTTTTACTCCATTCTCTGAATCACCGCACCCAGCCATCGGCACAGGGTATCGCCTGCCTGATTTGCGATCTCCAGCACGCGGGCGTGGCTATGCTTGACCGTCTGGATGCCGGTGGCCATGTTAGTGATGCAGCTGACGGCCAGTACCTTCATGCCCATGTAGTTGCAGACCATGGTTTCCGGCACGGTGCTCATGCCCACGGCATCGGCTCCCATCCCCGCAAAGGCGCGAATTTCAGCCGCCGTTTCATAGCAAGGGCCCATAAAGCCCATGTAAACACCCTCCTTGTAGGCAATGCCCAGTTCATCGGCGGTCTGCTTGGCAAGGTTCCGCAGTTCCAGACTGTAAGGTTCGGTCATGTCCGGGAAGCGGGGGCCGAAGCGCTCATCGTTGGGGCCAATGAGGGGGTTCGTGCCCATCATGTTGATGAAGTCGGTAATGAGCATCAGGGTGCCCGGCGCAAACTCCCGGTTGATGCCGCCGCAGGCGTTGGTCAACACCACCTTTTCCACGTCCAACAGCTTGAACACATAGAACGGGTAGCAGACTTCCTTCATGGAGTAGCCCTCATAGAAATGGAAGCGGCCTTCCATGGCGTAGACTTCCGTGTCCCCCAGCTTGCCAGCCAACAATGCGCCTTTGTGTCCTGCCACCGTGGATACCGGGAAGTTGGGGATATCCTTGTAGGACAGTTCTTCCGTGTCCGTAAAGTCCGCGGTCAGCTTGCCAAGGCCGGAGCCCAGCACCACCGCGATCTTCGGGCGCTTTTTCGTGTGCGTCTTGATGTATTCCGCACTTTCCAGTGCCTTTTCATAAAGATGTTCCATACCGTTCTCTCCTTTTCCCCAAAAATTCGATATACTCTCTGGGTTCAGTATATCGGATTTTTCAGACCGATGCAAGACGCCCTTCATCGAGTCTTATTAAAAGACAAGGAGCAGATACTTCACATCACGAGTGTGTTGTATCTGCTCCTTGGTTCTCCGAATGTCTTATCTCTGGCCGATGTTCCACCGAAACAGCTCATATCCTTCCCGGATATCCTCCGGCAGACGTTTCAAAGTCTCGTCCCGCAGTTCCTGCGGCATCCCGTAAAAAGCTTCGGCAATGCCGCCGTGGCCTGCGCGCCTTTGATGCCCTCCGGGTGGTTGTGGGTGACTTCAGCGGTCACTTTTGCCATTTCCAGCGTTTTGTCCAGCGTATCGAACAGCCAGCCCGCTGCCGACACCCGCATAGCCGAGCCGTTACCGAAACTGCCATAGGGATTCGGATTTTCTGCGTGCAGCCACCGGCGGAACATCCCGCCGTAACCGGCATGAGGGTATGTTTCTCCCCAAATGCGCATCTCGCTCTTTGTTTCTTCAAATGTTCTCTCCGGGATGCCTTTACCTGCAATCAATCCCCGTGCCACCGCAACGGTCATGACCGTATCATCGGTGAAGTGCGATTTCTCGCTCAGCAGCGGAAAATCCTTGTGCTTGTAATTGTTGTGGTCAAATTCATAGGGACTGCCCACGATGTCACCTAAGATTGCTCCTAACATGGCTGTTTCCTCCCTTACCCGTGATGCCGCTTCTGGAAATCGGCTTCAATCTGCTCTTTCCACTCCGCACCGATGGACGCACAGCAGGGTGCTTCCCGCATCCGGGAGACTGTCTCGCTAACAACGTGGTAGTTGACCGCCACGCCCTGTGCGTCATTCTCAAACCGCACAGCCCGGTCGGACGAGATGCCGAAGCGGGCAGCTTCCTTCACGGCGTCCATGTTGGCACCGAGGAACAGGAACTCCCAGCCGTACTGCTCTTTTTCCCGCTCGATCATCCGGCGGATCTTCTCATAGCCAAACCGCTTGCTGGCGTTTTCCAAGCCGTCCGTGGTGATGACAAAGATGACCTTTTCGGCGCGCTCGCTCTCCGGCAGATGGCGCTGAATGTTCGCCATCTTCTCCACGCCGTAACCAATGGCATCCAGCAGGGCCGTGTAGCCACGGACGTAATAGTCCTTTTCCGTCAGCGGTGCAACAGCCTTCAGTGGGAAACGGTCGTGCAGCAGCTGCACCTCATGGTCGAACAGGATCGTGGTCACGTTGGCCTCGCCCTCCTGCTCCTTCTGCCGGGTCAGCATAGCATTGAACCCGCCGATGGTATCCTGCTCCAGCCCGCCCATGGAACCGCTGCGGTCGAGGATAAAAACAAGCTCTGTGAGATTCTTCTTCATAACAAATACCCTCCGTTTTTTGTGGTGCTTCGTCTTTCTGACAAGAGGATACCACAAACCGGAGGGCAAAAGGTCAACGGGCAGGCGACAAATCACGCACCCAGCTGTTCTTGATCGTATTCAAACAGCAGCGTATTGACCTGATTGATGTTATAGATTTTGTGTTCCAGGCAATACCGCACGATCCAGTCCCAGCAGAGCTGGACAAATCCGAACTTTTTTCCTCCACCGAATTGGTGGTCAGAGTGTCCTCAAAACGGACGGTTTGGGTGCCATCCTTGTAGTTGAACGTGATCAGCATCCGGTCATCGTACAGGAAAATGGCATTTACAAAAATTTCAATCAGCGCTTTCCGCTGCTTTTTCAGCGAAATATCGAACTTTCTAAATTTCATCAGCCAGAATCGGATGAAATCCTCATTGAAGCTAGGCTTCTTCAACTTTTCGTCTGCAATTTTGCAGTCAGTTCATCTTTCTGGATTTCCAGCGCTTCCAGACGCTCTTTCATTGTCCGGGTGTACAAGCCGTCCTCGATTGCCTTCATCAGGATGTCCAGCTTTTTGTTGACCTCTCGCAGTTGCTTTTCCAGCAGCGGGATCGTGGTATTTTCCTGATTCTGGACATCCATGACCAATTGAACGATCTTGTCGATCACCGCATCGTCCTGAATCAGCTTCATCGTCTCCCGGACGACCAGATCTTCCAGCCAGTCCTTCTGCACGGTCTTTTTGTTGCAGCCCTTACGCCGCTTGACGTTGGCGCATACTTATATTTTTTCAGCAAGTGCTTCACCATCTTACGCATACTTGCGCGGGCAGTTTCTTTTTTCTGCAGGTCTATTACGCTTGCATTACTGAATTTCTGCGTTTCCAGCCATCTCCATTGCAGCGTTCGATTGACACAAGTTGAGTTATCGGCAGATACAGCAAACACAACGGGCGGCTCTGGTAACAGAGCTGCCCGTTGTGTTCGTTTATGAAAAGGAGAACTTAGATTTCATACCACTTGATCTCGTTGGCATCCAGATGCAGAGCAAAGCTGCTGCCGTCTGTGGTGTAAACGGTGGTGTCCTGCGGCTCGTAGGTGTTGTTCACCACGCAGTACTTGCCGTTTTTAACGTAGGCGTGTACCTCCACGTTGTAGTTGGAGCTGAACCATGTATGCAGCTCTTCCTCACTGTGGGCGCTCCACAGGATAGCGCGGTAAAGGGTACGGCTGTTGGCAAAACTGTAAGGCACACCGCTGATGTACACGGCGCGCCCCTTGCCGAAGTCGTGGGCGGCCATCTGCACTTCCTTGTTCCGCTGCACCAGCACCTCGGTGCCCTCGAGGGCGTAGATGTTCTTTTTGCCCTCGCCAAAGTCCACGGGTTGGTCGGCGTCCTGCAAGATAAAGTGGTCGGGGTGCTCCTCCCAGTTGTATTTGTCGTAGTTCAGGGTGAAGCCGTTTTCCTCCTCCACGCCCAGCACGCTGGCAAGTTGGAAAATGTGCCCCTGATACGGGTGACCGGAGGGCTCGCCCACGCCGATAAAGCCGCCGCCGTTCCAGACGAACCTGCGGATGGCAGAGGTGATGTCTGCATCCTCCCACCAGATGCCGCCGGTGTGGGCGGTGTCGGCATCGCCGACATTGATAATGACATCCAACGAATCCAGCAGATGCGGGTCGTTCTTGATATCCTCAAAGCTGATAAACTTCACATCAAAGGGCGCACCGGACAGCATCTCAATGACACCGGCATAGCTATAGTTCTGCTTGTAATAGAGGGCGTGATGCACCATGTGACAGCCCCAAGCCCGCATTTTACCCCAACAGTTCAGCACGGCCACTCGCTTGACACAGTAGGGTGTGGTGCCCTTGATGTTCTCGTACAGTTCGCGGAACTCGTTGCAGACACTCTCCACGTAGTCCACGAACTCCGGGAACTGCAAGGCCAGTTTCAGATAGCCGCCATAGCCGATGCGGTCGATGGGCTTGCGCAGGATAGCGCGGCGGGCTGTAACCCAGTTCTCCTTGGCTTCCCGTACCGGGTCGCCGCCTTCGTGGAAGGTGTCGGGGAAGAAGTACGGCAGGAAACGGCCCTCGGTGTACTTCACGCCCTCAATGTCAGAGATCAGGCGCAGGGTGGAGCCGTTGCCCACGCTGCCCACCACGGCATCCAGACCGATGCTCTTGAACTCCGGCATGAAAGGTTCGGTGCCGATCCAGTGATCGCCGAGGAACATCATGGCTTCGCACCCGCACGCGTGGGTGATGTCCACCATCTCCTTGGCAAGCTTTGCCACCTCGCGGCGCTGGAAGGCCTGAAAATCCCGGAATTCCTTGCTGGGCACCCGGTACTGGTTGTTATAGTAGCCCTGATCGATGATGTACTCCGGGCGGAACTTGTAGCCCACTTCCTGCTCAAACTGGTTGAGGATATAAGGGCTGACCGAAGCAGAGTATCCATACCAGTCCACGAACTTCTCCCGCTTCAGCTCGTCGAAGATCAGGGTGAACTGGTGGAAGAAGGTGGTGTAGCGGATGACGTTAACATAGGGGTGCTCTGCAATGAACTTGCGCAGACGCTCCATGGAATACTTGTGGGTCTTGGGCTGACGCACGTCAAAGGTGATCTGGTGCTCAAAATTCGTCCAGCCGTTGGTGGTAGCGTTGTACATATGCACCGGATCCCAGATGAGGTAAGCCAGAAAACTGACGGTATACTCATGGAACGGTACGGCCTGTACGGTCACACTGCCGTCGGCGTAGCTCCACTGCTCCGGCGGCACGGGCTGACCGGTGGTTCGATCCATGACCTCCCACCAGCGGGTGATATCATCGTTGGTGTTCACCTGCATCAGCTCCGGGCTGATGCCCTTCATCAGCGGGATGGTCACGGTGTCGCCGGGTGCGGTGTAGAAGCCGGTCATGATGTAGCACTGCTGCACCTCGTCCGGGTTTGCTTTTGCCCATGCGTTATCCTTGCGGGTGGTATAGTAGGTGGAGTAGATCTTGGCGTCCGCATCCTTGAGCTGTTGCGGAAAGTCGGTGCCGTCGCAGTCGCGGATGGCATCAGCACCCCACTTTTTTAAGATCTCCAGCGTTTCGGGCACAACGTCCAGGTCTGTGGGAATGGTCACGCGCCCGGTCTTTCTCAATTCGTCCATGGGAAACTCTCCTTTACCTCTCTTTGAATCGTAGGGAGTCAATCGTAGGCGGCGTTATACAGCGCCAGCACTGCCAGCAGCAGCGCCACGCCCACCAGCATGATGCCAAGCCCTGCCAGCTGTCCGGTCATTTTCCAGCCGGACACCACCAGCACCAGTGCCAGTACGAACAACACCAGCATCAGGATCATGCGCAGGGCGGGATGGTTTTTCCAATATGCTTTCATCGTCTGTCACCTTAACCTTTCAGGCCGCCCACGGTCATGCCCTGCGTCAGCTGCCGCTGCACGCAGATGTACAAAATCAGGGTAGGCAGCATCACCAGCACCAGACCTGCGTACATGGTGCCGTACTGGGCGGCGCTCTGCTGCGCCTGCATCAGGTTCAAAAGACCGACCGGCAGGGTGCGGGGTGCCTTGGTGGAGCTCATCAGGGTCATGGAGATGATATACTCGTTCCAGAAGGACAGGAAGTTGAACAGGATAATGGTGATGATGGAGGGCTTTGCCATGGGGAAGATGATGCGGGTCATGGTGGAAAAATAGCTTGCACCGTCGATATAGGCGGCCTCCTCAAAATCGTGGGGCAGGGTGGCAAAGTAGCCCGACAGCAGGTAGATGGTAAAGGGCAGCGCGGTGGCGGCGTATACCACCGCCAGCACCACCAGATTGTTCAGCAGAAAGCCGCTGCCGAAATGGCTTTTCAGCCACACATCGCCGTCCCGCAGCATCAGGAAGATGGGCACCACGATATAGTTCACGTTGATGAACAAGCCCGCCATGAACAGAGTGTTCAGCACCTTGCACCCCTTGAAATGAAAGCGGGACAGGCAGTAGGCGGCGGGCAGGGCAACGACCAGCAGCAGCGCCAGCGCCAGCGCGGTGACGATGACCGAGTTGAGCATATATTCGCCCATTTTGGCGCCGTTCCATGCGTTGACGAAGTTCTGCCAGTAGAACCCGGCGGGCAATGCCCAGGGGTTGCCGTAGAACTCTGCATTCTGCTTGATGGAGGCCATAAACACCCATGCCACCGGCACGATGATGGTAACGGCCAGCAGAACCAGCACAAAATAGATGAAAAACTTGTACAGACCTTCCGCAGAGCGAGAAGATTTTTCGGTGGTATTCTGCATCTTCTTCCCTCCTTAAAATTCCAGCGTATCGCGGTTGGTGACCTTGTTGACACAGGCGGACAGGGCAAACGAGAACAGGAAGATTACCACGCCGATGGCCATACTGTAACCATACAGGCCAGCGTCTTTCTGGCTGTACATATAGCTCAGCGCCACATCCGATGCGCCGTTGGGCCCGCCGCTGGTCATGGCCTTGACGAAGAGGAAGGCCATGTTGATGGTGGAGATGATAAAGAAGGTGAGGGTGGTGCGGATATTCGTCCAGATGAGGGGGATGGTGATCTGGAAGAACTGGGTCAGCCGCCCGGCACCGTCCAGATTGGCGCTCTCGTACAGGCTGATGGGCACGGCAGACATGGAGGCCATGTACATGACCATGTAGTAGCCGATGGCCTGCCACACCATGGCAATGATGATGGAGGGGATGACCAGTTTTTCGCCCTTCCACAGGATGGGGTCGCTCATGTTGCGGAACAGGCCGATGATGCTGTTCAGCATGCCGTTTTCCGGCTTATAGATGGCAGAGAAGATGCCGGAGATGACGACCACCGACAGGATGTTGGGGATGTAGAAGATGATGCGGAAAAAGTTCTGGCCTTTGATCTTCTCCCGGGTGAGGATGGCGGCAAATACCAGTGCAAAGGCGAAGGTGATCAGGGTGACCGTTACCACCAGCAGGATCATATTCTGCATGGAGCGGATAAACTGGGCGTCCCGCAGCAGATGCTGGAAGTTTTTAAGCCCCACAAAGGTCTCGTTGGGAGAATAGGCACCCCGCTCATACAAACTCATGCGGAACACGTTGAGGGTGGGCAGGATCATAAAGAGGAAAAACAGGATGGTAGCCGGTGCCACACAGAGGAATACGAACCGTTTGCGGCTTTTATCCGTTCTCATAGGGGATTGACCGCTCCTTTCTTGATGGTACTGTACAGCCCAAAAAAGCGGAGGCGGTAAAAACCGCCCCCGCTGGGCAGGGCTTAATTACTCGATGATGTTGGCGCGCATCTGGTCGCTGGCGGACTTGATGCCGTCGATCCACTGCTGCTCGGTCATGCTGCCGGACACCAGAGAGTTGACGGGATCGAAGAACACGGTGCGAACTTCCACGCCGGGGATGGCACTGAAGGCTGCAAAGTTGCCCATGGCGGCCTTTGCGCCGTTGTCGTAGATGGAGTAGAACATCTTGTTGTCGCCTTCCAGACTGTCGGCGATGCCCAGCACAGGCTGGATAGCGCCGCTCTCGGCAAACAGCTTGCAGGCTTCGTCGCTGTACAGGTAAGCCACGAACTGCTTGGCGGCATCCTGATGCTCGGCACCCGCCGGGATCCATGCCTGCTCGAACCAGGTGTAGCTGTAACCGTCGCCGCCGGCCTTGACAGCGGGCAGGGCGGTCATGCCCCACTCAAAGCCGTCTGCACGGGGAGCCTCGGCCATCTCGCCCACGATCCAGGTGCCGTTGGGCATAAACAGGGCCTTGTTGTCCAGCACCAGCTGCTGGTTCTGGGTAAAGTCCTGATCGTTGGCCTGTGCGGGGGTGATGGGGTTGGTGTAAGAAGCCAGCTTTGCCACGATATCAAAGCAGGTCTTTGCCTCGGGGGTGTCCCAGATGCCTTCTTCGTAGTGGGTAGCCTTGTTGAAGAACTCCGGGCCGCCTGCGGCGTACATCAGCGCATAGAAGAAGGCGTCGAAGTAGCCGGTGGTGGGGTAGGTGAACAGGTAGGTGCCCTCAGCGGCAGCCTTGTCGCCCAGTGCCCACATCTCGTCCCAGGTCTTGGGCACGTCCCAGCCCTTTTCCTTCAGGAAACCGGCGTTGTAGAACAGGCCGCAGGGGCTGTAGAACATGGGGGCCAGATAGGTCTTGCCGTCGCCGTAGGGGTTGGTCAGGGAGGTGTCGGTAAAGCCGCCGGCGATCTTCTCGCTCACCTTCTTGCTCTCGCCGGGCACGGTCATGCTCAGCACATCGGTGATGTCGGCGATCAGGTTGCCCTTGATGAACTGCTCGGTCAGGGCAGCTTCACGGCCGGTGGCCAGATGGACCACGTCGGGGTAGTCGCCGCCCTGCATGGAGGGGCCGATGACGTCCTCCAGCTTTTTGTCGGTGGTCAGGTCCACCTTGATGCCGGTCTGTGCGGTAAAGGCCTCGGCGACCTTCTTCCACATCTCAGCGCCATAGCCGGTCTCGATGGCGGCTACCTTGATGGTGACGTCCGCAGCCACTGCGGAAGAAGTAGCGGCAGAAGATGCCGTGCTGGACGCGGTGGAGCTGGAAGAGCCGCCGCAGGCAGCCAGACCCAGTGCAGCGGCGCCAACGCCGGCCGCCTTCAGGAAATTACGACGAGAAATACGATTCATACTGTGTTGCCTCCATCATTTTGTTCCATTCAAACACAGCCGGGCAAACAGGCTTTGCCCGAAGGACTGTGTGTTTTTCTGCCTCCAATATAAATTCTTTCGCTTCCTTGCTCAAGAGGTTTGTTGTTTCATTTTTTATAGATGTTGCTTTCTAAAAAATTCTTCCAGCAAAAGTGCTAAAAATCTTTTAAAAGTTTCAGCATAATCCCCAGCCTGTAACTATTTTGACATATTTCGAAGGGACTTGAGAAACAAAAATATAAAAATTAGCCTAAAATCAGGGCTTGCTTTTTTTGTATGTTCCCTCTATAATGAGGGTAAAGTGCACGAAACAACGCACCATTTTTTGATAATGTTTTTAGAATGTTGCGTTTATTTTTAGAAAATTTGCGTTTCCCGAAGGAGCCGATCATCTATGAGTACCCAGCGCTTTGATATCCGCCACGCGCCCGCTCCGCGGGAATCCTTCCGGCTGCTGTACATCAGCAAAAGCAAATTTGGCGGCGATTGGAACAGTACCACCCACACCCACTCCTGCACGGAGCTGTTCTACTGCCTCAGCGGCGAGGGACAGTTCTACCTTGCCGGGCAGCTGTTCCCGGTAAAGCCGGACGATATGGTCATTGTGAACCCGCAGGTGGAGCATACCGAGCTTAGCCTGAACGCCTCGCCCTTGGAGTATATCGTGCTGGGCGTTGCCAGCATGGAGTTTTTGTTCAGCAAGGCGGATACGAACTACGCCATCTTCAATTGCCGGGAGAACCGGGAGCGGATGGTCACGTTGCTGCACATGCTGCTGGCCGAGGCCGACCGCAGCTTAGACGGCTGCGAGACCGTTTGTCAGGACCTGCTGGAGGTACTGCTGATCTGGCTGGTGCGCTGCACCACCATTTCGCTGCAGCTGGAGGAGGCTGCCCCGACCGAGAACCGGGAGTGCGCCGAGATCAAGCGGTATCTGGACACCAACTACCGCGAGGATATCTCGCTGGACCTGCTGGCAGAGCTTGCCCACCTGAACAAATACTACCTGGCCCACACCTTCCAGCGGGAGTACGGCATTTCCCCCATTACTTACCTGAACCGCCGCCGCATTGAGGAGAGCAAGCATATGCTGGGCAACACCAGCTACAGTCTGGCGCAGATCAGCGAGCTGATGGGCTTTTCCTCCCCCAGCTATTTCTCCCAGTGCTTCCGCAAGGCGGAGGGCATGACCCCCAACGAATACCGCCGTCAGACGCGGCAGGGAAAACGCCCCGCCCCGACAAAACGGCATGAAGTATAACGAAAACGAGGAATTTATGATGAAATCCGTTACCCTTTCTTTGCTCCAGTCTGCTGCAAATGCCTTTGATTTTGGCGGGCCTGTGCTCTGCGATGCTCACCACTATGGTGAGGGGCATATCAACGACACCTTTGTGGTCTGGCGGGAAGATCATTCCAAACGCTTTATTTTGCAGCGCATCAACACAGATACCTTTACTAACCCGGTGGACCTGATGGAGAATGTCTGCGGCGTGACCCGGCATCTGCGGGCGAAAATTCTTGCCGAGGGCGGCGACCCAGCACGGGAAACGCTGAATGTCATCCCAACTTTGTCGGGGTCGACTTGCTATCTGGATGCAGACGGCGGCGCATGGCGTGCCTACGACTTTGTAGAAGATACCATCTGTTTGCAGCAGGTCAGCAGCGAAACCGACTTCCGCACCGTGGCCGAGACACTGGGCAAATTCCAGAACCAGCTGGAGGATTACCCGGCCTCCACCCTCCACGAAACCATCGCCCGCTTCCACGACACGCCCAACCGCTATGCTAATTTTGAAAAAGCCCTCGCCGCCGATGCACTGGGTCGCGCAAAGAACATTGCGCCGGAAATCGAATTTATCCATGCGAGGGAGCAGGACTGCCATGTCCTGCTGGATCAGCTGGCAGCTGGCGAAATTCCTCTGCGCGTCACCCACAATGACACCAAGATCAACAATGTCCTCATCGATGCCGCTACCGGAAAAGGCATCTGTGTCATTGACCTCGACACCGTGATGCCGGGACTTTCGGCCTACGACTTCGGCGATTCCATCCGCACCGGTGCCAACGACTGCGCTGAGGACGAACCTGACCAGAGCAAAGTCCATTTTGACCTGCATCTGTACGAAGTGTTCGCCAAAGGGTATCTCTCCACTGCCGGGGCATCCATGCGCAGGGCAGAAAAAAAGAGCCTTGCATGGGGTGCAAGGCTCATGACGCTGGAATGCGGCATCCGTTTTCTGACTGACTATCTGGAGGGCGACCATTATTTCCATATTGCTCGCCCGGATCACAACCTCGACCGCGCCCGCACCCAGTTCACACTGGTGCGGCAGATGGAAGAGGTTTTCGATCAGATGCTGGAAATCGTCTGCCCGGACAATCACTGATTTCGCAATCTCCTCCATTCGGATACAGCAAGAAGCATGGACGCTCTCCTTTTCGGGGGCGTCCATGCTTCTTTTTACAGCTTATCACTACACACCCATCAAATCGTCCTTTGAGGACGCTGGGAGCGTCGAGGACATGATGCGCTGCAGCAAATTATGAAAGCCCTTTTCAGCCCTGACCAAATTCTGTTTGACCTGCCCTTCAAGCACAAGGGCATCATGTGCGCGCCCTTCATCGGGCCAGTAAGCATCCGGCAGTACCTTACCGCCGGGCAGATCGAGCAGGTCATCTGCGGCGGCGAAAACTATGATGGTGCCCGCCCCTGCAATTTTGATTGGGTCAAGTCTCTCCGGCAGGAATGCGTGGATGCCAACGTGACCTTCTGCTTTATCGAGACCGGCACTGTGTTCATCAAGGACGGCAAGCGCTACCACCTGCCCAGCAAGCAGCTGCAAAGCCGAATGGCCTGTAAATCCGGCATGAATTTTCAGGGCAGGCCCATTCATTTTGACCTCGTGGACGACTGGGGCTACCCCATCCCGCAGGAAGATCTCTATGTGCCCCATTTCCGCGCAAACTGCGAGACCTGCGGCAGCAAGTTGATCTGCAACGGCTGCAGTGACTGTGGAAAATGCTTATAAAATAAAGGAATTCTATCAATACAAATGGAACTTATGGCTGATCTGGTGTGCAATTTCATCCGGCAGCGGGCGGAAACCGATGCAGGTCAGGGTCATGCCTTCTCCGTTTTCATCAAATTCTTCCGGCTCCAGCTCGGTGTGGCAGGCATCCCGGATGAGGAAGAAGTCTTTGTTTTCCACAAGGCCCAATTCCTCGGCAATTGTTTTTGCTTTCAGCAGTTGATTGCGGTTCTTTGCCCCGCAGATAGTTTTGGTAAAAGAGCCATCGAACCATTCTTCATAGGTTGCTTTCTCCAACATGATTTCTGCCCGATAGCCGGTAATTTCTCCGTCTTTCTCGATGGGTTCCACGCCCTGTCCCATGCCGATGGGGTCGGTGAGGAACGCCAGCGAAGCATGGCAGCACTGCGCCGCCAGCTTACCGGGAGACATCTGCAGGTCTTTTCGTGCAATGATGAGTTGACGCATTTTTTCTCCTTCTTACGACAGCTTGATCTTCAAATCTGCCAGCAGATTCACCGCTTCCGGCAGGGAAAATTTCGCATCCTTCAGGCGGCTGCCCAGAATGTCCACCTTATAACCGGCGGCATCCCGGAAATCCGCCTTGCGCAGGTCACACTGGTAGAATTCCGTTTCGTGAAGTTCCACGCCCTTGAAATTCGCCAGCTGCATCTCGCATTTGGCAAACATTGAGCCGACAATTTCGTTGCCATCCGAAAAGTCGAAGCGGTTAAAGTTCATTTCGGTGAAGGTGTTATATTTCAGGCTGCACCCCTTCAGCGTATGGATAGGGTCCGGGAAGGCACCATTGGACATCAGCGGTGCCCACTCAATTTCATTCAGGCGGCAGTCCTCAAAATCCAGCGACTGCGCCGAAGAATGGGTGCTGCGCAGACCTGTGATCTCACACCGCACGAATTTGCACTCATTCAGCGTGGTATGATCCAGTTCGCATTTGGTAAAGGAGCAATCCGCAAACACGCAGTCGGTAAAGTCGCAGTCCTCAAAAGTCTCCTCGGTGAACGACAGGTCAGCAAACCGTTCACCTTCACAATAACGCTCTGTCATAAAATTCTCCTGTCAGCGCAGTTCTTCCAACAAGGCCGTGCAGCCTTCCAGCACATCCTGCCAGGTAGCCTCAAAATCCCCGGTATACCATGGGTCGGCCACATCGCCGGGGCGACGGGTATGATCCATCAGCAGAGACACTTTATGCTCCGGGTCATCTGCCGGGCGGTTTTACCCTCGCAGGAGATGCCGTGCTCGGCCAGCTTCCGCCGGGCGGGCGGATAGACCGGGTTGCCGATCTCCTCGGTGCTGGTGGCGGCGGATGCGATTTCAAATTTATCAGAAAGCCCGGCTTTGGCCACAAGGTCTTTCATTACAAATTCGGCCATGGGGCTGCGGCAAATGTTGCCGTGGCAGATGAAAAGCACTTTCGTCATGTCAAAATATTTCCTTATATCGTATTATTTTGAATTTTGCACACATGCGTGCAAAATTCAGTTCTGCTTCAAGAACTCCCGCAGCACATCCTCTGGGCGGGGTGTATGGTTCGGGTACTTTTCCCGCAGCGGTGCGGCGGCACCATCCATAATGTAGGGCACACCCACAATGTCCAGCATGGAAACATCGTTGTAGTTGTCGCCAAAGGCCATGACATCCGCAGGGTCAATGTCCAGAGTCTTGCAGATGCTGCGCACACCGATGCCCTTGTTGGCAAAGGTGGTGTCGATCCAGTACGGCCCTGCCACAGCGCAGTTCGCCTCTTTCCATCGTGGGACAAACCGTTCCGTGTAAGATTCTACGCCTTCGTGCAGATACACCGATACTTTTGTGATCTCCTCCGGCACCTCAGACGGGGCATGAATGATCTGATAATTGTTCCCGATGAACTGAATACGCTTGAGCATTCCCAGACCCCGCTCCATCAGGTATGCAGTATTCTGGCCGGAAAGCATCACTTCGCCCTGCCCGTCGCTGCGGGTCCACAGGTCGTTGGCGATTTCTTCGGCCAGCGCGCGCGGCATCGGGTTCTTGGCGATGCACTGTTCGTCTTTATAGATCACGCCGCCGTTTTCGCAGAGAAACACACAGCAGTCTGCCACCGGTGCAAAGAGCTTGCGCAGGCTGGTATACTGCCGGCCGGATGCCGGGCAGAACAAAATACCTCGCCGATGCAGCTCCCGTATCTGTTCAAAGATCTCGCCTTCCAGCTCTTTCCTGCCGTATTGCAGCAGCGTACCGTCAATATCGCTGCAAATCAGTCTGATTGACATTTTCCGTCCTCATTTTTCAAGATAATTTTAGGCAATTCCCCGGCATCCAGAACACGGACGCCTTCGTCCATCAGCATCTTGGCAAAAACACCCTGTCCGGGAATCTTTGTCCCGGAAAACGTTCCGTCGTAGATTTCCTTCACGCCGCAGCTGGGGCTGCGAGATTGCAGGATGGCAAGCTCCACCCCATTTTCTTTTGCGATGGCAAGGGCCTTGGCTGCGCCCGCTCGGAACTCCCGGTCCACATTGATGCCCTCTTTGTTCGTGACAACGCCCTGCACGATTTCCGCCGGACACCGCGGTGTGGGCAGGCCGCCCAAAACCTCCGGGCAGACCGGAACCACCTGATGCCCCCGCGCAAAATCACAGACCGCCTGATTGTAATTGTTTCCGCCGCTGTATTTGCAGTTTTCGCCCAGCAGGCAGGCGCTGACCAGAATCTTCATTGTTGCGCGCTCCGTTTTTCAGATACTGAATCTTTTACCTATTCTACCACGCTTTTGGGCATTGAAAAAGAGGATTTTGCTTTTCCTATAAACTCGTTTCAAAAACATCAATATGTCTTAGTTTGCAGCGCAACCATATCAAATTTTCTACGTTTTTCACAGGTCTCATTTTCACGATTCCACGCAAAAAAATTAAACGCTGTTAGCGTTTAACAAACACAATAAGTGTGTCCATTCATTTTATCCATCCCATTTATACACAGTTCCGAACCAAAAGAACCGCATAAAGTTCTCATCAAAAAACAGGGAGTGACATCAAATCACTCCCCGTTTGCATTGATTGTATCAGAGTTTCGTCATCCAGAGCCCATGCAGATTGCAGTATGCGTAAACGGCCACCGGCTTTTCACTTCCCAGTTCAAACACCGCGTTGGGAGCCTGCCCCGGATTCAGATAGCGGATCTGCCCGCCGTTCTCAGTCTCCAAAAAAAACCACTGAATATAGTGAACATCCGCCATGGGGTGCTCCACCGCGCCCACTGTGACCGTGAGACGACTGCCGGAAAGCTCTGCCACCGGCAGATGCTTCTCGCCGCTGGCTTCCACCGTGTTGGGAACCAGTTCTTTCATCTTCTCCCCGCAGCAGACCAGCGGAACGCCTGCGTTATGGATGGTAGTGACGAGGTTGCCGCAGTGATTGCAGATGTAAAACTTTGCCTTCATATCGAAATCCTCCATCGGAATGTTATCGGTGTGTTTCTTGTGTCCATATGATAACATTTCCTATTTACGATTTCTGTGACTGAATCACGCAAAGCGTTTTTGGGCTCACTTGCAATAAATCTCAATGGCTTTCTGCGCAAATTCTGCGGCACCGGCACCGCCGGCAGCATTGATGTTTTCCGTAAATGCTCCGCCTGCCCCATACATCTGCCCCAGCTGATTCAGGATTACCTTGGAACAGTTATAGTAGTGCTCTGTGATAAACTCCTGCAGCTTCTTCACCTGTGCCTGCACTTCAGAGTCCGCCGGGTCTTTGCTCTGCATCCCGCCGAATGCCGCCACGATGTCCATCAGTTGACTGCTCATGTCCTTGACCTCTTTCTCGGTCTTATGGGCAGTTTTTTCCTCAAACTCTTTGTATTCCGGCGTTTCGCCCCATTCCTTTTTGGCCTGCTCGGTATACTTCTTGATCTTCTGCGTATCAAATGCGGTAAAGTCCATAACCATTCCTCCTGTGGATCGAATTTTCTGCGCAAGGCCGATCAGATCTTCAAGATGCTGCTTTTTCAATGTCAGAAGTGCGATCTGCTGTTCCAGTGCTTTCTGCCGGTCAAAAGCAGGATTCTCCACGATTTTCTGGATGTCCTTCAGCGGAAATTCCAGTTCCCGGAACAATAAGATCTGCTGCAAACGTTCCAGCGCGGCATCGTCATACAGCCGATAGCCTGCTTCGGTACGGCCCGCCGCGCGCAGCAGACCGATTTTATCGTAATATTGCAGGGTCCGGATGCTCACTCCGGTCCGCTTGCTCACTTCGTTCACTGTCATCATCTTGCTGTCCTCCCTTGCGACAGCCACAGTATACGCTATGACGCTGCGTCAGGGTCAAGAGGTTTTCTGAAAAATTTTTCAGCCTTCCCTCTGCTCCACGATTTCCAAGCTGTCACGCCCCACACGGCAGAGCAGAAACAGCACCCGCACACCTGCGGCCTTTGCTTCGGCCAGTGCCGTACCAAACTCCGGCTGTGTGCTGACATTCGGCCGCACCTCGGTGATGCCTTCCATCTGAATCACGAAAGCCACTGCGCACCGATACCCTGCCTGCTGTGCCTGCGCCAGCTCGTGCAGGTGCTTCACGCCGCGCTCGGTGGGTGCATCCGGGAAATAGCCGATACCGTCCACTTCCAGTGTGCAACCCTTGACTTCCATCAGATACTTTTGCTCGCCCTTTTCCATATAAAAGTCGATGCGGGACTTCCCATAGGTGAATTCCGGCTTGATATAGTCGTAGCCCTGTTTTGCAAGCCACTTCCCTACCACCTTATTGGGTGCCTGACTGTCCATATTGACCCAGCCAAGGCCCTGCTTGTGTACCGCCACAAGGTCGTATTTTGTTTTGCGTTTCGGGTTGTCCGACACTTCCAGCCGCACCGCCGTACCGGGCAGTAGCAGTTCCTTGCACCGCCCGGTGTTCTTGACATGGACGGTTTCCACTGCTCCATTCACTTCCACATGGGCAATAAAGCGGTTGGGACGGTCAACAAAAATGCCGTCTGCGATTTCTCTGTATTTCAATCTTTACTCCATTTTCAGTACAGGATTCGGGAGCCATGCCCATCCTGTTTACCAAGATACAGTTCCACGACCATCCTGCCGCTTTCACTGTTGCAGAGTTCTTCCTTGCAGTAGCCGCAGAGTTTTCCTTCCGCTTCCGATACATAGCGGTGCAGCGGTTCCTGCAGGTCTTTCGGGATGCTGCCCCACGGAATGACATAGCTCATGCCCGTATCCCCCACATCCACGATGCAGGCCCGTCCACTGTCCTCATCGGATAAAATCAGGTTCACCAGAAACACATCCGCAAATGGTGCCCCCTGATACTCTGCCTTTTGCCGTCTGCGCTCCGTCCGAAGCTCATCCAGCGCTTGATTCAGGTCATTCTCAGGCAGTGTGGATTTATACAGCAGGATATGCAGTTTCTGTTCCGCTGACCCACTGTCATTCAGTTTCCCTGCCGGGAGTTCCACATCTGCATGAATGGTGCAAATCTGTTTTTGCATTGCAGCACGCAGGTTTTCCAGTTTCTGCTGCCGTTCTGCTTCCAATTGCCGTGCAGACTTTTGATGTACTTCTTTGGCTTCTAGCTGTTGCGCAGCATGCTCCTGCTTGGGCTCTGGCTTAGGCTCTGACCGTTCGCTGTGCTTTCCTGCGTCGGCCTCCGAAACGCTATGTCCTGCCATAGTCGGCACCGACACATTTCGGACGCTACTTTGTGCTGCCGATGCTTTCTTCTCCGCAGAAGAAGGGCCAGTTTTCTTTGGTTTCACCGACCGCGTTGCACCTGTGCCCGTGTTTTTTGACTCCGGCCTTGGTGTTTTCACCGCAGGAACAGCATTTTTAACACTTTCCGGTCGGGCTTGTTTCTGAGTCTGCCAGAAATCGCCGCCGGTGCGCTGATAATAGGGCGTCTCCGCTCGTTTCCGGCTGCTGCGCACACCTTCACAGATTCACGAAAAAATCAGGTAGCGCTCCAGTGTGTTCCAAAAGCTGCTGCGCCGATGGCAGGGTTTATGCCGTCCACGGGACGCATACACAATCACTGACAAGCATCCGAAGAACAGAAATCCTGCCGCAAAACCGATCCCTGTAAACAGCTTTTTGAAAAAGCCCATCTCTCACACCTCTTCCGGTTACAGCCTTGCCTGATACACCCGCTCCGTCCGGGCATCGAAGCAGCAGAAAATCACCTGCATGGCGTAATCCGCGTGATCTTCCAGCCACTGTGCCACTGTTTTGACTGCAATCGCTGTGGCATCCTCCAGCGGGTAGCCATACACGCCGGTCGAAATTGCCGGGAAGGCAATGCTGTGGAGTTCATACTCTTTGGCAAGGTCCAGCGAATTGCGGTAGCAGTCCGCCAGCTGCGCGGCATCCTCTGCTGTGCCGGAATAAATCGGCCCTACTGTATGAATGATATACTTTGCTTTCAACCGGTAGCCCTTAGTGATTTTTGCTTCTCCAGTGCGGCAGCCGTGCAGCGTGCGGCACTCCGCCAACAGTTCCGGCCCTGCTGCCCGGTGGATGGCACCATCCACACCGCCGCCACCCAGCAGACTGCGATTGGCCGCATTCACGATGCCGTCACAGTCCAGTTTGGTAATATCACCCTGCACCACTTGAATTTGACTTTTAACCTTTTCGGAAATCATATGCGATGAGCCCTCTACTTTTCAAAATTCCATATATCAACATCAACCACTGACTGTTCAATTTCTCTGTTCTTCTTTTGAGAGCATTCTCTGCAAATTGCTTCGTCATCTTCGCGATCATGTTGATAATACACTAATTCACTTTCCGGTTTGCACTTATGACATCTTACGCAGGTATGCCAACGCTCTTCTGTCAATCCTACTACATTTCTTCTCTGGTCAACCGATTCTGTTTTTTCATTTAGCTTCTTTTGAACGTCTTTCTGCCGTTCCTTTATTTTTTCATATTCAAGCTGATATTCTTGTAATTTTCGCTCTAGCCATTCATCTTTCAGTCGCTCCAGTTTATTATTTTTGATCCACTCTGTTCGGAAGTCGAGTTTTTCAATTTTCTTCATGAGCTGTTCGCTATGTAGCTCATAGAAGTTTACATTTTTGTCGATATAGATTGCAAGTGTTGGTAACTGATTATATGGCCGAGGAGCCTGTTGTTCTTTACAAATTGTTGCCGGAGGAACAACGATAACCGCAAGTTTTCTCTGTTTTTCTTTTGCAGTCAATAGAAGTGCTTCAGGAAGTTCTTTTTTACAGACAATCTCACATCCTTCCACTTCAAACGGGTGGGATTCTAATATGATTTCTGCTTTATCTAATTGAACCGTTGAGAAATTAGTATATGCCCGAATTGTACTTAACCATGCTCGTTGGTCTGCCGCAAGTCCACTAAAATTCGCATAAACAGATGGCGGGCAAAATGTCCCGCTTAACTCTATGCTCTGCTCAAAAAACTTATAAAGAGCTGTCATAAAGGCAATCGTTTCATTGCACGGCTTTCCAAGATGCGCAAAATGTGGTTGTCGAATCGTCCCATTGTTTTTTGCCTGAAAATCTCCTTTGCAAAGTGGGCAAATGCAACCACATTTTTTTCCATTTTCCTTCGGGGAGATATCTGAAATCAGTATAAGTTTTCCGTTTTTTTTCTCCAAAAGGGTTCTTCAGTGATGACATAGCATTACTCCTCACTTTTTGAGCAGTTCCAACGCCTTGTCCATGGGCACACAATCGGCATAGCGGTCCGGCCAGAGGAATTCATTGTAATAGTGGTAGCTCTGCTCCCCTGTCATGTACTCGTTGTCCTGCGTGGAATTTGCATAGGCAGGAACGATCATGTGCAGGCCATGCTCAAAGCCCGCCTCCACCGTTGCATTGATGCAGAAGTCGGTCATGATGCCGCAGACCATCACATCTTTTTCGCCCTTTTCCGTCAGATATTCCAGCAGACCGCTTTCTTTTTTGAACGCACTGCATACAGTCTTGACGAACCGTTTTTCAGTCAGCAGTGGCGCAAACCCGGAATAGACCTCGAATTCATCGTCCCTGATGGAGAAACCGGTGCCGGGCCCATCGTCATGCTGGACATAGACGACCTCGATTCCCTGTTCGCGGGCAGTCCGGATCAATTCCCTGATGTTGCTGACAAACTTTTCAAACGCATACAGGCGTTTATCCACGATACCTTTCTGTGTATCCACAACCAGTAAAACCATGTGTAAGCCCTCCTTTGTATCTTTGGTTTCATCCTACCATAGACCGCCGTTTTCTACAAGCAGATTCGAAAAATTTACTTCTTCCAAAGCCTGTCTGATGGGTTTGTTATAGCTCCCCCTCGCCGTAGCAGTCCACAGGCGGTTTTGAAAGATAAATCTCCTTCATTTTCTGCTTAACGGCAGCAATAAAAAAGACCCCCGCAGCGTATGATTTGACGCCGCGGGGTTTCTCAATTGTTCGGTTTGTATTGCAGCACCTTCTGGGAGAACGTCCGATCGAAGAACTGGATGAAGGGCCCAAGGCAGAACGCACAGATCAAGGTGCCAAGGCCCACAAGGCCACCCAGCAGCCAGCACAGCAGGGCGCTGAGCGCATCGGTGAAGATGCGGCACCCGAAGTACGGGCAGGGTGTGTAGTCCCGCAGACCGAGGGAAAGGTAATCGTAGGGCGCAATGCCGAGGTCGGCGGTCTGGTAGAGCGAAGCGCCCAGCGCCGTGACCAGCACCGCCGCGATGACCCACGCCAACTGCACCGCCAGCGACGGCGCGTCGCCGAAGTGGGCGTGAATGGGGTCATAGAACGCCGTGACGATGTACCCGATGCAGATGCCGTTGACGAAGGTGCCAAGGCCGATGTACTTGCGCCCGAACCAGAATTCCAGCAGGAAAAACAGGATGTTCGTGCACAGGTTCTGGGTGCCCAGCGAGATGCCGAGCAGCTCCGCCAGCCGCATGTTCAGGGCGCTGATGGAGTCGTTGCCGAGGTGGGACTGCTTGAAAAGCGCAATGCCAAGGGCGATGATGACGATGCCCGCCACCATGCCCACCACCCGCCGGGCAGTCGGTTTGCGCAATGCGGTGCCGTTCATAGGGGATTCTCCTTTAGCGTTTCTTTTCCCCTATTATACGCCTACTTTGGGCGGGAGACAAACTATTTATGGAAAGATACAACGATATACGGGGATTGCCTTACCCTTTTAATCTCGCCTCAATCCGTTCTTTCTCCAGCCCCTCTCCGATCACGATGAGCACTTCCTGCCCCTTGGGGATAGCGTTTGCCGTCAGGCCGTCGGCGGTGGCGTTCAGCTCCACCCAGCCGTTCTCGTCCTGTACGAAGCCTTTCGCCCGCAGCACATGGCCGCACGCGGGGTCGGTGAAGAGGGCCGGGATATTCTGTTCGAGCTGCTGGCACGAGAGGCCCAGCTCCAAAAAGTAGGCCGAACCAAAGGCCCTATGCGGTTGGCGTTACAATAGCCGCATCTACGGCCACCGGACAACAGGAAAGGAGTATCTCATGGCCAAAACTGCTGACACCATTGCCATCTATTCCCGCAAATCCCGCTATACCGGCAAGGGCGAGAGCATCGGAAATCAGATCGACCTCTGCCGCGAATATATCCGCACTCACTACGGCGATGCCGCTGCGGAACATGCCGTTGTCTTTGAGGACGAGGGCTTTTCCGGCGGCAACCTGAACCGCCCGGACTTCAAAAAGATGATGACCGCTGCCAAGGAACGAAAGATCCGTACCATCGTGGTCTATCGTCTGGACCGCATCAGCCGCAACATCAGCGACTTTTCCAGCCTGATTGAAGAACTGGGACGGCAGGGCATCAAAACAAAAACCGGGCGTTCGTTCACCCGGTTTTCCATCAAGTCGATTTTGCAGAATCCTGTCTACCTGATTGCAGACAAGGACGCCTATCAGCATTTTGTGGACAACGAAGCAGCGTTGTTCTCCTCGGAGTCCGGAAAAAAGGCAAG
>ENA-OYWZ01000466-OYWZ01000466.1-human-gut-metagenome-genome-assembly--contig:-NODE-466-length-24752-cov-7.295704_pt1 | contig 24752 bp, 16 predicted proteins | sample MGYA00244841_ERZ653414 | MGnify/ENA primary metagenome ERZ653414 (study PRJEB26926, sample SAMN06164894) | human gut metagenome | biome: ENVO:00009003; feature: ENVO:2100002; material: ENVO:00002003... | reverse complement strand
TTATATAAGCATATATTAATAGTACAAATATAGATTTTCCAACAGATCCAGAAATAGATTTGACAGGATATTCATTTTATCCAGTTGATACAAATGGTTGTAATATAAAATCAAATTCAACTATTACTTTTGAAAATAATGGCTTTAATCAGTCTGAAATGGTATCAAGCAGTAATAGTGACAATTATGCCCGTACAACTGAAGGCATAGATGGAACATCTTTAACAAATGAACATAATCAACATTACATGATGCAATGCGGACTTTTCAGAAATGAAAATGGAGCTGTTACCATAAGTGGTAAACTGACCTTTAAGGGAAATATCGGTAAAGTGAATGGTGGTTCAGGTGCATTGGTTTGCGGCTCGGTTGCTGACGACACCAATACTACAAAAAAATCTGTCAAAATTACCGGCAGTATCGTTCTTGATGATCTGTATGTGAATGATACTTCTTTAAGTTTAAATGGTGAAAATTCTTATGCCCCTTTGCTTATAAATAAGATAGGCAACATGACAGAGATCACTATACAGAATGTGTCACAGAAAAAACACAGTAGGACTGCTGAAAAATATTACAAAGGCGGACAGAATTATGCTGCAACAAGCCTTATAGGCAATGTAGGAAGCGAAAATGGTCAAAATATATCTCTGATTTTCTCAAATATCAAGCTTGACGCAAGTAATAAAAATTCAATTTTCAAAAATGCTACTTTGCTTGAAAGCTTTCAGCATTCTGACGGTGCAGGCTCTTCTGCAATATACAACTATAAATGGGACGAAGATTGGGATACAGACTCAGCTGGCAATATTAAGCATAATGTAACCTACGGAAAAGAAGTGTCTGACACCATAAAGAATCGTGTAGATAATGTGAGCAGGCAGAATAAGTATCATGGCGATTGGAGTAAAGATGACAGGTATACTTCCCCTGTCAAAAATAACGCAACAGAGGAATATAGCTTTGCTGAATACAAGCCATATGTTGCTATATCGTATGATACCACCCAAAACTATGATGAGATAGACGTAAACCTTGAGCGACCATATCTTGACGAGGGTTGCGGAACATACTCTGATCCATATATCCTTGACGCTTCCACACTTGCAGAGGTCGCACGAGTTATCAGTACAGCCTCACCTACAAATGGCTGGCAAGTAAACTATAATGCAAATGTTTCTGCCGATAAATCGACTGTTAATGCTAATAGTGCTTTTTGCAAAGGCACTAATCATAAAACTTATACTTATGATGGAACAGGCAATTTCGTAAGCGGAAAGGAAAAAGTTTCAAAAGATAACATGATCAAATATCTTTGCGAGGCTTATTACAAGATAAATGATGATATAGTTCTTGGCAGTTCTTTTGCAGGTCTTGGCGGAACATCAAACAGTTACGTTTTCAGGGGCGTTATTGTTGGACAGAAGAAATCCGACGGAACATATCCAACTATCACCAATAATTCTGCAAGCCCGCTCATCAGGTTCAGCAGCGGAAGTGTTGTAAAAGATATCAATATAGTATATACCAAAGAAGTAACGCTTTCAAAAAACAATAATAATAAATTAAACTATAGTACCGGAAAGACGGAGTATTATGGCGGTGTTATGGGCGTTGTGTTCGGTGGAGATAATATCATTGATAATGTCAAGGTAACAAATCCTACTATAAAATTTGCAAATAACGATAACAGCAAACAACATCTCATTACTGCAGGCGGATATGTTGGCGCCATAGTTTACGGCGGCGTTATTTTCAGAAATATGAACAACATTGCCAAAGATAGTGCGCTTACAACCAGCAATACTGAGGCAGTGGGTGAAGACGTATATACCAATCTTTTTATCAATCCATATATAGGCAGAGTTGTAAACGGCTTTGCTATCGAAGAGGGAACAACGTTTGGTAAGTCAACTAACCTTAACAATGGCAGGAAAAATTATCTCATCACGCAATTTAAGAGCGAACTAAGTGATGATGAGAAATTAAATGTTATTGCCGGCTCGACCAATACCATTGAAGTACCTAATGCACAAGCGTTGTTTATGCTGTCTATCATATCACAGTCCGGTATGGGATATACAGACCGTAATAAAAATACTTGCGGCTATGGTCATTATACTTTTACTCGAAATGCAGACTATTCAAAAGTTGGCACAGCTACATTGACTTCTGATGATAAAGATTACAAAACTGCGCTCTCAGATTATCAAAGACTTGAAAGGGCTACGGCTACAAGCAGGGAATATGAAAAGAAAAATTCTGTAATGCTAAAAAAATATACAAAGCCAAGTGGAAATGATCTTTATGAAGCAAAGTGGGCACACGAATTAAATAAGAACTTTACTGTTAAACTCACAGGAAATGGAACCTATGACCTCACCGGAACCGGTTTTCGTGGTATAAATCAGTTGTTTGATGCAAAGGATAGTAACCTTGGCGACATTAAATGTGATTATACTTTATCTTTGACAGCTATCCAGGGAAATGATAAGACTATAAAGCTCGATACAGATATAAAAGCCTATGCTGTGAAAATAACGGATAACAAGAGCGGTAGCACTATTGAATTCCAAGATGTGGATAACTATAAATATCGTACCGCATTTGCCTCCGTAAAAGGCGTTGGGTTGATAAACTGTTCAACGTATGCTTTAACTGTAAATAACCTTAAGCTTTCCGGCAAGATCAGCGTTAAGACGTATAACTACGATGGACAATCGTATGTTAATGAAGACCTTTCTACAGGTGGTATCGTTGGCGGAGTACAGAGTTCTTGCACGTTTAGCGGAATAACATTGAACGATCTTGAAATATATGGCGCATATACTGTGGGAGGACTTATAGGAAAGTCAACAAATGATATCAATATAAGTAACGTTAAGTCTGAAAACAGTGGCGTTTATGTGTATGGCGGATTTGAAACAGGCGGTCTTGTGGGAAATTCTCAGAAAGGCAACGAATTCGCTGTTAAGGATTCTAAGATAAAAATTAATAAAGTTGAATTTGCTAATCTTGATAAAGGCACAAAAACTTGGTTTGGCGTAGGTGGAATCGCAGGCAATGCAAATATCAAAACGACAATAAGCAATGTTCAGCTTACAGCCTATAATGAAGATAGCTTTATCGGTTCAAAAAAAGACAATAAACCCCTTGCAACCCAGACAATGAACGAGGGCGGTCTTATAGGACTGTCTAACGGAGCATGCACAATAACAAACACAAGCGTCAGCGTCGATGTTTATGGTAGTAATGCCGGTGGATTCGTTGGAATAAACAAAAACCAGTTGTCTATCAATGACTGTTACTATGGAGAAACATCTGAAACATCAGATTGCGGTGTTTATGGCTATACAAGTTCAGGCGGAATGGTCGGCACACAGAATGCGGCTGTGACTATATCAAAGTCTGCTGTAAAAAATGCAACGATAGGTATACCAGCTGCTAAAAATGGTGATGCAGGTATCGGAGGTTATGTTGGTATAAAAGCTAATGGTGATCTGAAGATAACTGATTGTGAAGTCAACAATGTTACTCTGTCAGCAGAAGATAAGTCCAATGGTGCAGGTGCAGGCGGCGTGATCGGTCATAATGACCGTGGAAACACATATGCTTATGATATTCTCATAAATAAATTAGGCTATGTAAGAGGCAACAACAGCGTATCTGTTTCTAACTTGATAGGTTGGAACAATGATAAAAATCTATCATCTAAATTTATTGGAGTATCGGTAAATAACACGGATTGTTTACCTGATATACAGTATAATGCTTCACAGATACCTGCCAGCTTCACCGCAGTTCACTCCGACTACAACGGTACTCAGGACAATACCAAAAATATCGGCGAGGGAAGCAGTACACACGTTGATATCTATTCACCTTATGTCAATATAAATCCAAGCAAAACCATTGGAGATAAAATTTTCACAGGCGATCTTGTTGGCGGAAATATGCAGACTATCATTAGTGACGCTGCTTCTTATACGAATGGCACAGCCAAAAAATCCTATGGCATAAACAGTACCATAAAGACATATGCAAAGGATCTGGCAAATTCAAAGCTTACAACATTTCGTCAGGCCTCTGAGCTTGATGTTCAGGAGCTGAACGATCTTCCAGTTTTGCTTATAGATGATAACTCATCGTTGAATATCACACAAATGCTCGCAAAGTATATCTCAGTTCTGACAAATTGTGATGTTTGCGACAGCAGTTCAAATAAGCTGAAAACAACAGATCTTATGAATGTAAGCACAGCGACTTATGTGTATGATAACGACGTTTTGAAAAAATCAGACAAAAGCACTCTTACGTTTAACAGCAAGACAGGATATTTCAAGGTCACAGACGGTCAGTATGACAATGACGGCACAAACAGATTTACTGTCATTACTCTTGATTATATCGACCCAACGGAAAGTGGCAAAACTGCTCTTAGACTTCATGTTCCTGTTTTTGTAAGAAAGGTGCTTGATTTCAGCTTCCAATCTTACGTTATCTCAGGCACAGACTATAACCATTCTCACTATACGGATAAAACAAAGCTTGCTTTTGAGAGCTTTGATGCACCTGTTACTACTTATTTTAAGTATTCCTATTACAAATCCGCTAACGAATGGGAAAAAATGCTCAATAATGGTGATAGTCTACTTTGGAGCTTTGATAAAAAGCTTTATCTTATTGGTGATAGTGCCACTGACAGTGGTGTGCTTACCGATGATACAAAGCTAACTCTTGTTGATGCAAATAACAATGACAAGACTTATCATTCTACCGCAAATGATGCTAAGTTTAATAAAACAACCGGTGAGCTTGACTTGACAAATATAAGTGGCTTTAAACCGGTTACAATGAATGATGTACTGTTAAGATATGCGTCGGTAACAGCTAAAGAATCATCTGACGGAACACTTGTTGAGGCAGATGATGAAGCTACAGCTACTGTAAAAACAAGCGACGGCAAGTATTATAGACCTGCTGGTGAGAATGAAACAGGCACTTATAAGATAACTGTTTCAGCGAATAGTGATACACCAAAAAATGATAATGACGAAATGATAATAAGCGAGAACTATTATCTCACTATCAATATTCCGGAAACGGGAAGCTCGAAAAAAGTCATCAAGAACTTTGTGAATTATTATAGTGGTAATCAGCCAAGAAAACTCAATGGCAATATCCCTACAAACCTTGTCCAAGTGACAAATAATGACACTGGCGCATATGTTATTGCAAACTTTTTTACACAGCTAGTAAGTGTGACGGCTCATGACCCAGAGGAGATAACAGCGTCAAATAACTTTATCCATGCCACAATGACTTCAAAGATAAGCATTGATCCGAGCCTTAGAGATACATTTAATGGCTATAAGAGTGACGATTTCAATATGTATCAGGCGTTTAAATTCTCTATGAAGAACTTTGATGAAAACGATGCTGGAGCTAATGCAAAGATCATTGCAGGAACTTCGGTGAATGTTGATTACAGCATTTTAAACAGTTCAGACACAGAGTTATCAAACGCAAAAATAAGCAAGACTGAGACACTTTCAGAAGCTAAAGACAGCTATATGCTGATGTATCCCGGTTCGGTCTACGATTATATCAATAGTGACACAAATGGTTCTATAACTGTCAAGGCTGATATCAGCTTAACTTATGGTACTGCAGGGATCATAGATCAGTTTCCTGAGCGTAAGGACGGGGATACAAAAACCGGTATAGGCGTAAATGCGGCGTCTTATGTTGCATATAGCCAGAACAATATTGAGAACAGCTCTATCTCTGCAAGTGGAGATATGCCTGCCAGACGCTACTATAGAAAGGCAATGACGGTGGCACAGCTAAACTATAACGTTGCAGAGTCAACGGTTCTTGAGTCGAAGGATTCACCATTTTCTCAGCTTGGTATCAATGCCAAAGATATGACTACGGAAGAAATGGCAATAACAGCAAATGCTATCTATGATCTGTCTGCTTTGAGTCGATCAACAAAGGGCAGTGGCAAAAAAATACAGTATACAATGAGGTTGTATGTTAAGGACAATAGTGGCGATTATAAGCAGACAAACGATATTAGCAAATATCTCAGTAGCTTTACTTTGGAAAACGCCACATCAAGCAGCGGTCTGAATGGCAAGGAGTGCGTTTTTACCACTGACTATAATGGCGAAGAACAAAACACAGCCGTTACGAAATTTACAGTAAAAACAGGCAAGGCTTTTGAGGAGCAGGGACTTGCCTATGCGAACTATAGAGTTGAGCTTACCGCAGTATTGCTTAATGACAACAACTCAGTTGTTAATGGAACTACCTCAAGCGACTATGTTGTTTACACAAACGCAAAAATAGAAACAGGCTTTATAAATTCATAATAAGCAGGCATTTTCAGGAGAAAATTATGGCAAAAAGCATTTTTGGAAAATTCAGAAAATTAGAAAAAAAGAAGAAGCTCCAGCTAGTCATAGCAGTATCCATTTCGGTGGTACTGCTTGTGGCACTGCCTGTTTATGCGTGGTTTACTCACAAACGTTCTATTGCTCTTACAACAAAAATAAATGCCCCTACTCAGCTTTATATCACCGCAGGAAACAAAGAATCTGTGGCAAATCTTGAAATGGCAGATATAGACGTTGAGAACGGCAGTTATAAAGACTTTGTTTTCGGCATAGGCGGGGCAGACGTGCAACAATATCAAATACAGCTTGCACATACAACGAATATCCCTTTTGAGTATGAGATATATCGTGCGAAAAGCGTCAGTGAAACTGAAAAATCAGAAGCTGTCGTTTATGTTTCTGATGAAGAGAATAAAACGTTTTATTACAAAATAGACGGCAATAAGATCTCGGGACATTATCTCAATCAGCAAGGCTCGGAGATACTTGCTGACAGCACACTTCACGAAAAGTCCTATGACAGCTACGGCAATGTTCAGAAAAATTCCGAGGCACTTTATTGGAAATCGGATACACTGACGGTAATTGACAATAAAGATCCGTTTTGCGATTATTTTATAATAAGAGTAAAATGGAATAAAAACGTCCAAAACAATAAAGAAACTGATATGGTCTACCTGACAGTTCAAAGAAAGTAATAAATCACAAAATAGAGAGGAGGGTGGCTGCTATGAAAGACCAATTTATAAAAAAGCTTAAAAGATCGTGGCTTGCAATATGGATAGCTTTTGCGGCAGCCGCACTCGGTACTATTGGCGTTCTGGCGGCTTATACCAGCGTTTCAAGTGTAAAGCGAGTTGTGTCCACACAAAAGGGAGCTGGTATGCTGTTTTCATCTAATTATCTTACAACAGATGAAAATGATCTTCCAAGGACGATAACTTTTAGCAGTATGGAAAACTCGCCTTGTGTGACAGTCAATGTGTGCAACTATCCGCAAACATTGATAAAGCATAATGACAAGGATATCACATACACTTTGACAGTCGAGCTTGTGGACAGCAACGGAAATGCCGTTACCGGAGAAAAAACTGCAAAATACTCAGTTGAATATAATGGTGAAAAAAAGACTTTTGGAAGCAATTCAAAAATAGAGTTTTCACTTCTGAAACTTATGGCTGACGATTTCAACAAGCATGAATTTGTGCTGACTTTTGATAAGTCACAGCTCACAAAGTCTGACATATACATGAGAGTGACAGCCACTCCTACAAATCAGGCAGAGTTGAAACCACTCTCCGCAAAGCTTGGCGTTATTTATATAAATAATAACACATCAGCAACATGGACAGGCACATTCATCGACAATGCCACCTCGCCTAAAGATCTTGACGGCTTCAACTACCGCCTGTCAGGCAGTGGCGAGGGTGCTGTCACCCTGACTTGGAATACGAACTATGTTGATATCAGCCCATGGTTTAAGAATACTTATGATCTGACTATTTCAAAGGACAGTTCTGGCATGGCCACTGCAACTTTGAAAGTGAATTCTGCTGAAAAAAATCAATATGATATTCAGTTCTATCGAACGAACGGAATTAACAGTGCAGAACAGTGGTCTGACGGTAATCATACCGATATTACGGTGACTGGTACGGGATTTGTTTCAATGAGTTTCACTCAAAGCACAGCGACTGAAAATTAGAATATGTACAAAAAAACGGACTGCAAACAAAATGCAGTCCGTTTCCTTTTGTAGGGGCGAACAGTGTTCGCCCGTTTCTTGGTTTGGTGTTAAATTAGAGTGCAGACTTCAAAGCCTCAGCAAGCTGAGCAGGACATGATGTGCCACGTCCGTTGCAGTCGATACCCTCAAGTCTGTCAATAACGTCTTGAACCTTCATGCCCTCAACAAGCTTTGATACACCCTGTGTGTTGCCGTTACAGCCACCTGTGAAATGCACTTTCTTTACGATACCGTCCTCGACCTCGATATCAATTTTTCTTGAACATACTCCCTTTGGAGTGTAGCTGATCGTTGCCATTTGAAAAACCTCCTAAATTCTTGCTACGCCTGTTTCTCTTGCAGCCTTTGCCACAGCCTCAGCCACGGCGACCGGTACAGATCTGTCAAAAGAGTTCGGCAGTATAAATTCCGCATTGAGCTTGTCCTCAGGCACACAGCCTGCAATAGCCTTTGCGGCAGCCATTTTCATTTCCTCGTTGATGTCAGAAGCTCTTACTGCAAGTGCCCCCTTGAAAATTCCAGGGAAAGCGATAACGTTGTTTATCTGGTTAGGGAAGTCTGAACGTCCTGTGCCAACGATAAACGCACCTGCCGCCTTTGCTTCGTCAGGCATTATCTCAGGAGTAGGGTTAGCCATTGCGAAAAGTATAGGCTTATCATTCATGGATTTAACCATTTCAGCGGTCACAAGCTTTGGCTTGGAAACACCTACGAAAGCGTCTGCACCCTTGAGTGCGTCAGCAAGAGAGCCGTGGAGCTTGTTCTTGTTTGTTACCTTAGCCATTTCAGCGTGAGCCTCGTTAAGATAATTGTCGCCCTCGCAGATTATTCCCTCACGGTCTACCATGATAAGGTTGCCGATACCAAGAGAAAGCAAAAGCTTTCCGATAGCACAGCCGGCTGCACCTGCACCGTTAATTACCAGTGTGATGTCGCTTATCTTCTTGTTTGCTACCTTGCAGGCGTTCATAAGTGCCGCACCAACAACGATAGCAGTTCCGTGCTGATCGTCATGGAAAACAGGGATATCAACTTTTTCTTTAAGCTTAGCCTCTATCTCAAAGCACCTTGGAGCGGCGATATCCTCAAGATTTATACCACCGAAGCTGTCTGATATCATGGCGATGGTGTTTACTATTTCGTCAACGTCATTGGACTTTATGCAAAGTGGAAAAGCGTCAACGTCTGCGAACTCCTTGAAAAGTGCGCATTTTCCTTCCATAACAGGCATACCAGCCAGTCCGCCAATATTGCCAAGACCAAGCACAGCAGAGCCGTCTGTGATAACAGCCACAAGGTTTGCACGTCTTGTAAGCTCATATGAAAGGTCGGGATCTTTCTGTATCTCAAGGCAAGGCTGAGCAACGCCAGGTGTGTAAGCCAGCGTCAGGTCTTTTGCATTGTTTACCTTTGCTCTTGAGCAGACCTCTATCTTGCCTTTCCATTCTCTGTGTTTCTGTAGGGATTCTTCCATTACGTTCATTTTATACAGTCCTCTCTATTACAGCCAAACTAGGCTTTGTTACGCATTAAAGGAACATTACCGCATGATAATGTCCCTTTATTATACCATATTATTTCTCTACTTTCACAGCCGCTTTGTTAGCTTTTTGTGAATTTATATGAATGAGCTTGAACAGCTTATCAAGATTTTCCTTGTCAGTGGTCATGCTTCCGATATGTGTCATAGTCTCATTATACAGACCGTGGAAGTCAGAGCCACCAGTCACTATAAGGTCATGTTCCTTTGCGATATCCACAAGCTTCTGCTGTTGAGTTGGAGTAGCAGAGTAATGATAAGCTTCAATTCCGTCAAGCTTTCCTGCCTCAATAAGCTCAAGAAGCAGCTCGGTGTTGTTGAACATAACAGGGTGTGCCATAACAGCAATGCCCTTTGCGGAATGTATAAGATCAAGCACAAAGTTTACGTCAGGATATTCACGGGTCACAAGACATTCGCCGTTTGGATATGCAAAAAGCTTGTCGTTCACAGAGCCGTAAAGCTCAGTGGCATAGCCGTAATTTACCAATGCTCTCATGATATGCTGTTTAAAAATGCTCTTTGAGCTTTTTGTGTAGTGCAGTACAGCGTCGGCAGGGATAGGATATCTTGCCATTACATTTTCTATCATTTCCTTTGCACAGTCTTTTCTTATCTGGCATGACTTCAGGCAAAGACCTTCCAGCCTGTCAGGTTTCTGCGGTGCATAGCAAAGAATGTGTACTTTTGAATTGCGCTTCTTGTCCCATGCGGAAAGCTCTACCGCAGGAATGACCTTGACCCCATAACGTTCGCCAAGTATTTGCGCTCTGTTTGATGATGAAAGAGTGTCATGGTCTGTTATCGCAAGAAAGTCAAGTCCCATTCTTTTTGCCTGAACAATGACCTCTTCTATACCAAGCGAGCCGTCAGACAGCGTTGTGTGACAATGCAGATCTCCTGTCATACCTTTGTTCCTCCAAATCTATAAAATATATCTGTCATTTTCTGTATATATAGTACAGTCGTTAAATTTGACTAAATAATTATAACATATTTTATATACATTTGCAAGCACTTTTGAACAATTTACACAAAATTTGCATGAAAATTATATTATTTTGTCGTATATGACAAATCCACAGTGTCGAAATAGTGCGATTTAACGAAATATCAGAGCTTATATCCGAAGAATTTTTCGCAAAACCATACGTCTTTAACCTGAAAGCTCTTGCCGTTTAGATATTCAAGTATGCCTGAATCAGTGGTGAATTTAAAGGTGAGCTTGTACGAATAAAGTGCCTGCGTTTTCACATTGTATGCACGGTTGACTTTATTTATTCCGTATTTTCCGTCACCGAGAAGTGGATAGCCAATGTGAGCAAGGTGCGCCCTTATCTGATGCGTTCTGCCTGTGACAAGGTCAACTTCAAGAAGTGCAAGGTCATCAGCCTTGTTTTCTGCAAGCACACGATAAGAGGTTATCATGGTGCGGCTGCCTTCAAATTTCTTGTCGGATACCCTGACGGTTTTTGTCGCCTCGTCCTTCTGATGATAAGCCGTGAGCCGAGCAGACTTTTCCTTTGGTATGCCAACGGTCACGCAAAGATAAAGCTTTTCAAGTTCTCTGTCTTTCACCTTTTGATTGAGCACACGCAAACTTTCAGCATTTTTCGCACATATTACAATGCCGCCTGTGTTGCGGTCTATCCTGTTACAAAGGGCAGGAGCAAAAGACAGCTCCTCCTCAGGACGATATTCACCCTTGTCATATAAATAGTGCTGTATCCTGTTTATAAGCGTGTCCGCCGAACCGCTTTCGTCCTCATGTACCACAAGTCCGCACTTTTTGTCGCAAAGGATAATATTCTCGTCCTCGTAAATAATATTCAAAGACGTTGGCGCACTGAGAAAAGCAGGTCTGTCAGCAACTTCGCCCTCGAAAAATTCGTCATTGATGTAAAGCTGCATAACGTCACCGCAAGCAAGTCGTGTGGATATCTCACAGCGTTTGCCATTGACCTTGATACGCTTTAGGCGCAGATATTTGTACAGCAGATTTTTAGGCAGCTTCGGCACAGCTTTTGTGAGAAACTTGTCAACACGCTGACCTGCGTCATTCTGATTTATTATAAATTCTCTCATGCCATACCTCAGAGCTTCACACGAGCTGAGAATCCTCCGTCAATAAGCTCGTCAAGACCCGTGCTGTCAGCACCGCTTTCACGGAGAAGCAGAAGAATTTCTGACATATCGCAGGCTTTGCCTTTACGGCGAGATATCTCCTCTTCACATTTGATAGCATATTGTAAAGGCTTTTTGTCAGCAGGGAAGTTCACATCTGAGCCTTGAGCGATGAGCCATTTGATGAAATCAACACTTCGCTTGTCGGGCTTGAGAACGCCGTCCTGCTCCACGAGATCTGCACTTTCGATTGCAGTGAGCAGGAAAGTAAGCCCGTTGCTGTCAGTGTCGTTGTAGTCCACATCATCAGAGATGAATAAGAATTTAAGCTCTTCCAGTTCACGCTTTGAGAGGGTGTAGTTGTATTCGTCATATGATCTATTCATGTTACGTCCTCCTGAAATTATTACTATAGTGATATTATAACCTAAAGTGTGGGAGAATGCAAGGGGGGAGCGGTATTAAGTGAGGAGTGAGGAATGAGGAGTGAGGAATGAGAAATGGGCAAAGCTGAACAGAGATGTGGACAAACACCGAGCGTAGCGAGCACTTAAACGCAGGCTCAAGCCCGGCGTTAGAGGGCTTGTGGGTTCTTAGGGCAAAGCCCTGAGCGGAGTTTGAGGCAGAGCCTCAATAGGCGTAAGCCTACTAGGTGCAGATTGAATTATAAAAAGCAGAAGAAGGTTTTGCTCTATTATAAAGTAATATCGGAGCAAAAATCTGCACCGCTTACCCTTTCCCTAATCAAATGTAACCCCGCAAAGAGCGTAGCGATTTTGCGGCAGAAGAACCTCTCCAGAACAATCTGTAGGGGCGAACAGTGTTCGCCCGTGCTCAGGATTTGCTGTAAATTCAGAATTGTCGGGGAGAATTTTTTTTGCTGCCGAACCTTATTGTTGCCGTGGGCTTATTACTTCGACGAGCGAACACCGTTCGCCCGTGCTCAGGATTTGCTGTAAATTCAGAATTGTAGGGGTGCGGTGGGATAATTTTGTTTCTATATCAAAATGTTGTTACCGTGGGTTTGTTTCTTCGACGGGCGAACAATGTTCGCCCCTACACATACATCGAGCTGATACCGCAGGTTGAGTAACAATACCAGTCCGAAAAATCGTACATATACGCAAATTCAAAAAATATTGATAAAAAAGCCTTTACAATTAAAAATAAATGTAATATAATGATTAAAACAACTGTTCGATTGAGGAGGCATTTATGGATAAGTTTCAGCTTGTTTCAGATTATAAGCTATCGGGCGACCAGCCTGAGGCGGTGGACGCCCTGGTAAAGGGTATTGAAAGCGGCATGAGAGAGCAGACCCTTATGGGCGTTACTGGTTCCGGCAAGACCTTTACTATGGCAAACGTTATTGCTAGGATAAACCGTCCAACGCTCGTGCTTGCCCATAATAAGATACTTGCCGCTCAGCTTTGCTCTGAGTTCAAGGAGTTTTTTCCGAACAATGCCGTGGAATATTTCGTGTCCTACTATGACTATTATCAGCCTGAGGCGTATGTGCCTAGCAAGGACGTTTATATCGAAAAGGACAGCTCGGTGAACGACGAGATAGATAAGCTTAGACATTCCGCTACCTCCGCTATCGCCGAACGACGTGACGTTATTATCGTTGCCAGCGTTTCTTGTATCTACTCCCTTGGTGACCCTGAGGAGTATAAGTCCATGGTGGTGTCTATACGTCGTGGTATGGAGAAATCCCGTGACAGACTTATCGCTGACCTTGTGGGTATCCAGTATGAGCGAAACGATATAAATTTTGTGAGAAACAAGTTTCGTGTCAGGGGAGATGTGGTGGAGATATTCCCTGCAAATTCTACAGACACAGCTATAAGAGTGGAGTTCTTCGGAGATGAGATAGACCGTATCACTGAAATAAACGTGGTGACCGGTGAGGTGCTTTGCTCACTTGCCCACGCTGCAATTTTCCCTGCGTCACATTATATTGTCAGCCGTGATAAAATGCATGACGCTATCGAGGAGATAAAGCAGGAGCTTGACGAGCGTATCAAGTATTTCAAAGACAACGATATGCTTATCGAAGCTCAGCGTATCGCCCAGCGCACCAACTACGATATTGAGATGTTGGAGGAGATAGGCTTTTGCAGCGGTATCGAGAACTATTCCCGTGTGCTTGCAAGACGTCCTGCCGGCTCTACGCCGTTCACTCTCCTTGACTTTCTGCCTGAGGATTTTGTGCTTTTCGTGGACGAGTCACACGTTTCTCTGCCGCAGGTAAGAGGTATGTATGCAGGCGACAGGGCGAGAAAACAGACCCTGGTTGACTATGGTTTCAGACTGCCGTCAGCAATGGATAACAGACCGCTGACCTTTGATGAGTTTTATTCTCATATTAATCAGGCGGTGTTCGTGTCCGCTACCCCTGGACCTATCGAGCAGGAAAGGTCACAGCAGATAGTGGAGCAGGTAATAAGACCGACAGGTCTGCTTGACCCTGAGATAATCGTAAAGCCGACTGAGGGTCAGATAGAGGACTTGCTTAGCGAGATAAATATGCGCACAGCTAAAAATCAGCGTGTGCTTGTTACTACTCTTACAAAGAAAATGGCTGAGGATCTAACAAATTATCTCAAGAGCTTTGACGTAAAGGTGAGATATATGCACCACGATATAGACACTATCGAGCGTATGGAAATAATCCGTGACCTGCGTCTGGGCGAGTTTGATGTGCTTGTTGGTATCAACCTTTTGCGTGAGGGCCTTGATCTGCCTGAGGTAACTCTTGTGGCTATACTTGATGCCGATAAAGAGGGCTTCCTGCGTTCTGAAAGCGCACTTATACAGACCATAGGCAGAGCCGCACGAAACGCTGAGGGCAAGGTAATAATGTATGCCGACACCGTGACACGTTCAATGGAAAAGGCTATCACCGAAACTGAGCGCCGTCGTGCAATACAGATGAAGTTCAACGAAGAACACGGCATAGTTCCGAAAACTATCGTCAAGGATATAAGAGATGTAATAGAAATATCCACCAAGGAAGAGGTGGAATACGAGGCAAGGCAGAAAACAAAGCTTTCAAAGCAGGAAACTGCAAAGCTCATAGAAAAGCTCACAAAGGAAATGAAAGAGGCGGCAAAGCTGCTTGAATTTGAACACGCCGCATTCTTGCGTGATAAAATTGCGGAGTTAAAGGGTGAGAAGAAATAAAAAGCCTTGCGAAACATAAAACGGATATATATCCACAAAACGTGTGTAGGAGCGAACACCGTTCGCCCGCCTGCATACCAATATGTGATTTTTCAATACCAATAAGGAGAGTAAAGAATACCAATGCCAATTAACGAGATAGTTATAAAAGGTGCAAGAGAGCATAATCTCAAAAATGTTGATGTTACCATACCGAGAGATAAGCTTGTTGTTATGACAGGTCTTTCGGGTTCGGGTAAATCTTCTCTTGCATTCGATACCATATACGCTGACGGACAAAGACGTTATGTTGAGTCGCTGTCATCTTATGCGAGAATGTTTTTGGGTCAAATGGATAAGCCTGATGTTGACAGCATCGAGGGGCTTTCCCCTGCTATATCCATAGACCAGAAAACTACTTCCAAAAACCCACGTTCAACTGTTGGAACAGTCACCGAGATATACGACTATCTCAGACTGCTTTACGCCCGTATAGGCGTGCCACATTGTCCTGTCTGCGGAAGAGAGATACGTCAGCAGACAGTGGATCAGATCGTGGATAAGATAATGGAGCTTGAAGAGGGTACAAAGATTCAGCTTTTAGCTCCTATCGTCAGAGGACGTAAGGGCGAGCACACTAAAGAGCTTGACCGAGCTAGAAAGTCGGGCTATGTGAGAGTGCGTATAGACGGCATAACCTATGACCTTTCGGAAGAGATAAAAATAGAGAAAAATAAAAAGCACACGATCGAGATAGTCGTTGACCGACTTGTTATCAAAGAGGGCATAAAATCCCGACTGACCGACAGTATCGAAACTGTTTCTTCGCTTACAGGCGGTCTTGTGGGGGTTGACGTTATCGGCGGAGAGGAAATGCTTTTTTCTCAGAATTACGCCTGCCCTGAGCATGGTGTTTCTATCGACGAGCTGACACCGAGAATGTTCTCTTTCAACAATCCATTTGGAGCTTGCGAAAAGTGTACAGGTCTTGGCGTGTTCAAGAAGATAGACCCTGAGCTAATTATCCCTAATAAAGACCTTTCCATAAGACAAGGTGCAATCAAAGCCAGCGGCTGGAACAGCCTTGAAGAAGGCTCTATCGCCATGATGTATTTCAACGCTATCTCAGAAACTTACGGCATTTCCCTTGACGAGCCTGTGAAAAATCTCGACAAGGACGCTATAGACATTTTCCTTTACGGCACGCAGGGTCAGAAACTTCACCTAAAGCGTGGCAATAAGTTCTATAAGGCTGACTATCAGGCTGAATTTGAGGGCGTTATACCAAACCTTGAAAGACGTTACAAGGAATCCAACAGCGATTGGGCAAAGGCTGATATAGAAGCTTATATGAGCGATGAAAAGTGTCCGTCCTGCCATGGTGAAAGGCTTAAAAAAGAAAGCCTGAGCGTTACAGTTGGCGGAATAAATATCGCAGAGCTTTGTCACAAGTCGGTGGCAAAGGCACTGGAGTTTTTTGAAAACCTAGAGATAAGCGACCGTGACAAGCTTATCGGCGAGCAGATAATAAAAGAGATAAGGTCACGCCTTGGCTTTCTCAAAAGCGTGGGACTGGAATATCTCACCCTGTCACGTTCCGCAGGTACTCTCTCAGGCGGCGAGAGCCAGCGTATAAGGCTGGCAACGCAGATAGGCTCATCACTTGTGGGCGTGCTGTATATCCTTGACGAGCCGTCTATCGGTCTGCACCAGCGTGACAATGACAAGCTTATCGCAACGCTGAAAAGACTTCGTGACCTTGGCAACACCCTTATAGTGGTAGAGCATGACGAGGACACCATGCGTGCGGCAGATTTCGTGGTTGACGTTGGACCGGGAGCAGGCATTCACGGCGGCGAGATAGTCTGCGCAGGAACTGTTGACGATATAATGAAGTGCAAGCGTTCTATCACAGGACAGTATCTCAGCGGTGCAAAGAAAATACCTGTCCCTGAAACACGCAGACAGGGCAACGGCAAGTATCTGAAAGTCATCGGTGCAACACAGAACAATCTGAAAAACATAGATGTTGAGATACCTCTCGGCACTTTCACCTGCGTAACAGGTGTGTCAGGCTCAGGCAAATCATCGCTTGTGAACGAGATAATCTATAAAGAGCTTGCGGGCAGATTAAATCGTGCGAAAATACGCTCTGGAGCATTCAAGGAAATGCAGGGGATAGAGCATCTTGATAAGGTAATAGATATCGACCAGTCGCCAATAGGCAGAACGCCAAGGTCTAATCCTGCCACATACACAGGGGTTTTCACCGATATCAGAGAACTTTTCGCTCAGACCGCTGATGCAAAGATGAAAGGCTACGGTGCAGGACGTTTCTCATTCAACGTCAAAGGCGGAAGATGTGAAGCCTGCGAGGGCGACGGAATAATCAAGATAGAAATGCACTTTTTGCCTGACGTGTATGTGCCATGCGAAGTCTGCGGTGGTATGAGATATAACCGTGAAACGCTGGAAGTTAGATATAAGGGCAAGAACATCTATGACGTGCTTGAAATGACAGTGGAAGAGGGCGTTGAGTTTTTCAGTGCTATCCCTAAAATAAGCCGTAAGCTTGAAACACTGTATGAAGTTGGTCTTGGCTATGTGAAGATAGGGCAGGCGGCGACAACCCTTTCAGGCGGCGAGGCACAGCGAGTAAAGCTTGCCACAGAGCTTTCAAAAAGAGCCACAGGCAGAACTATATATATCCTAGACGAGCCGACTACAGGACTTCATACTGCTGACGTGCATAAGCTTATAGAGGTATTGCAGAAGCTTGCAGACGGGGGAAATACAGTGCTTGTTATCGAGCATAATCTTGATGTAATAAAGACCGCAGATCATATCATAGACTTAGGACCTGAGGGTGGCGACGGCGGCGGAACTATCGTTTGCACAGGCACGCCTGAGGAAATTGCGGCTTGCGACAGGTCTTATACGGGACAGTATTTGAGGAAGATGCTGTAACAAATGAGGAATGAGGAGTGAGGAATGAGGAATTGGCATAGCTGACCCTTGAGGCTCTTCAGCACAAAGTAAATGTATGCACTGAGTTTATTCTGCTATGTAGTGCAGAGGGGTGCGGAAATGAAAAATACCAAACAAAATAATAATCAAAGCGGTGTCGAGAAATAAAACTCGCACCGCTTTTCTATAACTCAAACAAAGCACCAGCAAAGAGCGTAGCGATCTTGCGGCAGTAGAACCTTTCCCGAATAATCTGTAGGGGCGAACAGCGTTCGCCCGTGCTCAGAACTTGTACAAATTCAGAACTGTAGGGGAGTTTTTTACGTTTGCCAAACAGCGTAATAATCAGGGTTTATTTCTTCGACGGGCGAACAGTGTTCGCCCCTACACATTATTTTAGCAAATACCGAATATACATATTTCGGTGATGAACTTGTTTAAGCTAAAAATCAAAAATACGACCTATGGCATTTCATTCAGCTTTTTCTTTGTTATAGCCCTCGTGACGATATGCTCTGCGACCCAAACGGAAAAATTGCTCATGACCCTTGTGAGCTGTTCACTCCACGAACTGGGTCACCTCGTACTTATGACCGCTTTCGGAAGCTCACCGCAAGAAATTGTTGTCTATGGAGGCGGTATCCGCATTACTCCTGATAATAAACAGCTTTCTAAAAATCACGATCTTGCTGTGCTTTTCGGTGGTGCGGCAGTAAATTTTGCCCTCTGCCTGCTAACATATCTGGCAAATGGCGGCGGCTTTTTCTGTCAGGTGAATTTTCTGCTTGGTGCGCTAAACCTACTGCCCTTTCGCTATTTTGACGGTGGCAGGATACTCGCTTTGCTTGCCAATGGCAAGGTCTGCGAACTTTTCAGGGCTCTGTTTATACTGCTCTCAGCGGTGGCTATGATTCATATGATACTCCACGGCACTGTGAGCGTTTCTTTTGCCGCAACTTTCTGTTTTATCGTCCTCTCGGAAGTCATATATTAACACTTTGCTTATTGCTTTTGTAATAAATTTTTGGTATAATGATATGAAATGCTTATGTATCTGTAGGGGCAAACAGTGTTCGCCCGTTTCACCTCACTTTGTGTATTGCTTTCGCTTTACTGGGTGCGGTGAGATAGTACAGACATTCAATATCGGAGGATAAAACGTTGGAAGAACTGAAAAAGAAAATAGAAAAGCTGCTGCTTAAAGTGCAGCGTCCGTCAAGGTATATCGGCGGCGAGGTGGGCAGCGTGGTGAAGGATAAGGATAAGGTGGACGTGCGTTTTGCCTTCTGCTTTCCTGATACCTACGAGGTGGGTATGTCACACCTCGGCATGAAGATACTTTACGGTCTGAAAAACGCCCGTGAAAATTGGTGGTGCGAGCGTGTTTTCATGCCTGAGGAGGACTATAACAAACTCATGCGTGAGAACGATATCCCTCTTTACGCACTGGAGAGCCTTGACCCTATAAAGGATTTTGACTTCATCGGCTTTACGCTCATGTATGAGCTTTCTTATAATAATGTGCTTGAAATGCTCGACCTTGCAGGCGTTCCGGTGCTTGCAAAGGACAGAACTGAGCTTACACCACTTGTTATCGCAGGCGGTCCGTGTGCCTGCAACCCTGAGCCTATGGCTGACTTTTTCGACCTGTTCATTCTTGGCGAGGGTGAGGAAGTCAACGTGGAGCTTCTTGAGCTTTATGAGAGAATGAAGCCTTTGAAGCCTACTAAGCAGGAGTTTCTAAGAGAAGCCGCAAAGCTGGAGGGTGTTTATGTTCCGTCTTTCTATGACGTTGATTACAATGAGGACGGTACTGTGAAGTCTATCACGCCAAACGTCCCTGAGGCACCTGCTAGGGTCAAAAAGCGTGTTATAAAGGATTTTGATAAGGTATATTACCCTGAGGGCTTTGTTGTGCCGTTTACTCAGATAGTCCATGACAGAGCGGTGGTTGAGGTACTGAGAGGGTGCATAAGAGGCTGTCGATTCTGTCAGGCAGGCTTTATCTACCGCCCGTTCAGAGAGAAAAGCATCGACACCATAAAGAACGAAACAAAGTCCCTTTGCGAGCAGACAGGCTATGAGGAAGTTTCTCTTTCGTCACTGTCAACAAGCGATTACACTGAGATAAACAAGCTTTTGGAAAATCTTGTGGAATACACCGACGGTGAGCAGATAAACCTGTCGCTGCCGTCGTTGAGAATAGATAATTTCAGTGAAGAGCTTTTGGAGAAAATAAAGTCCGTAAGAAAAAGCGGTCTGACCTTTGCTCCTGAGGCAGGCACTCAACGTCTGCGTGATGTCATAAACAAAAACATAACCGAGGACGAGATAATTCGTACCTGTCGCACTGCCTTTGAGGGCGGATACAGCACTGTAAAGCTTTATTTCATGCTTGGTCTGCCAGAGGAAACTCTTGAGGACGTTGAGGGTATCGCAAAGCTTGCGCAGAAAGTCCTTGACCTTTATTACGAAACACCAAAAGAAAAGCGTGGCAAGAGCGTGCAGATATCAGTTTCTACTGCAACATTCGTACCAAAGCCTTTTACTCCGTTTGAGTTCGAGCCACAGGCAACTCCCGAGGAGATAAAAGAGAAACAGGAACACCTTTTCAAGAGCCTAACAAGCCGTAAGATACGCCTTAGCACTCACCAATCCTATACATCTATATTGGAAGCAGTTCTTGCAAGAGGCGACAGACGTCTTGGTAAGGCGATATACACCGCATGGAAAAAGGGTTGCTATCTTGACGGCTGGGACGAGCATTTCAAGGCTGACAAGTGGCAGGAAGCATTTGAGGAGTGCGGGCTTGATACAAGCTTCTATGCTCATCGCAGACGTTCTTATGACGAGATAGCACCGTGGTCGCACCTTGATTATCTCGTGAGCCACGAGTTTTTCGTTCGTGAGAACAAGAAAGCACATCAGGCAGTGACTACACGAAACTGCAAAGAGGGCTGTTCAGGCTGTGGCATAAAATGCGAATACGGAGGTGTTTACTGTGGCAAACGCTGAGCCGAAGAATGTAAATCTCCGTTTGGAGAGATTTGAATACAGAGCGGTATTTTCAAAAACAGGCAGGGCGAAATACATTTCTCATCTTGATCTTATGAGAGCCTTTCAGCGTGTGTTCAAAAGGGCGCACCTGCCAATATGGCACACTCAGGGTTTCAATCCCCATGTGTATATAATGTTCCCACTGGCGTTGCCTTTGGGCACTGACAGCAGGGTAGAGATAATGGACTTTGCTCTCACTGAGGATATCCCATACAGCGAGGTTTTGGAGCGAATGAATGCACAAACGCCTGTGGGGCTTGAGATAGTGAGCGTTTCAAAGCCTGAGCATAAGCATACCGACATTACAGCGGCGGAGTATGTGGCAAGGCTGAAAACAGATAAGAGCGTACATGAAGTGGCTGAGCTTTTCGGCAAGTTCATGGCACTTGACAAGATAGAGATAGAAAAGCGAACCAAGAAAAAGACTATCAATCTTGTGGATATAAAGCCACATATCACAGTGCTTGACAGCAAAGAGCTAGAGGACAGCTTTGAGGTGACATTAAAGCTGCCGTGCGGAAGCTCATTCAATCTTAATGTGAACGTAGTCATAGACACGTTCTGTGAGCGTTATGGTATAGAAATATCGGAAATTTATACAGAACGCACAAAAATACTCATGGCAAATGGCGAAAATTTTATATAAATATCCTTGCAAAAGGTTTTGAGATGTGGTATAATATTAAAGCATTTGAATTACCGTCGGTTCTTCCGACGAGAGTTAATGCCACGCCTTTGAACGAAAGGCACGACATTAAAGCGGGCAGTCCTCTGGCTTTGCAGCGATAGCTGCCATAAAGCGAATGAATGTCTGAAAATATTAAGGAGGAATTTAAAGTGGACGCTTTAAAGCAGATTTCTAATTCAAGCCTTAAATCCGAGGCACCTGTTATCAACGTTGGTGATACAGTAAAGGTACACGTAAGAATTACAGAGGGTGACAAGTCCAGAATCCAGGTATTCGAGGGCACAGTTATCGCTAAGAAGCACGGTGGAATCCACGAGACATTCACAGTTCGTAGAGTAGCTCACGGCTGTGGAATCGAGAGAGTTTTCCCTGTTCATTCACCTGTAGTTGAAAAGGTAGAGGTTGTACGCAGCGGTAAGGTTCGCCGTGCTAAGCTCTATTATCTCCGTGACAGAGTTGGTAAGGCAGCTAAGGTCAAGGAAGCTATCAGATAATTCTTTCTATAAAAACGAGTCGGCTTTGGTCGGCTCTTTTTTTATCCCTTGCCGCTTTGGCTATGGAGAATTCTTATTGTCAAATTGCACAAAATATCAGCACTTGATTTGTGTAAACAAATGATTTATATTTTAATTTGGCAACATTTCTGCAATTGTTGCATTTTTTATGCAACAAAACGCCCTTTTTTCTGGATAAGTAGAGGGGGATAATTACCTCTGCTTCACAGAGAAAGGACGATAAAAATGGCAAAGAATTTTCACACAGACAACAAAGCGTTCATGCTTTACAAAGACTGGGAGGACATTTTTCAGGCGCTTGACAGCAGCGAAGAGATAGGCGAGCTTGTCATGGCGCTGTTTGCTTATGCAAAGAGGGGAGAAACACCAAAGCTGTCAGGCGGAGCAAAGATAGCGTTTCTTATGATGAGGGCTGCTATCGAGCGTGACGGCATTGCATGGGAAGAGATGTGTGCTCAAAGGAGCGAGTGCGGTAAAAAGGGCGGCAGACCTAAAAAGTCTGATGAGTCAGGGAATACTGATGAAAAAGCTGAGCAGACAGCTGCATCAGCAGATAATGCAGAAGAAAAACCTCAGGGTATAAATGATACCGCAGAAAAACCAAAAGCTTTTTCACAAACCAAAAGGTTTTCAGAAAAAGCAAAAAAAGCTGATAAAGATATAGATATAGATAAAGACAAAGATACAGATATAGATATAGACAAAGATACAGATAAAGATATAGATAAAGACAAAGATAAAGATAAAGCTATAGATAAAGAGAAAAAGAAAGACGCAGGGACAGCGAAGTCTGTCGTCAGGTCTTTCGGCACACACAAAAATATAATGCTCACATCAGAGCAGTATAACGAGCTTGAAAGCAGGTGTCGGTCTGTCGGTCTGTCTTTAGAGAGCTATATATCTAAATTATCTCAATGGCTGTTTACCAAGGGCAGGCACTGCACAGACCCATACCGCATAATCTCAGGCTGGCTTGACAATGATTCAAAGAGAAAGACTGCGGCAAAGCCCAAAGAAAGACAAGGCTGCGATCTGTCGTGGTATGATGACTATGCCATGAATTTTGATCTGTCAAAGTTTTTTTAGGCAATATCAAAAAGAAATTTATCTCACCCCCTTGTAATTTGTTTTGAAATTTGATATAATAAATCTATATGAGTATTTGACGGCTTTTGCCGCCTTTGGATAAAGGATCGAGGCTTTTATGGACGATAATAAAAAATTCGGCGACGTTTCTCAGGAGGATATTGACAAGGCTAAAAAAGCCGCCCCTGACGACCTAAAGGAAAAACAGCCCGTGAATGTTATGGACGAGGTCTTTGAATGGGCTGAATCTTTCGTGTTCGCTATGTTTGTGGTGATCCTGATATTTACTTTTTTCTTCAGGATAGTTCTTGTTCAGGGACCTTCTATGCGTGAGACCTTGCAGGATCAGGACAGACTTATAATCACTCACATAAATTATACACCCCAAAAGGGCGATATCGTTGTTATCAACAGCGAAAAGCTTGGCAAAACTATAATCAAGCGTGTTATCGGCACCGGTGGAGATAAGGTTGTCGTTGATTATAATAACAACACCGTTACAGTAAACGGTAAAGTCATTTCAAATGACAATATCAGGGAAGCTATGTATAACACTAATCTCTTTGATGAGAAATATGAAGTGGAAGAAAATGTTTTTGAGTATGACGTGCCTGAGGGCAAGCTGTTCGTCATGGGCGATAACAGAAATAATTCCACAGACAGCAGAAGGATAGGCTTTATCGACCCATCTGATGTGCTTGGTAAGGCGGTTTTAAGGCTTTATCCATTTGACAGCTTTGGTAAGGTAAGTTGAAAAAGCAGGGCAAAAGAGCTGTTGATAATCTGTTCGACTTTCTTGAGATCATAGTCATGGCAATGTTCGTGGTCGTGCTTGTTTTTACTTTTGTGTTTAGAACAGTGAATGTACAAGGACAGTCAATGCAGGACACTCTTTTTGAAAATGATTCTCTTGTTATATCAAAACTGCTTTATACGCCAAAGCAGGGGGATATAGTTGTGGTCAACTCGTCTGTTCTTGACAATAGGATAATCAAGCGTATCATTGCCGTAGAAGGGCAAAAGGTCGAGATAGACAACAAGTCGGCTATAGTCAAGGTCAATGGAGCAGTGCTTGATGAGAGCTATATTAAGTGCGACGGCAGCTTTGATGACGAGTATTTTGATGAAAGATACTATAATAAAGAAAGTGAAGTTTATGAATATGAAGTGCCTGCGGGATGTTGCTTTGTAATGGGCGACAACCGAAATCATTCCACAGACAGCCGTGTAATAGGATATGTGCCTTATGACGAGATAATCGGCAGAGTTCTGTTTCGATTTGCGGCAGGCAATGATGAGGGCGTTGGTAAGGTAGATTGAGTTAGAGTAAGGAGGAAGATATGAGCGAAGTATCTCACGTTCAGTGGTTTCCTGGACATATGGCAAAAACACGCCGCATAATGGCGTCAAATCTAAAGCTTGTGGACGCAGTTGTGGCTGTCTCTTATACACATCTCCGAGC
>ENA-OYWZ01000453-OYWZ01000453.1-human-gut-metagenome-genome-assembly--contig:-NODE-453-length-25347-cov-7.612961_pt1 | contig 25347 bp, 20 predicted proteins | sample MGYA00244841_ERZ653414 | MGnify/ENA primary metagenome ERZ653414 (study PRJEB26926, sample SAMN06164894) | human gut metagenome | biome: ENVO:00009003; feature: ENVO:2100002; material: ENVO:00002003... | reverse complement strand
TTCGTCGGCAGCGTCAGATGTGTATAAGAGACAGTAATATACCGCAATCATACCCTATTGTCAACCTTTTATTTCCACTTATTTTTCCGGCAAAAAAATCCCCGCTGGTTAAAACCAGCAGGGATTCCATTCTCATAATAAAATTATTATTCTGTCCAGTGCTCATCCTTAAATACGATGCGGCGGTAAGTCTCAAAATCAACCCACTTATTAAAGAAGTTCTCAGAGATCTCACTGCCCTCTGCGGAAAGCTCCTTCTTGAACGCATCCACATCTGCGGCACTTGTTACATGAACTGCAAATCCACGGCCGTTGATGACAGGCACATCGTTGTATGCAAAGTCAGCAAGCGGAATAATTGCAGTAACCTTCTGGTCACGGATGGATACCGCTACCTGCTCACGCAGAACAACCACATCAAAGCTGTCCGGATACTGATACGTCTCACCCTTGACCGGAATCACATCACCGATCGTGTAAGTTTTATCGGAAGGCTGTACCTTGAAGACGTTCATCGCCTCAAGGTCATAGTAATATTCCTCGAAGATATCTCCGTTTGCCTTGAGATTTCCGTGGGCAAATGCGCATTTTAAGTCTTTCGTCTCATCGAGCGTTGGATTTTCCACAACACCACATGCGGAAGTCATGTTGGAAATACGGTCGATCAGGATCAGTTCTCCCAATGTCTTATGCTTTGCAAAAGCATCAATGACGATCTCTTCCTGCAATACCAGATCGCAGACTGCAATCTCGTTCTTGCGCAGGCGGCCAACCGGAATAAATTCACCGGTGTTGACATCAATCTTGTACTGGATATTCTTTAAGATACCCGGAATCGTACGTGTACCGAGTTTTACGAGATAATCTTTGCCGACGGTCAGTTCCTCATCGTCCATCCAGAGGATTGTTGCGGTAAATTTCTTGCTGACCGGAAGCTTCGTATCTTTTGCAAGAACACATCCGCGGGATACATCCACTTCCTTGTCAAGCTGGATGGTAACTGGACGGCCTGCATCTGCAGTCTGTGCATCTTTATCTCCGACTAAAATGCTCTTTACTTTTGCATGCTCATTGCTTGGCAGAGTCACGATTGTATCACCGACCGATACAGCGCCACTCTCGATCTGTCCCTGGAAACCACGGAACGTGTGATCCGGACGGCAGACACGCTGTACCGGCATGTAGAAGCCTTCTTCCTGCTTCTTTTCGCTCACATCGATATTCTCTAAGTAAGCAAGCAGTGGCTCCTGCGTGTACCATGGCATATTGTCGGAATGGGTGGTGACATTGTCACCCTCGGTTGCAGATACCGGAATGATCTTGACACTTGCTAAATGCAGTTCCTTGGAAAGTTCCTGAATCTGGTCAACGATCTCCTTGAAACGCTCCTCGCTGTAATCGACAAGATCCATCTTATTTACAGCAAATACAAAATAACGGATTCCCATCAGTGCACAGATTCTGGCATGTCTTCTGGTCTGTACGAGCACGCCCTGCTTTGCATCCACAAGGATAACGGCAAGGTCTGCAAAGGATGCACCGACTGCCATGTTTCTTGTGTACTCCTCATGTCCCGGAGTATCTGCCACGATAAAGCTTCTCTTTTCGGTTGTAAAGTAACGGTATGCCACATCAATGGTGATACCCTGTTCACGCTCTGCCATCAGTCCGTCCAGAAGGAGGGAGTAATCGATTGCGCCGCCGCGGCTTCCTACTTTGGAATCCAGCTCCAACGCTTTCTCCTGATCTGCGTAAAGCAGTTTGGAATCGTATAAAATATGTCCGATCAGTGTGGACTTTCCATCGTCTACACTACCGCAGGTAATAAATTTCAATAATCCGCTCATTTTAGAAATAACCCTCCCTCTTTCTTCGTTCCATGCTGCCGGCTGCCTCGTTGTCAATGACACGGGTGGTCCGCTCAGACTCTACAGCACTCAAGGTCTCGTCAATAATCTCATCTAATGTGGTCGCGTTGGATTCGATTCCACCGGTCAGTGGATAGCATCCCAAGGTACGGAAACGCACATTCTTGTATTCAATTTTCTCACCCGGACGAAGTTTCAGACGATCATCATCCACCATGATAATCTGTCCGTCACGCTCAATCACCGGACGCTTTGCTGCAAAATACAGCGGCACGATATCGATGTTTTCTCTCTTTATGTACTCCCAGATATCCGTCTCCGTCCAGTTGGAAATCGGGAACACACGAATACTCTCACCCTTGTTGATCTTGGAGTTATAAAGTTTCCACATCTCCGGTCTCTGGTTCTTCGGGTCCCATGCATGATTCTCATTACGGAAAGAGAAAATTCTCTCTTTTGCACGGGATTTTTCCTCATCACGACGTCCACCGCCGAATGCTGCAGTAAATCCGTATTTATTCAACGCCTGTTTTAATGCCTGTGTCTTCATGATGTCGGTGTACTGGCTGCCGTAATCAAACGGATTGATGCCACGCTTTACACCGTCCTCGTTGATATACTCGATCATGTTAATCCCAAGTTTCTTTGCCGTCTCATCACGGAACTGAATCATTTCCTTGAATTTCCATGTCGTGTTCACATGTAAAAATGGGAATGGCGGCTTCTCCGGATAAAATGCTTTCATGGCAAGATGAAGCATTACCGAACTGTCCTTTCCTATGGAATAAAGCATTACTGGTTTTTCACACTCTGCCGCTACCTCACGGATAATGTAGATTGCTTCCGCTTCGAGTGCATCAAGATGAGATAATTGACTCATGATCTTCCTCCTTAATATTTATTCGAATCCTTTTTATTCACAACAATTGTTTCTATTGTACCATCTGTTTTTTTAATTCGCCAGTGTAACAGATCTCCTTCCGTATGAACGGTCATCTGGCTTCCCATGCCGCCGATGTCGGCACCCAGGTAATAGGAAATTGCCTCAAACGGACACTCCTTGATACAGGAGGCGCATCCCCAGCAGTCCTTCGGATACCGGATCACGGCTTTTTTGTCTTCGCCGCGCACGATCAGGCTTCCCGGACAGACATCCAGACATTTTCCACATGCCCTGCATTTCATGGAATCAATCGCGATGCTCATAGGTTTCTCCTCCTTTCACCAGATCTCTGCGGATCATCGTAATCTGGTCCCCGTTCTTTTTCGAGTTTACATAGCAGAGCCATGCATCACTCTTCTCCGGATAATCCAGATTCTCCGCGAAACTGTGCCAGCGTGTCTCCTTGCGTGCACGCAGATGTGCGATCACAGTCAAGCACACAGTCAGGCGTTCTTTCAGCTCATAGATAAACATCAGTTCATGCATATCGGCTGCCGCAAGTCCTTTTGCAAGGATCTGCAGTTTCTTTATTTTTTCTTCCGCCATGGCAAGCTGCTTTTCGTTGAACTGGTAATGGGTTCCGATTCCGCCTGCATACTGGTCCATGACTTTCTGCATGGCTTCCTCGAGTTCCTCAACGGTAAATGCCGGGTCCTGCTTTGTGAGAAATGCATCATACTCGGCAATTTTATTTTCAAGAACCGCTTCTTCATCAGAAGCCGCCGTATCTGCCACCTGTTCTTCGTTTAATTTCTGCACGATGGAATGGGCTGCGATCTCGCCCTCCACCAGTGCGCCGGTTACATATTTCTGTGGACAGCCGCCTGCCACATCTCCGGCAGCATAGAGTCCGTGGATCGTTGTCTCTCGTTCGGTGTCTACCCAGTAACCGCTGGCGGTATGACCACCTACGATGTACGGCTCAGTTCCCTCGATTTCCACGTTCTGTTCGCTTGGATTTTTCCCGGATTCCACCCACTTGAGTGTCTGTCCCGGCGCCATGTTTAAGTATGCTTTTAAGAGCGATTCATCCTGTTCTGCGGAGATGCCTTCGGTGCGAAGATAACATGGTCCGCGTCCCTGTACATTTTCTTCAACAGTTCCGTACACACGCTGGGAAGTAGTCAGACCGTATTTTGTCTCATACACTTCTCCGTGTGCGTTGATCTGCTTTGCTCCGACACCCTGTGCAATCGTTCCGGTCGGAGCGATCGTATCTTTACAGCGCAGGGCGATAAAGCGCATCTCAAATGTGGTCATCTCGGCTCCGGCTTCCATTCCCATGGCATATCCGGCACCGGTGTTAAACGGCGGATACCACATTTTATGACGGGAAAAACCCGGATTGTTCGGGCGGTAAAGTCCTGCGGCTCCTCCGGTTGCGATCAGCACTTTTTTTGCGCGGATCTCGTAGGCCGTACCGTCTGCAATGGAAAAACCGACGGCTCCTTCGATCTTATTATTGTTTACCAGATAATCGGTAATGTTTAACTGGTTGATGACGGTCACATCGTCTAATTTGCTGACAGCATCTGCAAGAAGCGGCTTGAAGTTTTCGCCGTTGATCTTGATATTGCGGTTTCCTCTTGCCACATACTCGTCGTTTTCGTCTTTTAAGATGACCAGACCAAGCTGTTCCATTTTGGCGGTCACACGGTTGAGTCCTTCGGACATGGTCAAAAGCAGATCCGGCCGGACGATGCCGTCGGCATCTTTTGTGGCGTAGTCCACGTAATCCTGCGGAACATGACCTTTGGTGATATAGGCATTGAGCGCGTTGACTCCGGCTGCCAGACAGCCGCTGCGCCTGATGTTGGCTTTTTCTGCTATGATTATGGAATAATCGGATTGTTCACGGATGGTCATTGCCGCGTAGCAGCCTGCTGTGCCGCCGCCGATGATGAGGACATCCGTATGGAGTATTTTTTTTCCCTCGATTTTCATAAGTAATCCTTCCTTGTGATTAAATGTAGAAGACCTCACCTTCCTGCATTTCCTTATTTTCTACAAGATAGGTCTGGTTTTCATCAAATATATACAGGCGGTAAATTAAGACATATACCTGTTCTCCAATTTCAACCGGATCTTTTTCAAGTGAGCGCTCGGTGACGATCGGGATGCCTCCCACATCAACGACAACATCCAGATGATTTCCTCGGAATATCACATCTTTTACGATTCCACGCTCGGCGGCACTCATATGCTGTGGTGGCTCGCTTCTGGACATGCGGACAAATTCCGGACGGATAACTGCGTGGGTTGCGCCCTCGACCGGATCAAATCCAAGCAGACGCTCATAATGCTCTACGATCGAGGAACGGCCGATAAACTGTGCCACGAACGGGGTGTCCGGTGATTTATAAATTTCCATCGGCGTTCCCATCTGCTCGATATGTCCATGGTTTGTGATGATAATCTCATCGGCCACCTCGACGGCTTCATCCTGATCATGGGTGACAAAAATGCTTGTAATGCCAAGCTTTACAACCATCTCGCGAAGCCAGTTGCGAAGTTCGGTGCGGACTTTTGCATCGATTGCCGCAAACGGCTCATCGAGAAGAAGTACCTGCGGATTCGGTGCCAATGCGCGGGCAAATGCCACTCGCTGACGCTGCCCGCCGGACAACTGGTTCGGATAACGCTTTTCCATTCCGCTTAATCCGGTCAGTTCCAACAGTTCGGTCACGCGCTTTTTGATTTCTTTTTTCGGCACCTTGGCAAGTTCGAGACCAAAAGCTACGTTGTCGTAGACGGTCATATAACGAAACAATGCATAGTTCTGAAAGACAAAACCGATGCCTCGTTTTGCCGCCGGCACATCGTTGACACGCTGCCCGTCAATATAGATATCGCCACTGTTTGGTGTCTCAAGCCCCGCGATCATGCGAAGCAGTGTGGTCTTTCCGCTTCCGGAAGGTCCAAGCAGTGCGACTAATTTTCCTTTTTCAATGCCAAAGCTGACATGGTCGGAAGCCCGGAAGTTTCCGTAATTTTTACAAATATCTTTCATTTCCACGTACATAGCCTGACTCCTTACTGTATGCCTTTACTGTTTTTGCTTCTGTATTCAAAAATGTTTCTGAGTATCAGCACGATCACCGCAATAATGACCAGAATGGAAGATACCGCAAATGCGGAGGTGATGGAAGTATCCGTCCCCGACATATATAAGGCATCAATCTCCAGCGGCAGGGTAAATGTCTGCCCTCTGGTCTTTGAGAGTGCATTGACTGCTCCAAACTCGCCTAACGCACGCGCCGTACATAAAATGATACCATAGATCAGTCCCCATTTCATCTGGGGAAGGGTAATTTTCCGGAAAATCGTAAATCCCCCGGCTCCCATCAATGCTGCAGCCTCTTCTTCGTCTTTGCCCTGTGCATTTAAGATCGGGATGATCTCACGCGATACAAACGGGAAAGTGACAAAAATTGTGGCAAGCACCACACCCGGTAACGCAAACGTAATGCGGATGTTTGTTCCGAAAAACTGGTTGATCGCCCGGATTGCCGGATACGTCCAGCCGAGTCGTCCGAAGGTCATCAAAAAGGCAAGACCTACAATGACGGGAGAGATCGAAAACGGGATATCGATCAGCGTGGCAAGCACCTGTTTCCCACGGAAAGAAAACTTTGTCAGAAGCCATGCCGCCATGATTCCGAAAAACGTATTGACAACTACCGCGATCACGGTTGCAAGCAATGTGACCAAAAGAGCCGAACGCACATATTCGGTTGTGACCGCCTGTATGTAAAAAGCAAAACCTTCTTTCAATGCACTGAAGAGAATCGAAAACAGGGGAAGAATCAGCATAACAAATATGAAAAGAACGCTGATGGCTATTAAGATGTATTTCGTACTTTTCTTTTGTTCCATAAAAACGAACTCCCTTTCTTAAAACGAATTGGTTGGTTCCCTGTTGCACTTACACATTGTTGGTTCTGGCTGCCTGTTTCATCTGTACGATATTCACAGCAAGCAGTAAAACAAACGACAAAATCAACATTACCAGTGCGATTGCCGTGGCACTCGCATAATCAATATATCCAAGCTTCTGCATGATCACATAGGAGATCACCTGCGTATGTTCCCTTGCACTGTTTCCGGATATGTAAATGACACTTCCGTACTCACCAATTCCTCTGGCAAAGGCAAGCCCAAATCCGGTTAAAACCGGGGGCATCATCTCCGGAAGAAGCACTCTGCGGAAGGTCTGAAACCGGTTGGCTCCAAGCATAAACGCTGCCTCCTCATACTGTCCGTCGAGTTTTTCGAGTACCGGCTGCACGGCACGGATGACAAACGGAATTCCGACAAACACCAGTGCAATGACCAGTCCCAGATGTGTGTAGGATACTTTGATGCCAAGTTTTGCAAGCGGAGTCCCGAGGATTCCGTTTTCGGAATACATTTTGGAAAGTGTGATACCTGCTACCGAAGTCGGCAGTGCAAACGGAAGCTCAATACAGCCATCGAGGATACGTTTGCCCGGAAACTCATATCTTACAAGCACCCAGGCAATGATCACACCGAACACACTGTTTATAAGTGCCGCAATAAACGAACATCCGATGCTGGTCGCAAATGCATGCCGCACGGTCGGCTTCGTGATCAGGGAACAGAACTCTGCCGGACGCAGTTTTAATGCGGAAACCATCACAGATGCCAGCGGGATCAGCACAATCAGGGAAAGCATTGTCACTGTAATTCCCAATGTGAGGTGATACCCCGGTATCACACGTACTTTTTTTGTCTTATTCGTTGCCGTAGATTTCATCAAACATTGCTCCATCGTCAAAATAGTTCTTATATGCTTCGTTCCAGCCGCCGTAATCCTTGATCGTATATAATTTCACATTCAGGTCAAAACGGTCGGAAAATTCTTTCAGGATTGATTCATTGCTCGGGCGGTATCCATATTCTGCCGCCAGCCGCTGGGCATCATCCGTGTACAGATAATTCAGATATTCCATGCTGACTTCCTGCGTGCAATTGGCATCCGCATTGTCATCCACAATCGCCACACTCGGTTGTGCCAGAATACTGACACTCGGCGTAATCATCTCATATTCATCCGGATAACTTTTCATCGTGGTAATTGCCTCATTTTCCCACGCGATCAGCACATCCCCTTTCTGGTTTTCCACAAACGTGGTTGTGGAACCGCGCGCTCCGGAATCCATGACGGAAACCTGCGAGTAAAGTTTCTGCAGAAATGCTTTCTGTTCCTTCTCATCATCGGTCTGCTCCTTTATATAGGAAAGTGCTGCTAAAAAGTTCCAGCAGGCACCACCACTGCTCTTCGGGTCCGGGGTGATGATCTCAACCTTTTTGTTCACCAGATCGTCCCAGTCTTTGATCTGTTTCGGATTGCCTTTCCGGACGAGGAAAACAATCGTCGAAGTGTATGGGGAACTGTCATCGGCAAATTCCTGTTCCCAGCCTTTTTCAATCAGTCCGGTCTGCTCGATCAGTGTGATATCATGCTCCAGTGCCAGTGTAACGACATCAGCATTGCATCCTTCCACAACAGAGCGTGCCTGTGCACCGGAACCTCCGTGGGATTGAATAATATCCACTTCTTTTCCCGTTTTTTCCTTATAATATTTCTCAAACAGAGGATTATATGCTTCATAAAATTCTCTTGTCGGATCGTAGGAGACGTTGGTGATTGTCCGTACATGACTCTTTTTGCTTCCGCATCCGGTACATCCAATCAACAGAATTGCTGCCATGGACAGTACCGCTATTTTCTTTACCATTGAAAATGATTTTCGCTTCATGTTTCCGCCTCCCTTGACTTTCGTTTATCATACCCCTTAATTCCTATCATGTCAATAGGTATTGTAGGAATAATTTTCCTTTCTTTCTACGGTACCATGGAAAGATTGAATTTTGCTTGAATCTCAATACGTGGATTTTTATAGCCAGTTAAATTGCTGTTTAACTGCGTGGTCTGGAGCCTTTTGTTTTCAGTGGGACGGATTTGCGGGGATTGTTCTAAATATAAGTTTTTTCGATGCGACGGAAGAAGGGGGGCATTCTCTTTCTACAGAAAAATTTGCAGTTAAAGGCGCTCCCGGAAGGAAATGCGTGCAATGAGCGTTTACGGTAAAGTGATAAATACTTTGGAATCCTGACATGCTAATAGGTGGAAATTTCATTGCCGGTATTTTGTGAAACAATAGTTCTATTAAAGTCTTTATATGTTCGGGCATTATAAACTTTTAAATAAAGGATGGGTTCTATATAATCAAAATTCATAGGAAAGATGTCATCGTGGTATCTATCCCAATAAATTTCATGTAAAAAATACCATTGCGGTATCTATATATTGAAAATTTAACATTCAGATACCGGAAAGTCTCTATAGATCAAAAATTGCTTCTCCAGGTACCGCTTTTTCTAAAAAACTGGTATCTGGAGAAACAATTTTTACTATATAGGTGACATTTCCTGATTTCAAGCCTTAAAATTTCGGAAAACCGTCACCTAAACCTTTAATTTTTCATCTATAGATACCCGGCCTTATCATCAAGTGATTTAACAGGGTATTTTTATGTTTATTCTAGTTCATGGGATTCGTAACTGCTTTTAAGGCGTCCCTTTAACTGCAAGTTCTGGCGCCTTTATATTTGTCGCATAGAAAAAACTTGTATTTAAAACAGTTTCTTGCAAATCCGTACCTTTGATTTCCGCAAAAGGCGCCCGGTCTACGCAGTCAAACCTAATTCTAAAAAGGGTACAGTAATCACAAAACAGGCAATTTTAGAAATTTTAAAAACCCACAAAGCCTTTGAAACCGGGACTTAATAAAATTTTTAGAAATTATATTAGCACTCGCACTTGACGAGTGCTAATAACGTGCTATAATAGGGGCATAAACAAAGAACAAAACGTTTACAGGAGGAAATGACTTATGTACGATTTATTTGATACATTTTTTAACCCATGGTATGACGATAGTGAATATAACAAGAAAGCCCCGAAGCAGCAGGCACCGCAGAATACACAGAATCTGATGAAGACAGATATCAGAGAACTTGCAGACGGATATGAGCTGCAGATGGAACTGCCTGGTTATAAGAAAGAAGAAGTGCAGGCAGCATTGCACAAAGGCTATCTGACGATCAGTGCAGCCAAGAGTGCAGAAGAGACCGTGGAAGGTAAGTATCTGCGCCGCGAGCGTTATACCGGAAGCTGCCAGAGATCATTCTATGTGGGCGAGTATCTCCGTCAGGAAGATATCCGGGCAAGTTTCCAGAACGGTATTCTTACCCTGTTTGTTCCAAAGGAAGATAAGACAAAGACAGAAGAAAAGAAATATATTACTATTGCGTAATCCTTTATAAATATCCCCTGATTTTTGAGCCGTTGCAGGTATTTTTCCTGCAGCGGCTTTTTTCGCGTCACAATTCTTTTTTTCCGAAGAAACAAAACTTTATATGCAGGTATAGAGGCAAGTGGCAATGATTGATGTTGCTTAATGATGAAAAAGGCAATATAATAAATGGATTGAGATGAAATGACACAGGAAAAAGAGAGAATTTTATGTTTACAAACGATACGATTTTTTATAAAAAACTCTGGAGTCTTATGCTTCCGATGATGCTGCAGAACTTGATGCTGGCACTGGTTGCCGTGGCAGATGCGTTTATGCTCGGAGGGATGGACCAGAATTACATGTCGGCAGTTTCGCTTGCTACGCAGATTCAGTTTATCCAGAATATGCTTCTTTCTGCTGCAACCGGAGGACTGGCGATTCTCGGGGCACAGTACTGGGGCAGGGGAAATATCAAAACACTGGATGATATTTTCTGTATGGCACTGCGGCTTTGTGGTCTGGTGTCGATTGCATTTTTCATTGCCTGTATCTGTTTTCCACAGTATCTGATGCTGTTTTTTACGGATGAACCGGTATTGATCGGTTATGGCGTGCAGTATCTGCGGATTGCCGGATTTTCTTATCTGCTTACAGGAATTTCCCAATGCTATCTGGTGGTTATGAAAATCAGCGAGCACGCATTGACAACGGCACTGATCAGTTCTGCTACGGTAGGGATCAATATTGCACTGAATGCCATTTTGATCTACGGAAAACTGGGTATTACCCCGATGGGTGTCCGGGGTGCAGCAACAGCGACATTAAGTGCAAGGATGATAGAACTGGCCTGTTGTATCCTGATTTCCAGCCGTCCGGGCTACATCCGTCCGTATCTTACCCGTCTGTTTCAAAGAAACCAGGAACTGGCACGGGATTTCCGGAAATGCGCAATGCCGATTCTCGGTGCGTCCCTGTTCTGGGGAGTCGGATTTACTTCGTATTCTTCTTTTATGGGACATCTGGGAGTAGACGCGGCCGCTGCCAATTCTGTGGCGGCGGTTGTCCGTGATATCATCTGCTGCCTGAGTGCCGGAATTTCCGGTGCGGCGGGGATTATGGTCGGAAATGAGCTTGGTGCCGGCAACCTAAAACGGGGGAAATTATATGGTACGCGGATGATGAAGATTTCCTTTGTGTGCGGAGTTGCCATGATGGTTCTCATGGGAATTTCGGCACCGTTTATTTTGCATTTTGTCAAACTGACACCGCAGGCAGCCGTATATTTAAAGGGAATGTTTGTTGTGCTCTGCGTCTATATGATTGGCCGCTCCGTCAACGAAATTACCATCAATGGCGTGTTTGGTTCCGGCGGTGATACAATGTTTGATGTGTACAGCCTTGCCGTAACAATGTGGGGAATCGCGATTCCACTTGCTGTGCTTGGAACTTACCGATTCCACTGGCCGGTGATTGTCGTATACGCGTGTACCTGTATTGATGAGGTTGGAAAAATTCCGTGGACGCTCTATCATTTTCGGAAATATAAGTGGGTGAAGGATCTGACGCATACGGGGATGGAGCAGAAAGAAAAATCATAAATTTATAAAACATCAGCTGGTCGTATCCCTGCGGATCAGTACCGGTGTAATCTGTTTATGGATCGGTTTCGAAAGAGAAACCGGTCTTCTTTTTTTTCGTTCTTCCATCTGCTGCACCAGAAGTTCCATTGCGGTTTTGGCGATCAGGTCGATCTGCTGTCCGACCGTTGTGATAGGCAGAATTGCCTCGTTTGCAATCGGGGAATTGTCAAATCCGACCAGTTCATAACTGTCAGGAAAGCATCCGTATTTTTGGAAAATCAGGTTTAAAAACATATTTGCATAGGTATCATTGGCGAGGAAAATCCCCTTCTTTTTGTCAGGGTACTTCTCATCAATATCAGAGAAAATGTGCTTCATCTGTGCAAAAATGTCCTGATAAGAATCCCCTATTACATTTAAATTCAGTTCATAAGGAACGTGATATTCCTGACAGGTATCTTCAAAGGCACGGATACGGTCATAGGCAGGGATGGACTTTGGAACATCCGCATTAACGTGAATCAGTACATCGCATTTGTCCCGGATCAGAAGCGTTGCCGCCTGGAGCGCACCCATATAATTGTCGCTGGTTACGCCACAGATATGTTCGGCTTCGCGCTCAATGGCAATGACCGGGATCTGGTAAGAAGCCAGTTTTTCAGAAGAAAGAGTGTGACTTAACACGATCAGGCCCTCAATCTGGTATGCCATCAATTCATCAATGTACTGTTCCTCCTCGGACGGTCCGTTGTCGCTGACGAATACGAGAAATTTATAATGAAAATCGCGGTAGCTGGAAAGAATCTGTGTAAGCATTTCCGAATAATAGTGCAGATAAAGGTTCGGAATAATGATTCCGATAAATTCACTCTTTCCATTGGCAAGAACCTTTGCAAGCTTATTCTTTTTGTAACCCAGAGTATCAAGAGCCTGTGAAATTTTCTCCTGATTTTCAAGCGTCAGGGAGTCCGGATGATTAAAATATCTGGAAATGGTTGTCTTTGAAAAATTCGTATATGCTGCAATATCTGCAAATGTTACCTGTTTCTTTCCCATCTGAAAGCTGTCTCCTTTATCTGTTTTATCCATAGTATAACAACCGGAAAGAAAAATAGCAATGAAAAAAACTGGTTATGTAATCGGTTACTTTAATGAATAAAAGTGTTGACATATCGGAAACTTTGTTGTACTATCAGAATATAAAATAACCGGTTACTTTACCGGTTACATCAAAGCAGAACGAGTAATACGATGAAAAGGGAGGAGCAATCGCATGAAAAAACTGGCAAAACAAGTCGGCTCTGCGAAAAAACAAACCATGGGGAGTAAGCTGTCTTATATAAAGAAAAACTGGCAGCTGTATGTTTTTTTCCTGATGCCGGCACTGTTACTCACAATCATTTTCAAGTATCTTCCGATGGGAGGACTTCTGATTGCATTTGAGGATTACAATGTCATTAAAGGAGTTTTGGGAAGCCCGTGGGTGGGGCTGGAATATTTCCGGAGATTTTTATCATCACCGGATTTTATGAACTACCTGCTGAACACATTAAAGCTGAGTATCTTTGGACTTCTCTGGAGTTTTCCGATACCAATTATTCTGGCACTTTTACTGAACCGTATCCGCAAGGCGGGAATTAAGAAAAAAATCCAGCTGCTGATCTATGCACCGAATTTTATTTCCGTCATTGTGCTCTGTGGTATGGTGCGTATGTTTTTATCTCCGGTAGGACCGTTAAACCGTCTGCTGGGAATGAATACAAACTGGATGACCATGCCGTCCGCATTCCGTACCATTTATATTGCAAGCGGAATCTGGCAGGGAGCAGGATGGGCATCCATCATGTATACTGCAGCATTATCCAATGCAAGCAAGGAACTGGAAGAGGCAGCCATTGTGGACGGTGCAAATCTTTTGCAGCAGATCTGGTATGTGGAACTTCCGGCAATCAAGGATATTATCGTGATCCAGTTTATTTTACAGGCCGGAAACATTATGAGCATCGGCTTTGAAAAGGCATATGCCCTGCAGACAGATATGAACTTACCGGCTTCTGAAATTTTATCAACCTATGTATACCGGATTGGTCTTTTGAATGGCGATTACGGTTATTCTACGGCAGTGGGACTGTTTAATTCGGTGATCAATGTGATCCTGCTTATATTTGTGAACTGGGTGGTAAAGAAATTAAACGATGGAGAAGGATTATAGGAGGAACGTGAAATGGAAACAGTTAGTAAAATGAAATATTCACGGACAGACCGGCTGGTGCTTGGAATCGGTTATGCCATTCTTGGACTGTTTGTTCTTTCAATTGTTGTTCCGCTGGTCTATGTTGTTTTAGCATCTTTTATGGATCCGACGGTATTGAATAATCAGGGACTGAGTTTTCACATCAAAGACTGGACACTGGATGCATACCGGCGTGTACTGGAAAACGGAATGATCTGGCGCGGATTTTTAAATTCGTTTTTGTATTCACTGGCATTTGCGGCAATTTCCGTATTTGTCACATTGTTAGCAGCGTATCCGATGTCGAAAAAAGAATTTGTCGGAAGAAAATTTTTTAACGTGATTTTTCTGATCACCATGTTTTTCGGCGGTGGAATGATCCCGACGTTTATTTTGATCAATCAGCTTCATATGGTAAATACCGTGTGGGCAATTCTCATTCCGGGAGCATTTAATGTCTGGAATATGATTCTGGCAAGAACCTACTACCATTCCATTCCAAAAGAACTGCGGGAGGCATCCGCAATTGACGGGGCAAATGAGATCCAGCATTTCTTCCAGATTATGATGCCGGTGTGCAAACCGATTATCGCGGTGCTGGCACTGTGGTCTTTTGTCGGTATGTGGAACAGTTATTTTGATGCGATGATTTACTTAAATGATGCAAACTTACAGCCACTGCAGCTGGTTCTGCGTTCCATTCTGGTACAGAATACACCGCAGCCGGGCATGATCGCGGATATTCAGAGTACCGCGGAGATGGCAAAAGTTGCCGAACAGTTAAAATACGCAACAATTGTAGTATCAAGTTTACCATTGCTTATTATGTATCCATTTTTCCAGAAATACTTTGACAAAGGTGTTATGGTTGGATCGGTAAAAGGTTAAGCAGAAAGGACAGGTACAGATATGTGGAAGAGAAAAATTAAAAAATGTCTGGCACTCGGACTGGCATTTGCTATGATGACCGGTGTGGCAGGATGCGGAAAAGAGCAGCATCTGGAGGCAGAGATCAATCCGGATATACCGGTTTCCGAAGTGCAGTTTCCACTGAAAGAACAGGCAGAATTATCATTTATCACAAGTGCTCCGGCAACCTCTACGCAGAATCCGAACGAGCGGATTATTTTTAAGAGACTCGAAAAACAGACGAATGTACATATTGACTGGACCTGTTTTGTGGCAGACCAGTTTTCCGATAAAAAGAATCTGGCACTGGCACAGTTTGGAAACCTTCCGGATGGTTTGTTTAATGCAGGAATGAGCGATTATGATCTGCTTCGTTATGCAAAGCAGGGAATTATTATTCCGCTGGAAAATCTGATTGACAAATATATGCCAAACCTTCAGGCGGTCTTTGAGAAATATCCGGAATACCGGACGATGTGTACCGCACCGGACGGACATATTTATTCATTTCCGTGGATTGAGCAGCTTGGCGCAGGGAAAGAAGCCATTCAGGCAATCGGGGATATTCCTTATATCAATAAAAAGTGGCTGGATTATCTGGGACTGGATATTCCAACGACAACCGATGAACTGGAACAGGTGCTGATTGCGTTCCGGGATCATGCGGATGATCTGAAAAAACAGTTTGATATCGAGGGAGATGTGATTCCGATGTCATTTATCATCAACAATGGCGATCAGGATCCGGCGATTCTCATCAACGGATTTGGCGAAGGATATGGAGATACGGGCGATCATTTTGCCGTAAAAGATGACGGAACCGTGATTTATACGACCGTGCAGGAAGGTTACAAAGAAGGCATCGAATGGCTGCATAAGCTGGTAACAGAGGATCTTGTAGATCCGGAGGCATTTACGCAGGAGTGGTCAACCTATGTGGCAAAAGGTAAAAATCACCGTTACGGTCTCTGCTTTACCTGGGATATTGCAAATATTGACAACAATACCGATTATGTGATGCTTCCGGCACTGACCGGTCCGGAGGGAGTCAGAAATATCACAAGACAGAATAACAGTGAAACAAGTGGTTTTGACAGAGGCCGCTGCGTGCTTACATCCAGCTGCCGGAACACGGCACTGGCGGCAGCCTGGATTGATCAGATGTATGCGCCGCTTCAGTCCCCGCAGAATAACTGGGGAAGTTATGGGGAAAAGGATTCGTTTAATATTTTTGAACTGTCCACAAATAAAGATGGCGGTGAAATGTTGAAGCATCTGGATCTGGGCGACCAGTCACCGGTAGAGGTGCGTGAGGCGCAGTCCGTCAACGGTCCGCTTGCAGTTCTCAATGAGTATTATGATATGTATGTCACACAGCCGGTGGATGCCAAATGGCGTCTGGACAATATGCATGAAACATATCTGAAGGATATGAAAAGCAAGTATGTATATCCGAATGTGTTTATGAGTATTGACGATACCAATAAAGTATCCCAGTATGATACCGATATTAAAAAATATGCGGAGCAGAAAAAAGCAGACTGGATTTTAAATGGCGGAATCGACAAAGAGTGGGATTCCTATTTAAAGAAAATGGAAAAATACGGGCTTTCCGATTATCTGGCAATCAAACAGAAATATTTCGATCAGTATCAGGAGTCATTGAAAGAAGAAAAATAAACAGGAGAATTTGTATGAGTGAGATGTTAAAAAAAGCGAGAGCATATGAGGCAGAAAAAGCAGCACAGACCGATAAAAATACCAGACCGTTGTTTCATATCTCGGCACCTGCCGGATGGATCAATGATCCGAACGGTTTTTCCGTTTACGATGGAAAAATCCATCTGTTCTACCAGTATTATCCATATGCAAGGGAGTGGGGACCGATGCACTGGGGGCACAGTGTGACAACGGATATGATAAGCTGGGAACAGCTTCCGGCAGCACTTGCACCGGATCAGGACTATGACCGGATCGGATGTTTTTCCGGAAGTGCTATTGAAGCGGATAACAAACATGTGCTGGTCTATACCGGTGTCACAAAGATTACACTGCCGGACGGCAGGGAAGAGGAACGACAGAACCAGTGCATCGCATTCGGGGATGGCAGGGATTATGTAAAGTATGAAAACAACCCGGTTGTGACAGGGGAGATGCTGCCGGAAAACTGCAGCCGGATTGATTTCCGTGACCCGAAAATCTGGAAGGAAGAGGACACCTATTATCTGATTGTCGGAAGCAAGGATAACAGGCAGATCGGACAGGTCGTGCTCTGTTCCAGCAAAGATTTAAAAGAATGGAAATTTGAGACCGTTCTTGCGGCAAACAGTACCGGAAAAGTCGGAACGATGTGGGAATGTCCGGACTTTTTCCCACTGGGAGATAAACATGTACTGATCTGTTCCCCACAGAATATGAAAGCGGAAAAATACGAATTTCACAATGGAAATAATTCTGTTTATTTTCTTGGAAATTATGATAAAAATTCGCATATATTTGAAAAAGAAGAACCGCATACGATTGACTACGGACTGGACTTTTATGCACCTCAGACCACACTTCTCCCGGATGGGCGGCGTGTGATGATTGCATGGATGAAGTCATGGGATGCCTGTGTGGTGCCGGATACACAGGACTGGCAGGGCATGATGACTCTTCCGCGGGAACTGGAAGTAAAAGACGGACAGATCTGGCAGCAGCCGGTTCGGGAGATTGCGCAGTATCATAAGAATCCGTGCCATTATGAGCATGCAGAGATTGATGGTGAGACAGCACTTTCCGGCATTTGCGGACGGACGATGGATCTGACTGTTACAATGGATGAACAGGATTTTAACGTTTTTTCCATACAGCTTGCCGCAGATGAGGAATACGAGACAAGTTTTACTTATCATAAGGGAACGGGAATATTGGAGATTGACCGCACATACTGTGGTGTGACAAAAGATGTGGTCTGCGTGCGCAAAATTAAAATTGCAGATCCAAAAGGACTTAAAAAAATGCGGTTTATTCTGGACCGTCAGTCCATTGAGCTTTTTATCAATGACGGGCAGCAGGTGGCAACAACGGCGGTCTGTACCTCTTTGGAGGCAGAGGGAATCCGATTTTTCAGCGATAAAAAGATGTATATTACGGTCGAAAAGTATGATATTGTATTATAAAAAGTAACAGGAGGAAGAGAACATGGACGTAGTGGCTTTGGGGGAACTGCTCATTGATTTTACCGAAAACGGAGTCAGCGGGCAGGGCAATCCGCTGTTTGAGGCAAATCCGGGAGGCGCACCGTGCAATGTGCTGGCAATGCTGTCGCGCTTAGGACACAGGACGGCTTTTATCGGAAAAGTAGGAAACGATTTTTTCGGAAAGCAGCTGGAAGATGCGATCACGGAAGTCGGTATTGATGCAGCCGGACTTTTAAAGGATGATAAGGTGCACACGACGCTGGCACTGGTGCATACGTATCCGGATGGGGATCGGGATTTTTCCTTTTACCGCAATCCGGGCGCGGACATGATGCTGACGGAAGAAGAACTGCCGGAGGAAATAATCCGCGGAGCAAAAATCTTTCATTTTGGAACGTTGTCCATGACGCATCCGGGTGTCCGCGCAGCAACGAAAAAAGCGATCGCGGTCGCAAAAGAAGCAGGCGCGCTCATTTCCTTTGATCCGAATATCCGCAAACCGCTCTGGGACTCCATGGAAGATGCCAGGGAACAGGTGTTATATGGTCTGGGACAGTGTGATATTTTAAAAATATCGGATAATGAAATCCAGTGGCTGACGGGTAAAGAAGATTATACGGATGGAGTCCGCTGGATACGGGAACGCTATCCGGTTCCGCTCATACTGGTTTCCATGGGAAAAGAGGGAAGCCGGGCGTATTATAAAGACAGAATTGTGGAGGCAAAGCCGTTTCTTCAGCCAAATACGATTGAGACGACCGGTGCGGGAGATACGTTCTGTGCGTGTGTTCTGCATTATGTGCTGGAGCATGGACTGGAGGGGCTTGAAGAGAAAAATTTGAAAGAGATGCTTCGTTTTGCCAATGCGGCGGCTTCTCTGATCACGACGCGCAAAGGCGCGCTCCGCGTGATGCCGGAGAAAGAAGAAATTGAAAAAATGCTATAAGAAATGGGATGGGAGGGCAGTGCCCTCCCGTTTCTTACAAAGAAAATGGTTCTATCTTACATGTATGAATCCTGCTTTTGGTATCGTAATTGATTCCGACCAGTAAAAGGTTTCCATGATACTCTTTCAGGCTTTCACAATATTGTTTTTGTTTAATCTGCGTGATTGCGCCCTGTGCACTATGATCCCATTTTAATTCGATAACAAGTGCTGGTTTATCCGGAAACTTCTTCCGTGGAAGAAATACCATATCCGCAAATCCCTTACCGCCGGCAAATTCCCTGTGTATCGTATAGAAATTGCGTGCGGCATAGAGTGCCAGTGAAACCGTATAACTTAACGCATTTTCATCATTATACTGGATATGTGATGTCTCAAAATGCGCCTGCTGAATCCCAAGTGCTACCTGTTCTGGCCTTCCCTGCCAGATTGCCTGCAGGGTGTCTGCTGAATTTTTCAGGGCTTTAGAGATTTCGCCCCAGTCGGATACGGAAACACTGTTAACGTATTCTTCACGCACTTCATTGTTTGGTATTTTTACGGTTTTGTTTTCGTAGTCATAGCTAAGATAGCCCAGATGGATTAAAAGAGTCAACACATCATCTTCGGTGCGAAAGGTTGTCATATCATTGGTAAAACTTCCGGTATTGACAGGAACGGATTCCCCGGCTATCATACTGAGAACATCATCTTTTAATCCTTCAAAATTCATATCGATATAAATCTGCAGGGCTTCAAATGTTTCTGTTTGGTTCCAGTAATTTCCAATTTTCCCAAAACGCATGCAGCTTACAACAGACCTCGGATTATAGATGGATGGTATTTTTTCAAAAGAGTATCCATTATACCATGCTTTTATTTCATCCAGATCCATATGATAATCTGTACAAAGGGCAGCGACTTCCAGTTCGGTAAAGCCGACATAGGATGCAAGAGGTCCCGGATTTATCATGGAAAATTCATCAAACATATTTAAAGCGGAATGGGTTCCGTATTTTTTGATCGGAAGAATTCCTGTCATATAAGCGAGTGCAATACAGGACTTATCTTTTAGCATATCCCTCAAAAAATCCAGATAGATTTCCTGGGCTTCTTTATCCTGTTTGTATTCCCGGAAAATACAGTCCCATTCATCAATGATTACGACAAAAGGACAGTTAGTTTCCTGATATACATCCTGCATGGATTCAATAAGATCTGTATCATCAAAATAATCAACATTCGGGTATTCCCGTTTTAAATCCCGCAGTACCAGCCGTTTCATGCGATCAAGCAGTTCATAGATGTTTTTCGTCCGGCTTAAAAATTCCTGCATATTTAAAAACAGGGTGTTGTATTTATTACGATAGGTGTCAAAATCCAGATTCCGGGCAATTTTATATGGGGAAAAGAGTTCTTTTGCATCACAGCCACGGCTGTAGTAGGCAGCAATCATGCTGGCGGTTATTGATTTCCCAAAACGGCGGGGACGGCTGATACATATATATTTCTGCAGAGTCTGTAAGACAGAATTTGTATAGGTCAATAATTCTGTCTTATCCACGTAGATATCAGAATGTGTAATTTCGTAAAATTTTTTTCCATCCTGGTTTAAATAATTTCCCATGCAGTACCCTCCTCTAATTACACGTTTGCCCGTGTAAATGTATCATATCACAGGAATGCCTGCAGACTCAACTATTTCCGCAGAAACAGCACACTTACATACTATTATGCGATTAAATATACAAAAATAACAGGATTATGTAAATTATAATCTGATATTCTCTTGGAAAACTTGGAAAATACCAGTATAATTTTCTTAAATGAAGATCGGAGAAGGAAATCATGATTAATCGGGAAGACATGCTCGAACTGACACGGCGCATGACTCCGGCGCGGTCACACATTGACCGGATCGCCGGTGCATATTATGATGCGGAAGGATATATAGATGGTACATTCAACACGCATTTTTTAAAACTTTCCACAGCAGAAAAAACAAAAAATCTGGAACTGGCGAAAGCAGTTTTACAGGCAGAGACCAACAAACAGCTGAAGGATTACCGGATTCCGGAAACCGCAAGAAAGCAGGGAAGTATCTGGCAGCTGCTGGATGGAATCAAAGAGTCCGGGCTGCAGAACGATGCGTTTTTGGATCTGCTTTATGAAATGATCGGGGAACGTGTTGCACCGGGAAAAGAAAGTTATTGTTTTTTGTTTCATGGAATGTATGATGTTCCAGTGAAAGGAACCGATAAGGAATGGCAGGAAGGTTCCGAGGAAGTATACAATTATCTTCTGTGTGCCGTGGGACCGCTTGAGGGAGAATATGAGCCGGGACTGCCGGAAGCAGGATTTTTATATCCGGCATTCCGGCAGAGAAGTACGGCATGTAATTATATAAATCTGTATGAAACAGCTGCTTATCAGAACCTGTGGAATCTGTTATGGAAATAGAAACTACATACGGAAACATTTTTGAAGTTCTTTATATTCACCGAGAACAAGCAATGTGGTACCAGACCGGAATACGGTATTTGGAGAAATTGCCATATTAATTTTGCCGTCTTCCCGGATGGCAACAATATTGATTCCGAATTTTTTCCGGATATCCAATTGACCGATTGTTTTGGAAATCCAGTTTTCCGGAACTTCCACTTCAAAAATTGCATGTGCCCCATCCACCTGAATATAATCGCGTATGTGATCGGCAGTATACCGGATAGCAGCCCACTCTGCAATCTGTTTTTCCGGATAAACAACTTCGTCTGCACCGTTTCGCAGAAGAAATTTTTTCTGTACATCCCGTTCTGCACGCGATACAACCGTTTTTGCACCGAGTTCTTTGAGCAGGGAAGTAGTTTCAAGGGAATTCTGGAAATTTCCACCTATCGTTACCATACACACATCAAAATTACCAATGCCAAGGGATTTTAAGAAATCGGCATTGGTACTGTCACCGATCTGAGCATTGGTGACAAACGGAAGAACCTCATTGACACGTTCTTCGTTGTTGTCGACTGCCATCACTTCGTGACCAAGATTGTTCAGCTGTATGGCAACATGTCTTCCAAATCTTCCTAATCCAATTAATAATATATTTTTCATGGTATTTTCAACTCCTTTTTAACCAACTGTTATCTTTTCGAGCGGCAGTTTTACTCCGTTTTGTTTTATGGAAATTGCCGCATAAATTAAGGTAAGCCCACCGACTCTGCCGAAAAACATCAGAAGGATCAGAATCAGCTGGGACGGGATGCCGAGAGTTGGTGTAATTCCAAGTGTAAGTCCGACGGTTCCGACAGCGGATGCCGTTTCAAACAGGCAGTCCAGAAGCGGAAGGTGTTCGATGGAACTGATGGCAATCCCTCCAATAAAGAAAAAAATGATATATAAAGCAACGATGGTGGCCGCATTTTTAATGGCATGACTGTCAAGCCGCCGACCGAAAATTTCAATGTCCTCTTTCTGGCGGAACGTGGCAACCATATTTAAAATCAGGACTGCAAAAGTTGTTGTTTTCATGCCGCCGGCAGTAGAGCCGGGAGATCCTCCGATCAGCATCAGCATAATCATAACAGATTTTGATGTCGGTGTCATTGCTGTAAGATCTGCGGTATTAAAACCGGCAGTTCTTGTTGTTACAGACTGAAACGTGGAGGCCAGCAGTCTGGTGCCGGTTGATGAACCCGTAAAATCCACAACAAAAAAGAATACGGCCGGAATTATAATAAGTAAAGCCGATGTCCAGAGAATGACTTTGCTCTGTACGCGATAACGTCTGATATGCCATTTATGGGTGTAGATATCGTCCCACGTCAGAAAGCCGATGCCACCAATTATGATCAAAAGCATAATTACGAGGTTGATCAGTGGGTTGGCGATGTATCTGCTCAGAGATACAAACGGCTGGCTGGAAGTTCCCAGAAGGTCAAAACCGGCATTGCAAAATGCAGATACAGAGTGAAAGGCTGCCATCCAGATGCCTTTGATGCCATAATCATGGAAGAAAACCGGAAGCATGGCAGTCATGCCGAGCAATTCAATAAACAATGTACCCTGTACGCTGAATTTGGTCAGGCGGACAATACCGCCGATTTTCGGTGCAGAAATTGCATCCTGCATCGTACTGCGCTGCATGAGCGAAATTTTCCGTCCGGATAAAATGGCAAAGGAAACAGCAACGGTGATGACACCCAGCCCGCCGGTCTGGATCAGCAGCAAAATAACTGTCTGACCAAAAGAAGACCAGTAACTGCCGGTGTCCTGTACAACAAGCCCTGTGACACATACCGCTGAAACAGAGGTGAATAGTGCCTCATGAAAAGGAGTCTGTGTACCGGAAACCGAAGAGACCGGAAGCATCAGCAGCAGTGCGCCGACAAAAATGACAGCGGCAAAGCCCAGTACAATTAATTTAAAGGAGGAAAGTCTTTTCTTCCTGTGAACCACTTTTGACATATGTTTAGATTTCTCCTGTATTTATTCTACGTATTATAACATCATCTACATAATAACGCATTTGTGAGGATATACGAATTTACAGTAAAATTTTTGTAAACTATTATGCGTTTGTATCAAAATGCGAAAACAATGGTGGGATTTGTAAGAATTGCAGTTGTAAATATATAATAACGGGGATCAGAATTTGTATGGAAGGTGTGGAAAAAAGAATGGTATCAGAAACTCAAAAGGATACATGTTGATTATTTACAGAATAGAGAGAAAGTTCATCACCTTGTTGTGAAAAATTATATAAACTTATATAGGGTGTAGGAAGTTGTATGAGCAATGCATTTTTTAAAACTTTCCACAGAAGAAAAAACGAAAAATCTGGAACTGGCGAAGGCAGTTTTACAGGCAGAGACCAACAAACAGCTGAAGGATTACCGGATTCCGGCAGAGAAGTACGGCATGCGAATATATAAATCTGTACGAAAAAATTAAAATATGGGACATATGTGGGAAAAAGTTATGAAAAGATCCTGCGAGAAACAGGGGAGTGGACATATGTAAAAAAATTTGATGAAAAAGTCCCTTGAGAGACTGAAAACGGGATGTATACACTAAAAATAAGACAAAAAGTCCCGTAGTGATTTCTAAATGGGACATAATTGCAAAGAAAGTTGCTATATATCCTGAAGAGATAAATTGCCGGGATATCTATGTAAAGAAAAATTTTATATGTCCCAACAGAAGGGAGGTGCGGGATATATGAATTTACTTTTTTCCGATATATCCCATTGTTAAAAAAATATAAAAATTTACTTTACATGAGAATGAAGTTGTGTTTTAATAACGTCATATTAATGCACAGAAAGGAGAGGTTTTTATAACAATTTATCATCAGACTCTTTCGGAGAAGAGAAGGCTTACGAAAGAATTACAACAAATCAGTGAAGAACTATTGCATCTTCCTGATGGAAAAATTATTTGTGTTCACAATGGAAACCGGGTGAAATGGTTTCACAGTGACGGTCACACACAGACGTATATTCCAAAGAAACACAGAGAATATGCACAGCAGTTGGCATACAAAAGATTCTTATTGGAAAAACAGACAGAGTGTAAAAAAGAACTGTATGCATTAGAACTTTATCAACGACATGCAGTTGGTGAAAATAAAAAGTCGGACAGGTTTCTTTCAGAAGATCCGGCATATCAGGAATTGCTCTGTCCATTCTATCAGATGGTTACGCAGGAAGAACTTATATGGAGTGATACTTCCTATCCTAAAAATCCCAATTATCCCGAACAATTGAAGTATAAAAGCTGTAAAAATGAATATGTACGATCCAAGTCAGAAGCATTGATTGCAATGAATTTGTATATGAAAAAAATTGCATACCGTTATGAGTGTGAATTAAAAATCGGGAAGGCAGTGTTTTATCCGGATTTTACAATTCTTCATCCGCTGACAGGAAAAGAAATTTACTGGGAACATTTTGGGAAGATGGACTTGCCTGAATATGCAAAGAATGCCGCGGATAAGTTACATATGTATGCGAGAAATGGGATATATCCGGGAGATCGGCTGATTACAACATATGAGACTATGGAGCAGCCGCTGGATACTGCAATTGTGCAAAAGTTAATTACTTATCATTTTAAATAATTCTGAAAGGCAGGAAAATGAGAGTATTTTGCTCTGGAAATTTATATACAGGGTATGTTGATAAACAAATAAGTATCATCTGATAAAGATTTTGTGGCGGTATTAAAAGGTGGGACATATGCCAAAAAAGGCAAGGAAACCTCCCACAGAAATCCGAAAGCAGGACATATGCAAAAAAAGGCGAGGAAACCTCCCACAGAAATCCGAAAGCAGGACATATGCAAAAAAGGCGAGGGAACCTCCCACAGAAATCCGAAAGCAGGAC
>ENA-OYWZ01000448-OYWZ01000448.1-human-gut-metagenome-genome-assembly--contig:-NODE-448-length-25510-cov-4.511648_pt1 | contig 25510 bp, 20 predicted proteins | sample MGYA00244841_ERZ653414 | MGnify/ENA primary metagenome ERZ653414 (study PRJEB26926, sample SAMN06164894) | human gut metagenome | biome: ENVO:00009003; feature: ENVO:2100002; material: ENVO:00002003... | reverse complement strand
TAGAGTTCGTCGGCAGCGTCAGATGTGTATAAGAGACAGAGGCAGCGATCTTCGCCATCGAAACCCTCTTCGCAGAACGCGGCATGCGACTGCCGGTCATCGTCTCCGGCACACTCACCTCGTCGGGCCGCACCCTGGCGGGACAAACCATCGAAGCCTTCTACACCTCCGTCGCACACGCCGAACCGCTGGCCGTGAGCCTCAACTGCTCGTTCGGCGCCAAGGCCCTGCTGCCCTACCTGGAGCGGCTGGCCGCTGTTTCGGAATTCCGCGTGGCGGTCTATCCCAATGCGGGTCTGCCGAACGTCATGGGCGGCTACGACGAGACGCCCGCGATGTTCGCCGCCGACGTAGAGGAATACATGCGGCGCGGCCTGGTCAATCTGGTGGGCGGCTGCTGCGGCACCACGCCCCTGCACATCTTCGAACTGGCGAAGATCGTGAACAACTACACGCCCCGCCCCCTGCCGCAGCGGCGGCACGTGACCTGCCTGAGCGGGCTGGAACAGCTTCGGATCGTTCCCGAAGCCAACTTCGTCAATGTCGGCGAGCGCACCAACGTCGCCGGCTCGGCCAAGTTCGCGCGGCTGATCCGCGAAAAAAATTACGAGGAAGCTCTCTCGGTGGCCCGCGCCCAAGTCGAAGCGGGCGCCAATATCGTCGATGTCTGCATGGACGACGGCCTGATCGACGGTCCCGAAGCCATGCGCGACTTCCTCAACCTGATGGGTTCGGAACCGGAAATCTCCGCAGTACCCGTCATGATCGACTCTTCGAAATGGGAGGTGCTCGAAACGGGGCTCCGGGTGGTGCAGGGCAAGAGCGTCGTCAATTCCATCTCCCTGAAGGAGGGCGAGCAAGAATTTCTGCACCGCGCCCGCCTCATCCGCCGTTACGGAGCCGCCGCCGTGGTGATGCTCTTCGACGAGCAGGGACAGGCAGACACCTATGCCCGCAAGATCGAGGTGGCGCAGCGGGCCTACAAGCTTCTCACCGACGACGGATTCCCCGCCGAAGACATCATCTTCGACCCCAACATCCTCGCGGTGGCCACCGGTATCGAAGCCCACGACGCCTACGCCCGGGACTTCATCGAAGCCGTCCGCTGGATCAAGCGAAACCTGCCCCACGCCAAGATTTCGGGCGGCGTGTCGAATCTATCGTTCGCCTTCCGGGGCAACAACGCCGTGCGCGAGGCCATGCATTCGGTGTTTCTCTACCACGCCATCCAAGCGGGTATGGACATGGCGATCGTCAATCCCCAGATGCTGCAAATCTACAGCGACATCGAACCGGGACTACTCGAACGGGTCGAGGATGTTATCCTCTGCCGCCGCGCAGACGCCGCCGAACGCCTCACGGAATACGCCTCGCAATTCACCAAAACCGCCGCGACGCAGACGCAGCATACCGACGCCTGGCGCTCGGAGCCGCTCGGCAAGCGCATCGAATACGCCATGCTCAAGGGCGTGGCCGACTACATCGAGCAGGACGCGCTCGAAGGCTACCGCACGCTGGGCTCGCCCCTGGCAGTGATCGACCGGCTGCTGATGCCGGCCATGGAAGTCGTAGGCAATCTGTTCGGGCAGGGCAAAATGTTCCTGCCGCAAGTGGTCAAGACCGCCCGCGTGATGAAAAAAGCCGTCGCCGTACTGACTCCCTACATCGAGCAAGGTTCCGAAGCGAACGCCAAGAGTGCCGGCAAGGTGCTGGTGGCTACCGTGAAAGGCGACGTACACGACATCGGCAAGAACATCGTGGCGGTAGTCATGGCCTGCAACGGCTACACGATCCGCGACCTGGGCGTGATGGTCGAGTGTCCCCGCATCATCGACGAAGCCGTCGCCTGGGGCGCCGACGCGATCTGCCTGAGCGGACTGATTACCCCTTCGCTCGAGGAGATGATCCACGTCTGCGAAGAGCTGGAACGCCGGGGGTTGCAAATTCCCGTACTGATCGGCGGTGCGACCACTTCGGACGTACACACCGCCGTAAAAATAGCTCCGACCTACTCGGGCCCGGTGATCCATGCCGACAACGCCAGCCGCAACAACAAAATCCTCGGCGAACTGCTCGGTCCCGGCCGGGAAGAGTATCTGGCTCGCGTGCGCGAGGAGCAACAGACCCTGCGCGACCAGTACCGCCGCCGCGAGGAGATCCGCACGATCCTACCCTTCGGTCAGGTGCGCAAGCTGCGCGTGCCGAAACCCGCGTCCGAAATCGCTGTTCCGGCCCATACGGGACGGCTGGTGTTTCCGGACATAAGTATCGCCGATGTGGAGCCGCTGATCGACTGGAACTTCTTCTTCCCGGCGTGGGGGCTCAAGGGCCGCGTACCGGAGATCTTCGAAAACCCCGAACACGGCGCCGAAGCCCGCAAGCTCTACGACGACGCGCAAAAGATGCTGGCCCGCATCCGCGAAGAAAAACTCCTCACCCTCCAGGGCGTAGCGGGCATCTTCGCAGCCGTCAGCCGGGGCGACGACATCGTGGTCACCGGCCCGAAAGACAAGAAATACATCCTGCCGATGCTGCGCAGCCAGGCCCCGGTCCGGGAAGCCCAGGCCCGCTGTCTGGCCGATTTCATCGCCGACGAAAAGGCAGGCAGAACCGACTATATCGGGGCCTTCGCCCTCACGGGCGGCATAGGGCTCAAGGAGCTGACCGAAAAGTTCCGCGCGGAGGGCGACGACTACAACGCCATCCTCTCGAAGCTGCTGGCCGACCGCCTGACCGAAGCCCTCTGCGAATGGGTGCATATCTTCATCCGCCGCCAGATGTGGGGTTACGAAACCGGTCCGGCGCTCACACCCGAACAGATCATCCGCAGCAAATACCGGGGTCGGCGCATGGCCTTCGGCTACCCGGCCTGTCCCGACCACTCGCTCAAACGCGAGGTCTTCGACCTGCTGGCCGCCGACAAGACGACCGCCATGCGTCTGAACGACAACTATATGATTACACCTGAGGAGGCGCTCTGCGGCCTGTTCTTCGCCGACGCCGAATATTTCTCCGTCGGACGAATCGACCGAGAGCAACTGGCCGACTACGCCGCACGCCGCAACATGGACATAGAAACGATCGAAAAACTGATACCCAATAACATCTGATGAATATTACGGATCTCATACAGGGCGCCGTCGCTTCGCGCACGACCCGTTTCGCCTTCGAGCTGCTCCCGCCCCTGAAGGGGGACGGCACGCGCAGCGTCTTCGGAGCCATCGACCCGCTGATGGATTTCAACCCGGCCTACATCAACGTCACCTTCCACCGCGAAGCCCTCAAAGAGGACATCCGCCCCGACGGAAGCCGCGAGTGGCACATCATGCGCCGCCGTCCGGGCACGGTCGGCATCTCGGCCGCGATCCGGCGCAAGTACGACGTGGAGGTGGTTCCCCACCTGATCTGCGGGGGCTGGTCGAAATACGACATCGAGGATTCGCTGATCGACATGGATTTCCTGGGGCTGCACAACGTGCTGGCATTGCGGGGCGACAAGCGGCAGAACGAACCCCGCTTCGTCCCCTACGCCCAGGGACACGCCCACGCCGCCGACCTGGTGCGCCAGATCCAGGCCATGAACCGGGGAGAATTTATCGACGGCGAAGTCGAGGAGTGCCACCACTCCAAGTTCTCGGTAGGTGTGGCGGGCTATCCCGAAAAGCATTTCGAGGCGGCGAATCCCCAGAGCGACCTCCAATACCTGAAGGAAAAGGTCGATGCCGGCGCCGACTACATCGTGACGCAGATGTTCTTCGACAACAGCAAGTACTTCGATTTCGTGGAGCGCTGCCGCAAAGCGGGCATCACGGTACCGATCATCCCGGGCATCAAGCCGATCTCGACGCCCAAGCACCTGGAGATCCTGCCCCGCACCTTCAGCGTCAGCCTGCCCGAAGAGCTGGTGAAGGCCGTCCGGGCCTGCGGCGAGGACACACAGGCGGCCCGCGAGGTCGGGATAGAATGGGCGATCCACCAGGCCAAGGAGCTCAAGGCGGCCGGAGTGCCGATCATCCATTTCTACACGATGGGACGCACGGACAACATCCGCAAGATCGCCCGCAACGTATTCTAATTCCGAATAGGGCAAAGTAATTGCTATTAAACACTTAACCATGACACCCGTAGAGTTTCGCCGCCACCTGCACCGCCACCCGGAGCTCTCGTTCCGCGAAACGGAGAGCGCCCGCTTCATCGCCGAGGCGCTCCGCGAGGCAGGCATCCCCTGCCGTCCGATCGCCGGAACCGGCGTACTGGCCAAAATCGAAGGACGCGGCGACCTGCGGCGAGCCGTCGTGCTGCGAGCCGACATCGACGCCCTGCCCATCCGCGAACAGAGCGGCGCGGCGTGGAGTTCCGAGAACGACGGAGTGATGCACGCCTGCGGGCACGACATCCACGCAGCGGTGCTCTACGGCACCCTGCTCCGGCTCTCCGCCGAGCGGAATTTCGAGGGTACTCTTTTCGGAATCTTCCAACCCGGAGAGGAATCGAATCCCGGCGGAGCCTCCAAAGTGCTGGCCGAAAACCCCTTCGAAGGCTATACGGTGCTGGCCGTCGTCGGCGAGCACGTCGAACCCGCTTTGGACGCGGGCACGCTGGGCTTCCGCGCGGGCAAGTACATGGCCTCCAACGACGAACTGCGCCTCACGCTCGAAGGCGCGGGCGGCCACGCGGCCATGCGTGCCGAACACCGCGACACGGTGAGCGCCGCCGCACAACTGATCCTGCACCTCACGGCCCTGAACACGCCCGAACGGGTCGTTTCGATCGGCAAGGTCGAAGCTGCGGGCGCTACGAACGTCATCCCGGACCGGGTCTATATGGAGGGAACGATGCGTACCTTCGACGAACGGGAACGGGCCGAAGTGAAACGCAGGATCGAAGAACTCGCCGCCGCGAACGACGCCTCGTACGGCATACGAACCCGGGTACACTTCACCCCCGGCTACCCGTGCGTGGTCAATGACCCGGAGTTGATCCGGCAGGCCGTCGCACTGGCCGAAACCGAAGGAATTCCCTTTCAAATGCTGCCCCTGCGCATGACTTCCGAAGATTTCGGCTTCTACGGCACCCGCTACCCGGCGATCTTCTACCGCCTGGGCGTCGGTCCCGGAGCCGGAAAACTGCATACATCCACCTTCAATCCCGACGAGGCGGCCATTCCGACCGGCATCCGGTTCATGGAACTCCTCGCCCGTAACTATTTCAACCGATGAATAAACTGAAAAATACGAAGAAGTCGGCCGCATTCGACCGCTCTTCGCTGATCATTAACCTGTTCCGGGAATTCCCGAACAACAAGTTCTCCCTCAAGCATCTGGCTTCGGCCTCGGGCGGCGCCACCAAGGAGGGCCGTCTTCGTACCCGTGAAATCATCACGGAACTGCTCGCCCAGGGCACTATCGAGGAGTGCGGGCAGGAAAAGTACCGTCTCAGCGGCAAGGAGCGTCCCCGCCAGGAGGGCATCGTACAGATGATCTCGACAGGAGCGATGTATATCCGCTCCGAGGAGTTCGAAAACGACGTATATGTCAGCCAGCGCAATTCGCTGAATGCTCTGGACGGCGACCGCGTGGAGTTCGTCATCACCCGCCGCTCCCACGCCGGGTCCCTCGAAGGCGAGATCACCCGCATCGTGGAGCGCAGCCGCAAGCAATACGTGGGCACGGCCGACGTGAGCGACCACGCCATCTTCGTCAAGATGGATCCCCGGCGCATGCCGATGGACGTCTATCTCTCCAAGCGGGACAACCCTAACGTACAGCACGGCGACAAAGTCGTGATCCGCATCACGGACTGGGCGCTGGGTTCCAAAAGCCCCGCCGGAGAGCTGGTCGAGGTATTGGGCCGCGCCGGAGAGAACAATACCGAGATGCACGCCATCCTGGCCGAATACGGCCTGCCCTACCATTTCGAGCAAAAGGTCGAAGATGCGGCCCAGGCCATTCCTTCGACGATCACCAAAGCCGATTACGCCGCCCGGCGCGACTTCCGCAAGATAACGACCTTCACCATCGACCCGGCGGATGCCAAGGACTTCGACGACGCCCTCTCGATCCGCAAGATCGAAGACGGCGTATGGGAGGTGGGCGTACATATCGCCGACGTGACCCACTACGTTCAACCCCGCTCGGTGATCGACACCGAAGCCGAGGAGCGCGGCACGTCGGTCTATCTGGTCGATCGCACGATCCCGATGCTGCCCGAAAAATTGAGCAACGAGCTTTGCTCGCTGCGCCCCGACGAAGAGAGCCTCTGCTTCTCGGCGGTCTTCACGCTCAACGAGGAGGCCGAGGTGCTGGACAAATGGTTCGGCCGCACGGTCATCCACTCCGACCGCCGCTTCACCTACGAGGAGGCGCAGCAGATCATCGAAACCGGCAAGGGCGACTTCGCCGAAGAGGTGCTGACGCTCAACCGTCTGGCACAGCGGATGCGCAAAACACGCTTCAAGCACGGAGCCGTGAGCTTCCAGCGCGAAGAGGCCAAGTTCAAACTCGACGCCGAAGGCAAACCCCTGAGCGTCTATTTCAAGGAGCAAAAGGAGGCCAACCAGCTCATCGAAGAGTTCATGCTGCTGGCCAACAAACAGGTCGCCGAATTCTGCGGACATCACAAAGTGAACGGCCGTGCCGTGCGGCGCACGATGGTTTACCGCGTACACGACGTTCCGAACGAGGAGAAGCTCGAAAAATTCCGGACCTTCGTTCTGCGCTTCGGCTACGTATTCAAGGCCGACAAGGGACGCGCCGTGGCCAAGGAGATGAACAAGCTGCTGGGACAGGCCAAAGGACGCATCGAGGAGAACGTCATTTCGAACCTCGCCGTACGTGCGATGTCCAAGGCTTTCTACTCGACCGATAACATCGGTCATTACGGCCTCGCTTTCCCCTACTACACGCATTTCACCTCGCCGATCCGCCGCTACCCGGACATGATGGTCCACCGGCTGCTGGCCCGCTACCTCGAAGGAGGCAAATCGGCCGACCGCGACACCTTCGAGAAACTCTGCGTACACGCCTCGGAGCGGGAAGTGATCGCTGCCGAAGCCGAACGCGCCTCGATCAAGTACAAAATGGTGGAGTTCATGCAGGATAAAATCGGCCAGTTCTTCGACGGCCATATCTCGGGCATGAGCGACTGGGGCATGTACGTCGAGCTGGACGAAACTCACATCGAAGGCATGGTTTCGCTGCGGGAAATGGAGGACGACCTCTACCAGTTCGACGAGAACCGCTACGAGGTCTATGGACGCCGCAAAGGACGGGTCTTCACCTTGGGCGATGCCGTGCGCATCCGCGTCAAGCGGGCCGATCTGCAACGCCGTCAGCTCGATTTCGAACTGGTGCACGATGCGGCGGCCGACTCCCGCGAGAACGACGTAAAGGGGCACGCAGCGATTCCGGTACGCCGCCAAAGCACGTCCCGACCGGGTAATGGCGGCAAAACGTCCCGCAAAGGGGGCAAAAAAGGATCGAAGCGATGATCCGGGAACAGACGCAGCGAACCGCCGGGACCGGCCCCAACCGTGCGGAAGAGATATACGAAAAATGTCTGAAGCGTGATCCCCTCACGGCGGAGGAGGCGTATTGGCTTTACGAACAGGCCCCCCTGCAGGAGCTGGCTCTCACGGCTGACCGCGTGCGCCGTGCCGTAGTGCCCGACCTGGAGGTCGTGACCTGGCAGATCGACCGCAACGTGAACATCACCAACGTCTGCATTTCGGGCTGCCACTTCTGCAATTTCCACTGCAAACCCCACCAGACGGAGCGGGCTTTCATCACTACGCTGGATGAATACAAGGAGAAAATCGAGCGGATGCTCGCCCTCGGCGGCGACCAGTTGCTGCTGCAGGGCGGTCTACACCCGAAGCTGGGGATCGATTTCTACGAGGAGCTCTTCTCGACACTCAAGAGCCTCTATCCGCAGGTACGCCTGCACGCCCTCGGAGCGCCCGAAGTGGCGCACATCGCCCGCATCAGCGGCCTCACCACGCTCGACACCCTGAAACGGCTGATCGCCGCCGGATTGGACTCCCTGCCGGGTGCCGGGGCCGAGATCCTCGATCCCGGCGTGCGGAAAGCCATCTCGCCCGCCAAACCTTCGGTCGAGGAGTGGATCCAGGTGATGCACGAAGCCCACTGCCTCAACCTGCCGACCTCGGCGACGATGATGTACGGCCATGTAGAAACATCCCGTCAGCGTGTGGACCACCTGCTGCGCATCCGCGACCTGCAGGCCCGCTGTCCCGAAGGACATTACGGCTTTCTGGCCTTCATCCCTTGGATTTTTCGCTCGTCGGGCACCGAATTGGAGCGGCAGGGAGTTGCAACCCGCTTTTCACCATTGGAATACATTCGCATAATCGCCGTCAGCCGACTGGTTCTGAACAACATCCGCAACATCCAGGCTTCGTGGCTCACCGTCGGCAAGGCCACCGCTCAGGTAGCGCTGCACAGCGGCGCCAACGACATGGGTTCGATCATGATCGAGGAGAACGTCGTTTCTTCGGCCGGGGCGCACAACCAGTTCGATGCCGCAGGCATCCAACAAGCGATCCGCGAGGCGGGCTTCACGCCTCGTCTGCGGGACCAGCTTTACCGAATGCGGTAACGATCCCCATGCGGCAAGCCATATCAACTGAAGAGGGGTATTTCCCTGCACGAAAAAAAGCCGGAAAATTCCGGCTTTTTTATTCGGAACGAATTTTGAACTCTACCCGACGATTATAACCAACTCCCTATGACGGCATATTTACGGCCTGCTCTTCGACAGACAAGATTCTTCTCTCGATCCGGACTTACACGACATCTCGGACTTCTATACCGGACCGTACAGCCGACTATTGTGCTGTTCCTGCTTGTACTCGCCCTAACGGGCTGCCTTTCCGAAGAGATCCCGACGGAAAAGGAAACCACGCTCGTCCGCGTCGGAGAGGAGGCCCCTCACTTCACGGTCGGAATGCTCGACGACACAGCGATCACCCTGTCCGACCTGCAAGGCAACGTGGTGTTGCTTACCTTCTTCTCCACGTGGTGCCCGACCTGCCGGAAACAAATGCAGCAGATGCAAACCCAAATCGTCGATCGCTTTGCTGACCGGAAATTTCGCTTCCTTCCAATCAATCGAGGCGAAACGCAGCAGACCGTTCAAGAGTTCTGCCGCGAGCTGGGAATCGCATTCTCCGTAGGTCTGGATCCCGACATGTCAATCTACTCGCTCTACGCCACCCGATACGTTCCCCGCAACTTTATCATCAGTCCCAATGGCAAAATCCTGCTCTCCGAAACCGACTACGACGCAACAATACAACGCCTGCTGATCGAGCAAATCGAACAAGCGCTCCAAACAACAGAATAAAGCAGCATACCCAACAAAGCCGACCACACAAAACAGCCGTCTATGACTGACATGACCGGATTCCGAAGACACCCCGGAATTCCAGCGGTTTCCACCCCGTAACCGTCCGATCTGCCGGGACACAGCAACATTGCCGAACCCCGCAATTTACTCCACCTCGAATCGAACCGTCCCCTCTCATGCCTTCTCCAAAACCCCTCCACACACACCCTCTTCCTCACAAAACACAAACAGGCGGAGCTTGCAGAAGCTCCGCCTGTTCTTTCGAAATCCGGGATTTCGATTACTTCATCAGACCGGTTACCAGGAAGGTGATCGCCACGGTCAAAATACCGTACAACTCCGGGAAAGCGGCGAGGATCAGGGTTTTGGTACCCACGTCATGACCGTTACCTACGGCAGCGATACCGTTGGCGCAAAGCTGGCCCTGACGATACGACGAGAAAAAGTTCACCAGGCCGACCAAGATACCCAAACCGAAGATAGCGGCCGCCTGCAGCATCGTAACCGAATCGGTCAGGTAATTCATGATAAGGAAGAGCGAGGCAAAGCCGTAAAGACCCTGCGAAGCGGGCAGACCCGACAGGATGATGTAGTTACCGAAGGCATTCGGGTTCTTCTTCATCGCACCGACTGCGGCATTGCCCGCGATAGTAGTACCATAGCAACTGCCTACGGCCGCCAGAGTAAACATGATGGCCATACCGAGATAGCCCAACGTAATAGGTTCCATAAATCGAATTTTGTTTTAGTTGTTAATATTGATTATCATTTAGTTTATTCGTTTTTCAACGGGGTGAAGACGCGCGTTGCGGCCTCGAACCCGGCGTTCTTGTAGAACTCCACGAACGTCAGACGCAGCGGATGCACCACCGACGAGAGAACGCACATGAAGAGGTTGATGCCGTGTCCCAGCAGCAGGATCAGCAACATCACGAGCTGCTTCACGACCGGAATATCGGGACTCATACCAACGGCCAACTGGTTGAAGACCATCGCCAGAATACCACCCGAAAGGCCGATGGCGAACAGACGGATGTACGACAGCAGATCGCCCACCAGCCCCGACACATTATTATAGGTATTCCAGATACCGAGTCCGAAGTTCACGAAGATATTCTTGCCCGGCGAATTGAAGAAGAACATCAGCACCAGGCCGACGCCCAGGATCACCAGATAAGCGACCGAATGGAACGTGAAGCCCACGCTCTCGGGCAACAGGAACGCAGCAGCACTATCGACCAGCACGATGATCCAGCCGATCAGCCCCAGCGCATAGCGCAGGCCGAAGCTGCGGGCCGTGACATAAGCGTTGATCATCATGGCAAAAAGCACCTGCACGGCACCCAGTCCGATCGAAAGCGGGAAGAGGATGTCCGGTGTCAGCAGGTGATCGCGCAGGCTGCCCAGCCACTCCCATTCGGAAAGCTGCAATCCGAAGAACGAGCCCGACATCAGGCCGAAGACCATGCCCGAAAATCCGCACAGCATCGTCAGCATACCGATCTCCTTCATGGCTGAACTCCCCTTCTTGCGACCCAGCATCACTGCGGCCAAACCGCCCAGCATGATGACCAGTCCGTAACCGCCCTCGGCCATACAGAAGCCGAAGAAGATCATATAGAAAGGCGCGAAGAAGCGTGTCAAATCGATCGTGCCGTATTTGGGCAGCGCATACATCGCGCCGATCACCTCGAACAGATGGGCGAAGGGACGGTTGCGCAGCTTCACCGGGGTATTGTCCTCGGGGGTCGGCGTACTCTTCAGGAAAATCAGATTGGGGTATTCGGCCAGCAGAGCATCTACCTTCGCGGAATCGGACTCCTCGGCCCACCCCTCCAGAATAACCAGCGTACCGTCGGCTTCAGGCTGCGCAGTATTCTTCACGCGAATCTCTTCCAACTTCCGCTTGAGCTCGATCCCATGCCGGCGGATCGCCTCCACCGAAAGAGCCGCACGGGAAAATTCCCGATCCAGCTCCGCGAGCTTCCTGCGAGCCTCGGCGATCTGGGCTTCGGCCTGACGACAGTCCATCGTCGGCGCCTTGACCTCCTGCGCATCGAGCACCACCTCCTCGCCCGGCCGGGTCACGACCACGAAGTAATCGAAGGTTTCACCCTCGTGCACCAGAGCGATCGTATAACGCTCCGACCACGCCTCGATATCCTTCTCGTAAGCCGCACGGCTGGTGAAGAAATAGCGCAACACCACGCCCTTGTCCGCTAACTTGCGAAGCGTATCGACCGAAAAATCGCCCCAGGGACGCAGCTCGTCGGCGGTTTTCTGCAAGCGTGCGATCTCCGAACGGAGCGCCGCTGCCTGCTGCGTAGCGGCCATGTAGCGGTCGAAAGCCTCGCCGCCGTCGGCGATGGGCTGCTCGTCCTTGACAAAGCGCTCGTCCTCCAAGAATCGTTTCAGGGTCTCGACCGCCTTGTGATGGTTGTCGATCGTAAGCAGCAGCTGACGGTCTTCGTCCGAAGGCTCCCAACCCGTAGTGGTGATATCGACCAGCCCCAGGCCGCGCAGCTTCTCGATGAAGTCGCTGCTCTGACCCGCATAGAGTACCAGGTCGTATTTCGACATTCTCGCTATCATAACATCGCGCCCTCCCCGGCTTGCTGTTGTTTGGTTTTCACGATCTTCTGAGCCGACTTGGAGAGGTTCTCCTCATCCTCCATGAAGCGTTTGATCTTGCGTATGGCATCCTCGTACCCGGGTATCTGCACCTTTTCGTAGAGGTTTACCTTCTGAGTAGTCTTGCGGCGTGCGAAATCCAGCAACTCCATCTTGCGGTTGAACACCTCGAACTCGATACCCAGGCGCGCGAGGCGCTTGAGAATATCGACTCCGTCGGCGAACCACACGGGAGCCGAGAAGAGGTCGTAATCCTTCTCCTCGAAACGGATGTCCTGCAACACCGGCGTACGCACGCCCGCGATCTTCTGCTCCGCAAGATCGACGTCGGCGATGCGCAGCAGGTCCGCATCGAACTCACCCCACAGGGAAACCATGTAGTCGTACTGCGCCGTGAGCGCGTCCAACTGCCGTCGGAAATCCTGTGCGGTGTCCTTCGCCTTCTTCACTTCGGAACGCAGGGCCGACTCCTTACTCTTGATCGTAGGGAGCGCCTTCTGCCGCATTTTCAGCTGTTTTCCGAGTTCGCCCAGCGAGGTCTTGTTATATTGGAATTTTATAGCCATTCTGTTTGAGTTGAATTGCTCTACTCGGTTTTAGGCCAGTATTTCTCCACCAGTTCGCTCTTGATGGCCACCTCTTCCTTCGAGAAGTATTTGGCGAAGAGCTCCCACGCCGTGTCGAGCATCTGCGTAATTTCGATATTGACATCGATCGCCAGCAGTTTCTCCGAATAGTCGTAAGCGAACTTGAGCGCACGCTCGTCGTAGTCCGAAAGGTCGAAGCCGTTCTCCAGTTTGGTCTTGGCATTGGCCGCATCGGCGTAGAGACGCACGGCAGCGTTCATCACCTGCGGATGATCCTCGCGGGTCTTCTTGCCGATCACCAACTGTTTCAGACGCGACAGCGAACGGAACGGATCGACGATAACCTTACCCGTGTCCGAATCGTTGCGCAGGAACAACTGACCCTCGGTGATGTAACCCGTATTGTCGGGGATGGCGTGCGTGATGTCGCCGCCCGAAAGGGTCGTCACCGCGATAATGGTGATCGAGCCGCCGTTGGGCAACTGCACGGCCTTCTCATAGATCTTCGCCAGATCGGAGTAGAGCGAACCGGGCATCGAGTCCTTCGAAGGAATCTGATCCATACGGTTCGATACGATGGCCAGCGCATCGGCGTAAAGGGTCATGTCCGTCAGCAGCACCAGCACCTTTTCACCCTTATCGACGGCGAAATATTCGGCGGCGGTCAAGGCCATGTCCGGCACGAGCAGACGCTCCACCGGGGGATTCTCCGTGGTATTGACGAACGAAACGATGCGATCGAGCGCACCGGCGTTTTCGAACACCTGCTTGAAGTAGAGGAAGTCGTCGTTCGAGAGACCCATGCCGCCCAAGATGATCTTGTCGGCCTTGGCACGCAGGGCCACATTGGCCATCACGGCGTTATAGGGCTGATCCGGGTCGGCGAAGAAGGGAATCTTCTGGCCCGTCACGATCGTATTATTGAGGTCGATGCCGGCGATACCCGTGGCGATCAGCTCCGACGGCTGGATGCGGCGGAACGGATTCACCGTCGGACCGCCGATTTCGCGGGCTTCGCCCTCGATCTGCTCGCCGCCCTCGATAGGCTCGCCGTAGGCGTTGAAGAAACGGCCCGCCAGGTTATCCGAAACGCGCAGCTTCGGGGGTTCGCCGTGGAAAATTACCTCCGAATCGGTGGTAATACCCTCCGTGCCCGCGAAAACCTGCAAAGTCACCTGGTCGCCCATAATCTTCACCACCTGGGCCAACTTGCCGCCCACGGTGGCCAGCTCGTCATTACCCACGCCTTCGGCACGCAGCGTCACGGTCGCCTTGGTAATGTTTTCAATCTTGGTATATATCTTCTGAAATGCTCGTGTTGTCATACCGCGCCTTATTTGGATTCTTTTTCACTCACTGTTTTCTCGATCTGACGGCGGTAGTCCTCGAATTTCTCCGATTTCCACTCCGAATAGTTCATCTGACGGAAGAGGTTGATCAGGCCCTTGAAGAACGATGCGCACTCCTCGAAACCGGTGAACCCGAACTCCCGGTCGCAGATGTCGAGCACCATCTCGTACATCATCTTCTGGCGTTCGATCGGGCAGTTGGCGTCGATCTCGTCGAAGGCGTCCTGCTGCAAGATCACGAAGTCGATCAGCTCCGACTTCCAGAACCGCTCGTGGTACTCCACCGGCACACCGTCGTCACCCAGGATGTTGATCTGGTCGTTGGCCTCCTTACCGCGCTGCACGAGCGTCTTGCCCGTATAAACCTTATCCACCCAGCCCTTTTCGATGCGGGTGTCGAGGTACTCCTCAATCTCGGGATATTCGAGGTATTTCGAGTAGGACTCCAGCGGGTCGATAGCCGGGTAACGCTTCGAATCGGCGCGGCCCTGCGAAAGGGCGTAGAAACAGCGGGCGGCTTTCTTCGTCGATTCGGTCACCGGCTCCTTGAGGTTACCGCCGGCAGGCGACACCGTACCCAGGAAGGTCACCGAACCCGTCTTGCCGTTGCTCAGCTTGACCAGACCAGCCCGCGCATAGAAGTTCGAAATGATCGCCGAAAGATCGACCGGGAAGGCGTCCTGGCCCGGAAGCTCCTCCAAACGGTTGGACATCTCGCGCAGCGCCTGCGCCCAACGCGAAGTCGAGTCGGCCATAACGAGCACCTTGAGGCCCATCGAACGGTAGTACTCGCCGATGGTCATACCCGTATAAACGGACGCCTCACGCGCCGCGACGGGCATGTTCGAAGTATTGCAGATGATGATGGTACGTTCCATGAGCTTGTGACCCGTGCGGGGATCGACCAGCTCGGGGAACTCCTTAAAGATCTCGACCACCTCGTTGGCACGCTCGCCGCAGGCCACGATGATAATTACGTCGGCATCGGCCTGCTTCGAAATCGCATGCTGGAGCACCGTCTTGCCCGCACCGAAAGGCCCGGGGATGAAGCCCGTACCGCCCTCGGCCAGCGGGTTGAAAGTGTCGATGGCCCGCACGCCCGTCTCCATGACGCGCGAGGGGCGCGGCTTCTCCCGGTAACAGCGCACGGCCTGCTTCACGGGCCACCGCTGAACCATCGTAATATCGTGATCCCGGCCATCGGCATCGGTGATGACGGCGATCGTGTCCGTAACCTTGTACTCTCCGGTGGGCACGACGCTCTTGACCGTATAGGTTCCCTCCATCGTGAAGGGTACCATGATCTTGTGCTCGACCCACTCCTCCTTGACCTGGCCCAGCCACGATGCGGCCGAAACCTTGTCGCCGGGCTTAGCCAGCGGCTTGAACTCCCACTTCTTCTCGAAGTCGATAGGGTCGGTGATCGAACCGCGCGCGATGAACAGACCGTCCATCTTCTCCAGGTCGTTCTGCAGACCGTCGTAGTTGCGCGAAAGAAGACCGGGAGCGAGCGTCGCTTCCAGCATGTGACCCTCGAATTCGACCTTTTCGCCGATCTTCAGTCCGCGGGTCGAGTCGAAAACCTGCACGTAGGCATTGTCGCCCACGACCTTGATGACCTCGGCCATCATCTTGGTATCCCCGCAGTAAACGTGACAGATTTCGTTCTGGCCGACAGGGCCGTCCGCCTTCACGATCACGATGTTCGAGATGATACCGTTTACTCGTCCTGTTGTTTTCATTATCTGTTTTATTGTTTATTGATCAAATCCTTGCCGTCCAGACTGGTCATCAGGCGGTGCAGCATTTCGCGCCCCTGCTTGTCGTCCAAACGGGTCCAGCGCGCCACGATGTTCACCTTCACCAGGTAAGCCAGCAGCGCGTTGATGTCGAAATAATCGAAAGTGGAAAGCTCCTCGGCCTGGTTCCAGCGGATCGCGTCGATCTTGCGCTCCTTCTCCACCAGGTTGGTTTCGTCGTTCACGGCAGCGATCACCGCCTCCAGATAGGGGACATCGCCCCGCAAGCCGAAATCGGCGGCCGACGAGCGTTTGAGCTGCTGCGAAGTTTCATCCCCGCCCACGACAGACTGCTCGGCCGAACGTCCCGTAACGCGGGCTACGACGGCGGCAGAGATGTTGCGCAGGTTGCGGTCGAAATCGGCCCACTGGCGCAGGAAACGGCTTTTGGAGTGGGCGCACTCGTCGTAGTAGGCCGAGAAAAGAGCGTTCTCGAACGATCGGTCGGTGTCGATCCCGTCCTCGTTGTCGGCATCTTCATCGACGATGGCCGAATAGGAACGGACCACGGTCGCCATACGCGCCGGAAGCCGGTCGGGGTTCTTGGTCTGCTCCTCGATCTCTTCCCGCGAGAGGTTGCCCAGCGGGTTGTGCGCCGTGCGTCCCTTGCGGAAATTAACCAGGTTCTCGCAGTCGTAGTAACCGTAAAGCAGGCGCACGCAACGTGCGTCGCGGGCGGAAACCCCTTCGAGAATCTCCTCGATGATCGCCCGGGCGTTGAAGCCCTTGGTATCGGCATCGAGCGAATACTCCCGCAATCCGGCTACCAAACAGTAGTAATTCTTGTCGAACATGGCGCCCGGCTTAAGCGTTATACAGCATTTTATAGACCTTGTCGCGCAGGTACTCCTTCAACAGAGCGTCGAAATCCTGGTCCGAAAACGAAATGTAGTAGCCGCCGTCTTTGGCACCCACCTTGAATCCCGTCCTGACCTCCTTCGAATAACCCACCTCGACGCCTGCGGCCAGCAGCTCCTTCGCAGCGGCTTCGAACGTCGCTTCGAACGCCTTCTGTTCCGCCTCCGGCAGCAGGGCCTTCAACTGGTTCTTCGACGAATCGGCGCCGCTCCAGTTCTTGGCGACGGTAAGCAGCATCTGCTTTACGAATTCGGGATCGAGCGTCGCGGCTTTCACGGCGGGAGCGGTGCTCTTGGCGATAATCATGGAGCTGATCTCGGCTTTGATCTTCGAGAGGGCCTGCTTGCCCGCGAGCGAAATTTCGGTCATCGCGTTCTTCTCCACGTCCTGTGCTTTGGTATTGGCTTCGGCGAGGATCTTCGCAGCCTGCGCCTCGGCCTCCTTCACGATCTTGGCCGCATTGGTCTTCGCTTCGGCCACCAGACGTTCCGCCTCGGCACGGCCTTTCTCCAGTCCCTCGTCGTAGAGCTTCTGGGTTAACTGTTGAAGTTTGTTTTCCATAAGAATTTATGTTTATTATATTTGAATTTCTTATTCGTCACTCCATGACCTCGCGTCACGGATTCCGGGATGCAGCCCGGCCCCGCACCGACCCCGCCGACCGAAACGCACGGCATACAGCACCGCTTTCCCCGCCGGCAAATCCGACCGCAGGCATTCGATCCGGGATCACCGGAATCTTTCTCTTCCTCACCTCCATCCGAGACTCGATCGCAAGCGATCTCTCCCCGACTCCGACCGGAAACATCGGAACTGTTCCCGAAATCACACTCCTCCGAATTAGTTCCTACAAATATATAAAATCCATTTTAACCCACGCATATTCGGCGCATTTTTTTTCGGATCGAACCATAAAAAAATCGTTTGGGACAACCAACGTCTTCATCTTGAAAAAAGCTCCCTCCGAATGAAAATCCGAAGGGAGCAATGGCTTATTCAAAATTCATCGCCCTGATGTTCGGGACGCAGCAGATCGGTGACTACCTTTACGGGCGAAAAAGTCGTGATGGGGACTTCGACGAAGACCGTATTCCACCGGGCCATGGCACCGTTCCAAAGACCGGGCAGTTCCTGCGCGAGCAACTCGCGTCCGCCGTCCGACTTGCGGGAGATAAAACCCGTAGCGGGATCGACGAACTCCTGCAGATCGAAACGACCTCCTTTCGAGGTACGGAAGCTGCAAACCAGATCCACCGGATTGAAATGGGTTGCCAAGCGCATCAATTCCCGCTTTTCGGGAGCGATCTGGTTCGATTCGGCGATCTGGAGCGTCTCCAACCCGTCGGCCCCGGTCACCCAGAAGGGGCCGCCGCCCGGTTCGCCTTCGTTGCGCACCATGCCGCACACCCGGATCGGGCGGTCGAGCACCTGCCTCAAAAGAGCCGTGCCGTAATCCTTGGGCAGTTTCACGCAGAGTTCATTCTCGATGAACGCGGCGATGGGCTCCAACTCGGCACCCGGCACTTCGAGGGCCATGAGGTATTCAAAAATCCGCTCCTGCAATGCGAGCAACACTCCGGCCAGCGCTTTTTTATAAAGCACCGTATCGCCCCGCCGGGCATCGGTAGTAACATTGTCGATATTTTTAACGAAGACTATGTCCGCATCGATCTTTCCGAGGTTCCCGATCAGCGCCCCGTGTCCCGCAGGACGGAAGAGCAGCCGCCCGTATGCCCGTCGGAAAGGCGTACAGTCGGGATTCACGGCCAGCGTGTCGGTCGAAGGGTCCTGCACGGAGAAGGAGATGCGATACTTGACCCCGAAACGGGATTCGTAACCCGGTATCTTTTCGGCCAGCAACGCTTCGAAACGGGTCAGATGCTCGGGCGAGACGGTAAAGTGAATCTTCACCTCGCCCCCGGCGGCGGCGTACTGCGCCCCTTCGACCAGATGCTCTTCGACGGCTTTGCGCACCTCATCCCCATAGCGGTGGAACGACACCAGTCCCTTCGGGGTTTCCCCGTAACGGAGCCCTTCGGCGACGATATTTTCGACCGTCCGCAGCTCGTCGGCATCGTCACCGACGATCGTCCGCAGCTCGGGCCAGAAGGCGAAGCGGCGGCGGTTGGCCAGCAACTCCCCGACTACAGCCGTACGGCGCCCCTCGCGGACGAACTCGAACAAATCCTTGAACATACGGGTCGCGGCGCCCGAAGCGGGCACGAATTTCACCACCCGCAAAGACTCCTTCGCACGGTCGTAACGGGCCGCCGCCTGCTCGATCCCGGCAGCATCCAGCACCCGAATACCGTCGCCGCACGAAGCGGCCCGCGTCACGGGAAGAAAGGGAAAACCTTCCCGAAAATTCTTCAACTGGGTTTCGAGAGCCGCCGGCGTCAGGCCGTGCTCCTCCATTTGCACAAAATCCTCTTTCGTAAACATATCGGAAACCGTTTATCAGTCACATTCATTCTCTTTCAGCAAGATCGGCGCCACATCGACCGACGCCCGACGAAGCGGGCGATAAAAAACAGCGACTCCGCCCGTTTTTCTCTTCACGCACACGGCGCCCTACCCGCCTGTTACAAAAAGCTCCCTTCTCACTCGCATAGATCGAAACCGTTGAACGATCGTTCTCCTTGCCCGACACAACGCCCCACATCACTCGACCGAAAACGGCGAATTGCGAGCCCCTTTCTCTCCGCCGGGCAAAAAAGCCGTCCTCTCCTGCCTCACTCATCGGAAACATCGAACTACATTCTCTGTTTTCTACGCCCGGCAGAACGAGTGAAGTCGTTCTGCCCTCGCTTGTCGAAAACATTCAAATTAACGAAATAATTCCTAACTTTGCAAATATGATACGAGAATTTAACAATCCCGAACTCGCCCCGCGCAACAGTTTTCACGTGGCGCAACGAGCGGCACGCCTCATCGAGTTCGACCGGACGGAAGATTTGCAGGAACTCTTCGAGAAAGGGATGCCTGATCCGTGGTACGTCCTCGGCGGAGGCAACAACGTCCTCTTCACGCAGGACTATCCCGGCACACTGCTGACCCCTGTGGCACAAGGTATCCGCATCGTGGACGAACAGCCGGACTGCGTGACGATCGAAGCCGACGCGGGCGTCGAGTGGGACGACCTGGTCGAATGGGCCGTGCAGCACGAACTGTGGGGATTGGAGAATCTCGCGCTCATCCCCGGCAAAGTCGGGGCCGCACCCGTCCAGAACATCGGAGCCTACGGTTGCGAAGCCAAGGATGCGATCCGAAGCGTCGAGATGTTCTGCACAGAGACCTTCAACACGCTCGTCCTGAACAGAGAACACTGCGCGTTCGGGTACCGGGACAGCGTCTTCAAACGCTCCCTGCGGGGACGTGTAATCATCACTTCGGTCCGCTTTGCGTTGAGCCGCACGCCCCGACCCCGCCTCGAATACGGGGACCTGGCCGCAGAGGTCGAAGCGCGGGGAGGCATCACGCTGCGCAACATCCGCGAGGCCGTTTGTGCGATCCGCCGGGCCAAGCTGCCCGACCCTGCGGTGACGGGCAACGCCGGGAGCTTCTTCAAGAATCCGGTCGTCGGCCGCGAGGAGGCCGAACGCTTGTCGGCACTTTATCCCGATATGCCGCACTATCCGGCAGCCGACCCTTCGCAAGTCAAGCTGGCCGCAGGCTGGCTGATCGACCGCGCCGGACTGAAAGGCCACAGCGAAGGACGCGTGGGGATCCACCCCCGGCAGGCGCTGGTGATTATCAACCTCGGAGGCGCTACGGGTACGGAGATCGTCGCTTTCGCCCGCAAAGTGCAGGAACAGGTAAAGAAACGCTTCGGCGTGGAGATCGAACCCGAAGTCAATATATTATAAAACCGACAAGGCACTGCCTATGAACCTACTGGACAATTTCCAACGCTACATCCGCCGCAACGAGCTGGCAGCTCCGGAGGATTTCATCCTGCTGACCGTTTCGGGCGGCGTGGACTCGATGGTCATGCTCTCGCTCTTCGTGCGAAGCGGCTATCGCGTCGGCGTGGCCCACTGCAATTTCCAGTTGCGGGGCGTGGAGAGCGAAGAGGACGAGGAACTCGTACGCCGCGAGGCGGAGAAGTACGGCGTGCCCTGGTACAACAAACGCTTCGACACCAAAGGCGAGATGGAGCGCACGGGCGAATCGATGGAAATGGCCGCACGGCGGCTGCGCTACGCCTGGTTCGACGAATTGAGCCGCGAGCACGGTTACACGGTGGTAGCCATCGCCCACCACATCGACGACTCGATCGAAACCTTCTTCATCAACCTGTTGCGCGGCACCGGCCTGCGGGGTCTGACGGGGATCACCACCCATGCCGGGAAGCTGATCCGCCCGCTGATGTTCGCTTCGCGCAAGGACATCCTCGAATACGCCGTAGCACAACACATTCCCTACCGGGAAGATTCGTCGAACCGCTCGACCAAATACCTGCGCAACAAGATCCGCCTGGGACTCGTACCCCGCATCAAGGAGATCAGCCCCAAGTTCACCGACCTGATGCGTCAGAACATCGGCCGTCTGACCGACGCGCAGCTCTTCATCAACCACGGCATCCAGCGCATCCGCGAAGAGGTCATCACCACCGAAAACGGGATCGACACGATCCACATCGACCGTATCGACCGGGCTTTCCCGCTGAATTTCGTAATCTTCGAACTGCTCAACTCGACCTATTCGTTCAAAGGCGACGTGTCGGACGCCCTGGTCAGGGCGCTGGAACAGAACTCCGGCACGGGCAAGCGGTTCTACTCCAAATCCCACGTGGCGTACATCGACCGGGGACGGATTATGGTAACCCCGATCCCGGCGGACGACCCCTGCCAGGTGCAGGTCGAGGCGGGCGCCCCGCGCTGCTACTGCGGCAACTCGGTGCTCTACTTCGAGCTGCGCGACATCGACGATATCCAGGGCTTCGGCGTACCCGAACACATCGCCCAGGTGGATGCCGACAAACTCAAATACCCGCTCACGGTGCGCCGCTGGCAGGAGGGGGACTGGTTCATTCCCTACGGCATGTCCGGCCGCAAGAAGGTCAGCGACTACCTGATCGACCATAAAGTCCCGCTGCCGGAGAAGGCACGGCAGTTCGTACTGCTTTCCGGGGATGAGATCGTCTGGCTCGTCGGGCGGCGCATCGACGACCGCTACCGGCTCACGGCCGAGACCGAAAACGTGCTGCGCATCACCAAAGAGATCATTTAAGCCATGGCGAAAAGCGGCGTAAAATTCAAAGATACGATGGCGGCCTACGACCGTCTCCGAGGCGAAATCGCGGGACGGAAGTTCGCGCCCGTCTATCTGCTCATGGGCGAAGAGGCCTTCTTCATCGACGCTCTCTGCGACCTGCTGGCCTCGACGATCCTCCAGGAGTCCGAACGGGCTTTCAACCAGCTGACCGTCTATGGGCGGGACTCCGACGCGGGACAAGTGGTGAACCTCTGCCGGCAGATGCCGATGATGGGTTCGTACCAGGTGGTGATTCTCAAGGAGGCGCAGCAACTGCGCGGTCTCGACAAACTCTCGCTATACACTTCGAAACCCTCGCCCACGACGATCCTGATCGTCTGCCACAAGGAGAAGAACGTGGACAAGCGTTCGCAGCTCTACAAAAGCATCGCCCAGCACGGTGCGGTGCTCGAATCGGTCCGGCCGCGCGATTACGAGATCGGCCCCTGGCTCGCGCAGTTCGTCGCCTCGAAAGGCTGCACGATCGACGCGAAAGCCCAGGCGATGCTGACCGACCACCTGGGCACCGACCTCGCCAAAATCTCCAACGAACTGGGCAAGCTGCTGCTCTCGCTACCGGAAGGAACGAAGAAAATCACCGACGCACACATCGAACAGAACATCGGCATCTCGAAGGATTTCAATAACTTCGAACTCTGCAAGGCCGTCACGGGACAGAACCTCGAACAGGCCCTGCGCATCGCCGACCATTTCGCCCGCAACCCCAAAGACAACCCCCTGCTGGTAACGATTCTGGCCCTTTTCAATCAGTTCCGCGAAATTTTCCGCATCAACTACCTGCGGTGGCTCAGCCGCCACAAGGGAGTTCCGTTTCCCTCGGACACGGAACTCATAGGCATCCTGCGAATGAACAACGCCTACGCTCTGGGCGAACTGAAGCAGACCTCGGCACGGTGGGACAACCGCCGGGTGTTCCGTATCCTGGGGCTGCTGCGCGAATACGACGCCAAATCGAAGGGCATGAACGCGGGCGGCGCCCCGGACGGGGAGCTGCTCCGCGAGCTGCTTCTCAAAATCTTCCTCCAATAATGGAACGCATCCTGCTGCGCAACGGTATCCCGGAGCCGATGCCCCGCATCGAAGGCACATACCTCTATCAGACGCTTCATGTCCGGGGACGCCGCCCCCTCTGGCTCGACCGCCACACGGAACTGCTGGCTCGCAACATACAAGAGCTTTTCGGGTTGCGCTGGGCCCCCGACCTTCGCCGGCTGGAGGCAGAGATCGCCGCCCTGCTCGACGCCAACCGTCACCCCGTCGCAGGCTCTTCGTTCGTACGCATGGCCTTCACACCGGCGGGCGACCTGCTGCTGATCCCCGGAGCGGTATCCTTCTACGACGGGTATGCCCTGCGGTCGCTGCGGCCCGCTGCGGCTGTCGTGAACTACGGCGTTCCCTACCCCGAATACCCCACCTCGGCACGCGAAGCAGCCTGCATGCTGGCTTTGCAGGCAGCGGTGACGGCGGACAACCGGGCGGCGGAAGCGGACATTGAACGGGCGGCAGTCCGGACAGGCGTACAAGCGGTGATCCGCTGCGACGGCGAGGGATTCGTGCACGTATGCGACGAAGCGCCCCTGTTCGCCGTGAAAGGGAAAAAAGTCTATACTCCGCCCGCCCCGCCGAGTGTCGAACGGGAATTGGCATGCCGGGCCGTCGAAGCCGCCCGCCTGCCTCTGCTGGAGCTGGAGATCGGCCGGGAGCAACTTGCCCGTTTCGACGAAATTTTCTATGTCGATCACCGGGGCCTCACCTCGCTATCGGCCTGCGAAGGGCAACTCTACGCCGCAATCATCACCGAACGTATCGCCCGCGTCCTGAACAAATTATACTAACACATCCTGCCCGATACAAACCGGACAGGTTTCCTTTGTCCCACCCTATTTACAATACCTTCACAAAAGATCGGAATACACTCGGCATAAAAAACAGTTCGCTCGTTTCATTCTGCACTCATTTTCATTACTTTTGCAGAAAGTCGGATACATTCGGCAACACCCCCGGATCCGTTTGTTGGATTCTGTATTCATTTTCATTACCTTTGCTCCCAATGTCACACACCATCGCCATTTTTCCGGGATCGTTCGATCCCTTTACCCGGGGCCATCAGGCACTCGTGGACGATGCCCTGCGAATCTTCGACAAGGTCGTCATCGGCATCGGCAACAATGTTTCCAAGGCAGGACTGCTGCGCATCGAAGCCCGCAAACAACTCATCGAAGACCTCTATGCGGACAACCCCCGGGTCGAAGTGAGAATCTATACCGGTCTGACGGGCGACTTCGCCCGCGACCAGCATGCCTCGGCCATCATCCGCGGCGTGCGCAACACCACCGATTTCGAATACGAACGGACGATGGAGGCGACCAACCACCGCCTGCATCCCGACATCATCACCGTGATGCTCTTCACCCCGGCTCCCGTAGCCGACATCGCCTCGAGCACCGTACGCGAAGTACTGGCTTTCGGCCGCACGGTCGATGAATTCATGCCCGAAGGAATAGACATAAAAAAATACCTCTGATTACTATATTGCTATGATGGAATTTACCGCAGAAATGATCGCCGGTTTTCTCGGCGGCCAAGTCGCAGGCGACAAAGAGGCCAAGGTGCACACCGTCTCCTCGATCGAAGAGGGCGAACCCGGCGCCCTGACCTACCTGACCAACCCCAAATACGAAAAACACCTTTACAAAACCCGTGCGTCGATCGTATTGGTGAACAAGGATTTCACCCCTTCGGAACCCGTGACCGCCACCTTGATTAAAGTCGAAGACACCGGCGCCGCAGTGCTCAAACTGCTGCAAATGTATCAGGCCGCAAAACCCCGCAAACAGGGCATCAGCGAGCGGGCTTCGATCTCGGAGCGGGCGACACTGGGCGAAGATTGTTACGTGGGCGATTTCGCCGTTATCGAGGCGGGAGCCCGCATCGGCGCCGACTGCCAAATCTATCCCCAGGTCTATATCGGTGACGGCGTGACCGTCGGCGACGGAACGATCCTCTACCCGGGTGTCAAGATTTACGAGGGGTGCGTGATCGGCAGCCGCTGCATCCTGCATGCGGGTGCGGTGATCGGCGCCGACGGCTTCGGCTTCATTCCCAATGCCGCAGGCGGCTTCGACAAGATTCCGCAACTGGGCAACGTCGTCGTCGAAGACGACGTGGAAATCGGCGCCAACACCTGCATCGACCGGGCCAAGACCGACTCGACGATCATCCGCCGGGGCGTGAAACTCGACAACCTGATCCAGATCGGCCACAACGTGCAAATCGGCGAGAATACCGTTTCCTCGGCCCAGACAGGCATCGCAGGCACTTCGAAGGTGGGGCACAACTGTTTCCTCGCGGGACAGGTCGGCATCGCGGACCACGTGACCATCGGCGACAGGGTCTGCATCGGCTCCAAAAGCGGTCTCGACAAAGACGTACCTGACGGAGAAGTACGTTTCGGCTATCCGGCGCTGCCCGGCATGCAATATCACCGCGCATCGGCCATCTTCAAGAACCTGCCCGACCTGGCACGCCGCGTGAGTCAGGCGGAAAAGGAGATCGCGGCCCTCAAGGAGAAGTAACGTCCCTGCACCGTGTCCGACCCGACGACATACCGCATCATGGGCATCGACCCCGGCACCAACTACAT
>ENA-OYWZ01000424-OYWZ01000424.1-human-gut-metagenome-genome-assembly--contig:-NODE-424-length-26572-cov-8.319116_pt1 | contig 26572 bp, 24 predicted proteins | sample MGYA00244841_ERZ653414 | MGnify/ENA primary metagenome ERZ653414 (study PRJEB26926, sample SAMN06164894) | human gut metagenome | biome: ENVO:00009003; feature: ENVO:2100002; material: ENVO:00002003... | reverse complement strand
AGATTCCTCTACGTCTCGTGGGCTCGGAGATGTGTATAAGAGACAGTTATTATATAACATGGGAAACAGCTAACGTCCACAAACAAATATTATTTACAAGAAGGGAATTGAAAATGAAAGTCAAAAAAATGTTTTATCAGCTCGTAATGTTTTTTACCGCATTTGCAATGATAACAGGATTAAGTCTTGAAACATTACCTGCCGCTTATGCGCAAAACTCTGAAAATCACATTGAAATATATGATACGGTAAATCCGCCTGATGATTATGCTCCTGTTGAATCTGACATACAGGCAAACAAATCGTATTTAAGAAAGAGTTCCGATATATCTTCAACAAAAGTATTGCTAATAGAAGATACGTTACCATGGAAATCCAACGCTAACAGTACAGTTCTCAATTCGCTGAATATTCCATTTGATAAAGTCAAAGCCGCCGATTTTCTGTCAAAGGATTTAGGCAGCTATTCCGTTCTTATATTTGCAAACGACCAGAGTTTTTCCACATACGCAAATTATTCTTCCTTTATGGCGCAGGTAGAAAGCTTTGCGTCATTAGGCGGCACAGTTATATTCGGAGCCTGCGACGGAGGATGGGCGTCCGGAATATTAAACACTGCGCTGCCCGGCGGAGTAACTAAATTCCAACAATATTCAAATAAAAACTATATTGTCGATTCTGACCATCCGATAATAACCGGAGAATTAATAGATAATGTTCAATTGAAAACAAGCGATTTAGTATCAAACTATTGCAGCCACACGTGCTTTACCGAATCCACTCTTCCGTCCGGCAGCAGAATCATTTTAAGGGACGAGGTAAAGGACGCTCCTACACTGGTAGAATATCCTCTCGGAACGGGCAAAGTGATTGCTTCAGGTCTTACATGGGAACACAACTTTGCTAATAATAAGACTTTTGCTCCTATAGCTATGGCCGATCTGTTTATGTATGCTGTCGATATCGGCAATACAGACGTGAATTTACTTCCTCCGCTTGCATTGAGCGTAAGCTCTAAAAACACTTTGGAATATGCAGACGGCGAATACAGCGGTCTTGATATGTCGGTAATCATAAAGAACGTAAGCAGCGTAAAGGCTGAAAATATCAGGCTAACAATTTCTTCTTCATATTTCTATTGTACAAACGCTTATAATACCCCGACTTCATATCCATATATCAACGCCGGAGATCAGGTAAATGTCAAATTAAATTTCAAGCTTTTATCTAATTTGACAATAGGCAAGGACACGCAGGGAGATATAAAAATAAAGATTACATACCCTTTAGGCGATACAGGAAATTATGAAACAAAAGAAATTATCAAATATGTAAACATTCCTGTAATTAATAAAGCCATCGTAATCGTACCCGGAATCATGGGCTCACGTTTGTATGATGAAAACGGCAAGATGTGCTGGGAGCCTTTTTGGAGTGATGAATTAAAAGAATCAGAGATTAATATTTTTAATCTTATTGAAAGTATAGACGATCTGTGTACTATAAGCTGTAATAAAAACGGAGAATCTGATGAAAATTTAAAATTAGGCACACAATATTTCGGGGCGCAGGATACTTACGAAAATTTATATAACAGGTTGTTAAATGAAAAGTTTAACGCTAAGACCAAGGTTATTTTTTATGCTTATGACTGGAGAATGGATATAGATTCTCAGATAGCGGGCTTATATGAAAAAATAAAGGACTATGACGATGTAAATTTTGTCGCTCACAGTATGGGCGGCTTGCTCGTAGACAGCTATGTAAACAATTATAATACGGATAACGTATCTAAAATAGTCACTCTCGGAACGCCGTTCAATGGGGCGCCTTGGGCCGCTAAAGCATTGCTGACAGGCGATATTTCAGATTTGATGAAAATCCCCTCATTAGGTATAATCAGTCCCGGTATACAGTCACTTGTAGAAAATTTCACAAGCGTTTACGAACTTCTTCCTAATGAAAAGTATACGAACAGCCAAAGCTGGCTTAAAGAAACGAAAGTAAAAAGAGATTCTTGGTGGCAATTTTGGAATTTTGAATTAGTTGAAATCGAGAAAAGCTATGATGAAATAGTAAAGTTAATCGCCGAACACAGCAATAATAATCTATTAGAAAAAGCTGTAAATTATCAAAGTAAATATAACGATCCAAATGCATACAAGGACATAGAAACCATTGCTTTTTACGGAACTGATAAAGAAACTCCTATATCGTATTCTTATACTATTGAAAACGGTATTATCGTTATGCTTCCCAAATACGGCAATAGCGACGGTGATGAAGTTGTCCCGGTATCAAGCTCTAAGCAGCTTTTTTCAACATTTAAGGATTTCAATGTAGATCATATGAAGCTTGCAAAAGATGATACAGTTATAGATAATATAATCCTATTTCTGCAAAAAGGAGCCGACGCTGTTCCTGATACCGAAACTGTAACGGCAGCCAAAAAAACGAGAAGCACATATGCTGCTGATTCTGAATCGAATAGCCGCAGCAGCTGTCAGCTTGCGTTTAAAGGAAACATGAATTTAACTGCATTTAATGATGATGAGGAAAATAAATTAATACTTGCAAAGGATTCAAATAATGAATGGACAGGTATATATAAAGATAGTGAGAACTTCTATGTTGACAGAATGGGAAGTATAGATGAACAAGAGCTTTATGTTTGTACGTTTTTTGAAAATAACTATTCCTTTAAATTAGAATCATTGGAAAAGCAAAATGTTGACATTGTTTTTTCAAACGGCAGCTCTTCTTATGTTATTCCAAATATACCTGTTGATATAGGCTCTGTGCTATACGTCGATACTGAAAATCTTACCGTTAAAGCAGACTACAGCAACAGCGGCAATATAGACAGCTCATACAATTTTAAAGATATAAATGAATCGACTATTGAAGCCGGAGATATTTCGGTAAGCTCAATGAATTGCTTCTCTGACACGATCACCAATACCATTTCCGCAAGAATTAAAATAGACAATTTAACAGAAAAAGATTTCGATATTAACGATCTTGAAATAAAATATTTGTATAATAACGACGGCAACAAAAATGAAGTATTTGAATGCGACTGGGCAGGCAATAATCATTATACAATAACAAATTCAGTTAATGGAAACATTGAATTTGATGAAAATCTGAATAATTCTGTCGCTTCCGTAAAATTCAATAGCGAGCAATACGTTGATTTCAGCGCTAACGGAGTTATTGAGATTCATTTCAGAATACACACTGTTGATTGGCAGAATTATGATTTGTCAAACGATTATTCACTGAACGATCAGTTCTATTCAGAAAACGAAAGAATACTTATTTATTATAAGGGCGAATTAGTTTACGGAGCTGTTTCATAATGCATATAAAATTTTTTGAGCGACACAAAAAAGCTATGCGGAGAATTGTAATTTTACTGATAGTAATTGCGGTATATTATATATCTGCCGTTATTTCTTTTAATATAAAAGTTTCGCAGTATGACGAGGACGCAGCTTTAATTGAAAAATACTCTTTTATATCGACAAGTCAGAATATAGTCAGATGTTCCGTTCAGAAAGACGGTCTTAGCGCCAGATATGTCTGCAATAATTATCGATATAGAGACTCTGATGTTATTGAATTAAAGATAAAACCGTTTTTATATTATCACTACCGTATTTTAGACAGTAACGGTAAGAGCTCATTGTTTCACCCGATAAAACAACACTTACCCTTTTATGAGCATATGTTACCGCTTAGTTTGTTAGCTTTTATTCACCCTTCAAGTCATAATCAAGATACTATTGTTTATGATAGTTATGCATATTTAGGCAAGCAGCTTGAAATATCATTTGATAAAGCCTATTCATACGATGAGGTTTTAAAGATATTTGAAGATTCAAGAAGCTATTCGGTAAAATTCTGCTGGGTAGATACATATGATCCTGATGAAATATCCGATGATGATATATTTTCATTAGGGATTCCTCGGGACAATGACAGCGATTTTAAGCAAGCCTATGGATTTATGTGCTATGATCGCAATTATGCCGAAAGGATAGAAATAGAAAATCCTGATGAGAAATTTGTTCAGATTTTAAAGGAAAACAAGATAGTTGAGGGCAGCTATAAGTCCGGCAGCTATATGTCCGGACAGATCGAAAAAGCCAAGAACGCTTTGATGACAAAGTATAACGGCAGCTTTACCGCTGACGACTTAGAGATCATAGGAGTTGTTCTTGAAAAAAAGGACGGCAAAGAGTTTACCGATGAAAATGTGGAATGGCTGCTTAAATATTATGATTGTATAAAGCATATTGCCGCTTATGGCTGACGATTAATTTAAAGCGTGTATCCTATTCCAGATACACGCTTTAATTTTCAGACTTCGGTCCCAATGGAGCCGAAGTTAATAATCAGGAACGCCGTACCCGAATATACAGCCGCTTCCTGCCTCGTAGCTTCCGCTTCGGCAGACGTCGCCGCTGTTTCCCTCTATCGTATAAACAGTTCCGTTTTCAGCGCGTTCCACTATGCCAACATGATCTGAAATACCGTCGTTATCCCAATCGAAAAATATTATATCCCCCCGCTTCGGAATATAGCTGCCTGCGCGCCAACGGTCATGCTCCTGAAACCACATAATACCCTGCGAGCATGAAGCAAACTTAGGGAATACTCCCGTATTTATATATCCGCACTGATCGGCGCACCACGAAACAAAACAGGCGCACCATTCAGTTCTTGTTTCAAAGCCGTACCACCGCCAGTAAATTTCGCCTCCCGTATTTCCAAGCTGTGATCTTGCAATTGCGGCTATATCTCCGTTTCCCGTTCCGTAATAATCATCTGAAACCCCTGACAGCACAGCTTCCCACATTTCATCGTATTCAGGACTTAAAAGCTCTTCAAGCTGCTGCGTCTGGGAATCGGTAAAGTCATATTCAAACGCCATTTCATCGGCGGTCTTTGACCTGATATTGATATACAGGCAAATACGTTTTACGTTCTTTTTCTTTTCAACTGTTTTACCGTTTTTATCCTTCACCGTTTCAGTTACAGTTTCCGTAATTTCCCCCGTCCTGTAATCTATACTGTTCATTTCCCAAAAGATTGAATTAAGCTTTTTTATTTTTTCATCGTCAAGCTCTATAACGTCCTGAGCGGCCTCCGAATCGGAATCGGCAGCATAAACGGCGAAAAAGGCAAGCGTTTCTTTCCAATCGGCTTTATGACCTGTGATTTTTAAAATATCATGCTTATTGGAGCTTTGTATTCTTTGCAGCTCCGCGTTAAAATCCGCGTCTATCTCAGCGGCAATGACGGATATAGGCTTATCGTCGCTGCCGGAGTAAAAAATACCAAAGCCCGATCCGAATACCGCGGCCGTAAAGCTTATCAATATAACGACGGCTAATATGATCCAGCCTCCGGCAAGCAGTACGGTAACAGAGGTTTTTACAGCTCGTATTGCCTTTGCGGCAGCTTCCGCGGTTTTTCTTACCGCGGCTTTTGTTTTGCCCGTCCCGCCTCTGACCGCCTTTGATATGCGCTGTGAACGTCTTGCGGCTTCAGCGTATTTCCCTGCCGCTTCCGCCGACCGTTCTGCTGTCTTTACTGCGTTTTGATTGGTCCTGACAGCTCTGCCGGCGGTTTTGACCTTATCTCCCGAACGCCTGAAATCCTTATTTTCCGGCGATACCTGCGGCTGTTTCTTAACGTCGGCGGAATCTGAAAGCTTTTTATCCCATCGGCAGGTTTTGCTTTTTTGCAGACTTCGCTTTGCGTCCGCCGTATATTGAACAGCCGATTTTCCGGCTTTAAGCGGCGTCAAAGCCGCTTTTTTCATTTTATCGGTATAAATAACTGATACGTCAGCCTCAGGACGTCCGGCGTCAGCCTTATCCTTTGTTCTGATCATATCATATACTATTCTTCCGCTGTTTCTGACCGATCTGTCCAGCGTCTTTATATTCCTGCATATCTTTTTGGTTTTGATACGATCCATCCGACACCTCCGGCATATATGATAAAGAACGGAAAGCATAACGCTTTCCGTCCTCTGAAAAGGAACTGTTCAGTATAGCTTTTAATTCTCTGTAAAATTCCCTGCTGCGAATGCTCTGTCCGTTTTCAATACGCCTTTTTTCATAATCAAACCTCATGGTAAGCTGCGGTACTGAATAATCAGCCCTGAATCTTCGCCATGAATTCCTGTCGAGCATAGTAAGCTTATTCCATAAATGCGGAAAATATTCATGCAGCCGCCTGAGCTCGTCCAAGCCCTGCAAAGGACAGCACCAGCACGAAACACGCCTGAATATCTGATACAGACCGCCCCAGTCAAAGCCCTTTGAGTAACAGTAATCAAGACAGTCCTTCTCAGTCATTCCCCACTCCGCAAGCGGATAACAGGCGTCCCGAAGTCTCCGGGGCTCGTCCGCGGCTATTCCTATATACTCAATTACTTCATATTCCTTTTTCAGCCTCGCCAGATAACGGCTTGCTACCCTTGTTTTAAGCATGGCTGTGCACCATCTGTTCCGAGGTCCGGGCCAGCTCATTCCGTAATACTTGTTAAGCTTCGGATTTCTTCGCTTGGGGGTATATTCATAAAAATAGTATTCAAAGCTTTTTTCAGCCCTGAGCCTTATTACAGGCGCTTGTATATATTCCTCCAGCTTGTTTAAATGCTCGTAAAGCTGCGGAAATTCAAGTCCCGTATCGCAATAGATTATGAGATCGAGCGGTCTTTTTTCTTCCAGAAGCCTCAGCAGCATAGCGGTTGAATCCTTACCGCCCGAAAGGTGCGCAATATACAGCTTCGGTTTCAACGCTTCACCTCGTTTATTTTAGTAGTCATCAGCCTGTAGAGCTCCGTGTCCTTAGGAAATTGATTTTCAAAGGGTATAAGGGACTTGTTTACCTTTATAAGTCCATGCCCCGCATTAACGTCGGTTATATACGACATTTGCAGCTGTGAAATATTAAGGAGCTTTGCAAGCTCGGCTCTGTCAGTGGACGCCTGATTGAGCATAATTATAAACTCGGAGTTTGCAAGCATTGTCCTTGCCGTATGGCTTTGCAGCAGGTCGTCCACGTTCTGGGTAATGCCTGTGGCGAACGCGCCGTATTTACGGACGCGCTTCCAGAGAGTAAAAAGAAAGTTTGCGGAATATTCATGCTGAAACATCAGATAGATTTCGTCTATAAATATATATGTGGTCCTGCCCTTCGCACGATTGCGGCTTATTCGGTTAAGTATGCTGTCAAGCACCACAAGCATACCTATAGACTGCAATTGCTTACCAAGCTCCAGTATGTCGTAACAGATAAAACGGTTTTCCGTATCGACGTTAGTCTGCTTGGCAAACGTATTAAGCGAGCCTTCCGTAAATAATTCGATAGCAAGGGCTATTTCCTTTGATTCCGGCTCGTCCTGATCCAGCAGCTCCCTGCGGAAATCCTGCAATGTAGGCGGCGTTCCCTGAAAGTTTCCCTGCTGATAGTAACGGTAGGTATTAGCCGTACAGCGGTCTATAATAGAACGCTGCTTCGCTCCTATCTCGGAGCCTATAAGCTGTTCGCACAGAGATAAAATAAATTCGCATTTTGCCGATACGGGGTTTGAATCGTCTCCGTAGTCCTTTTTATCGCTTCTCCGTTCATTGCGTTTACAAGAGGATAATACTCTCTTTCGGGATCGATAAGAATTACGTCCGCGTTATTATCGGAAAGAATAATACTTATTATTTCCTGTTTCGCCATTAAGGACTTACCGCTTCCCGACACTCCGAAAATAAACGAATTTCCGTTAAGAAGATTACGGCGGTTTGCTACTATCATATTTTTGCTTATTACATTACGGGCGTAATATATGCCGTTGGAATGAGAAACCTCCTGCACTCTAAAGGGCATAAATACCGCAAGGCTTTCGGTGGTCAGAGTTCTTAGCGCTTCTATCCGTCTTACTCCGAACGGGAGAGCCGTATTAAGTCCGTCAAGCTGCTGGTATCTTAAAACGCCAAGCTGACACAGGCTTTGTCTTGCCGAAGTAAGCAGCGCTTCCGTATCGCTGTTGAGCTTTTCCAAAGTATCGGCGGTATGCACAATAGTAATTACCGCAAACATCATTCTCTGATTTCTGGTCGTAAGGTCGTCTAAAAATTCCTTGCTTTCCTTTCTCTGCTGTTCCATATCGTAAGGAACTACCGCCGAAAAATTATTGTTCCGATTCTGTTTTCTCTGCCAGTTCGTAATATTTGTTTCTACGCCTAAAAGACGGTTTTCAACCTCTCTGACCGCTTCGTCCGTAGGGACCGGAATAATATCGATCGAAAGCATAAGACCGCAGTTTATTTCGCAGAGCTTGGCTATCATGTCGTCCCTTATATAGCTTGCGTATTCTTTTAGAAAAATCGTCCTGCCGTACCTGCCGCCTATCCTGAAATATCCGCTGTCAAACTCGGCTCCGTCAGGGGCGATATAGTCCTTAAAGCTGTGCCCTTTTTTTACCGCTTCCGAAAACTCAAACCTGAAATCCGTTTCCTCCCCCGCTCTGTAAAAGTCATAAAATATTCTCATTCTCTCGTTTATATCAAGCTCCGTACATCTTGAGCCCAGACGTGAAAAATGCCCCGACAGCTCCGCGCCGATACGGGCGAAATAGTTCCTTGCTTCTTCAATGCTTTTTTTGGAGGCAGAAACCGTTATATATTTATCCTGCACAACGGCGTTGGCTCCGGACGCTTTGTCAAGCAGCATTTGATTGTATTCTTTCCTGTACTTGTCAAGACCGTCGCCGCGGCAGGCTATCAGAATGTTTTTCTCTAAATCCTTTTTATTAAGGCGTCTGTTGTTTAAGGTTATCTTTGTTACCGCTGTGCTGTCAAGAGAATTAAGAAGCTCGCAGTATTCAAGGAACATGGTCTCCTGATCCTCTTTTCCCGCAACGCTGTAATTAATATCCTCAAACTTAAAGGTCTTTGAATATTTTCCGTCGGCGTAAAATATGCCGTCCTGCCATACCGTCTTGACAGGTATAATATCCTGAACGCTTCTCGGAATTGCAAACCTTACCTTTTCATGCCTCTTTATATTTTTCAGTGTTTTCATTTTTTACTGCCTTTCATCAGATTGATATAATAAAAATTATCCGCTTTAAACGGCAAACGTTTAGGCGTTATTATCTCGCTTTTGAGCCATGCGATAAAAAAGCGTTCCGCAGTCATGCCGTTGTACTTTATGAAGCCCAGAGCCGCAAACGGAGCCGCGCAAAGTACGCATACCCACGACACCGTTTCCGTACCGAGCGCGTCTTTCAAAAGAAAATATACCGCCGCTGCCGCCGCGCAGGCAATAACGGAAAAAACGAGCTGCCTTAAAGACAGCCCGAAAAATACGCTTTCCGTATAATCCCGTATTTCCTTATTTATTTTTACTTCCACCTTTAACTCCTTTCAGGTTCCTTTTTGGCTTTAGGCTGGATTTTTCGTATATCGCTTCCGTCTGACGGCTGCAAAAAGCTTATACGGCTTGCGGCGTAAATTGCGTTAGCGTTAAGCTGTCTCTGCCAAGCCTTGTTATATCTCGACCAGCGGAAACCGTTTGATTTAAGAACGCCTCGCTGTTCCTCCGAGGGAATTTCGTCAAAGAACAGCTGCAATCTGTTTTCATCGGTGTTGGGAACAGCTTTTCCGCCCTCAAACTCCCATCCTGCAAAGCCAACTTCCTTCCGGCTCTCCAATGCGGCGATTCGCTTTTTCAAACGGTTGATTTCAGCATTGTTATTTGAAAGTTCGTAGGGAGCATAGGGAGCGGTTATCCACGAATAACTGTTTTTTACTTCCTCGTCGATCTCCGCCGCTTTTTCATCAGAAATACCCTCAAAACCTTTCATTGTACCGTTTTTGCGGTAGTAGGCGTTTACCGTTTTCATACGTTTTTGAAAATTTTGCAGTTTTTCCAACTTGTCTTTCAGCTTTGTAACCGCTTCGGGATCGTCGCTTGATATGGCGTTGTTGTTTTCAGCGGCTTTTGCTTTCTGCTCATAATATTCAGCCTTTTTCTGAGCCTCGATTGAATTGTCCATTGCCTTAGCCGCCCTGTTACGGTAGTTTTTATCCGACTTATAGCTGTAATGATCCGGCATCATAGGCTGTCCGAGAGGTATATTTTTAAGCATATCGTGCGATTTCTTATACTGGCTTTCGCTTTCCTGCCTTGCCTTTTCCGCTTTTTCTCTGTAATAGTCGATCCTTGCCTGTTTCTTATCCTCATAGCTGCTCATAATTTTTATTCCTCCGTTAAAATAAAATTAACTTCGGTCCCATTGGGTCCGAAGTTGTTCTGACTTATTAAAGCCCCATCATCTCCCTTACTATCCTGTCGGATATTTTTACAGTACCCACAAGCACTAAAATATTGAAAATAAACTCGCCGATATAGCTCCATACCTGCGTGACCGCCGAAGCGTCCGAATCAACGTCCGGCGAAGAAACTGAAAACGCCGAAAATATAACGCAGGCTAAAATTATAATGACGCCCTCCAAGCAGACCGCGGCATAGCTTTTGAGAAAGCTTTTTCCTATATGAGCCGTCGGCTCGCCTCCGAAAGCAGCCAAAGGCACCGGAGCTATCGCCGTATACATATACAGCCGGAAAAAACGTCCGTAAACGCTCATAATCATAACAAACGACAAAATAGTTATAAACAGGCTTCCCACAAAGGTGACCGCCCATATCGGTATGCTTTCTATAAAGCCGCTGTCCTCTACGGCGTCCTCTATACTGCTCGGTATTCCCGAATTAAATATAAAGCCCGTACTTGCGGTGATAAACACTTTATTCACTATTCCCTGAACAATTGAAAACAAAGCTGTCATTAGCTCCAGTCCGTAGGTTATAACGCCCTTTGCAAGGGCAAACCTTACAAACAGCTTCAAAGCGTGCTCCGGTTTTTTCACCTCTGTTAAATTCCATTAGAGAACACAAAGCAAATATATCCGAAGATACAAGGGTATATTTTACAGTCATGTGCTGAGATATTTTCTCATCTGCTCCTTTACCTTTTCTCTAGCAATAATGACAGATCGCCGTGCCGCCTGCGGTGTACAGTGTTCCATCGCTCCAATCTGGTAGTAATTAAAATCGTACTCGTAATAGAGCAGGAAACGCCGCCTTTGGATTTCTGGCAGCGTATGGATTGCCCTCTGGAGCAGTTCCGCCCGTTCTTCCTCAAGAATAACCTCCTCAATGCTTTTAGGCTGTCTTATCGCCCGCCAGTTCAAGGTTTCCTCCATAATCTCCGAAAACTCTCTGTGACGGTAATCCCATCCCTCAATTTTCCGTTCGTCAAGTTCCAGTCTCCGAAACGCCATGTAGAAGTCATAGGATACACACAGTTTTTGGATTTTTCCCTGTCCGTCACGAAAACTGATATGATAGCTTGTTCCTGTCTCCGTTACGACTTCCCGAAGCCAGTATGACCGTTTAGGTATCGCCATTGCCTTGTCCTCCTGCTAAAAAATGAGTGAGAGGGGTTATCCTCTCACCCAGTAGCCCGCAGGAAACAGCAAGGCTTTAGATACTATAAGAGTTTTCTCAGCTTTTTCCGCAGATGGTCTAACCTTGCATAGACGGCACCCGCCGATAAATCAACCATCGGCGCAATCTCTTTTATGGAATATCCCTGCATTTTCAGCAGGACAATTTGCATGGTACGCTTGTCCACCGTAAGCAATGCACGGTACAAATTTTCGTCCTCAATTTCATTCAGCATATCCCCGACTGTGTTGACCTCCATAGGCGGCTCCTGCATAGCGGTTTCCGCTATGTATTCCCCAACATCATTCAAGCGTCTGTAAAACCGTCTGTCAGAATTAAATTCTTCCCTGTCAAAAGTACGGATTTCCTCAATCGTTTCTTCATCAACGCCGCACTCCCGTAAAATCTTTTCTTCTTTCTCTTTCCAGAACTGCCATCTGCGCTCTGCCTTTCCGTGGTTGTATGCCACTGTTCTTTACCTCCAATCTGAATTTTTTTGAAAATCCAGATTGGCAGGCGGGGAGCGGCACCCAACGCAAAAGACTGGCTTATCCTGTCTCTTGACAAAAAACGACAAAAGAAAAACCGCAAAGGCTGTTAGACCATTGCGGCTATGAGAAGTAAAAACTCTTTTATGTAGATATTTATCCTCTGTTTTGAGTGCATAAAAGAGCTATATCAGAACGAGGATTTTTTTAACAGGTTATCCTCATTTCTGTCTGATGATATGTAGAACGCCGCACGGATTAGCGGCAGGATGGGAAATGAAGAAAGGCGCAAAAAATCCCTCCAAACTCAAAACGGGTTTAGAGGGAACATTAGGGCATAACAATACAGTCCGTCAAAACTCCGTTTTTTTATATGGCGGACTGATTAGCACTATCCGAAAAAGAAAGAGCCGATGATCCGTGAGGTATCTCACAAGTTCATCGGCTCTGCGTCTATGCGTCTGGCTCTTTGATGACAGTTATGTGTAATTCTTTCGCATTGATTAAAGTTTCACGTTTGCATTTAGGACAGTAGAGAGGATAATTCTTCAATACCGTATCTTCTCTAATTCTGTCACGGGTCTTTCCTTTGCAAACAGGACAAAGTATCCAATAACTACTTTCCATAAATCATTCTTCCTTTTCCAAATGATAGAATATTCCTTTAGATAGCATTGAAATTACAAATGCTACAATAGCGGCGCCCACCATAACCGTCCACGGCATTGCGTACAATATTTCAAACAGTACACCATATAACGCCTGACCAATAGGTTGTGAACAACCCAATATAGCAATAATAGTAGCCATAATTTTATCGAGCAAATGAACAGGTGTTCTTTGTTGAACTACTGTGAAAATTGAAACCGTAAACATTGTTGAAACACACATTGTCACAAAACTCATTGCCGTTATTGCCCAAAATCCAATTATTTTGGGAACAAAACTCATTAAGGAAACTCCCATAATAAAAGCAGCGATGGAACATATTAAAAGAAAAATATAATTGTGCCTAACACTAAACTTTTCGGCAATCAAGCCTGCCAGCATTCCTCCGACTAACCCACCAAGTCCTAAAGCTCCTTGAGCAATACCTAAATCTGTATCTGACATACCAAGAACTTGCACAACCATTACAGGAATACCTACAATCATTGCCGCCGATAGTACAAGATTAAAAAGTGCCAAAATGCCTACTACTGATAGAAAAATCGGTCTTTCGTTTTTTACAAAATGAAAACTATCTTTCAAATCATTACGAACAGTGGCAAAAACCCCTGTTTCCATTTTTCTTTTTTGGTGTGGAATATGGATAAATATTTCCATCACGGCTGAGATAATAAAACAAATAATGCTTAAAAATAAAATTGGAGTAAGACCAAAGTATCCAAACATTACTCCACCAATAACAGGACCTAAAAGATTTGATAAGGTACTAACCATATTAACCGTAGCGTTTCCTTTTGCCAAAACTTCATATTCAACTAACAAGGGAATGCTTGCCTGTACAGACGGTTGATATGCCCCAGAAATACCATAAAGCAACATAAGTACTACAACCATTAAGGGCACAAGGGGTAATTCTCCTAACGATATATAAAAAATACTTATAATTGTTGCTGTAATGAAATCAAGTATGACCATTATATTCCTTTTATTTATTCTATCTGCTATTACCCCACCAAGAAAAGAAAAAATAACCATAGGAATGAAAGAACAGGCTGTCACTGCCCCAAAAAGCGAAGATGAATTTGTTTCCCTTAACAAATAAAGCGGCAAAGCAAAACGCAGTATCGCATTTCCAAAAAGAGAAATAATTTGTCCGATAACAACCATCGTGAAGTCTCGCTTGAAAATTTTCGTAGTACGCATATCGTATCCTCCTTTATTAAACCAACCGTCGGTTTGTATTGTGTTCAAAATAATCTGCTCCATGTAGAGCAGATCATTTTTCATTTTATGTGCTTTTGTGCTTGCAAACAACTATCAATATACCCCTCAATAATTTCTTCATCCATTAAATCAACACCGAGAGCTGAAATACGCAGCAAATGACCATAATTATTTTCTATTGGATATTTGCTAAGTAAGCTGGTACTTAAAAATCCGCATTCTTCAGCACATCCGCCAGAATCAAGATCAACTTTATTTAATGCATCCATAAAGTTATCGTCTACAGTTCGATACACTATAATGTTTTCAGGTATTCGGGGGGCAAATAGAATAGAAAATTCTAAAATTTTTATCATAGTTTTTAAGAAATTTAGTCTATTGTCTGATAAATCAGACCTTTTTTTACAAAGCATACGGAAAATGTTGTGCACTATTCAGTGCGAAAAATATTTTATTTAAATTCAAATAAAGATCTGTATAAAAACTTTTTACATACATTTCTTTCGGAACTATATAGAGCCAATCATTTTTTAAGGGGCGGTTTAGATTGGCTTGATGAAGATGAAAATAAGGATAAAACAGACAAGAAATAAATTCATGTTTAATAAGGTTTGAAAAAATTGAAATAAATGAAATTCGCCAATGGCGAATTGTAAAGGAGTGAATAATATAAATAGTTCAAATGAAAATTTTGAAAATAAACCCGCTTTCATACAAAATAGCTTTAAACTGCCGTTATTTAATGATGAAATGGAAATCTGTAAAATATATAAATTCCTACTCATTTGAGATAAGGGACGAACTTATCAGCTTTTACAAAAAGAATAAAAGTATGGAACAAAATAAGTTTATCAGCGGACTGAAAAATATATTAGGTCTGAATTCCGATTATCAATTGAAAAAGGCTGTTAAAAGTAAAAGCGCAGTTAAAGTACGGAAGCCTAAAAAGCCTTCTCTGCTTGGTAAGCTAAGAAAATATGAAAAAATTATTCAAGAAGGATTAAGACAATAAAAAAATTCGCCAATGGCGAATTAGAAAGGACGAACAATGAATATTTTTCAGGAAATAAAAGAAAGGCTGTCGTTAAAAGATATAGTCCGCGCTTATGGAATAGAGCTGAATCGAAGCGATATGTGTATATGTCCGTTTCATGCTGAAAAAACGGCAAGTATGAAAATATACGATAAAGGCTTCAGGTGCTATGGCTGCGGCGAGGGCGGAGATACTATTGAATTTGTACGTAAGTACTTCAATCTGAATAATACACTTGAAGCGGCTCATAAAATAAATGAAGATTTCAACCTTGGAATTCAGACGGATAAGCGGCCTACAAAATCAGAGGTCAGGTCGGCTCAATCAATCGTTCAGAAAAGAATAGAATTTGAACAGAAGGACAAGCAGGCGTTTCAGATTTTTTCAGAGTATTTCAGCGTACTTCGAGATTACAGCAAATTAGCGCCTAAAACGGAATATGAAGTACCGGATAAGCGCTTTATAGAATATCTTCAAAATTTTGAACAGATTGATTATACTTTGAACCGTCAGATTGAGCTTATGCATAATCCGATAAACGAACGTATGGAATTTCTGAACGATAATCAAGATTACATAGTTAAAATAGCCGAACGGCTGCTTGAAATACGAAAAGATAGGGATACGGAAAAAACGCATACAATTAAAAATAACCCTGATCAGGTAAGGAATGATAACGCAGTAAAACCAAATTATAAGATAATCGGAAATACGCCATATAAAAGTATTCAGGATAAGGCGTATCTTAAATACGGCAGCGCATTTTCAAAACAGATAGAAAACTCACTCAATGCTGCGGGGATAAAGTTTTCCGGAAAGGTTTGCGACAAGCTTACTACTTTTACAGTAAACAGACAAGATTTGAATACGGTCAGAGCTATTGCCGCTAAGGAAGCTGAAAGATTTACAGGAATTAATAAGCCGCAGATAATACCTGCGCAAAAACAAAAGACCGCCGGTATTAAACGGCAGCCTCAAAGTAATGAAATGATACTATAAATTAATCCTTATAATGTCCTTTGCATGAAGCTATGATTATTGCTCCATTGTGTTCCTTATAAACAATACGATCGCAGTCGTTGATTCGTCTGCTCCACCAGCTTTGAAGATTTCCTTTAAGAGGTTCGGGCTTTCCAATGCCTTCATATGAATTACGCTGAATGTCTTTGATAAGCTCGTTTATCTTTTTAAGCGTTTTCTTGTCTTGTGACTGCCAATAACAATATTCATTCCATGCACGTTCTTCCCAAAGTAATTTCATATATTAGTCCTCTGTTAAATCGTGTTCCTGAAGCTTTGATTTTCCGGATTCAATATCTGAAATAACAGAATTAAGATATCGTATATTACTTTCAGAATAAAATGGATCAGCAGTTATTTCAAAAGGTATCCTCTTTTCCCTGCTTACTTTTGTTGCAAACATAGTAAATGCCGCCGTCATAGTAATACCCATTTCTTTGCAGGTTTGTTCCATATTCTTTTTCAATTCTTCATCCATACGAAAATTCACCATAGCCTGTGCCATAGTTATCAGCTCCTTTCATTTATATTATAGCACTTTGTAAAGCTGAAGTTGCCCTTTACTGTCAGACAATTGTTCAATAGCTCTGTCAAATTTGGCAAGATATTCAGCATTTTTGACCGCTTTTTGCAGAGCGTTCCACTCCTCAAGGCTTATTAAAACAACTTTTTTTTCTCCCTTGCGGGTAACGATTACAGTTTCATGCTCATCTGTAACCTTATCACAATAATTTTTAAGCTGTTCCCTTATTGTGGAATAATTAACTACTAACATAATATCTTCCTCCATTCATAACCACATTATATTGTAGTTAATGACCGCCGGTATTAAGGGGCGATCGCAACGCAATAACACAATTATTTAATTATATTGTATTTGCTCGGAATATCAGGATCGGCTTCGAGCATACTCAACATTCTTCTGGCCGTGCCAATCGGAGTATTTTTACCGGATTCCCATGCTTCGACTGTTTTTACAGAAACACCGATAACAGCAGCAAATGTGGTCTGCGTCATGTTCAATTTATTTCGAACATTCTTTATTTCGGAAGCGTTGTAATCAGGCGCGGGATTAACGGTACATTTTATTTTTTTTGCGTTTATACTGCCCTTTTCGTATTCAACGGCCTCGTTTAAACCAGTCATTATACTATCAAATATACTCATGATTTCGACCTCCTGTTAAATAATATTAGTTCTAATTGCTTAATTTTGCTTTTTATAGCATTACGATGTTCTTTGCTTAAATTATCTTTTACACTTTTAGGATATGCAGTAATAAGATAAATTTTATCATAAACTGCAAAGTCAACGTAGCAGATTCTTGCACCTCCGCTTTTTCCCCGATTATCCAATGAAATTCTTATTTTTCGCAATCCGCCTGTTCCCTGCATTACATCACCTTTAAGGGGATTTATAGTCAACTCTTCCTGCAAAGCCTTGAGCTCATCATCGCCCAAACCCATTATATTCCATTGCTTTTCAAATTCAGGAAGTAAAATAAATTCTCTTGTCACGTCATCACCGTCCATATATATTATACCCTATTTGATAGGGTATGTCAATAGATAATAAGGAGGTTTCAAATGAAAAAATTATTTATACTGTCGTCAGCAATCTTTATAAGCTGCGTCGTATTGCTCGGATGTACTGAAAAGGTCAAGAAAAAGCCGGAAACGGATATTGTAACTGAACCGGAAGATTTAAGCTATGCTAAAACTCCGGAGGAAATGGCGATACGTATTACCGAATCAATAGCGGGATTTGACGAACAGGCATATATTAAATATTTTCCGGAATTTTATGAAAGAAATTCATTTAATACAATAAAAAATTCCTTTTATATGCACTGCCGTTCTGAAAGCCTTGATTATGAAAATAAACGTTCCATAGACGATTTTAACGTGTATATATACACAGACAGGAGAAATGAAGACGGATTTGTATCTGCACTGTCTTTTTTAAAAGACAGTGATATTATAAAGCTGCATATTAAAATGCAGTATGATATCGAAAAAAAACGGATATTATGTTACCGACGTTTTTTCAAGCAGTCCTGAGGACCCCGGAACTCCTGAAGATATTATCATAGAACAGGGCGGCAAGCTTATAAATACAAACGATTATTGAAAAAGGAGAAGCTATGAATATAAGCACAGTAAAAAACATTCTTAATAATGAAAAAAAGAAACTGAATACGGACGTTTCAGAATGGCTTTCATTTCTGGAGGTTTCAGCATATCACTATAAGCATTCGGTAGACGATCAGGTTATGATACACGCCTTTAATCCATCTGCAAAGGCCTGCGCCGATATTATGGTATGGACTAATCTGAGAAGAAATACCGTATCAGGAAACAGTATTCCGATTTTAAAAAACGGTAATATTGTTTATCTTTACGACATCGCTCAGACGGAATCCAGGGAGGACGGAAGTTCCGTTAATCCTTGGATATGGTCGGTAGAGGATAAGACCTTAAACGCAAGCTATGAAGGTGCGGTTAGTGAAAATCTGACAGAAAAGTATAGACTTAAATCAGACAAGCTGCCTGATAAGCTCTACGAGCTTTCGTTTCTTAAAACAGCCCGATATCTAAACGACAGAAAATCCGCTTTTGCATGGCTTACGGCTGAATCGGCCGCATACTGCGTTATGCACAGGTGCTGTCCCGACGAGGTTTACCCTTCCCTAAAGAATCTTTCTCATTTGGATAAATTTGATTTTGAGAAAATCGCGGAAGCGGTATGCGGCGTCAGCTCGGAAATTTTATCGGAAATAGAAGCTATAGCCAAATCAGAAAGAGTAAAAAAATATGAAAGTATAAGGAGTAAAAATAATGACAAAGCATTTCAGAGAAAAGAAAATAATCAACGGAATGAATCACACGCTAAGCGTACAGACGGGAGAATGGATTCCGGAAATAAAGTACGAAAACGGATTGACTTGGATACTGGACGAACGCTCGGAAACAATGACGTATTACGCTCTGGCGGCGGGCAAATTGAAGCCGTCGGAGATAACAAGGGAAATGAAAGACAAGATTTTCAGGCAGGCAGACGAAGCGAGCATGAAAACGAAGGAACGGCTGAAGAAATACGGAATGACGGAAACGGAATTCAGTCTGATACCTCCGGAGGAGGCTCACAGATATTACAAAACGGAACAGGGCTTTTGGAAGGAAATTCAGGAAGAGGAAGTACCGGAGAATCTTCACGGGAAATACATAACGCTGCGCCGGAATTATCTGATGAATCATCTTCCGGAGACGTATCTAAAATTGAAAGAAAACGGACGTCTGAATTATCATCTGACGGAAATAAATCAGAGAGCGCACGAACTGATGGAGATTATAACAGAGCAGCTGAAAGAAAACAATCAGGAATACCAGCAGGCGGAGGAACAGGCGGACTTCCTAAAAATGGTACGGCTGACGGAAACATACGGAAAAATAGCGGAGGAAACGATACTAAAGGAGATAATTTACAGCGAGTAAATAGTTCTGATATTATAGGAAATACAGTTTACAGATATATAAAGCAAAAGACATATCATAAATACGATACGGAAACCGCAAAGAAAATAGCGTCGGAGCTTGAAAGTTACGGTGTTAAATTTTCAGGTAAAATCAACGGTGAAAGTACTACTCTGACTATTTCTAAATTTGACTTAGAAAAATTCAAGGAGATCGAGGACAAGGTTGCCAACGGCGAATCCGAGAAGCTTCAAAAAGAATTTCTAAAGAATAATGAAAATAATCAATCCATGAGCATTCCGAAGCCTGAAAAGGCTTTGCCCGGAGAGCCGATAGTAACCGTCGGATTTTCAGAACATCCCGAGCTTAGCGAAGGAATGAAATTCCCTATTTCACAGGCTGACAGACTATTGGCCGAGCTTGATAAAAAGCAGCGGTCCGACCATGAATTATATGAAAACTCCGGCTGGTATCATAAAACGGATTTTACTGTAGAATACAGTATAAACGGCGAAAAAAACACATTTGAGGGAAGATACGATATCGGCGACGGAGACGGCTCTCTAACAGAACATATCAAATCATATGCGCAATATATGCTGAAGGACGATATTATTAAAAGCTTCAGTTTCGATGAAAAAGAGCTTGATGAAAACAAGAGAAATTATAAATATATTCTGAATGAATTAATACCGCTCTTTGAAGACTTTACCGAAAAGAGCAAATATAAGTATACCCCTTTAATAACGGAAGATAACTATGATACTGACAGAGCCGACGTTAATACGTTCAGAAATAAAGGTAAAACCGTCAGGTCTGTAGATATTCCGGTTAAGGCGTCCGACGAGCTGCGCAGAAGATTTGAGCTTTACGGTCTTAAACCGTCGGACGAACAGACAGAAATAAGCTTTTCTACTTATGGCGATGATTGGAACAGATTTGAAATAAAGGATAAATACGGCAACAGATGGGTTTATGTTAACGCACAGGATATACTTTCTCCTGAAGAGCTTGAAACAATGAATGCAGTTGTTTCCGGCTTTTATAATGATAAAATTCAGGAACGCTCTGAAATAGACGATATGCTGGAATTTGCCCAAAGAGCTTATTATGATTCACAGTATTCAGGAAAAGATTTGTATGTTTACGGTGCAGAGCCGCAAATGGAGCAGATGTCGCTGTTCGGTGAGAAAGAAGCGACAGAACAGGTTTCTGTAAAAAGCAGTCGGGAAAAAGCAATAACTGCCGTTTTAATGTATGGCAGCGGCTTTGCAGACGGTAAATTCCGTATAGCGGATTATGCCGATAAAAACCATTCTATAAATGATTTTGCCGAAATGCTGAAAAAAGAATACGGTATCGGTGGTCACAGCGGCGACGATGTAAATTATTCATGGACGAGTCACGACGGAAAAGGTATACAGATTACACTGCCGCGTACTAATGAATCCGAGGAGGGCGAAAAAGTAACCGTTTCATGGAAAGAAGCGGCAAAGCGTATTTCAAAGCTGTGCGAACAGGGAGAATATATAACCGAGGAACTTGCAGACCGCAGAGGGGCTATTATGGATATGGACGCTTTGGGGTATGAACCCGCACAGGTTGACGGATTTTCTGATGATTTTCTCATGTGGAAGCCGAAGAATGAGAATGAGGAAGAAATTGGATTTGACGGTTGGGACGCTGTAAGAGATTTTACACATGATGTTCAAACGCTGATGAATGATTACACGGTACAGCAGTTGCGGGACAGGGCAAACGGAGATTACAGCGTGATTGAATATGGTTCGTTTGGGGACGGGGAAGTTGAAACGGCAATTAACGACCACCCGCAGAATATCTATCGTATTTACCAACTGAAGAGCGATAAAAAATATCATGGAATACGGTTTGAGGACAGAGCGACGCTTCAGAAATCAGGTATTCAGCTTGGAATTAATGATTATAACCTTGTTTATGAGGGTAATTTTAATGATGTCGAAGGAGATTCATTTGACGATAAACTGAATACTCTGTATGACCGTTTCAATTTCGAACAGCCGGAGGATTTTAAGGGCAGATCGCTTTCAATAAGCGACGTTATTACCGTTAAAAACAGCAAAAATGAAAGCGCATATTATGTTGATAGTATTGGATTTACCGATATTCCTGAATTTTTCAACAAGTTTAATGAAAACAGTAAAACTGAAAACATAAAAGCGCAGAATTATCATATTAACAACGATCTTGAAATCGGCGGCGCAAAAGCAAAATTTAAGGCTAACATAGCGGCAATTGAAACATTGCAGAAAATTGAAATTGAAAATCGTTATGCAGCTCCTGAAGAACAAGAAATCATGTCCCGGTATACGGGCTGGGGCGGTCTTTCCGAAGCCTTTGACAGCTCCAAAGAAAAGTGGACCGAGGAATATAATCGGCTTAAAGAACTGCTTACAGAAGAAGAATATAAGTCGGCTAAGGCTTCTGTTCTCGATTCCTTCTATACTCCTCCGTATATAATTGAATCCATATATTCCGCATTAAAGAACATGGGCTTCGATGGCGGAAATATCCTTGAGCCTGCGCTGGGAACAGGAAATTTTTTAGGAAAAATGCCTGAATCAACGTATAAGGAATCACGTATTTACGGTACTGAAATTGACAGTATATCAGGTCGGATTGCAAAGCGGCTTTATCCTGACGCGGATATATCAATAACCGGGTTTGAAAAGAAAGACTTTCCGGACAGCTTCTTTGATATTGCCGTGGGAAACGTGCCGTTCGGCGGCTTTAAAGTATCCGACCGAAGATACGATAAATACAATTTTGCAGTGCATGATTATTTCTTTGCCAAAACTCTCGATAAGGTACGTCCCGGAGGAATCGTTGCGTTTATTACTTCAAAAGGTACGCTGGATAAGGCAAATCCGTCGGTAAGAAAATATATATCGCAAAGGGCGGAGCTTTTAGGCGCAGTCAGACTTCCGAACACCGCTTTCAAGTCTTATGCCGGAACGGAGGTTACTTCCGATATAATATTTTTACAGAAACGCGAAAGAATGATAGATATTGCTCCCGAATGGGTATACACCGAAGCGGACGGCAATGGTTTTGCCTGCAATCGTTACTTCATAGATAATCCCGATATGATATTGGGAAAAACCGTTGAGGGCAACAAGCTTTACGGAAAAGGTACTATGGTAATTCCGTTTGAAAACTCCGATCTGAAGGAACAACTGCAAAAAGCCGTTCTAAAAATAAAGGGAGAATACGGTAAAGAGAGCGCCGTTATAGCCGACGTAAGCAATACTAAAAAATCCGCTTTCGTTCCGGAGGTACTACCGGCCGATCCCGGCGTCAAGAACTTTACATATACTGAAATCAACGGTAAAATATTCTACCGTGAAAATTCTATTATGACTGAAATCTCATTTAAGGGAAAAAAGCTTGAGCGTATAAAGGGTATGACCGCAATAAATAAATGCGTAAGAGAACTGCTTGATATGCAGCTTTCCGGATATTCTGATGAAGCTGTAAAGGAGAAGCAGACAGAGCTTAACAGTATTTATTCCTCTTTTACAAAGAAGTACGACTTGCTGAATTCTCAGGTAAATAAAAGCGCTTTTAAAGAGGACGTTTCGCTTCCTTTGCTTATTGCTCTTGAAAAAGTCAAAGACGGAAAGCTCGTGCAGAAAGCCGACATTTTTACCAAACGCACTATAAGACCTCAGATAAGTATAACTCATGTTGATACAGCGGCCGAGGCTCTCGCAGTTTCCATATCGGAAAAAGCCTGCGTCGATCTTGGCTTTATGGCTTCGCTTATGGGCGGTTCTGAAAAGACTGAACAGATAAAAGCAGACCTGAAGGGCGTTATATACAAAAATCCTGAAAAGGGCGGCGATGAACTGTCCGGATGGGAAACGGCAGCCGAATATTTATCGGGAAATATACGGGAAAAGCTTACCGCCGCTGAGAAAGCGGCGGCAGACAATCATATATATAAGGAAAACATTCAGGCTCTTGAATCCGTTATACCGGAACGTATCGAAGCCGGAGACATAAGGGTTAAGCTGGGCGCGCCTTGGATTGATGAAAAATACATAACGCAGTTTATTTATGAAATTCTTGATACTCCGGTTAATTTGCAGGTCAATAATGGCGATCTCTGTATAGACGTTCAGCATTCAAATAAGACCGCTTCATGGGTTATCACAAACAAAAGCCTTGACAGCGGTAACATAAAAGCGACCGTAACTTACGGAACGGCTCGTAAAAACGCATATGAAATAGCAGAGGATTCGCTGAATCAGAGAGATACGACAGTAAACGATCCAAAATTTGATGACGACGGTAAAATCCATTATGTATTAAATCACAAGGAAACGGTTCTCGCACGCCAGAAGCAGGAAGCTATTAACAATGCATTTCGTGAATGGATATTCCGCGACCGTGAACGACGTGAATTTCTTGTAGAAAAATACAACGTTCAGTTTAACTGCATACGTCCGAGAGAATACGACGGTTCTCATCTTACCTTTGCGGGAATGAATCCTGAAAAAGAACTGAGACCTCATCAGAAAAACGCTGTAGCCCGCGCGATTTACGGCGGAAACACGCTGTTTGCACACGAAGTAGGCGCCGGAAAAACCTATGAAATGATAGCGACCGCTATGGAGGGCAAACGTCTCGGACTTTGCAGTAAATCGCTGATTGCAGTACCTAATCATCTAACCGAACAGTTTGCTAATGATTTTATAGAGCTTTATCCCAATGCAAATATTCTTGTTGCAGGCGAAAAGGATTTCAGAAAAGAAAACCGTCGAAAGCTTTGCGCTAAAATTTCAACCGGAGATTTCGACGCGGTTATTATCGGTCATTCTCAGCTTATAAAGGTAGGAGTATCTCCGGAGCGTGAACAGGAATTTATAAAACAGCAGATTGAAGAGGTTACGGATGATATTGCTGAAATCAAAAGGCAAAACGGCGAACATTTTACTATTAAGGAAATGGAAAAAACTAAAAAAGACATGGAAACACGCCTGAAACAGCTTTCAGACCGTATAGTAAAGGACGACGTCATTACCTTTGAGCAGCTGGGAGTTGACAAGCTATTTATAGATGAAGCGGATATGTTTAAAAATCTCGGACTGTCTACTAAAATGAGAAACATAAGCGGAGTATCTGCAAATACCAAGGTACAGAAAACTCAGGATTTATACATGAAGTGTCAGTATATAGACGAGCTGACCGGAGGAAAAGGAATCGTCTTTGCTACAGGCACGCCTGTGTCAAACAGCATATCGGAGATATTTACAATGCAGAGATATTTACAGGCGGATCTACTGAGAAAAAATAATCTCGCTCATTTTGACGCATGGGCCGCAAGCTTTGCGGAAAAGGTCACAAAGCTTGAATTTGCTCCTGAAGGCACGGGCTTCAGGCAGAAAACAAGGCTTGCAAGATTCTATAACCTGCCTGAGCTTATGACTATGTTCAAGGAATGCGCAGATATTAAAACGGCCGACGATATTGATCTCCCCACTCCTGAATGTGAAGTTCATAATATTTCAGTTGATCCAACTGAAACGCAGAAGAATCTTGTAAAGTCGCTTGGAAAACGTGCGGAAATAATTCACAATAAGGCTGTAACGCCCGATGTTGATAACATGCTTCTGGTTACTATGGACGGGCGCAAGATTGGTCTTGATCAAAGGCTTATAAATCCCCTGCTTCCAGACGAAGCGGGTACTAAGGTAAACGCTTGTATCGACAACGTTTTCGGAATATGGAACGAAACCTCGGAAAACAGAAGTACTCAGCTTATTTTCTGTGATTTCGGCGTTCCTACGGTTCAGAAAAAGGTTAAGAATAAGGACGGTAACGCTATCACAGAAAGTGAAGAAGATTTCTAAAAATTCAATATCTATGACGATATACGTTCCAAGCTGATTAATAAGGGCGTACCTCAGGAAGAAATAGCGTTTATTCATTCGGCCAAAACAAAGGAGGCAAAGGAAAAGCTTTTTGAAAAGGTTCGTAACGGGGACGTTCGGATTATGATCGGTTCTACTTCAAAAATGGGGGCAGGCACGAACGTGCAGAACAAGCTGATTGCTTCCCATGATTTAGATTGTCCTTGGAAACCCCGTGATATGGAGCAGCGCCGCGGGCGTATGGTAAGACAAGGAAACGAAAATAAAAAGGTGCAGCTCTTCAGATATGTAACTAAGGACACCTTTGACGCATATTTATTCCAGACGCTTGAGAATAAGCAGCGGTTTATCTCACAGATCATGACTTCAAAAACCCCGGCAAGAAACTGCGACGATATTGACGAATCAACGCTCAGTTACGCGGAGGTAAAAGCCCTTTGCATTGCAAATCCTCATATCAAGGAAAAAATGGAACTCGATATAGAGATTTCAAAGCTTCAGATGATAAAGTCTGAATTTATGAATATACATTAAAGGCTTGAGGACGCCGTTCATGTAAAGCTTCCTCAAGAGCTTGCAAATGAAATTTCAGAGCTTAAGAATATAGAGGCGGACAGAAAAGCGTTAGCGGATTATCCAATCGAACACGACAGCGAAGGACATGAAGCTTTCAGCCCTATGACTGTAAACGGAAGAACGTTTACAGACAGAAAGGAAGCCGGAGCAGCCTTGATTAAAGCTGCAATACAATCGGCAATAGGAAACAAAAACAATGCTGTTACCATAGGCGAATACAAGGGCTTTAAGCTTGACGTATATACCGACGGCGCTGGGAAAGTTAATCTTTATATAAAGGGAAAATCAAGCGTCAGTATTATAATGAGCGAAAGCGAAGGAGGAAATATAACGAAAATCAATAACGCGCTGAATAATATTGAGGATAGAATAGTCCGCTGTAAGGACAGAATTGAAGCCCTTAAAAGGCAGATAGAGAATTCAAAAACCGAGCTTACGAAACCGTTCCCGCAGGAACAGGAATTGAAGGACAAGCTTGAACGTCAGACTGAGCTTGCATTGCTTTTAAATCTTGACAATACTGAAAAACAGCAGGAACAAACAAAACAAAGAGCTTCAAACAATCGTGAAAACGATATGGAAATCTGATATGCTGTACCTGTCTCTTATACACATCTCCGAGCCCACGAGACGTAGAGGAATCTC
>ENA-OYWZ01000420-OYWZ01000420.1-human-gut-metagenome-genome-assembly--contig:-NODE-420-length-26599-cov-11.732633_pt1 | contig 26599 bp, 29 predicted proteins | sample MGYA00244841_ERZ653414 | MGnify/ENA primary metagenome ERZ653414 (study PRJEB26926, sample SAMN06164894) | human gut metagenome | biome: ENVO:00009003; feature: ENVO:2100002; material: ENVO:00002003... | reverse complement strand
TCTACGTCTCGTGGGCTCGGAGATGTGTATAAGAGACAGGGAAAGCTGATGGGGCGAAATATTGAGCTGCTTTGCGAGAATTTGCCGGTCTCCTGCCGCCTGATTCAGCATGATGATCATGTCGCTGTTCTCGAAAATATTCGCCCGGTTCGGCGCACACCTCCACCACACGGCCCTGCTCCACGATGAGCATGCACTGTCCGTCTGCCACGGCGATGCCGCTGCCGTTGGTGATGATGTTGTCCTCGCCGTTGTTGGAGCTGCGGCGGGAGGTGCGCTTCTGGCCCTTGACCATCAGCACATCCTTGTCCAGAGAATCGCAGTAGAAAAATTCCTTCCACTGGTCTGCAAGAGTTCCGCCCAGTGCGCCCATACCTGCTTTGATAAGACCCATAGTAATTTCCTCCTGTATGTTTTATTTGTGCAAACGATAACTTTCTGTTATCGCACGGTTTCCGGTTTCGGTCACGGTACAAGGGTTAGATCTGGGGAGTCGTTTTTCCAGTAAATGGGACGCGTGTCCCGGTCAAACAGCACTTCTCCGGCGCGGTATTTCAGGCTGCAGCCGCTGGGGCTGCCGTCATCGTTCAGCAAAATGGCCCAGAACTCGCACGGTCTGCCGTCCGTGTCGGTCAGCGTGAAGTGCAGCTCGGTGCCGTCCTCGGTGCGGCCCTGTGTTCCCTCGGCGGTGCCGGTCAGGGTGCCGCTCCACCCGTCCCATTCCACGCTCATGCAGCAGCTGCCGTCCGGCAGGAAGGTCATCCAGCGGATGCCCTTTGCGGACTCGTCTCCGGCGCGGTAAGTGCCCCACAGCCTGCGGGGAATGGCGGTGAAACCGATGTCGTCCCATGCCTCGGTGCGCTGAAAAACGTACCAGACCTCACTGCCCTTTTTGGGGCCGGTGGACTGCATCTGCAGCGAGCCGTCCTCCATCATGGAGATACATCCAAAGCAGATCTTGTTTTCTTTACAAGCAATCTGTCATCATAGACTCCGCCGACGATTTTACCGCGATAATAAAGGATATATTCTCCCATCATAGACCGATACGAGATATCATCCAAATCTGATAGCTGTTCCAAAATAAAATGAAGATATTCTTTGCTGGAAGCCATTATTTCACACCACCCTTCGTATTGATCCATCGGATGATTTCATTTTTCACCTCGTTCAATGTTAAAGGTACGGAAGAACAGCTTTACATGAGCGTCCAACTTTTCAAGGCTTTCGGCTTCTCGTTCCGGCTGGCGGTCGCAGACACTGAGCAGGGTGATGACCGGGGAAACGTACATCCATGCCAATGTATCCGGGTCCTCATCCCGAATTTCGCCGCCTGCGATCAGGGAACGGAAAATTCCTGCATGGTAAGAGATCATACGGTCCACATAGCGTTCCGAGAACAATGCAGGCTGCACCTCCCTGCAGGATGCTTTTGAAGGTGTCAATCCGTACATCCTAAAACAAAAGCCGCCCGAAGGCGGCAGGATGCATCACGGAAGCAAATATGAACGCGGCTCAGGGCCATCAGAACAGATCCAGCATGTTGTCCAGATAAATTTCTTCCCGGACGCGCAGCTGATACTCAGGCTTTGTCATGTAGTAAAGCAGAAATTCCAGTATCAACGCGCTGCCCAGTCCCCGCCCCTCGATCTTGAAGTTGGAAAAGCCGCCGGGCAGATAAATTTTGCGGATATCCCCGGCCCCGATGAAGCCGGGGTTTTCCATTGCCTTTGAAAAACGATAGCCCTGCTGTGCGCCCGGCGCTGTGCAGCGGTGGTCCGGGCAGTCCTCGCCCAGATTTTTGCGACTGACATTCTCGTAGCAGTGCTTTCTGTCCCGGCAGCCGTACCAGCAGCATTCGTTGCACAGAAATTCCACCTTGTCCTTCTGATCCTGCGGCAGGGTATCCAGCTCTGCAAACGACTTGTTCAGGCGGAAATCCGGCACAACATAGCGGAACTCTTCCCGTTCCGTCTCTCTGCGGAGCTGCTGAAAATCTGTAAGGACCTTTGTTGTGGAGGACACGAAATAAAGGCCCGGATACTGCCTTTTCAGGTAGTCCAGCAGCAGGTCCGAATGGACGATGACACCATTCTGCACACGGTTTTCTTTTTCAAACAGCGCACAGAGGGCATTGCATTTCCGGTCTGCAAGGTGCTCTTCCCGGAGCAGTGAATTGCTGAAGGTGAGCCGGGCCGATATGCCATATTCCTGCATCAGTGCAAGCACCCGGTGCGGCTGTGCATCGCCAAAGCCAGTGCGGCCCCCGCCCCAGATGCAGTCGGCCGGTGCACCGTAGACCGAACCGATCTCGCACCAGTCGTAAAAAAATTCCCTGTGTTCACGGAACAGCGGCAGAAACACACGGTACAGTTCATAAAATTCAAACAGTCCCGGAAGATGATAATATGCCGTGCTGCGTTCGTGCTGTGCCATTGCCGTGTGTGTTCCTCATTTCTGTAAGTTTCAGCTTCCCTGCAGCAGCTTTTGCGCTGCACCCGGAGATCTTTTTGTCAGTATAGCACAGTCCTGCCGGGAAAGAAATCATCTTCCTCTTGACCTTGAGCGCACTCCAAGTTTTATCATGTGCATGCTGGTGATCTTATCTTTCTCATTATATTCCTTTCTCTGCGAAAGAACAAGAAGCATCTTCATGTCTGACATGAAAAAACAGATTTTTGATCTTCCTTACCACTCCTGAAAGAACGAGACGAGCTTTGCCCAGCTTTCGAGCCTTGCTTTACAGCACAGCGCCTGTTCTGTCAAGAGATGAAACGTTTTTCGTGCATTGCGAAAAATGTTTCGGTTCACATGCTCTGCGGCTCGATCTTCACCGTTCTGCCGCCCAGGTTTTCGTAAATGCGGTGGGAGACTGAGAGCACCGTGCGGCCTGCAGAGGCGCGGCGCAGTGCTTCCAGCACACGGGCTTCCGTTTCAGCGTCCAGATTTGCCGTGACCTCGTCCAGCAAAAGCACAGCCGGGTCCGCCGCCGCAGCGCGGGCAATGGACAGCAGCTGCCACTCGCCCTGCGAGAACATGCCATCGCTGCAAACGGTGTCGCAGCCTTCCGGCAGGGCCTGAATGGCTTCGTCAATGCCCGCAAGCTTTGCCGCATTCCATGCCATCTCTGCAGTGATCTGCGGATCGCCCAGCGTGATCTGCTCCAGCACGGTGCCCGGCACACGGGAGAAATGCTGCTCCACGCAGCCGATGCAGGTGCGGCGCTCGCGGTCGGTGATGCGTGCCACATCCACGCCGCCAATGGTAACAGTGCCCGCCTGCGGCTGGTACAGGCCCAGCAGAAGCTTGAACACCGTGCTCTTGCCCGCACCGGTGCGGCCCACCAGCGTGACCTGCCCGCCCTGCTTTACCGTCATGGAGAAATCACTCAGGACGGGCTTTTCGCCATAGCCGAAGGTCACATGCGCAAGCTCCACATCCCCGCGCGCAGCGGTCCGGCGCTCGGCAGGGATCGTGCGCTCCGGCTGAGCGAGAAAGGCATCGATGCGATTGACACCCGCCATGGCCGACTGGATGGTCTGGATCTCCATGCCAAGGCTTTCAATGGGAGCAAAAATGCGGGAAATGTAGTTGATGATCGCCACCGAGGTACCCACCGACATCCCAAAGAATGTAAGCACCATGGCATTGCCGGAAGCGGAAAGCAACATCACGATGCCTGCCACCACCGCGTTCAGCGCCAGCACCACCGGCGAATAGATGGCATCGTAAAAATTGGTGCGCTCCATAGCGGCGTAGCTCTCGCCGATGCAGCGGTCATAGCGGCGTTCCCTATAGCTTTCCAGCCCCAGCGCCCGGATGGTGCGGATGTTGTGCAGCGTCTCCGGCACCTGACCGGAGACAGCCGCAACGGCACGGCGGTTATCCAGTTGTGCGGCCAGCATCCGCTTTTGCACATGGCGGGTGAACACCGCAAACAGCGGCAGCACCAGCAGCAGCACCAGCGCAATGCCGGTGTTTTTTACCGCGATGACCGCCATGATGGAAATGATGCGGCAGGCATCTGCCGCCATGCTGATGATGCCGGAGGTGAACAGCGCTTCCACCGTGTCCACATCGCCGGAAAAGCGTGCCGCCACCTCGCCGGGGTTCTGGCCTGCCAGCGTGCTGGCGGGCAGCCGGGTAAGCTTCCGGGACATTTCCGACCGCAGCGCGTGGGTCATTTTCTGGCCAAAGAGCACCAGCAGGCTTTCCTGCGCGGAGGAAAGCCCCCCTTCCAGCGCCAGACTGCCAAAGTAAAGCAGCACTGCTGCAAAGGTGAGCGGGATGCCTGCGGTGAGCCGGTCAATGATACCGGCCAGCAGCAGCGGCGGCAGCAGTGATGCCACCACCGATGCCGCCACGCACAGGATGGTGCCCGCCGTGAGCAGATGATGCGACATGGCAGCCATGCGGATGGCTTCAAATACGCCGTTATCCTTTTTACTCTTCATCCAGATCGCCTTCTTTCTGCACCGTCTGGCTCTCGTACAGCTGGCGGTACAGCGGAACCGTTTCCATCAGCTGGGCATGGGTACCAACGGTGGTTTTACCGCCGTCCATAAAGATCACCTTCTGCATCTGCGGGAAGTGGTACAGCCGGTGCGAGATGAGGAAGACCACCTTATCCTTTGCATCGCTCTGCAAATCGGCAAACACGGTATCCTCGGTATGGCGGTCCAGCGCAGAGAACGGGTCGTCCAGGATCAGCACCGGGCGCGGGTGGGCCAGCGTTCTTGCCAGTGCCAAGCGCTGGGCCTGACCGCCGGAAAGGCGGGTGCCGCTGGGGCCGATGACGGTATCCACACCGTTTTCCATGGCCAGCACTTCGCCGTCCAACGCGGCGGCAGCAAGCCACGGCATGGCATCCTGTTCACTGCCGCAGAGAACATTGTTCTGCACTGTATCGGCGCTCAGCTCCGGATCATGGCCCAAGTAACCAACGGTGGCAGAGATCTGCCGCGGGGTCATGGCAGCAAATTCCGTTTTGCCAAATTTTGCCGAGCCGCCGTAGGGTGCCTCGCACAGGAACACCCTGCCAAAGGTGGATTTGCCGCAGGCCACCGGGCCGGTGACGCCAATGATATCGCCGGGGTGCGCCGTCAGGCTCAGGCCGGAAAAGATGGGTCCTTCGCCATAGGCAAAGGAGAGGTTTTTCAGCGTCACGTCCTGCGCCGCCGGGATATTCAATGCTTCCAGCTGCTCCGGTTGCTTCATCAGCGGCTTGATGCGCTTCCACGAGACCTCGGCTTTCTGCACCGAGTTGAACAGCTTTGCCACCTTGGAGGATTTGACCACCAGTTTCGTGAAGCAGGAAAGGAAGGTGGTGAACGCCGCAATGTCCCATGTGCTCCAGCCGGAGCCGAGCACATTTTTAGCGCCGAACCACAAAATGAACAGCACGCCTGCCTCAGACGCTGCCAGATACAGCGGCGGCAGAGCGGACTGCCACACATTGTTGCGCACGGCTGTTTTTTCGTAGGTGTTCAGGGCTTCCTCGTACTTTTCTACGCGGGCATCCTCACAGCCGTAAATGCGGTAGGTCACAGCATTCCGGGCGCGGTCGAGGGTGGCAGCGCTCAGCGCACTTGCCGCCTTTTTGTACGCCGCACCGGCGCGCTGCACCGGCTTTTTCATCCATGCCGCGCACATGTAGGAAAACGGCGTGAACAGCAGGCTGAGCAGCGCCAGCCGCCAGTCGTACACCAGCAGCATCACAGCATAGCCCACCAGCGCCACGCCGGTATCAAAGATCTCGGTGGTGAACTTGCGCATCCCCTCTACGCAGTCGTCCACATCTGAGATGGCCTTGGTCATCAGTTCACCGGCGCCTTCTTTTTCCAGCGCCGCCCGGCTCTGCCGCACCAGATTGGCATACAGGATGCCCTTCATCCGGCGGTTGATGTTGTTGGCAAAGCGGCGGACATAAAAGCGCTTGATAAAGCGCGCCGCCTGCACCGCCAGCGTGACCACGATATAGGCCAGCACCAGCATGGCCATTTTTGCCGCCGTCTCGCTGCCGCCCAGAATGTCGGCAAGGCACTGGGCCAGCCGGCCCTCGAACCAAGGCGTTGCCAGCAGGCCGATGTTATACACAAGGCCCGACAGCGTGACAAAGGCCAGCGGGAGCCACTCTGCTTTGAAATAGGAGAGCACCCTGTCCGGGCGGAACGTTTTATCCTTTTTCATGAGCAGCCTCACCTCCTGCAGCTTTCCGGAAATGCGGGAAGCCCGCGCGGCTCTCGGTCTTGGATGCTGTGTACAGCTTGTTCAGCGCAGCGGCAAAGGCAGCGGCTTCCTCGGCGGTGAGCACATTGGTCAGGTATTCGTAAAAGGCCGCTTCGATCTCTGCCTTGGAGGATCTCAGGCTTTCCGCCTTTTTGGTGGGGTACAGCAGCTGGCTGCGCCGGTCGCTGGGGGCATCTCTGCGGATCAGAAGACCCTTTGCTTCCAGATTTTTTGTCCGCCGCGCAATGGCAGCCTTATCTGCATGCAGCAGTTCCGCCAGCTGCGCCTGCGTGCAGCCGGGGTGATGCCGCACTGCATGGATCAGGTCGATCTCTGCTGTGCCGACCCCCTCTTCCCGCATCGTGAGCAGGACCAGTTTTTCCGCTTCGTGTGCGATCTTTGTGATTTTTCGTTCCGTAATATCCATAGACTCCTCCGGGCTTCATTGCAGGAAGTTGTATCTACATCGTTGTATGTACAATCAACAGTATAGCATCTCGTTTCCAAAATGCAAACAGTTCTTTTTGTGCCCGTATTTTTGCAATGCTGGCAGGCTCCACACCCAGTGCATGGGCCGCGCCTGTACAGACCAGCCATGTGCTGCGGCATTGCCCGCTTTTGGCGTTTGCCGCAGTTCTTTCCCACGTCGGGGCCGATATAAGCCCATTTCCACATCATGTCAACAGGTTTATAGCATCAAAACAGCCCTGACCGTGTCCGCTGTAAAAGCAGGCAGACGATCAGGACTGTTTTTCCGTATTTCTTTATTTCAGCCGGTCAGCAGGCATCCACATTCTTGGTGACCATCACGTCACTGTCCAGCCCGCAGACGTTGTGCAGCACGATGGTGCCTGCCTTGACAGGGGCGGTCAGCACCACCTTGCGGATCTCGTCCATCACCGGGAAGATCATATCCTTGGGGACGGCCTTGGTCAGGCGGACGCTGGTAACGGGCAGCTCGCCGCCCTTAACCAGCACTGAGCTGGCGATGGTGCGGCGGGGCGTAGTCAACTCCTGACGGACATACTGTTCGCCGCGAGGGCAGGTGTGACCGGTGACCGAGATCACCTGACCATTTTCAACTTCGGCTTCGATCTCGCAGCCGTTGGGGCAGACGATACAGGTAAATTGCTTTTTCATTCCACCGACACCTCCAGTGCGCCCGTTTCCTGCAGCTTGGCAGCAGAGACCTTGAACTGGATCATCTCCGCAGGAATGGCTTTCTTCATCTTCTTGGCAGCAACTTCCACACCGTTCTGGCGCACCACGATGCGGCAGTCACGGTAGTGGTTCCGCACGCGCAGCGACAGGCTAAAGTCGTTCTTGCCGCTGACCTTCTGCGGAATGGTGTGGCCCACGCCCTCGCCGCACTTCACGTCCAGCGTGCAGGGGTCGATGCCCTTGCCCTCAACGTAGGCGGCAGCATGGCGTGCCAGTGCCTCGGACTCCATGGAAACAAAGTCCACCAGATCATGCACATGCAGCACATTGCCGGCAGAGAACACGCCGGGCACGTTGGTCTGCAGGTTCTCGTCCACCACAGCGCCGTTGGTGTGGGGGTCAATGGCGATGCCGGCATCCTCCAGCAGCTTGTTCTCCGGGATCAGGCCCACGGAGAGGATCAGCGTATCACACTTGTACTCCTTCTCGGTGCCGGGGATGGGCCGACGGTTCGCGTCCACCTCGGAGATGGTCACGCCGGTCAGACGGTCGCGGCCATGGATTTCGGTGACGGTGTGGCTGAGATAGAGCGGGATATTGTAGTCATCCAGACACTGCACGATGTTGCGCGGCAGGCCGGAGGGGTAAGGCATCAGCTCGAACACTGCCTGCACATGAGCGCCTTCCAGCGTCATGCGGCGTGCCATGATCATGCCGATATCGCCGGAGCCGAGGATGACGACCTCCTTGCCGGGCATCCGGTTGTAGAGGTTCATGTAAGCCTGCGCGGTGCCTGCGGTGAACACGCCCGCCGGACGCTCGCCGGGAATGCCCAGTGCGCCGCGGCTGCGCTCCTTGCAGCCCATGGCAAGCACCACAGCCTTTGCCTGATACTGGCGCAGGCCGCTGCGGGTGGAGGCGGTGACAACACGGTCCTCCGTCAGGCTCAGCACCGTGGCGCTGGTCTCGTAAGGGATCTCGCGCTTGTTCACTTCATCAATGAACGCCTGTGCATATTCCGGGCCGGACAGGCTCTCGCCGAAGCGGCCCAGACCGAAACCGTCATGGATGCACTGGCGCAGGATGCCGCCCAGCATCGCCTCGCGCTCCAGAATGATCATGTTGCGGATGCCCTGCTTGTGCAGCTCCACCGCTGCGGCAAGACCTGCAGGGCCGCCGCCGATAATCACAACGTCTTTCTGTTCCATCGCTCAGTTCTCCTCCTTCCGCATATTGCCGGTGAGTACCCATGACCCCTGACGGCTGTAACGCACATTCTCCGGCTCGGTGCCCAGCTCCTGCTCAATGAAGTGTTCGATCTTCATCTGGCAGAAGCCGCCCTGACAGCCGCCCATCATGGCGCGGGTGCGGTACTTGATGCCGGTCATGGTGGAAACGCCCAGCGGGTTGTGGATAGCCTGCAGGATCTCGGCCTTGGTCACTTCCTCACAGCTGCAGATCATCTCGCCGTAATCGGGGTCCTGCGCGATGAGCTCTGCCTGCTGTTCCGGCGTGCACTCGGCAAACTTGACGATGCCCTTGTGGTGCGGGTCAAAGCCGGGGTTTTCCTCAAACTTTTCGCGCTCCTGCATCAGGCCGATGACGTAGCGGGCCAGCGGCACGCTGCCGGTCAGGCCCGGGGATTCAATGCCCACGAGGTTGACGGCATTGGGTGCTACGTCGTCCCGGATCTCCACCTTCCAGTCCTGAATGGCACCGTTTTCATCCACCCACTTGGGCTGGATGCCGGCGAAGGTGCGGATCTGATCCTTTTTAAAGATGTGGGGCCACAGCTTTGCGCCCTCCACGGCCAGACTGTCCATGTTGGCCTGCGGCACGCTGTAGTCGTCCAGCACATCGGTGTTCTCCGCGTCCGGGCCAACAGTCACGTTGCCGTCCACGGTGGGGGTGATGTGGATGCCCATATAGGTGTTGCTGGGCACCGGGTACACCGGCATAGGCAGCAGCTTGCCCATGCGCTTGTGCAGGATGATGTAGTTGCTGCGGGAGCCGATGACACGGTAGCCGGTCAGACCCAGCAGGTCGGAGATCTGCTTTGCGCCCAGACCAGCGGCGTTGACCACCCAGCGGGTGCAGAAATCGCCATGGGCAGTATGCAGGTAGTACAGCTCATTTTCCCGGGTGATAGCCTCTACCTTGTGGTCAAAGAAGAAGTCCACGCTGTTGGCGTGTGCGTTCTCGGCCAGAGCCACCGTGTACAGGAACGGGTCCATGATGCCGCTGTTTTTGGACCACATGGCAAACTTGCCCACCACGGCTGGCACCAGCTCGTGCAGCTTTGCTTCATCGATCATCTCAAGGCCGGTGCAGCCGTTGACAGCGCCCTGCTTCATGGTGCGCTCCAGCTGCTCCATGTCCTCGGGGGTGTTGCCCACCAGCACCTTGCCGCAACGCTTGAACGGGAAGTTCAGCTCTTCGGCCAGCTGATCCATGATGCGGTTGCCTTCTACGCAGCATTTTGCTTTCAGGCTTCCAATGGGGTTGGCAAAGCCGCCGTGCACCACCGCAGAGTTGCGGCCACTGGTCTCGTTGCAGACATCCAGATTTTTTTCCAGCACTGCAATGCTCAATTTGTAGCGCGAAAGTTCGCGTGCAATGGCGCTGCCCACGACACCCGCACCGATGATGACCACATCGTATTGTTTTTTCATGGTATCCACCTTTCTTCCTGATTTGGAGATCCGGCTTTTATGTTATATATTTCATTGACTAAAATATATAACATTTTATAATCTCTGTCAAGCCGTTTCCGGCAAAAAACTGCACAAAAAAATGCCGCATCTTTTGGCATAGATACGGCATTTCTGAACGTGATACGGTTGTTTCAGGCTTTGAAATAGTGTGGGAATGCTTCCCGGATCGCAGAAAGGTTCTCCGTGTAGCGCTGCATATGCTGCCCGGCAATGCGGTGTGCTGCCACCTCATCCTTCTGTTCAATGGCTTTCAGCAGGCTGACGTGATCTTCGTAGATCGTTTTTGCGGGCCTGCAGCGGAAGCTGAGGATGGTGGTGCGGTCAAAATGCGGAGCCAGATTTTCCACCAGATCGTACCAGTACGGGCAGCCGCACTGCACATAAAGCAGCCGGTGGAACCCCTTGTCCAGCTCAAAGATCTTTTCTTCCTGTGCACGCTCAATGTACATGCGCCAGAGCGCCACGTTCTCCCACAGCTGGTCGATATCTGCCGGGGTCAGCTTTTCGCACGCCATGCGGGCGATCTCTGCTTCCAGCACAGCGCGCAGATGGCGCACTTCTTCCACCAGCTCTGCATCGATGAGAGAAACATAGGTGCCGATCTTGGGCCGGATCTCAATGAGCCGCCGCTGCGCCAGCTCCAGCTCTGCTTCCCGAAAGGGGGTGCGGCTCACCCCCAGCTGTTCGCATAATTCCGGCTCGTTCAATTTTTCACCCGGCTCCAGACGGGTATTGATAATATTATCGATCAATACCCGCAGAACAAAACTTTTTGCAGATTCATGCTCTCTGCGCTCTGAAATCGTAATCATCGGAAGGCTCCTTTCCCTCACAGGGAAACACTGTTCTCAGACTGCTGGGTCAAGTATACCACACTGCACACCGGCGTAAAAGAGGACAATATATAAAAGGAAGAAAACTGTGTCAGAATTGTAAAAGATAAAATATTTTAACTATTATTCTTGACTTATCCAACGATTCGGCTATAATGGTCGTGTTCGCAAGAAACTTCAAAAAATTTAGATATTCAAAACAAATCAAAGGAGACTACTACCATGACGTTTGAAGAAATGAAGAAGATCGTTGTTGATACCCTGAACTGCGACGAGGACAAGGTGACCATGGAGGCCAGCCTGACCGAGGATCTGGAGGCCGACAGTCTGGATGCCGTGGAGCTGAACATGGCTCTGGAAGATGCCTGCGGCGTGTCCATCCCGGACGAAGAGCTGGCAAAGCTCAAGACCGTAGGCGATATCTACAACTACATCACCGCACATATCTGAGGCAAAAAGCAATGAACGATATCCGAGATCTTTTCCCCGGCCGAATGCGGGAGCGCACCTTCCAGCTGAAGGCCAAGCGGGATGCCGGTGCCGTCTGGCACGAGCAGCAGTTTGTGGAGTGCAAGCAGTGCGGCCGCCGCGCTGCACGCACCCTGTGGGCAAGAAGCCTTTACGTCTGCCCCAACTGCGGCTACCACATGCCCATTGGCGGGTACTACCGGCTCAGTCTGGTGCTGGACCACGGCAGCTTCCGGGAACTGGATGCCGACCTTGCTCCGCAGGATGTGCTGCATTTTCCGGGCTACCGTGAAAAGCTTGCCGCCGCCCAGAACAAGACCGGCCTGCGCGAAGCCGCTGTAACGGCCACCGGCCGCATCGGCGGGGTGGCCTGCGTGGCTGCCGTGCTGGACAGCCGCTTTTTCATGGGCAGCATGAGCACTGCCGTGGGCGACAAGATCACCCGCGCCATCGAGTACGCCGCCGCAAAGCACCTGCCGCTGGTTATTTTTTCGGCCAGCGGCGGCGCGCGGATGCAGGAGGGCATTTTCAGCCTGATGCAGATGGCAAAGACCAGTGCCGCCATCCAGCGCTTTTCGGCAAAGGGCGGGTTGTACATCAGTGTGCTCACCCACCCCACCACCGGCGGTGTGACGGCCAGCTTTGCAAGCCTTGGCGACATCATGCTGGCAGAGCCCGGTGCGCTGATCGGCTTTGCAGGTCCGCGGGTCATTGAGCAGACCATTGGCGAAAAGCTGCCTGCCGGATTCCAGCGCAGCGAGTTCCAGATGGAGCACGGCTTTGTGGATCAGGTGGTGCCCCGCAGCCAGCTGCGGGATACCCTGATCCAGGTCTTGCAGCTCCATGCAGGAGGAAAACACGAATGATCAAGGAAATTTTAGAGCAGCTGGCTCCGCTGGATGCCCAGATCGCCGCGCTGAAAGGCAGCGGCAACGAGATGGATGCCATCACGGCCCATGCCTCCGAGCTGGCAGAGCTGGCTGTGGAAGAGGACGAGATCCTGCGCACCTGCGGCCCGCTGACCGCCGAGGATCGGGTGTTTCTGGCCCGGCACCCGGAGCGCCCCCACATTGATGAGACTGTTTCTGCCCTGTTCACCGACTTCTTTGAGCAGCGCGGCGACCGTCAGTGCAAGGAAGACCCTGCCATTCTGGGCGGCATCGCCCGTTTTCACGGATTGCCGGTGACGGTCATCGGCCACCGCAAGGGCAGTACACTGGAAGAAAATCTGGCCTGTAACTTTGGTATGCCGGGGCCGGAGGGCTACCGCAAGGCCCTGCGCCTGATGAAGCAGGCCGAAAAGTTTGGCCGGCCCATCATCACCTTCATTGACACGCCGGGCGCTTACCCCGGCAAGGATGCCGAGGAGCGCGGTCAGGGCGAAGCCATTGCACGCAACCTGATGGAAATGAGCGGCCTGACCGTGCCGGTCATTGCCGTTGTCACCGGCGAAGGCTCTTCCGGCGGTGCGCTGGCACTGGGTGTGGCAAACCACATCCTCATGCTGGAAAATGCCGTTTACTCGGTGCTCAGCCCCGAGGGCTTTGCCAGCATTCTGTGGAAGGATGCTTCCCGCAGCGGCGAAGCCTGCGAGATGATGAAGCTGACCGCGCAGGATCTGTACAGCGATGGCATCGTGGAGCAGGTGATCCCGGAACCGTTGGGCGGCGCACAGCGCAGCCATGCAGCCTTGTTTGAACAGTTGGATGTTGCTTTGCGGGTGCACCTGAAAGAGCTGTGCCGCATGAGCGGCCGCCAGCTGGCCGACCAGCGCTATAAAAAATACCGCCAGATCGGAGAAACGAGGAACGCATGAGTGGTTTACAGCTGATCGCCACCGGCGGGGCCATCCCCGGCCGAACGGTCACCAACGAAGATCTGAGCCGCATGGTGGATACCAGTGACGAGTGGATCACCAGCCGCACCGGCATCCGCACCCGGCACTGGTGCACGGAGGATGAATCTGCCGCCACGCTGGCCATTTCCGCCGCAAAGCAGGCTTTGGCCCGCAGCGGCCTTGCCCCTGCGCAGATCGGGTGCTGCATCTGTGCCACCCTGTCCGCCCCAGACGCGACCCCCAGTGTAGCCTGTCAGGTGCAGGCGGCGCTGGGCCTTCCCGAGGACCGGCCTGCGCTGGATGTCAACGCGGCCTGTTCCGGCTTCCTCTACGGCATAGCCGTGGCGCGGGGACTGCTGACAACTTTGGGTGGACAGTATGCCCTCGTCATTGGGTGCGAAGCCCTTTCCCGCCTGATGGACCCCGCCGACCGCTCCACCTGTGTACTGTTTGGGGATGGAGCCGGTGCTGCCATTTTTCAGCTGTCGGACACTCCCTTTGCTCTGACGCTGGGCGCGCGCGGCAGCGATGTTCTCCATGCGGGCGGGCCGAACCGCACAGGTTCTGCGCCCATCACCATGGACGGCAAGGCCGTATTCCGCTTTGCAGTGGATGCCCTGCCCAAGTGCCTGCACACTGTGCTGGATGAAACACAGCTGACCCTCGATGATCTTGAGTGGGTGGTCTGCCATCAGGCCAACAGCCGCATCATCGACCACTGTGTGCGGGCGCTGAAGGCCGACCCGGCAAAGTTCTACAAGAACATGGACCGCCACGGCAACACCAGCGCCGCCAGCATTCCGGTAGCCCTGAACGAGCTTGCCGAGAACGGGCAGCTGCAGCCGGGCCAGCTTCTGGCCTGCATCGGCTTTGGCGGCGGCTTGACATGGGGCGGCGCAATTTTTCAATACAAAGAGTAAAAATCATGTTCGGCAAACGGGCTCGCCCTCTCAGTCACCTTCGGTGACAGCTCCCCCAAAGTGGGAGCCTTTGGCAAAACCGAAAAGTTTACCGTACTGCCAAGGGCTCTCCCTTTGAGGAAAGACTTCCCCCGCGCCGGGGGAAGATGTCGCGAAGCGACAAAAGGGGGAATCTGTTGAGCAGAGCGAGACTGAGAGGGCGAGGACGCTTACCGATAGGATAAAACTATGAAACTTTTAAATGAAATTCTAGGCACAAAATACCCCATCATTCAGGGCGGCATGGCCAACATTGCCACCGGCGAGTTTGCCGCCGCCTGCTCCAACGCGGGTGCGCTGGGCATCATTGGTGCGGGCGGCATGAACGCCGACACCCTGCGCCAGAACATCCGCCGCTGCAAAGAGCTGACCGACAAGCCTTTTGGCGTGAACATCATGCTCATGCATCCGCAGGCAGATGAGTTTGCCAAGATCGTGGTGGAAGAGGGCGTGCCCGTTGTGACCACCGGTGCAGGCAACCCGGGCAAATATATCCCCGCGTGGAAAGCGGCAGGCATCAAGGTGATCCCGGTTGTCGCCGCCGCCGTGCTGGCAAAGCATCTGGAGCCGCTGGGCATCGATGCTGTCATTGCTGAGGGTACCGAGAGCGGCGGCCATGTGGGCGAAATGGCTACCATGGCGCTGGTGCCGCAGGTGGTGGATGCCGTAAATGTACCTGTCATTGCAGCTGGCGGCATCGCCGATGGCCGCCAGCTGGCAGCAGCTCTGGCTCTGGGCGCCTGCGGCGTGCAGGTAGGCACCTGCCTGCTGGTGAGTGAGGAGTGCCCCATCCATGAAAACTACAAAGCCGCCCTGCTCAAGGCCAAGGACAGCGATACCATCGTGACCGGCCGAAGCGTAGGTGCGCCGGTGCGAGTGCTGAAAAACCGAATGAGCCGCGAATATGTCCGGCAGGAAAACGCCGGTGCCGACAAGATGGAGCTGGAAAAGTATACCCTTGGCAGCCTGCGCCGCGCCGTGTTTGAGGGCGACACCACCACCGGAAGCCTGATGGCCGGTCAGGTGGCAGGCATGCTGCACGAGGTGCGCCCGGTGGCGGATATTCTTACAGACCTGTGGAACGGCGGGAGGCAGCGCATTGCCGCGCTGAGCACCGAATGCTGACCCTCGGCAGAAAGACCCTGTCTGTGCCCATCCTACAGGGCGGCATGGGTGTGGGCGTTTCCCTCGGCGGGCTGGCCGGTGCCGTTGCAGCCTGCGGCGGCATGGGGTGCATCTCCACTGCCGATGCAGGCTACCGGGAGCCGGACTTTGCACGCGACCCGGCAATCGCCAACCACCGTGCCCTGACAGCGGAAATTAAAAAAGCAAAGCAGATCGCAAAGGGCGCGGGCATGGTAGCCATCAACGCCATGGTGGCAACGCAGGATTATGCGGCCGCGATCCGCACCGCTGTGGAAGCGGGCGTGGACGCGGTGGTGTCCGGCGCGGGCCTGCCGTTGGAGCTGCCCGGCATCGTGGGCACAACGGATGTTGCCATCGCTCCCATCGTTTCCAGCGGAAGAGCCGCAAAGCTCATCCTGCGTCGCTGGGCCAAAGAGTTTGGCCGCACCGCTGATTTTGTGGTGATCGAAGGCTGCAAGGCAGGCGGACACCTCGGCTTTGCCGAAGATGACCTGCTGGCAGGCAAATGCCAGACCCTCGATGACATTCTGCCCGAGGTGCTGGCCGAGGTAAAGCCCTTTGAAGCACAGTTTGGCCACAGCATCCCCGTGTTTGTGGCAGGCGGCGTGTACACCGGTGCCGATATGGCCCACTTTACCGCAATGGGCGCTGCAGGCGTACAGCTTGCCACCCGCTTTATCACCACCTACGAGTGCGACGCATCCCAGGGCTACAAGGACGTTCTGCTGAACGCCCGGCCCGAGGATGTACGGATCATCCACAGCCCGGTGGGAATGCCGGGCCGTGCACTGAACACCCCGCTGGTGCAGGCGCTGGCAGAGGGGACCCGCTTCCCTCCCCGGCACTGTGCCCGCTGCCTGAAGACCTGCGACCCCGCCAAGGTGCCCTACTGCATCACCCACGCGCTCATCGAAGCCGTAAAGGGCAATGTGGAGGAGGGCCTGTTCTTCTGCGGGGCCAACGTGGGCAGGCTGGACCGGATGCGCACGGTACAGGAGCTGATGGATGAACTTGTGACCGAATGGAGGCAAAATCAATGAAGCTTGCCGTTTTATATGCCGGTCAGGGGGCACAGCACCCCGGCATGGGCAAAGAATTTTACGAAGGCTCTCCCGCGTTCCGGGCGGCATTTGACAGTGCAGAACTGGACTTCGATCTGCACCGCGTCTGCTTTGAGGACCCGGATGGCCTTTTGAATCAGACCGAATACACCCAGCCCTGCATGGTGGCCTTTGCCTGCGGCGTGACCGCAGTGCTGGCCCAGCAGGGCGTGAAACCCGCTTATGTGGCCGGGCTTTCGCTGGGCGAATACTCCGCGCTGGAAGCTGCCGGGGTGTTCACCGCAAAGCAGGCCATCGAGCTGGCCGCTTACCGCGGCAAAGCCATGGCCGAAGCTGCAAAGGGCATCGACTGCGGCATGACCGCCGTGCTGAACCTTGACCGGCAGGCACTTGCAGCCTGCTGTGAGCAGGCTGCACAGCTCGGCTGTGTGCAGATCTGCAACTACAACTGCCCGGGTCAGCTGGTCATCGGCGGCGAGAAAGCCGCTGTGGACAAAGCCGCCGCACTGGCCAAAGAAGCCGGTGCCCGCCGCTGCATCCCGCTCAAGGTGAGCGGCCCGTTCCACACCCGTCTCATGGCCCCCGCCGGGGATGCACTGGCAAAGCGTTTTGCGTCTGAGCCCTTTGGCGAGATGCAGGTGCCGGTGCTGTTCAACTGCCTTGGCCGTGAAAAAGCTGAGCAGGACAACATCCCCGCCCTGCTCGTGAAGCAGGTGCAGAGCAGCGTTTACATGGAAGATACGCTCCACCGCCTCGGTGAGCTGGGCGTAGACCATATTCTGGAAGTCGGCCCGGGCAGTGCTCTGGCTGGCTTTGTGAAAAAGACCCTGCCCGGCGTGGTCTGCGCTTCGGTGGAGACCCCGGAGCAGCTGAACGCCGCACTGACAGCATGGAAGGAAGAGCTATGAGCGAAGAAACGATCATCCGCACCGCCGTTGTCACCGGCGGAAGCCGGGGCATTGGCCGGGCTGTGTGCGTCCAGCTGGCAAAGCAGGGCTGCAATGTGGTGGTGAACTACTGCCACGGCGAAGCTGCAGCTGCCGAGACGGTGGCTCTGTGCAAGGCCGAAAACGCAGATGCCGTGGCTGTGCAGGCCGATGTTTCCACTGCCGAGGGCTGCAAAGCACTCTTTGAACAGGCGGTGAACGCCTTTGGCCGGGTGGATATCCTTGTGAACAACGCGGGCATTACCCGCGATAATCTGATCCTGCGCATGAGCGAAGAGGACTTCGATGCAGTGCTGAACGCAAACCTCAAGGGTGCGTTCCTCTGCTGCAAGGAGGCCGCCCGCCGCATGGTGCGCCAGCGCTGGGGCCGCATCGTGAACCTTTCCAGTGTGGTGGCCCTACGGGGCAACGCCGGCCAGACCAATTACGCCGCCAGCAAGGCGGGCCTGATCGGCCTGACCAAAAGCCTTGCCCGCGAGCTGGCAAGCCGCAATGTGACCGTGAATGCAGTCGCGCCGGGCTTTATCGAGACCGACATGACCGCCGCCCTGCCGGAAGCCGTCCGTGCCGAAATGGCAAAGGGCATCCCCGCAGGCCGCGCAGGAAAGCCGGAGGATGTGGCAAATGCAGTGGCATTTTTTGCCGCAGAACAAAGCAGCTATCTCACCGGGCAGGTGCTCTGTGCAGACGGCGGCATGGCAATGTAAAAGGAGAAAACTCTCATGGAAAAACGCAGAGTCGTGATCACCGGCCTTGGCACCGTGAACCCGCTGGGCAACAACACCGCCGACAGCTGGGCCGCTGCCAAAGCGGGCAAATGCGGCATCGGCCCCATTACCCAGTTCGATACCACCGATTTTAAATGCAAGCTGGCAGGCGAGGTGAAGGGCTTTGACCCGGAAACCATCGTGGACAAAAAGGAAGCCCGCAAGATGGCCCGCTTTACCGTTCTGGCCCTTGCTGCCGCCGCTGAAGCAGTTGCAGACAGCGGTCTGGACACCGAAGCGGAAGCCAAACAGATCGGTGTCATCCTTTCCAGCGGCATCGGCGGTCTGCCCACCATTGAGGAGCAGCACACCCGTGGTGAAGAGAAGGGCATGGAAAAGGTAAGCCCCTATTTCGTGCCCATGTCCATTGCCAACATGGCGGCAGCACAGGTGGCCATCCGCTTTGGCCTGAAGGGCATGTGCACCTGCCCGGTGACGGCCTGCGCCGGCGGCACCAATGCCGTAGGCGATGCCTTCCACCGCATCCGTGACGGCTACGAGACCGCCATGGTCTGCGGCGGTGCAGAGAGCTGCATCAGCCCTCTGGGCATCGGCGGCTTTACCAGCATGAAAGCGCTTTCCACTGCGACCGATCCGGATGCAGCCAGCCTGCCCTTTGACGCACGGCGCGGCGGCTTCGTGATGGGCGAAGGCAGCGGCGTGCTGGTGCTGGAAGAGCTGGAGCATGCCCGTGCCCGCGGTGCGCACATCTACGCCGAGGTGGTGGGCTACGGTGCCAACTGCGATGCCTACCACTTCACCGCCCCCGCTCCCGGCGGCGCAGGTGCCATCGACTGCATGACGCTGACGCTGGCGGATGCAGGCATCGCACCGGAGCAGGTGGACCACATCAACGCCCACGGCACCGGCACCCACATGAACGATGCCTGCGAGACCGCCGCCATCCATGCGGTGTTCGGCGAACACGCAAAGCAGCTGACTGTGGTGAGCACCAAGAGCATGACCGGCCATCTGCTGGGCGGTGCGGGCGGCATTGAAGCCGTATTTACAGCGCTGGCCCTGCATGACCAGTTTGCGCCGCCCACCATCCACTATGAGCAGCCCGATCCCGAATGTGATCTGGACTATGTGCCGAACACTGGCCGTGCGCAGGCCATGACCTACGCACTGAGCAACAGTCTGGGCTTTGGCGGGCACAACGCCTGCATCGCCCTGCGCAGATGGGAGGGCTGACCCATGGCAGAACCCCGCACCGTGCGTGCAGACGCAAACGCCCTGAACAGCGAGGAGATTGCGGCGCTTCTGCCGCACCGCTATCCCTTTGCCCTTGTGGACCGCATTTTGGACTACGAGCCGGGCCAGTGGGCCATCGGCCGCAAGTGCGTGAGCCGCAATGAGGAATTTTTCTGCGGACATTTTCCCGGCCAGCCGGTGATGCCGGGAGTGCTCATTCTGGAAGCACTGGCCCAGACCGGCGCGGTGGCGGCGCTCAGCCTGCCGGAGAACAAGGGCAAACTGGCCCTCTTCGGCGGCATCAAGAATGCCCGCTTCCGCAAGCAGGTCACCCCCGGCGATGTGCTCACCCTGCACTGTGAACTGGTAGAGCAGCACGGCCCGGTGGGCGTGGGCAAAGCCTCGGCGTGGGTGGACGGCAAGTGCGCCGCCACCGCCGAGCTGACCTTTGTGCTGACCGACCCCAACGCCTAAAAACACCCCTGTGAGTTTAAAAAAGCTCACAGGGGTGTTTTCCGTTATTTTACCATTGAGAAGCCGCTTCGCTCTCTCAGCCAAGCGCCACATCCAGAACCATCAGTGGTGCCCCACCAGATAGGCCACCCGTTCGATCCGCGCCGCTGTCATGCCGGTATCCGCCAGAAATTCCCGCACCAGCGGAGCACTCTCCTGCTCCTGATACTTTCCATTGGTGTTACTGCAATGGTAGGATCGCATATTTACTGATTTCTGTATCTGTTCAGGACAGCATCCGGGATATGGCAGTAACTGCAGTCTTCAGGGTGCCGTTCCAGATGGTGCTGATGCTCCTCAGCGCTCCGGACATAATTTGTCAGCGGCAGCACTTCCAGCATGATCTTGTCCCGGTCCTCCCGGCCGTTTATAAAAGCTCTTGCTTCTTCCAGATGTCTGGGATCTGTACTGTACAGCCCTGTCCGGTACTTTTTTCCAACGTCCACGCCCTGTTTGTTCAGGCTGTAGGGGTCGATGATCTCAAACAGGTGTGCCATCAGTTCTGAAATGCTTGTGTTTTTCTCATCATAGACCACTTTTACGCATTCTGCATATCCATCGTATGGGCCATCCAGAGAACTCGTTGTTCCGTTGGCTCTGCCGGCTTCAGTCATCTGTACACCAGGCACTGTGTCAAAAAAATGCTGTACGCCCCAAAGGCATCCGCCTGCGATATAGACCGTTTCCATCTTGATTTTCCCCTTTCCTGTTGATCATATATCAGCTTTGCTCCTATTCTACCACGCTTTTCCACTATCGGAAAGATGTCGGAAAACAAAAATGGCCCCGGAGGGCTTATCGCAGCTCTCCGGGGCCGCCTTGTGCAGAGTGATTTTCTCTCGATGGGCTTCCAGAAATGCTTTGCTGTAATCAGCTTGCGCGAACCACAGCGGAAGGACCCTCATAAGATACAGAAAAGATTTCTGTATTTTTCTTGACAGTTTTCCCATATTCTGTTTTAATACATCTGATAAAAGGGAGTAAAGGGCAGTGTTCCGGCTTATTCTTCGGGAGACTGCTGCATGGCAGCGTCATCACGGCAGAAATGCCCGATGTCATGTGTTCGCTTGAGACTTTTGTCACAGACAAGGTGCTGTGGCAGGAGTCTCTTTTTCTTGTCACCGTACCGGAGCACAATAGGAGGCAAGAAAACTATGAACTTTCTGAACACATTCGCAAGTCTGTTTTCCAATTTTGGAAACCTGACTTGGCAGATGGTGGTGATGTGGGGCATTGGTGCATTGCTCATCTACCTTGCCATCGCCAAAAAAATGGAGCCGAGCCTGCTTTTACCCATGGGCTTTGGTGCCATTCTGGTCAATCTTCCGCTGTCCGGTGCCATCACGCAGGGCGATACCGTAGGCCCCATTTCTGCCCTGTTTGAAGCAGGCATGTCCAACGAGCTGTTTCCCCTGCTGCTTTTCATCGGCATTGGTGCTATGATCGACTTTGGCCCCCTGCTGGAAAAACCGTGGCTCATGCTCTTTGGTGCCGCAGCGCAGTTTGGTATTTTCTTCACCCTGTTTCTGGCAGGCTTCTTCTTTGATTTGAAGGATGCTGCTTCCATCGCTGTCATTGGTGCAGCGGACGGTCCCACCGCCATTTTTGTAGCTAACACCCTCAACTCCCAGTACCTTGGTGCCATCATGGTGGCAGCGTACAGTTACATGGCTCTGGTGCCCATCGTGCAGCCGCCGGTCATTAAACTGCTGACCACCCAGAAGGACCGCCGCATCCGGATGCCCTATGAAAAGGGCAATGTCAGCCAGCTGACGAAGATTCTGTTCCCCATTGTGGTAACCATCATTGCCGGTATGGTAGCTCCTGCCAGTGTAGCTCTAGTTGGTTTTCTGATGTTCGGCAACCTGCTGCGGGAGTGCGGCGTACTGAACGCCCTCAGCGAAACCGCGCAGAATGTGCTGGCAAACCTCATCACCATCGTGCTGGGCCTGACCGTGGCCGGACAGATGACCGCTGACAAGTTTGTCCGGCCCGATACCCTGCTCATCCTTGCACTGGGTCTGGTAGCCTTCGTTTTTGATACCGCAGGCGGCGTGCTGTTTGCAAAGCTGCTGAACCTGTTCCTGCCCGAAGGCAAAAAACTGAACCCGATGATCGGTGCAGCCGGCATCTCCGCCTTCCCCATGAGCGGCCGTGTGGTCAACAAGATGGGATTGGAAGAAGATAACCAGAATTTCCTGCTGATGTACTCCATCAGCGTCAACGTTTCGGGGCAGATCGCATCCGTCATTGCAGGCGGCCTGATTCTGACCCTGATGGCTTAACGGAGGTACACTTATGCTTCATCTTTCTTCGTGGATGACCACCCTGCCCATGATGCTCATCGGCATGGTCGGCATTCTTCTCGTCATTGGTGTCATTGTCCTGGCTGTGATGCTGCTCAACCGGCTGACAAGTCGGAAATAATTCACCCCATCAAGCAGAAACGAATTTACGGCGAAATATCGCTATAAATATGATGCACAGGCCTTCTAAAGCTGTGATTTTGTGACAACTTGGTGTCACTTCAATAAAGAACCCGCTTTCACTTCAATTTGATGTTGAAAGCGGGTTCTTTTCGCTTTTATGCGTGTTTGACGGCGGTTTCAAAAAGATTGACTGCTGCGCCCTCTTGCGTGTCGGTGTTGTGGGTACCACGCTTTTTCACTTCCGAAAAGATGTCAGAATACAAAAACCCCCGAAGAGCTTCTTACGGTTCTCCGGGGGTTGGTTCTATGCGCCGGTGTTCCTCACACCGATGCACAAACGTTACTCGATTTCAATGAGATTGGGATTCGCAGGCAGAGCCTTCTGCTGCTGCGGTGCGGGCAGCACGATGTGCAGGATGCCATCCTCGAACTTTGCGTGGATGTCCTCCTTCTTCACGGCATCACCCACATAGAAGCTGCGGGCACAGGTACCGGAGAAGGTCTCACGGCGCAGATAACGGCCATTGTTGTCCTTCTCGTCATTGGAGTGGTTGCGGACGGCCTGAATGGTCAGGTAGCCGTCGCTCAGCTCCATCTGAACGTCTTCCTTCTTGCAGCCGGGCAGGTCAACAGCCACATCATAGTTGCCATCGGCGGTCTGCTTCACATCGGTTTTCATCATGTTTGCGCCGCGCTTGCCGAAGGTCTCACGCTCTTCACGATTCATTGCACGCTCCAGCGCACCGTCGTTCCAGAACGGATCAAAGAAATCATCGAACAGATTTTCATGGAAAACAGCAGGCATAAACATAAAACAACCCTCCAATCCCGGCGTTCGGGTCGGGCATAAAATCAAGATCGTGCATCAGAAGCGGAGTCTTCCCGGGAGCCTTGCGGTTCCCTCATGCCCCTTTCTCCTGAGCACGCCACTGTTATAACACTGTTTATTAGCAGTGTCAATAGTAGAGCGCTAAAATTCATAAAAGAATAATACTTTTATAATATTTCATGCAATTCTCGGCAAAATCGTTTGCACTGGATTCAATTTTTTCTTCTCCAATCGTAGTCTTTCGCTGTGACAGAACGGATGCAAGCCGTTTCTTCAGAACCAGGCGATCCATTGCCCGCGTAAACAATGCAGTTATCAAAAAGTCTCTCTGTCCTTGCAGCGTCTTGCGTTCTGCCGGTCCACCCGCTATAATAATGTGGAAACCGAGATGAAAAGAGCGTGATATTGTGGAAGAGACCGAGATCAGTCATTTTCTCCACATTCTGGTCCGAATGGGCGAAGCTTTACAAAACAGTGGCGCAGAAGTATTCCGCGTTGAGGACACTTTGAACCGGATCGCAATCGCCTATGGGGCAGAAGATGTGAATGTATTCGTGATCACATCCAGCATCGTGGTCACGCTTACCATGCCCTCGCTGCCGCCGCAGACCGAGACCCGCCGCCTGCGTCACGCTGCCAGCAATGACCTGCTGACATTGGAAAAGCTCAATGCGCTCAGCCGCCGTATCTGCACAGCACCTCCTTCCATAGAAGAGTTTCAGCGCCAACTGAATGCCATTCTGGCACAGCATCCGGACCCAAGACTGCATCTTGCCGGCAGTGTGTTGGCTGCTTCCAGTTTTGCCATCTTCTTTGGTGGAAATCTCTGGGACGGCCTGCTGGCCGGCGGCATTGCCGTTCTGATTTGCTGGATGGAGCGCTATCTCTCGCCTTTTTGTATGAATGGCGTAGAATTTCAGTTTATAGCATCATTTCTCAGCGGTGTCTCCACTCTGCTGCTCTGCCGCTTTGGGATGCAGTTTCATGCCGATAAAGTTCTGATTGGTATCATCATGCTGCTGATTCCCGGCATCATGCTGACAAATTCCATCCGGGACATCTTACTTGGGGACATTATTTCCGGCTCTCTTCGGCTGGTGGAAGCCATTCTGATGGCCGCCACCCTTGCACTCGGCATGATGGCCGCCATCTGGTTGATGGGAGGAATTTCCGCATGATACAGGTTTTTTCGCAGTTGCTCAGTGCTGCCCTTGGTTCGGTCGGTTTCGGACTGATTTTCAATCTGAACCGGCGCTACTTACCCGCCGCCGGTGTAGGCGGACTTCTGGCATGGCTGGCTTATCTTCTTGCCGCCAACACCCTGCACAGCGTCTTTCTTGCCAATCTGTTGGCCGGTTTCTGTGCCGCTCTGTATGCCGAAATTCTTGCCCGATGCTGCAATGCACCCTCTACGCCTTTCTTCATCACCGCTGCCATTCCCCTCATTCCCGGAAGCACCCTCTACTACTGCATGAACGCAGTCGTCTCCAATGATTTGTCTGCTGCAGAGCATTTCGGAGAGCAGACCTTTCTGGCCGCTCTTGGAATTGCCGGCGGTATGGCAATCGCATGGTGTCTGGCCGATTTGAGCCGGAAGCTGCACGCACTTGCAATCCGTTCTTCGGGAAAGTAGCGATCTTCCACATTGAAGAATGCCGCTGATGATCGGGTCGTTTGAGCTGTTGCTCTGAAATACGAAGAAAGGCCGTCCGGCACCGCAGCAGGGCAGCCTTTACAATTACAAGGATGTGTCTCTATGAAACTACTCAAACAATTCATTCAGCAGGAAACGGTCCTCACCGCAGCCGCTGTGCTGGCCGTTGTCTCCGCCTTCTTTGTTCTGCCGGATGCGCAGTATCTCGGCTACATCGACCTGCGCACGCTGGCGATTTTGTTTTCCCTGATGACGGTCATGGCCGGGCTGCGGCGGCAGGGCTTTTTTGATGGACTGGGCCGGGCATTGCTGTCCCGTACCCACAGCACCTTTCAGCTGACGCTGGTACTGGTCGGGCTGTGCTTTTTCGGAAGCATGTTCATCACCAACGATGTTTCCCTGCTGACCTTCGTTCCCTTTACGTTCGTGGTTCTGAGCCGTCTGGGAGCGGATGTCCGCCGCTCCCTTCTGATCCCGGTGGTCTGTATGCAGACCATTGCGGCAAACCTTGGCAGTATGCTGACCCCCATCGGCAACCCGCAGAACCTCTATCTTTACGGAAAAAGCGGCATGAGCATCGGGGGATTTGTTCTTCTTATGCTGCCCTACACCCTGGTCTCTCTGCTCCTGCTGCTGGCTTGGGCAGCGCTGGTCTGCCAGAAAGCCTCTGCCGCCCTCTCCGTGGACGAGCTTGTTTCTTCTTCTGCATCTCAGGGAGATCAGAAGATCATCCTGCTGTATCTGGTTCTGTTTGCCATCTGCCTGCTGTCCGTGATCCGGGTACTGCCCTATGGCATTGCCTTTGCCGCTGTACTCGTCTGCGTTCTTTTTGCAGACCCGCACACCTTACGGGCAGTGGACTATTCCCTGCTTTTGACCTTTGTGGCTTTTTTCATCTTCATTGGCAATCTGGGGCGCATTCCGGCCTTTTCCGGCTGGCTGCAGGAGTTTCTGACCGGCCGGGAAGTTCTGGTGGCGGTTCTTGCTTCGCAGGTCACCAGTAATGTTCCCGCCGCCCTGCTGCTGTCCGGGTTCACGGCAGAGACACAAGCCCTCATCATCGGCACCAATCTGGGAGGTCTTGGCACTTTGATCGCATCCATGGCCAGTCTTATTTCCTACCGACAGATCGCACGGGAGCTGCCACAGGGGAAGAAGCAGTATTTTGGGCTGTTCACCCTGTCCAACCTGATCTTCCTTGCGATCCTGCTGGGTGTGTGGTTTTTGCTCCGCTGAGCGTGGCAGATGACTTATGGTTTTTCTATAAAGCTAAAAAAGGGAGTTCTGCCACGGACGAAGGTCCGGGCAGAACTCCCTTTGGTTTTATCGTATGCACCAACGGATAAACAGTTTCGTTTCTTCTTTCTTCATTGCGCCGCCTCTCCTCACACTGTCCCGTTTGCTTTGGTCGGCTCCGGGTACTTAATCAGGTCATACAGCTTGCCATATGTGCCAAGATCATGCGTTCCTGCATACTTCATTGTCTGTCTCCAAATCCGATCTTCACGATCTGCATTTTCATCCCGTTGTCCCCAAACTTGGCGAGAAACCGGAAAAAGCCGCTGACAGAAGGGTCTTTCAAATCGTTGTACCCCAGCATATAGCCCCGGCTGGACACTTGCAAACGGCTGTCCCATGGGGAAAGCTCGCTTTTCGCATCCGAAACCGCGAAATATGCTCCCACATCCTTGATTTTCGCCGTCCTGAGCCACGTTTTGGCGATCATCTTCACCGCCGTACGGTTGGCAGCATCAAAGACCAGCACACCGCCGGGGAAAGCGTCCGCCATCCCCTGCACCAGCGCCTTGACCTGCTGGGTCAGGAAGTAATAGAACACCCCGGAGGCAAAGAACACCGCC
>ENA-OYWZ01000397-OYWZ01000397.1-human-gut-metagenome-genome-assembly--contig:-NODE-397-length-27416-cov-7.097877_pt1 | contig 27416 bp, 27 predicted proteins | sample MGYA00244841_ERZ653414 | MGnify/ENA primary metagenome ERZ653414 (study PRJEB26926, sample SAMN06164894) | human gut metagenome | biome: ENVO:00009003; feature: ENVO:2100002; material: ENVO:00002003... | reverse complement strand
CAGGAATAATATCAGCTTCATCACGCTGCTTTTCTTCGGCTCTGACAGTTTCAATACTGCCCTCGATTTTGGCAATAGCCGCTTTGAGCTGCTGTGAAAGCGGAATTGTATCGTCGGCAACACAGGTTGTCACTTTACTGTCATCGCCGTACTTACCCTTCATTCGCTCGTCCCAAGCCATAGTGCCAAGCACCATGTCGGGATTATCCACGAAATACTTATTACAAGGAATACCGTCCGCCGTTTCGCTCATGTGAACCCAATCGGGAACCTCAACGGTCATTGTTTCTCTTTTCTTCAAAAAGAGAATATCCGTAGTAACCTCTGTGCCTGCGTTCTGCTTAAAAGCAATATTCGGAAGTCGCACAGCTCCCAGCAGGTCACAGCGTTCAGCAAGGTAACGTCTTGCCTTTTCATTCAGCTTGTCCATTGTAAACTTACTTGTGACAAGTGCAACAACACCGCCCGGCTTTACCTTATCCACAGACTTTGCAGCGAAATAATCGTGTATCTTAAAATTATGCTTATCATAGGCTTTATCGCTGACGCGATAATCTCCGAAAGGAATATTGCCCACAACCACATCAAAGCTGTTGTTATTGAAAGAGGTCTGCTCAAAGCCTTTAATCTGAATACGCTCGTTTGGGTAAAGCTGCTGTGCAATTCTGCCCGAAATGCTATCCAGCTCCACACCGTAAAGGCGTGAATTGTCACGCATATTTTCAGGCATTTTTGCAAAGAAGTTGCCCACGCCCATACTCGGTTCAAGGACATTACCGCCCTCAAATCCGAACTGCGAAAGTGCCTGATATACACCATCGGTAACTTCGGGAGGTGTATAGAAGCTTGTGAGCGTTGACGCTCTCGCCGCCTTGTATTCATCGAGAGTAAGAAGCTCACGAAGCTGTTTCTGCTCTGCTTCCCAACCGCTTGGTGCAGCTTCGCCTAAATTACCGCCTAAGCTCTCGGCGGCTCTATCCGTTGTAAAAGCCTGCGGAATACCGCCCCAGCCGACATACTTTGCCATAACAGCCTGTTCTTCTGGAGTTGCGTATCGGTTCTCAGCTTCGATTTTCTGCAATACCTGTATTGCTTTAACATTAGCCTTAAATTTGGATTTCGCACCGCCTGTCACAACATCATCGGCATTGAAATGATAGGTATACGGGACGCCGCTTTTGGGTTCATTCTTTACCGAAACAGTTATCTTTTCGGGAGCGTTTACCGTCGGTGCTTCCGTCTGCTGTTTCTGCTTTGATTCTTCCTCTTTCTGCACTGGAGCAGTATCGGAGGTATTGGCAAGTGCCTCATTTTTCAGCTTTGCAAGTTCGGCAGGAACATCAAGCTCGGTATTCATATCCGCAAGGTCTATGAATTTATCATAATCCTTGATTTCCGTAAGGTTATATATGCTTGTCTGTAAAAGCGAAGCGGCAGCTTCATCCAGCTCCATAGCTTCTTCCATTTCCCATTCACCGCCGTCAATAGGAGTAAGGTCTGAATTATATATTGTATACTCAATTCCGCCCTCTGTCTGCTGAACCTCAACAAAGATTTCATCACGGTTATCCATATATACCGCACGTTCCTTTGCAGGCTCGTCCGTTATTTCAATAGGAATACCCTCTGCTTCCGCCTTTGCGATAATTTTTTCAAGAGGTGATTGCTTCGTTTCTTCGTCGGGAGAAATTCCGTATTCTTTAAGAACCTTTTTAGCCTGTTCGATTACGGCTTTATCGTAATCATCATTGGGAGTTCTGGTTTTTAACGTCCGCTTTGCGTCATTGATACGATTATCAATATCCCTCTGCGTTACATATCTTCCCTCGGAAATGAGCCTGTCAATACGCTGTGCGACCTCGTTCCATTTCATAAAGGCTTCGCAATCGGGAGTTGACAGAGAACCCTTCTTGTAGCTGATACCCTTTGCATCGTGCCATTCATTGAAGCCTGAACGTCCCTGCCCTCCGTCGCCGTATTCCTTTTTCAGAAAAGCAATCTTTTCTTTTTCGGTATGTTCTTCCTTGAAAAACTTTTCGATACGGAATTTACCGTACTGCACACCGCTGCCGCCTGTCAGGAGCTTGTCCTTTTCGTCCTCCGTCACAAAGAATTTCGGCTCATAGCTGAAATCCGATTTAGTGATAAAATCACGCCTTTGAAGCTGTAAGTCTTTCAGACGGGAAAGAAGCTCCCTCGGCTTATGGAAATGGAAACGCAGTACATCTCTGTCCTGCTCGTACTGATTTACCAAATCTTCAAGTCCGTCAACATATTTCTGCAAGGTTTCCGAATCTGTAAGGCTTGCCTTAATTCTTTCCGTACTGTCGGGAAAACCACCCTTGAACATTTCATCGGGAATAAAATATTCTACCTCGCAATCCTGATGAAGATACCACAGCTTATCCGCAATATCTTTAATTTCATTATCTGCCGCACGGTCAATAATGTCCTGTGAACAATATTCGCCGTTTTCAAGCATTTCACCGATACGCTCGGCGACCTCATCCCATTCAAGATGTGCCTTCTTGCCTTCGGGAAAAGCTGTATTGCTGATAGCTACCGTAATTCCCGTATTATCTGCCCAGCTTTCCACAAGTGCGGAGCTGCTGAAATCGGGAGAAGAATATTTATATCCTCTGCCGCTTTCGCCAAATTCCTTGCGAAGAAATTCAGCGTTTTCGGCTACGCTCTTGCCTTTCTGAAATTGTGCTACAATTCTTTCAAGGCTTCTCGGTTCGTCGCTTCCTCCGCGCAGAACGTGATTTACCATATCCGTTGTGGGAGCAGTATGAGAAACAGCTATATTTGTTGGTTTTGACTTTGCTCTTGTTTTCTTTTCTGATTGCCCTACAGGAACAGGCTCACCGAAAAATGTAAGCTGTTCGCCTTGTGAATATTCCTTAGTCGGTTCTGCAAATATCGGTTCGTCAACCATAAGCTGCGGCTTTTCATCAAGATACTTACCATTGTCGATAAGAGCAGCGGTAAAACTCTGCACCAAATCCCAGCTTAGCTTTGATTCTTTTGTACGGGAAAGATAACTGCCCTCCCAGACGATAAGACCGTCAGATTCCGCCTTGCAGCCAACTCTGTCATAACCTTCGTTTGTTTCATTCAGATTGAACTCTGTATATTCATCCATACAGAAAACCGATTTCATAAACTCACAGCGTTTATCGTAATCCTCGTTTCCCTTGAAGAACTCTGCAATTTCATTACGCTTGACCTTGAAAAATTCATCGTGCTTCATAATGCCGTTTATGATATTCTCATCAAGAAGCGGCGGAAGCTCTGTTGTTTCTACAACCTCGTTATGTATGATAACGGGTTCTTCCTCAATCACAGGTTCGGGAACATACTCACGGCTCTCCATTGCCGCTTTGATAATGCTTCTTATTTCCTCTGCCTGCATATCGGAAAATCTGTCGGAATGAAATTTATTGAAGAAGTCAACAGGGTTAAAATGTGTATCTTTTGTATCCGAGAACACCATACCTGCTGTTTCATAGCTGTCAAGCCGACGATTAAAGTCAGCGTGAAGAAATCTGTCAATCAGCTTCTGGGCTACTGCGTTCTCGGATTGAATACCACCTCGCTCATCAGCTGATGTTCGATTGTCAGTATTCTTGTTTTCTCCCACTGCTGAATTTCGCTGAACGTCTGCGGACGTGGGTTCTGCTGTCGATACTGTTCGTCCAGCTCCTGAAAGCGTTTCGACCCTTCTGCGTCGATTTCTCTCGGAATTATGCTCCAGCGACCCTCCATTATGAGTACGCTCACCTCTGTCGGATACTCTGTTTTCATCCATTCCTGCCACATTTTGCCCCATCTGCCGATTGGCTTCTCCAGCATTTTCTGTTCTCTGGGGTTGTCCGTGTACTGTATTTCGGGATTCCAATGTCCTGTTGGACTGAGTTTGTAAATCATAGGTCTTTTCTCTCCTTTTTCTAAGAATTTGTACGATTTCACGCTCCATTTCAAGAAGCGTATCCTTTGCGGATTTCTGAACCATATCGCAAAAACGGATAAGGTCACGGTTATTTCGGAAAAGGTCTGCGGCATTCAGATTTATACCGCCCGATATTTTCATATCACTGCCAAGCTCACAGCGGTTTGATACAACAAAGCGAACCGCCGACACCATAGACTGCTGATATGTTTTTATATCCCTTTCCGACAGCCTCATCTGCTCGGCGGCATACTGCATATCAGGGAGATATGGCTTCATATTATCCACCGTCATCGCCGCTATTGTTTCCTGAATGTTTTTACAGTCCTTACCGTATTTTTCATTAATAACAGCGGTAAGCTCTGACGACAAATCCTCATTCAGCTTCCACAGCTCAGGAAGTCTTTTTCCGTTTGTCTGCGTAACATCAAAGAGATAACGGCATTTGCTGTCCTCGCCGAAAACAGCAATGCTGCGTTCACCCTTGTTTACAAGCCTGCCCAGCTTGTTCCAAGTTTCAAGGGTTGTAACCTTTGTGGCATTAGGGTTTTGATGATAGATTAACGCTGCGTCGGGAAAGCTCTGCTTATACATTCCCGCAGAAAAGCGGAGGAACTGTGCAAGCTCCTGTTTATCCGAACGCAGACGTTCTGTTATTTCTGTCCAGTTTGCTCGGACGGATTGAATTCTGCTCATTTAAGGACTCCTTTCGTTTTAAGATATTGAAATTTACAAGGAAATGTGGTATAATAATTAAAATCGACATTACAAATGAGGTGAAATAATTTATGAATAACTTTAATAATCGTGAATACACCGCTTTAGTTACCGATTTAATAGGTGACGTATTCTATACTGATACATCATATAGGGGTAAAATATCTACTATAAGACAATATGCTGAAGTAGTTGTTAGGAAAATACTAGATTTAAAGCCTGACAAAAAAATAATGTTAGGTCAAAACGATATTCAGCGTAGAATACAAGCACTCCCGAATCATATATTCCTTGAAACGGCGATAAAAAACATTAAAGATAAGGGAAATGATTCTACACATACAGAATACATAGAAAATGTCTCTAAAGAAGAATTTGATTGTATTGTCGATAGCTTGTTCGATATACTTTCCTTTCTTCTTATTGAATATTTTGAAAAATACGAATTTGGAACACGCAATGATATCTTAACTTCATTTTCTTTATTGCCGCCAATCATAAGGTATAAAGTGCTGGATTTTCTAAATAAAAAATACCCTGACAATATCGCAGTAATTGACAAACTGGTTTTATCAATGATGAAAGCATTTAGTGTAACAAAAGCAAAAATGTGGGTTGAAGAAAAAAGAGTTTCATTAACTCAATTGGCTACCATTACGCCAAAAGCGTATAATGAAATGATTCAAAATTTAGGTTTAGAGATTGCTTTAACAGTAAGAGCAGCAAGTCCATCTAATATGTACGATTTATGTATGAGTAAGATTGCTCAATTAGAGGAGAATATAAATAAAGGCGTTGTATATTCAGATTTTGAAAGTGCATTACCTTATTACAGAGAAAAAGGTCCAATACTAGATAATACACTTGAAGCAAAAGAATTTAACGATATTATGGAATTTCTGTATTTAGGTAGAAAAGAAGCAATCAAAGAAATTTCTAATCAAAAACCTTTTGTTGTTTTAAACTGCATACTCTAATTGACTTTATTAGCTATTTCTATGCGGAAGTCTAAACAGGCTTCCGCATTTTCATATCCGATAAAGTTTCCAAAGTTTTTATTTATAAATGAAAACTCAAAACCTATTGATTTTTCTCGGAACAGGTGATATAATGGGGAAAAACTTATCAGGAGGTTTTTTATGGTTTCTATAAAAACACACGCTAAACTTGCAGATATGTCCGTAGAAGAACGGGACAAGGCAATTGATAAGCTCAGCGAAGAAAATGCAAAATATCTGCTGAAAATTGCTTACAAGGCAATATTTAATCCTCCATTTCAGATGACAGCAGATATAGACGCTGATAAAGGCGAAAAATGATATTAAGCGGATTTCTTTTTCTTACCGCCCACAAATTCCTCCAGCCTGAGATTTACATATTTACCTGTATCCTCAAGAGAAAATACCGCACTGTACTTGTTTCCCTTTGATGAGATGCAATTCTTAAGCGTAACCTTGCCGTTTGCCATAAGCTCTGTGATTTCCGCTGCTGTGTAATCTCTGCCGATACGCTTGTCGGTTTTGTAAATAAAGAAGCCGCATTTATCACGTCCTGCGGAACAACTGAAAGCCTTACTGTTTTCTATAACAGGATTTCCACAGCGAGGACAGTTGCCCACACTTACCTTTCTTGTAACCTTAGTACGATTGACCCTGTTTTTTTCAACAGCAACAATTTCGGAAACATTGTTCTTGATTTCGTCCAGCAGCATATCTGCATTGCCGTTGCCGTTTTCAATGTCGGAAAGCACCTGCTCCCAATGTGCTGTTAATTCTGCAGACTTCACATTATCGGGAACAGAAGCCACAAACGCCCTGCCATAATCCGTTGAAACAAGCTGTTTCTTCTTACGCTCAACATAGCCTGCGGAAATAAGTTCTTCAATAATCGAAGCTCTTGTTGCAGGTGTACCGAGCCCACGCTCCTTGACAAAGCCTTTCAGCTCCTTATCGTCAATCAGACGGTCAATATTTTCCATAACCGCCAGCAAACTGCTTTCCGTAAAGCGTTTCGGCGGTTTTGTTTCGCCCTGCTTTACAGTAATATTATCAGCAACAAATGTTGCATTTTCAGAATAAAGAACCGACAGTACCTTTTCTGTATTATCATCAAGCTCGGTAGGCTCGGACAGCTTGTACTGCTTCCAACCCCGTTCAATCGGAGTCTTAACTGTGAGCTTAAAAATCTCATCCGCTACCGTAAATTCATACTTCGTTTCGGAGTAGATATACGGCTTGTCCAAAGCGCAAAGAAAGCGATTGATAACAAGCTTTGCAACACGCTGCTCATTTTCATCGAGAGTTGTGCTGTAAAGTCTGCCGATGAGATTTGTGGGAATAATGGCGTGATGGTCGGAAATTTTACTGTTATCCACCACACGCTTGTCAAGGCTCAATCCCTGTTCCAGTAAACGCTTAACACGTTCACTGTCATAATCAGCAAGGCATTTTACAATGCTCTCTGCAAGCGGAATCATATCCTCGGAAATATAACTGCTGTCAGTTCTCGGATATGTCAGCAGCTTCTTTTCATAAAGGTTCTGTGCCGACTTTAAAGTATCGGCGGCGGTCATACCATACACATCGTTTGCTTCCTGCTGTAACGAGGTCAGGCTGTGAAGCAAGGGACGGTTTTCCTTTTTCTGCTCGGTCTTTGAGGAAGATACAACGGCAATCTTGCCGCTGCATTTTGCTCTCACCGCTTCTGCCTGCTCTGCGGTATCATAAATATTTTCACATTCAGCACCGTTTTCAAGTACAACCTTGTAGAACGGTCTTTTTGTAAATGCGGAAATCGCTTCATCACGGCTTGCAATAATATTCAGAACAGGTGTTTTCACTCTGCCAATCTTGTGCTTATCGTCATTGACAATACTGTAAAGACGGGAAAGAGACATACCCAGAATCCAGTCTGCCTTTGCTCTTGTAAAGCCTGCCTCAAAGAGATTGTCCTTTTCCTTTCCGTCAAGCAAGTTCTTCATACCCTGTTTGATACTTTCATCTGTAAGCGAAGAAATCCAAAGGCGTTTTGTCGGCTTGGTACAGCCAACATAATTGTAGATATATCGGAATATACATTCGCCCTCACGTCCTGCGTCGCAGGCATTGATAACCTCTGTAACATCATCACGGCTCATAAGCTTTTTGAGCAGCTTAATCTGTGCGCTGTATCCATCAAGCGGAAATAATCCGAACTTATTGGGAACAAGCGGTAAGGTATCAAGCTCCCACTTTTCCCAGCCGTAATCAACCGGCATTCCGATACCCACAAGATGACCGAGGGCATTGGAAACTATGTATCCATTTCCACTCCAGTAAAAAGTATTCCCCTCCGAAATTTTTTCGGTTGCTCCAACACAGTAAGCTAAAGACGCACTTACACTGGGTTTTTCAGAAATAATCAGTCTGTACATATTACGCAGCCTCCTTTACTGAAACAGGGAGAGAATATCCCTGCATATTTTTTCCTAAAAGCTGAGCCGAAAGGTCTATGATAAATTCATAGAAATCGAACATTTCATAAATCTCCGTTTCAATTCGGTAATTGGTTGTTACATTGCTGTCAGATGTAGTAATACGATAAAAGAGCTTAACCTCATTGCTGTCACAATCGTACAGAACATCATAGCCTCGAATGACAGATGTTTCTCCGCTTTCGTCGGAATATCCATCAAGCATAAATGAGCCGAGGTGTACACAGTTCTGATAAATAATACCCTTATTCTTGATTTCTTCTGGTAAGATTTCCTCCGTGAAACCTTCGCCTGCACAAATGCTGTAGCTGTAAACAGGTGCAACGGGAAGAACCGCCGCAGGATACTTTTCAAATACCATATATGCCGATTTCAACATTATTTCTGTTGAATCGGCAGCAGCATAACCATTCAGGCATTCCTGTTCCATACAAAACTGCATAACAGCTTCCCGCATTTTATCTGTAATTCTTGTAAATCTCATCATATTTCATTTTTCCTTTCATTTTCATATGTTTTTGAAGGTTCGGCTGCTGTTCTTTCAGATACATCAGCTTCTACAGAAATGCCGTGAAATTCTCCGTTCTGAACAGCTTTTCTTATAAGGTCAATATCATAACCACCCTTATTGATTATTTCGCATAGCGATGACATCTTCACTTTTTCCAGCTTTCCCGCTATTTCATTTTCCTTGCTTTCCAAGGATTTAAGCATTTTTCTGTGATATTCAATCAAACCTTTTGTTTTCTGAATGTTTTTCCTGCACCGTGCCAGCTCCGCAATATATTTCTGCTCTCTGTCTTTCAATCACTTACGCCCCTTTCTGATACGAGTGATGATATATGCTAATGTAAGACCGCCGAGAATAACGCAATCAGAAATGTTGATTTTAAAGTCAAAATCATATTCCGCCGCAGAACCGCTTGCAACATTTGCAACACCTGTCACAAGACTTACCACTATGATAACTGCGAAAACAATAAGAATACCGATAAAAACCTTATCATGTTTAGTCTTTGTATTCGTCTCTGTTTCGTCATTCTCAAACTGCCGCTTTTTCATTTTCCTGAAATAATCAAACATAGAATATATCACCCTCCCGTAACCGTTTCTATTTGTGTAAGGTAGATTTCATATATCTCCCTCTGCTCATCATTGAAGTTTGCCTTACGCATTACTGTTTCCAATCCGTAATTTACAACCTGACCATATAAATAACAGTGATTAGGATTATTGCAATAAATTGTCGTAACCGTGAGATATACATTGTTCCAATCAATTTGACTATACAGCTCCGGCGTAAAGTTATAGGTTGTGCTCCAAGTACCGCTGTAAACGCTGCATATCCAAGAGCCTGTTATCGTACCTCCGTCAATCATATAAATTTCAAGGTCATTTGTCATACTTGAAGCGTGTTCATATGTAGGACCCTCAAATGTAATTTCATATACGCCGTATTCTGTGTTATATACATTGCTTGTGACATAAAAGCTGCCGTCAGACAAGCTTAGCAGACAGTTTTCATCAATGGAGCAATCCCAAGCGGGGCAATAATCGTATTCATAGTAATAACTGAAGCTGTAAAACACCTCAACGGCATTTCGGATTTCTTCCTCTGTAAAAGTAAAATCTGCTGTTCCGTTATCCAATACCTTTTGGAATTTCCGCGTTGCAAGCACCGCAAGTACAGCGTTATAATCAACGAGCTGCAAATCGCTGTTTCCAAACTTGTTAAGTCCGTCAATCTGAGTTCCGTCATATCGGTATTCTGGAGCAAGACCATTTACAATAGCGTCTATCTCCGCTTGAACATCCGTTTCACATTGCTGTATCTGCGATATATATGTGCTGATGTTATTCTGCACAGTAGTATCAGAGGTATCGCCATCGGGAAACATCCACGAAAACAGACCGCTTACAGTTGCACAGATAACAGTAATAAGACCGTTTAAAAGTATAATAATCAGCAGAAGCAGAATAACCGCAAGAATAATTATCAAGCCAACCTTTGATGTCAGAATCTTTTTGATAACAACAGCGGTTTTTTGTGATGCTTTTTTGGCTCTCTGTGCATTTTTCTTAATACGCTGAACCTGTGCTTTTGTATCCTTCGGCATATTCTTTACAGCATATCCGGCTTTCACAGTTGTTCTTGCTGTATTAAGAACAGCTTTCCTTGCATTGTCTGCATAACGCAAATCGGTAAGTCCCTGCTTTATTGCTTCTGTTCCCGTATCAGTAATTTTTGACTTGTCAATCTTGGTTTTCAAAAGCTGATGTCCCGTATCCTTGGCAATGTTTTTCAAGCTTCCGCCGACAGAGGTTGCAATTCTGCCGACGTCCTTTGCCGAACCGATTTTAACACCGTTTTTCATCATGGAATGAATTGTTCCGACGCCCTTGGAAGTCCCTTTTACCACCGTTTTCAGCATACCGCCAGCTTGTGAAATAGTTCCCGCTGCCGCCGTTACTGTCTGCACACTTTCAATAGCAAGTGAGTTTTCGCTATCGGTTTTGGCTATGGTGTATTTCTTGTTTTTCAGCCGCATTTGCTTTATCTGCATATTCCGCAGAACAGTTTTGCAGTGAAGTGCTTTATCTGCCATTTTCATTTTTTCATAAATATTAGCAGATAGTGAAATAACAGATTTCACATTGTCGGAATATATAATCCTTGCCGTTTTGATATAGTCGGTGCTTCGCTGTGTTTTGATATAACTTCTATCAACAGATTTTGAAATTACAGGTGCGGTAACGATTTTCCCTGTCTGTATCTGCGTTGCTGTCTGCAATTCAAGCTGAATTGCAGACGTATGTACAACTGCATATGCTGTGCTGATTTCAGCAGAACTTGATAATTCCGAATTATTTTTGTCTGATTTTTTACCATGCAAAGCAGAACGCTTTTCAAATCTGCGATAACTTTCCGCAATCATTTCTGACTGCATTTCCTTGAGAATTGCTTTCTTTCGTTCGGAAGAAATAACCGCAGATTTTAACTGCCGAACATAATTTTTCACCACCTTGTTTTGTGAATGAATCTCCTTTTCGGAGCGATTGATAATTGTCTGTATCGGCATAATATCGCCCCTTTATTCTTTCTGCACTTCTTCAAGCTTTGTGGTCATCAGGCTGTAAAGCTCATTATGCGGGAACTTGTCCTTGAACGGAATAATACTTCCTCCGCAGCAGATAAGTCCGTGTCCGCTGTCCGAATTGGTTACATAGGTCAGCAGGTTATCCGAAATATTTAAGATTTTTGCAAGCTGATTACGGTCGCTTGCCGCTTGATTTAACATCATTACAAAATCCGTGTTGGAAAGCATGGAACGTGCCGTTTCGGACTTCAATAAATCCTCAACATTTTGAGTAATACCTGTGGGAACGCCGCCCCATTTTCTCGCTCTCTTGTAAAGCTCGAAAAGAAAGTTTGCGGAATACTCGTTTGCAAAAAGCAAATATATTTCGTCCATATAAATCCAAGTACGTTTACCCTTTGCACGATTCATTGTGATTCTGTTCCAGACATAATCGAGAACAATAAGCATACCGATTGTTTTAAGCTGCTTGCCCAAATCCTTGATGTCATAGGAAACTACACGGTTGCTTGTGTTGACATTGGTTTGATGTGCAAAGATATTCAAATTGCCCTTGATGTAAAGCTCAAAGGAAAGAGCCAATCCCTGCGCTTCCTTTTCGGGCTGTGCCTTTAGGTTTTCATAAAAATCCAATAGTGTCGGCGTTTTAGAAACATCAAAATCCTGTATATATTCGTGATAGGTTTTCGTCAAACAGCGGTCGATAATGCCACGCTCTTTTGCGGTCAGTCCCTGTTTTCCCACTAAGCTTTCGCAGAATGACAGGATAAAGTCGGACTTCATAACAAGCGGGCTTTCATCATCGGAATAATCCTTTGTCATATCCAGCGGATTGATGTAATTGCTTGAAGCAGGGGATACATTGATTGTTTCTCCGTTCAGCGCTTCTACAAGGTTTGTGTACTCACGCTCTGGGTCGATTATGATGATGTCATCGTCCGTTGCAAGGAACACATTGAGCATTTCACGCTTAGCACTAAATGACTTACCACTTCCGGGCGAACCGAGAATAAAGCCGTTAGGATTCTTTAAAAGCAGACGGTTGAAGATAATCATATTGTTGGAAAGTGCATTCAAGCCGTAATACATACCGTTTTGCTGTGAGATTTCCTTTGAGGAAAATGGGAAAAATACGGCTGTACTTTCCGTTGTCAGCGTTCTGCGAATTTTCAAAGTACAGTTGCCAATCGGAAGTACCGACTGCAAACCCTTTTCCTGTTGAAATTTCAGAACTGACAGGGAACAAATATGCTTGCGGATAACCGCTTCGATTGCTTCGGTATTGTTCTCCAATTCATCAAAATCATTGGCTGTCACCATAATGACAATGTTATCAAGGAACATTTTCTGATTTTTGCTTCTCAAATCATCAAGCAATTCCTCCGCTTCAATTAGAGAATGCTTTAAATCCTCATTGATAACGTCGGAAGTATATCCCGATTGAATCGCCTTTTTCTCTGCTTGCAGCTTATTCGCTCTCATGGAGGTAAGCTGATGATTGACGATTTTCAGTGCCTTGTACGGATCAACGGGAGCAATATTCACGCTAACCATAACATCAAGGTTTGTGTTTGCAATATCCGTCAGCAAATGGTCTTTCAGACTTGCAGGCATATCCTTGATAAACATGGTACGGGCATATTTATCGTTCCACATAAAATAGTCCTTTTTGAACTCAAAATAATCGGGACAGCAATATGCCCGTTCCGCCTGTCGCTTAAAATCCTTTTCGGTAAGAATCGGGATTTTCTCATCAACACTTCTGAAAATATCCTTGAGCAGATTTACTCTGTCATTGCTTGTGAGTGGAGTAATTACAGAACCAATTTTCTTAAACGTATTTGTCAGATCCAAATCAATAGAAACAAACTTTGCCTGTGCTGTTTCAAGGTCAGCCGCCTGAACTGTAACTGTCAGATATTTATTGCGAATAATACCGTTTTGTCCCTGCTCCATTTTTTCAATTAGCATATCATTGTACACGTCAATGTAGTGGTCGAAATCATTTTCCTTGTGCTTGAGCAAAACCATTTTATTAAAATCCGCCTTGTTGACACGATTGTTATGTACCGTAATCTGAATGTCCGCATTGGTATCAAAGCTGTTGAGAACCGAACAGTATCCGAGGAAAATCCCCTCCTGCTCCTCCTGTTTGGCAATGGAATAATTAATGTCCTCAAAGCGATAGGTTTTGCTGTACTTGTTTTCGTCCACCTTCATCAGATAATTGTCGCAGATTCGCTTATACGGCAAGGTTTTCTGCACTGTTTTTGCAACAATACGCTTTTTCTTGATTTTCTTTTTCTTAGGCTTTTTTCGTTTCTGCTTATTCAGACGAATTTCATCACGTTCCTTTGCGGATAACTCAGATATATCGGTATTTGCAGAAGCCTTTTTCTTTTTCTGCTTCATTACATATACAGCCGCCGCAACTGCTGCACCAAACACGCCTGCCAAAAGCAAAAAAGCTTGTGTATTGTTATTTGCAGATGTCTTTACTTCTGCCGCTGTTTCTGTAACCGCACCTGTTTCAACAATACTTTCATTTGTCGTTGAAACATATTCCGTTTCGGAAATTTCCGTAATTAACCCTGCTTCCGTCTGAACTGCCGGAATTGCTGTTTCTGATACTTTAGTTTCATCTCCTGCGGCTTCACTTTCCGGAACTGCTGTAAGTGCGGTAATTTCCTGTTTTTCTGCTGATACATCAGATGTTTCATGGAACTCTGACTGCGTGAACTCATTTTTATGTACCTCCGTATTTTTAATACCTGATTCCTCCGTTTCGGGAATCAGGTAAATTGTCTGCGGCATAACAGGCGCTTCCTTTATATCCTCAACTGTTTCCGGCAGAATTGCATCCGTCTGCAATGATTTTTCGCTGACCGTTGTTTCATCTTCAAATATTTCTGTCGGAACGCCGTCCTCATCAAGCGCTGTATCATCAAAAAATTCTTCATAAACAAAGTTATCCATTCTTAAAACCCACCTTTCTTAAAAATCGTTTTATCGGCGATTTTTCTTCTCTTTTCTCTATTTCTTCGTCCAATTCCTGTGCAAGATACACTTTTCTGAATTCCATAAAAGGCGGTTCATAGAAATACACACGTTTCTGAGGTGTAAAGGTGTGGAAGAAAAACTCCACCGCAAACTGCTCGAACATCATATCGTTATACCGGAAAAATCCAGTCATCATAAGCGGAGCCGCTATCAGAATTACAAGCCATGATACCATTTCCTGCGGCAAGAATCTGTGTCCGAATATGTAAAGCGGCACACATAAGCAGTGCAGTTCCTGCACAAATACACTGGCGCAGAGTAAGTCCGAAAAACAGCTTTTCACGGTAATTTTTAATCTCCTTCGGGATACGGATTTCTATCATATTTTCTCCCCTTTATATCTGTAACTGTGATTGCTTTACACAGCCTTACAAGCTGCGGGACAAAATATATCCCGCAGACAATGCCGCACAGCAGAAAAGCAATGATTAGTACGTTTTCCATTGTCGCCGTTCCTTTCCTACCCTTTAAAATGTCTGATGATTTTTAGGGTCACATAAATGACTGAAACCGTACCCGCCGCTAAAAACATCAGCGGATACACGTCCTCTTTTTTCGGCTTCCATATCCTAAATCTCATAATTTCACTCCTTTTGTATGTTTAATTCTGAAATGCGCTTTTCAGACATATCACAATACTTCTGATTAATATCAATTAAAATGCAATCCCTTTTATTTTTTACCGCCGCTTCCCCTGTTGTTCCGCTGCCGCAGAACGGATCCAGTACGATTCCGTTTTCGAGACAGCCGGCCATTATGCAACGTTCGGCAAGCTTAACGGGATACGCCGCATAATGCTTTAATCTTCCGCAGTTTTTTCCGAAGCTCCATACGTCCCTGCCACGTCTGGTTTCGGGAATTTCCGTTACCTTCCTCGGCAATTGAATTGGCTGGGGCTTCTGCCCGTAATTTTCAGCGCCGTATTTATCTGATTTAAACGGGTATTTGATACGATTTAAAGTGCTTTCAGCCACAGGTTCTTTCAGCGGCTCAAGGTTGAAATAGTATTTTTCCGACTTTGTTAGCAAAAAAATATGCTCGTAACAGCTTATCGGGCGGTCTTTTACCGGATTCGGCATTGCGTTTGTTTTATGCCAGATAATATCGCTGCGCAAATACCAGCCAGCGTTTCGGAGTGCAAAGGCAAGCAGCCACGGTATGCCTATCATATCCTTTGGTTTTATCCCTCCGCCCCTTAAATTCACCTGCAAATTTTTATTTTCAAGAGAGCCGATATTTGTTTTTTGCTTTCCGCAGGGAACAGCTCCTTTGCCCTTAGAGCTTCCGCCGTAGCTGTCGGCAATATTCAGCCACAAGGTTCCGTCATCTTTTAATATCCGTCTGACCTCCGAGAAAATTTCGGTTAATTTATTTATATAGTCATCGGGTGACTTTTCCAGTCCAATCTGACCTCTTGCGCCGTAATCCCTAAGATTAAAATACGGCGGAGAGGTAACGCAGCAGTTTACAGATTCATCGGGTATTGTTTTAAGTATCTCTACCGCATTTCCGCAAAATATTTTCATCAAACCGCCCCTTTCCTTATTTCATACGCTCCGGCTTCCGCAATGTTTCTTGCGGTAATATCCGGTTCAAACCTAATAACGTCCCTTATTTGTTCAAAGCTGTAAAGATAGTCTGCTTTTCCCCTCCGTATTTCAGCAAGGGCGGTATTAATCAGCTGTACATAATACCCGTCCAGTGTTGTAATTCCGTCGTTATAGCTTCTGCTATCATTGATAACGTTACGCTTCATCGTTTTTTCCCTGCTCGGTTCTACCGTACCCCGCAAGGTATTAATTACATAGTCCAGAAATTCACGCATATTTTCCGGATAGAAGCTTTCACAGGCTTCCGCGCGGTTTATGCATTTCCGGCAGCAGCTTTTGCAGCTATGCGGAATATGTGCTTTCTGTAAGTCAATATGTAGGTTCATTTTATTTTCCTCCGTTGTTTATTTCTGTTCCTTTATGCTCCGACCGTCTGCCTTGCCCATTGCCCGCTTTTAGCGACTCCCAAAGCAAGAGCCAGAGCAGTTATCGTTATTCCCATAGCGCTTGTTCCTCCAAGCAGCTCCGACACCTGTGCAAATGCGTAGAACATAACAATTACAACAAGTCCCTGCAAGCATACTGCTGCATAGCTTTTTATAAAAGCCTTTGCACTATCGTGCCAGCCTTCGCCCGCAAATGTTGCAAGAGGTATCGGAGATATTACGGTATATACGATAATTTCAAACAATCTGCCTATAAGGATAAGGTTAATTACCCAACAAGCTCCCATAAGAATAAGGAAAGTAGGCATTGTTTCAAGGTATTTCAGCAAGTAATTCAGATTCAGAAAGCCTGCGTCCGAGGGCTGCTGTATAAGGGCGTCCGTTCCGAATGAGGAAAGAAAACCGTAGTTGGCTTCCCCAAGACTTGAAGCAATAGAGTTAAAGCCGTTATATAAAATTCCCATAAGACCTCTTGCGTTCTGAACGATTACCTTTGCAAGAATAAACTTGAAAAACAACTTGAACACTTGTTCATAGCTTTGTATTTTCAGCAGCATAGCGTCGCTGCATAGCTGTATGGCAAAGAACATTGATACAAGCACAAGCGCTACGCCTTCAACCGCTGTCATTGCTGTATCTATCACCGTAATACTGCTGTTGAAAGGAGAGATGGTAAGAGCCTGAATTGCATTATCAAATGTGTAGTTAATCATATCGAGCCAAGTTCGAACCCAACCTTCAACAGTTTCCCATTCAATCATTTTTTCAGCTCCTTTCCTTTTTTTAGAATGCCGCTCCCCGAAATATGGGGAGCGTTATCCATATTTAACAGGCTTATACCGTAAACATATCGTAAGCCTTAGCTACAGCGAACACGATGAAGCCCGAAGCAAGGCACATAAGACCTCTTGTCTTACCGTCGGCAGAATCGTCCTTGAATCCCATAGCAAACTGAACAGCGCCGATAAAGCCGATAACAAGACCGATACGGGCAACCCAGTCAACAATAAATTCAACTACTGTATTAAAGGTATCGACGCCCTCTGTTCCGTCAGCCGCAAAACAGGTGATACCCATACAGGACATCATCATCGAAGCAGCGAGAAGTCCCGTAGTAATCTTGTTTACGGAACGCATTGTCTTACGCTCACGCTGCTCTACCGTAAGCTGGCTGTTGGAAGTGAAATCCTCCTTGAAATTTGTTGTCATTTCAATCTTCTTTCTCTTGGCTGCCGCCTTGAGGTCGGTACACTTATCCTTAATAACAGTTGTAATTCTTCTCATTTGCATATCCTCCATATTTAAAAAGTGTCGAATGTATCAAGATAATCCTCCGCCGTAACTTCTATAAACGGAGGTTTCAAATTCGGCTCTGCTGTTACAATCTTATCGGCATTATCCAGCTCCGCAGGTTCGGAACCGCCGCCCACAGGTCTTTTTGGAATAGGCTTCTGCGGGATGTAGGTATGAACCTGACCGCCGATAATTTCTTCAATAGTGACAGACTGCTCAATTTCATCTTCTTGTTTGGGAACATCTTCACTTGAAGCTTTTCGGTCTGTTTCTGCCGAAGCTGTAACAGCTTTGCCCTTGTTGTTTTCCGAATCCTCTACAGGCTCGGAGTTTAAATCTTCATTTTCCTGCTCACTTTCAAAATTGAACTGAACCGTATTTACATTGCTGAGTAGGTAGGCGTTATTCTTGTCTGAGTCCTCTAACAGCTTGTAATTTGGGTGTTTCTCAATCTGGTATTTATCACAGAAAAACGGGAATATGCCACGGACGAACAATATACATTCGTTATCCTTCATAACCTTCAGCTCGTCCACAGTCATTAGCTCACGTCCCAAGATACCGTCATTTTCAGAGGTAGAGCCGTTTTTGCCTCTTGTACGGTTACGGGAACGGGTATCAATAGTTTCCTTGCCCAGCGTTTTTGAAACGTGTTCAAGAGTAGTCGGCTCCTGACCGCCCAAAAACAATAGGCTGTCGCAGTTACCGAGTACATTTTCCCAGCTATCCTTATACATCTTTTTTAGCTGTGAAAGGTTCTGGATAATAACGTTTGCGGAAATTTCCATAGAACGCATTGTTGCCAGCAGCTCCTCAAACCGAGGTATCTGACCAAGGTTTGCGAACTCGTCCAGCAGACAGCGAACGTGAAAAGGAAGTCTGCCGCCGTGCTTGAAATTTGCCCTGTCATAAAGCACGTCGAAAAGCTGTGTATACATCATCGCTGCCAAGAAATTAAAGGTATCGTCCGAGGACGGAATGATGATGAACATCGCTGTTTTTTCATCGCCTATCATTTCAAGGTGAATGTTATCACAGCAGGTAAGGTTCATAACTTCGGGAATATTGAACGCCTGTAATCTTACCGCAGTAGAAATAAGGATAGATTTTGCAGTATCGCCCGCCGCCTTTTTAAAGTCCTTATAATATTTAAGGCACATATACCGGCTTGCAGGCTTTGCATTTTTGGCAAGGTCGATAAGGTTCAGCTCATTGAACTGCTTATTTTCTGCCGCTTCCTCGGATTTGTATTTATCGGGATTTTCAAGTGCGTCGAAAATCATATCCAAATCGGATTGAAAATCGTCCGAACCCTCCTTAACCTCTGCCTTTTTCAGCAGCTTCATAACCTCCGAGAAATTCTGCATTGATTTATCCTCGCATTCAACGAGATAGAAGCACAAAGCCGCAAGCAACGCCTTAGTGCTGTCGTCCCAGAATTGGTCGCCTCCACCGCCGCCCTCTTTCTGAGTGTTCTTCATCAGGACGTTTACCATCTTGATTACGGCTTTGGTACTGTAATTTCCGTCAACGTCATAAATGTAGTTGAACGGATTATAGTTATGGGAATGCGACATATCAATCAGATTGAAAACCTTGATTTTGTAGCCGTATCGCTCCAACATTTTTTCCGTTGAACGGAGCAGCTCACCCTTTGGGTCGGTGCAGACATAGCTTGTATTCGCCTGCATTAAATTCGGTTTTACATAAAATCTTGATTTACCCGAACCCGAACCGCCAATTACCATGACATTCAGGTTTTTTCTCGTATGCCTTGTGTTAAGGGACATTTTCACATCGTTTGTAAGAATAATATTTTTATCCTCCACAAACTCTCCCTTTTTCGGCTTAGGCTGGTCTCTCGCTTTAGGCTCACCCTTTTTCTTCTTAGGCGGCTTGTCCAAGAGCGAAGCAATTTCCTTTTTATTTGCCCATCTTGCAGAACCGTGTTCCTCACCCTTACGGTGAAATTTCTTCTTTCCCGTAATTTTCATAAGAACATACAAGCCTATGCCAAAAACGGTAAACACAGGGAACATAAGGGCATTGCCGCCATCCTTGACTTTTTCAAAGATAAGGTCGGTATCCATGAGAGTGCTTTCCAAGCTGTTGGCAAGGTTATCAAAATCGACCTTGCCCTCCTTATTAGTGGACAAATCGAAGCAAGCTCCAAGTGCCGCTGCAAAATATATGACAAATACCGCGAGCACCGCATAAATGCTGATTGTAACGAAATCAGGCTTTTTTGCAACTCGGCTCATTTGCGTGACCCCCTATCCAGCTTTTTATGCTTGATGGTGTCGGCAGTCTGTGCTACTTTTTCTCTTGCCTTGTTCAGAAGATTATTTGCAAGCTTCTGTTTTTCCGCCTTTGCGATAATTCTTTCAGCCTTTGCCGCCGTCATTCCAAAGCTGTCCATAAGCTGTTTCTTTGCAGTTGTCTTATCTGACAAATCCAGACGGACAACCGTAGAACCGCCACGAACCGTGAAAGAAGACTGTGTATCCTTTTCAATAAGGTATTCCTTAAACTGCACCTGCTTCGGAACTTCAACGAAACCAAGCCGTTCCGCCTTAGTCATAATTGCCTTTACCGTTTCGGTATCGGCAACCTTTAAATGCTGACGGATACTTTTTTCGGCTTCGGCTCTGTCCCTGAGATTAGCAGAGAGAACAACAAAATGCCCTCGCTCATCGGTAATGGTAAGCCTCGGAGTATCGTCCTCCTTGAACTGCATTTTAGCAAAGGAGAACTTGTCGGTAAGAACATTTTCGTTTTCAAACTTAATGTCCTTTTCATAGTACGCCATCTGCTCAAGCTGTCTTGAACCGCTGAGATAGTAACCCATCTGCTGGTCGGTCAGCTTTGAGGTGAGAGCGTTTGCAGCTTCCACAGCCTTAACCTGACTAAATCCCATACGCTCCTGCAAAACTCTTTCAAGCTTTGCTTTGGTACAGAAATTCATTTTAAGTGATTTTCCCTGCTCGGTATCAGCAACCGTAATTTTCAGCTTGCCCTTTTCGTCCTTCTGCACTTTAATGGAAGTCTTGGTAAGCTCGCTGTGGAGCTTTTGAAAATTCTCCACAGCCGCTTCCATTTGCTTTTCATAAGCTGAACCGAAAATACATTTAACGCCGTTCTGCGTTTCCATAAAATTCACAGGTATGTCATGGTCACTGCAATACATCTGGAAACCCTCAACCTGTTCCTTTTCGATGGTAATCATACGCTCGGTCTGTTCAGGCTGATTCAGCTTTTCTCGGACAATATCCTGAACTATGGCATTGACCGCTTCCGTATCCTTAACATTAAAGAATATGGAAAGCGTATTTTCCTTGCCGTTCTCCTGTATCGCCGCAACAGGAATGTCCATTTTCTTTGCCCTTTTGATTAGCTCGCCGAAATCGTCCTTTGCAAACGATGGGAGCATTGTGATTTCGCCGCCCTCCTTCAGCTTCCGGTATGTCACCTCGCCGCCGGACAATACCTGCTGATTTTCGGACTGCTTCAAGCGTTTTGCTTCACGTTCCCGTTCAATCGCTATTTTCAGCATATCAAGAATAATTTCTGTTGCCTTTGAAACGATTTGTGTGGTAACGGTTACGCCCGCACTTGCTACATCATCTCCGTGCATTTTTGCGCCTCCTTTCCAATATGTTGTGAAAGGATATTTTAACCCCTCTCACTCATAAGGAAAAAAAGCAGCTTTTTTTACAGTCAATTCTGAAAAAAATTCTGAAGTTTGTTTATATCAACAAATCCAACCACTTAACAATAGTGGTGTTTCGTAAAATTTCACCATACGGCTTCAGTTTTTTCAATGCAATTTCGCAACTATGCTGAATAGCAGTAAAACCAACGCCCTCCTTTTCACCTATTTCCTTATATGTCAAATTTAATTTAAAATACATATACATTCTTTTACGCTGACAAGGTGTTAGTATCGAAAGAATTTTCTGTATCATATCTATTTCCTCCTGATTACGTTCCGAAAAATAGATTTCCTCAACAGAATCGGTAATTGCTCCTATTTTCACAGTTAATTTATCTTCTTCGGGATATGGAACTGTATGATTACGTTCATTACGCCCTGCACTTGAAAATTTAAGTTCACTATTAAGAATAAATTCAAGCGTTTCATCATTTACCTCTGCATATTCCTGCGATGAGCAATTAGTGTCATAAGCTGTAGCCAGCTTAATAAGATTACGGTTAGCTGCTACCTTGATAAATTTGACATTATGTTCTCCGTACATAAATGTTACCTCCAAAAAATTGATTTAGTTAATCGTTCTTGTTCGTATAAAAATCAATTTTTCGGTTAAGGATAACGCTCCCAATACCATTTCATAATGCGTACTCCTTTTTATGACTTTGCAATCAAATTTCTTAAATGAAATAAACCATATCAAGAAAAAATTCATGATTGCAAAGATATATAAGGTTAGAAAATAAGCACACATAAAAAACAGCTCTGCCTTGCGGCAAAGCTTTTAAAATAGGCATAAAAAAACTCCATAACTCATATTTCTATGAATTATGGAGCATATATGCTCTATTCAATTTTTAGATGTACTCTCTCACCATACACATTATATCATACTTGAAATTTCAAGTCAGTAGCAAATAGGTCGCAATGTTGTCGTAATTCAGTCGCATATATTTGCGACTTTTTCAGAATCAATGTATTCCGGAATTACAAATCCGAAGAGGATATACCCGATTAAGTATGTTGCTTCCTTTTTCTTGCGGTAATAGGTGCTGCGTTCCAAGTCAAGCTGTTCCAGTATTTCATCTTCCGTAAAATTAAAATAACTAAGGTACTTTAAATCTATTATTGAATAATAAATATGACCATTATCGGGGTAATCACGAAGTCGTATGACTGCCGTATCAATCAATTCCATCAAAGCCTTTGACCTCATAGCCGATATTGCTTTGGAACGAAAAGCCTCCATTTCCTTTTGAGGAACAAATTCAAGCAGGCAGCTCAGGGCTTCTAATGTATTATCGTTCTCATAGGAATAAAAGGACAAATCTTCGATTTTGCCTTTTAATGCCCAATCGATTTTACGATAGAGTCGGAGCAGCATATCTGTTTTCTTATATGTACCGTCAACAGAAAGTCCCATTAGCGAATAATCACCCTTTAACATCTTAATAACTGCTGAATCCTTTGCCATATTTCAATTCCTCCTTGCTTGCAATTAGCCATTTGGCTAATTTCCGGATAAAATGATTGCTTATAAAAGGTGCGTATTGTCGCACCTAAAATTTAATATAAATTATGAGCGTCAAGACGTATTTTCATGGCCTGTTTTGAAACCTCAAACTTTTGTGCCATTATTCCAATAACATCTTGCCTTGAATAGCCGTTTCCTCTCAGAGAAAAGAACGCTCTTTTTACCGCAACAGGCGGCATAAGCAGAGCGGAAGCAAAATAATCTGCTTGTTTTTCCATCTGGCTGTTATGGATTTCATCGACAAATGCCGCCTCACTGTTTTGCTTTATAATACTTTCCCTGTGGAGTATCCAATGCGCAAGCTCGTGAGCAAGGGTAAAACGGTATCTGCCATTGCTGTTTTCATCATCGGCAAGTCTTGCTTCTATGAAGATAGTATTTGCCTTAACCTCCAACAGTAAATATTTCTTTTCATCAATATCATAATAGGGAGTAATGCCGTCTATGCAAATCAGCTTTCCCAAAACCTTTTCTCCGTTTTTGGTTAAATACTGATAATCAATATCTATTCCATACGCATCAATGATTTTTTCAATAGGAACAACTGTCGGCTGCCTAAGACATTCGGGGCAATGTTCCTCTAAAATGATTCGCGATTTAACATCCATTGTCCTATGATTACATACACCAAGCATTTATTTCCTCCGATTTTACTGTTGCTTATTACTGGACTTGATTTTTTCAATAAATTCAAGCCACTCCTCATCTTCAATATCATACTGTTTTGCAGTTCTGAGTGCGGCTCTTACTATATCCTTTTCCATTATATAATCAGGTAAATCAGGACTTATTCCTTTTTGACTTGCCTGTGCCTCTGCCGCAAGATCGTACATTGAATTTCTCTCGTCCTCAGACAGAAAAAGAGTTTTTACGATGATTTCCAAATGCTCAGACTTAGGAGCAGCCTTTCTTCCTTTTTCGACATCGCAAAGATACACAGAGGATACGCCAAGCTCTGCCGCCAAATCTTTCAGCAGCACTCCTCTATCTTTTCTTTTTTCAGAAAGAAAGCTTCCGAATGTAAGCTTTTCATTCATCTTATTCTACCTCACAATCTAAAATCCATGCCGTTTCAGATTAACTAAATGACTAATCTTTATCTATTATATATCAGAACAGACGTTCAGTCAATACCTTTTAAAAAAATAAAAAGTCCATGTTGGTGCGTTTAAGCGCCAGCGCGGACTTGACAAATCAATTATTTTCTGCTTATATATAATCCATACTCATTATTTTGTGAACTTCTGCCCATTTCAGTCAAATATCTTCTTTCCCATTTCTGCAAACTCATTCTTTATTTTATCGGGTTTTACTATCTGAATATCTCCGCCGAACTGAAACACCCAACCGAAAAAAGTTTGACCGGCACTTACTTCAACAATAACTTTAAAATGTTGACCGTCAGCATAAGGTTCCGTATCAACGTCCATACCGAAACGGTCAATCACAGATTTCATCACTCTATTTTTACATTTCAGCGTTACAGTAACTGTTTTATCATCGTACATTCTAAAAACTTTCCCTACAAAATCAGCAACTTTGAAATCTACCGGAGGAGGTACACATATATTTTCCGTTACTTTGATCTCGCTCATCCTATCAGCTCGGAAAGTAATTACCTTATCTCTTTTCAAGGAAAAACCAATAACATAATATCTGCTATCCTCCCAAGTCATTGCATAGGGACTTAATGAATATCTTTCACCGTTATTTCGAAGCACTTTGTTTTTCCTATTATCATATTCATAATACAAAAAAGTAATCTGCTTATCGGCGTGAATGGCTGTATGTATCTTATCCACTACATCATATATTTCTTCATTGTCAGATTTCATTCTTCTTGACAAATAAATATGGCGGCAAAGATTATCCGCATTATAACTGCTTGTCAAGTCGCTGAGTTTTCCGATTAGTTCTGCACTTTTTGATTGTGTAATAAACTGCGAAACTTCAACAGCGTCCACAAGTAATTTCAATTCAGATAATGTGAATATACCATTGTTAATATGGTATCTATTCTGAGAACTTTTAACGCATACAATATTAAATCCAAATTCTGAGAGCTGCTGTATATCTGAAATAACAGTCTTTCGATATGCAGAAATACCATGCTCGGCAAGCCTATCAATAATCTGCTGAACAGTTATATAGTGGTCCTCATCAGTTTCTTGTATCAGTATCTTTAATATGTATAGTATTCTTGCTTTGGTATCACTTCTTGACATTTGTTTCTCCATTTTCATTGTTACAAACACATTTCTGTATTACGTTCATAATCTCATCAAGTCGGCTTGCACCAATTCCTTTGATTTTGCCTATTTCCGACTTGAGAACATCAAAGTCGATTGCACAAAATTCTGCTTCCTCTTCCGCTGATTCATATATATCAGATAAAAAAGCTGCCATTTGCACTTTATTCATACCCTTAATCTTTTTATATGTTTCCCTGCTTAATTCAATAGTTTCTGACATATCCATTACCTTTCTTCAATAAATTTTCTGTTTTACACCATTATATCATATGTACTATAGATTAGCAAATTGAATACCACAATTCATATATATATAAAAATATCATCCGCGCATTTCTGCTTGGATGATAGATTAAAGCTTAACAACAAAGCCTAATACCAGTTTTCAGGGAGGAAAACGAAAATATCCGAACCCTTATTAGAGTTCGGATATATCCAATATGGCTCCCCAAGTTGGACTCGAACCAACGACCCTGCGGTTAACAGCCGCATGCTCTACCGCAGTAACTTATTTACAACGTAATGGTAAACGTTAAGCAAGCCAAAAGCGTATGTAATTCATAAGCTTATCAACATGGCTTTCAAATCTCTGCTCTCCCTCATTAACGCTCCATACTCTAATACCATGCTTAACAAACCATTCCACCACAAACGGCGTTTCATCGTCAATTCGTCCGATTCGGTCAAACATAAATACTAATAGTATCTGAAACTCCCCTTTTAATGCCGCGGCTTTCAAATCCTGAATGGCGTCTCTGTTTTCAGCCGATACCTTGAATCCTGAGATTCCTTTTTCAAGAAATTCCTTTCCTAACGTCCAGCCCTGACGTTCGGCAAACTCCCTGCAAGCCTCTCTCTGCATTGGTATATCGTCTTTCTGCTTGTCCACTTGCTTTTTTGTTGATACTCTATATAAGGTATATACTATTTCCATTACGTTTCCCTCCGATAAATATATTCATATATTACGGAGCCGTATGGTCTTTGTCCTTTGAGGATTATTTAATTTTCAAGTTTCCTGCGTCAGTTTTCCGCATTTATATTATAACACATTTCACCTGAAATTTCAAGCTTCCGAACATATGATAACGCTATTAATTGTTTCTTATTTCATCTAAGATTCTTGCCTGATAATCTTCAAGCAAAAGCCACAAAACTTTATTTTTTAACTCTGAATTATGCTCTTTGAAAACAAGTAAAACTTCGCAGCCCTCTAATTTCTTTTTAATTGCCGTTTTACTCTCGCCTTTAATTGTTAATTCTATTTGCGGCTTAATTTCATTTTCGTTTTTCTTTTTTTGTTCTGTTTTTTTATCTATAGCATCCATTTTTAATGTCTCCTTTACCTTATCTCAAATCAAGACTAATCAATAAAGCTTTATTTATCTTATCTAAAACATCGCTGCTAACGATACCTACATACTGTCTTAATCTGCTTTTATCTATAGTCCTTAATTGTTCCAAAAGTATAACTGACGGTAATTTCAATCCGTATTTATCAATAAAGCAATGTACAGGCAATTTTGGTTTCCCGTTATTTTTACAAGTCAAAGCCGCAACAATCACCGTCGGACTGTATTTATTCCCTGTATCATTCTGGATGATGATTACAGGACGGATTCCGCCCTGCTCCGAGCCTAAAACAGGGTTTAAATCAGCATAATAGATTTCTCCGCGCATGATTCTATGTTTCATCTTAAACCTCCTTTTCAGCGGGTAAAAACCGCTATGTAAAGGCTGATAATAAGAGCGCAGGCTCTTATTATCATGCCGTAATCAGTCTTTTTGTCCTCAACGCCCCGACTGAAAAGGAATCATTAAACGGCTGACAGTTAATCAGCTCCACTGGAATTTCACCACCCGGCGTTCTGCCTGAGCCGCCCTCATTGCCTGCGACGCTTTTAACGCTCGGACTGTGACTGGACGGGAGTATCATTATACCTGCTGCCTTTCATTGCCGGACCGGTAACTATCCGATCCATTACAGCCGAATACTTTTATTGCCACATATAATCAAAATATAAATTGGCGAGATTTTGTATATGCGGTTTTTAAATATCCGCTGACGGGCTGCCATTTTAACGGCAGCAGCAGGAACGTATTTAATGACTGTATATTCAATTTTCAAGTTGCCCTGTTCCGAAAAACAGAAAACAAGCAAAAGGTTTTTGACCTTTCACTTATATACCCAATTCAGACCGTTTTTTTAAGCCCCGAAATAAAATTTTTTTAGCTGTCATATTCAAGCGAAACATGACGGCTTTTTTTATTTTTATACATAATACCTGTCTCTTATACACATCTCCGAGCCCACGAGACGTAGAGGAATCTCG
>ENA-OYWZ01000358-OYWZ01000358.1-human-gut-metagenome-genome-assembly--contig:-NODE-358-length-29707-cov-7.849926_pt1 | contig 29707 bp, 42 predicted proteins | sample MGYA00244841_ERZ653414 | MGnify/ENA primary metagenome ERZ653414 (study PRJEB26926, sample SAMN06164894) | human gut metagenome | biome: ENVO:00009003; feature: ENVO:2100002; material: ENVO:00002003... | reverse complement strand
TTATGACATAATATTGTATAATTTGTATCAAGGCATACCTGAAACGGTAGGCGGTTGCTACCTCCTTACGCCATAAGATACTTTAATCGTCCCCTTTAAGGGCAGGCGAAATAAGCAGGCAAGGAGGTGATAGACATGGAATTATGTTACATAGTTCTGGCTATCGTGCTTCTTGTTGCATTAGATAATGTAATTAAGAACATAAAGAAATAAACCGCCCCAGCCACCAACTGAACGGTTTATTTAATCATTCATGAGGGAGCGACCGTCTATCGGTATGCCCCTTTTTTATTATTATACAACAATTAACCGTATATGTCAACCGTCTTGGCCGTTTTTATCCTCAATTTTACCTTTAGCGTTCTTTAATAAATTAGCTATCCATTTCGGAATAATATCCGGGTTGCATTCGTAGAGATTCTCGCATATAGATATGCATTCGTTAAGCACTATGTAGCTTCCGATGATTAAACCGAAGGGCAAAGCAAAGGGTACTTCGACAGATACTATTTTTTCAAGAGACATGGGTATGAAGTAGTCCAGAAATACCCCGAAAAACAACGCCGCAAGAAGCGATATCTTTTTCCAGAAGCCGATAAAGCCTCTTTTACTTGACCAGGGTACGCCCGTTATTTTGCTTTTGACCAGTCCCGTAACGAAATCGAATACTATTCCTATCACCACAAAAAGAAATATAAGCCCGTATTGCTTTGTGGCCGTCGCTATAAACCCTCCGATAACGGAAAGTATGTATTTTATCTTATCGTTCATTACATTAGCCCCCTTTAAATTATTGAATATATCTGTACGCTTCCTATTGCGGAACCGCTTGAATCCATAGCAAGCTCCAGCGTGTTATTGTCCGGCATAGAAGCCGTTATATAGCCTCCCATATCCTTAGCGGCCTGCGGACCGCTTGATGTGATATACGAAGAGGACGGGATTCCGCCGTATATGCGATATATGTTATCGGCGGATTTCGATAAATACGATATCGGTATCATCGACGATACTCCATATTTAAAGCCGGTACTTGCGGATCCGTTTAAATTTATCAAGACTACAGAGTAGTCGGCTAATCCTGAGATTGAAGCTTCTCCGCTCGTACTCAGAATAGAGCCGTCATACAAAAGATTTCCGCCTGCCGCCGTAGTTATTTTTCCATCGGGCGTTATCTTTACCACCGGATTCTGATAACTGCCTATATAGTAATACTCCAGGGTGTCGGTGCGTCCGTATGCTCCTATTGCTCCGAGCGAGGTTTCCTTATCGGTTTCATAAAAGTTCACTCCCGAAGCCCAAGGAGACCCGTTGCTTGTGGTATAGACCCTTACTCCGTTTCTTCCGAGTCCCGCGGCTCTTCCCGTCGTCCCGTAGGGTATGACTATCTCTGAATCCGGTTCCATAGTTCCGCCTGATTTAGGCAGGCGTTTATCGACTGAATCGTCAACATATTCTTTGTTTACAACGTCTTCACTTTCATTTATCGGGGAAAGATTTTTCATAAGCTCCTCCTTATCCTACGACGACAGCGTAATAAGAGCCTGCCGTTATCGTAGTGTCGCTTGATATTTTGATTATTACGTTTGATCTGCTGTTTATCGTGATATCGCACATCACCTTTTCACCGCTTGCCGTATACACGTCGCATAGTACGGCGGTATCGTTTCCCGCAAGCGATAAACCGTGATTGCACGCCCAAGTACATACGCCGCTTGCAGGCGTAAGAGCAGGGCATAGTATTTTAGCCTTGTGTACTCCGTTTGTAACAAGAGCCTGCAGGCTTTCGATAAGGTCCTTGTTGTCCTCCACCGCCTGCGCAAGCTCGAATATGGTGTCGAGAGCCTCCGACGGCGCGCCGCCAAGCAATGCGGAAACCTTTTCGTCCGTATACGATCTTGCGCTTGCGTAAGCCTGGGCGGCCGCTCCCGCCTCTTCAAACGCATTCGGATCAATTACTTTAATACTCTGAACAGACGGCGAAAGGCTGCTGTTTTTCTTTTTCAATACGGTTAAAACTCCGCTTGAAGTACTTGAAAATTCAAAGGCGTCAAGCGGGTTGTAATTTATCCAGTCGGAGCCGTTGTAAATTTTAAGGCAGTTGTTCGTTGTGTCCCAGAAAAAGCTTCCCGCAACGGGAGAATCCGGAGCGGACGACATCGCCTTGTTTTCCAGTACCGCGTTCAGCAGCTGATTGTTACATAAATCAATTCCAGTTTTCGCTTTTACACTCATAATAAAACCTCTTTTCTTAAATTTGGACATAAAAAATGCGCCCCTTACAGAACGCTTTGTAAAATATTGACTTTTATGACATAATATTGTATAATTTGTATCAAGGCATACCTGAAACGGTAGGCGGTCAATCCTGCTCCCGGAAGGGAGTGATAATTATGAATTATGTGTCATGGAGCGAACTGCTTCAGTTTGCGGCCTTTCTGACTACATACACAGCGTTAATTTATACTGTGTTTCATAATAAAAGGAAATAACCGCCATACTCTCACATAGGCGGTTATTGTAATATTATTAACTGTTCTAATCGGGAGCGACCGTCTATCGGTATGCCCTTTTTTATTATTATACAATTTTTCATAAAATATGTCAAGCGTTAATTTAAATAAACCGTTCCCGCCGTAGGCTCGGAAAACCGAAGGGTGACGGTATTTTCATTCGTATGCTCTATATCGCAGAGAACAACCGCCCCGGTATCGTCTATGACTGTAACCGACGGCTTTTTGTTTAAGCTGTGAAGTATCACCCAGACCTTTGCTTGAGTATCTTGCGTATATTCTCCGCTTTTATCCTTGCTTTCTCTGTCAAGGTATTTAAAGTTGGCGTTTATGTCTCCGACACACGCTCCTACGTTTCGATTAGCCGGTATATTAACAAGCGGCATTAGTCAACGCCTCCTACAATTGGATTTCCCGTCAGCTCAGTCCATGAAAGGTTTAAGTCCTGCATTTCATAGCCTAAATTACCGAGATTCTCCCATGTGTTCTCAGCGGCTATTTCATTTTTTATCAGCTCGGACTGTACTGAATTTATACCGCCGTTTATTCTGCCGTCGCTGGTAAAAGACTTACGCAGAGAGCCAAGCTCTATACCGATAGCTTCGCCCGTTATGCCGTCGATTGTTTTCTTGACGATCTGCTGCGTTGTGTTTATTCCTAACAGCTCATGATAAACCGTCCCTATATCTCCTAAATTACATTCCTGCAAGCCTATAAAGCTTTTATATAAATCATAGTTTTTAAGGTCGGCAAAGCTTACTCGGTAATTTATACTCGGTTGGCAGTTGATGAGCATATATTCCTTTGCGCGTTCCTCGCAGGCGGTTTTCATTTCCGCTATCGTAGGAATTTCGCTTAATGTCCACTGGGGCGATTCTGAAAGCGATGTGTTTGCCCACACATAATATGCGCCTGTGCCGTCCGCGAGTTTTTCAACATAATAAATATCGCCCATGCTGTTGCCTTCAACCGGAAGATCGGTTATTTTTTTTACAGTACCTTTAACAATGCGCTTTATATCTTTAATATTGATTTCAAAGCTGTAAAACTGCATAGGCGGAACTGGAAGAACAGCCATATCAAGAGTATTAAGCGAAGCCGTACCCGTCAGTACCGTTTCATTCCTCTGTTTTTCATTGTTCACAATGCTTTCGTTATAAATAGTCGCTTCATAGTAGATTGTGGAACAGTAATTCGAATAATCGACCTCCTGTTGAATTTCCGTCATGTCAAAGCCGTATCGTATAGAAAAGGCGTTATCCTCGCCCCTCCGCCTGTTAATTACAACATTGAAGTTATCCCTTAAAAGCTCTCCGCCCCAAACGGTTATAAAGCAGTTATCCGCCCCGATCAACGCTTTGGTAACCGACATTTTTTCATAATAAGCCGTTTTTAAATCGTCGGCGGACGGAAACTCTCCGGAGGGCTTTATGTCCGTTGAAAACAGAAAGCGTTCGGCGGGCTGTTCCGCCGTACTGCTTCCTCTGTCGGCATATGTGTGAGTAACAATCCAGTTGAGTGCGTCGCTGCCTGTCTGCATCATAGGGCGAGTGTCACGGATAAAGTAATAATTAAGGTCGTAGAAGATGTGCATAGCGTCCGCTTTGACCTCGTAATTTCCGTCCGATGACATTGACAGCGATTTCCGGTATATTCTGAAAAGCTGTCCCTGCGCCTTTATAATATAGTTTTCTCGGATATATTTCCAGTTACCCCACTCATCGTGCGGATGTGTTATTGTTAATGAGTATTCGCCGTTTAAAACCTCTGTAATCTCACAAGAGGTAGGCACAAGTATACGCAAGCCGTTGTGAGAAAAATCGGTTTCGTCGGGCGCAAACACGCTTATGTAGTCATACATCAATACCACCTCTCATTTTTGTTGTAACCCAAATACTGGAGCTTTTGGTTATGAGACTTGTATATTTTTCCGTCGTGCTCCCACTCCTCCTGGACCAGCTCGACGACTATGCTGTTCTCTCCGGGTTTCAGCTCGGGGAATATTCCCGCAGTCTGGTTTACTACCACAAGCTTTTTACTGCCTGAAAACATATACGCAAGCCTTGACGAAACGTCAACATAGATATTCTGCTGCTTGTAATCGTAGTAATACTTAGCCGTACCGCCTGAAACGTCGGCTTCGTACTGATCGGTATATTCTCCGGGCGTTGTAATAACAAGAGGGTTTTCGCTGCCGTTGACCGTAACCCTGAGCTTTCCCGCAAAGCTGAAATACCATTTAGGCTCGCTTTCAGCGGTACCGTTGTTTATTATCGTCATCGAGCCTGTAAGCGTATCGTCGTCCATTCCCATCGGCGTTGATACAAACGGGTTTGTGACGGAATATCGGAAAGGCTCAACTGTAAATATAATCGGTATGCTGCCATAAAGCTTTAATAAACGGGCGGGCGATATTGCCTGATTAATATACGCGCGATATTTTTTGGATAAATCGTCGCTTAAAATTAAATCGCCTTTGCCTTGAAGCCACGCGTTTATTTCTGAAAGCTTACTCATATCAACAATGCTCAACGTAATAGGCAGCTTTATGTTTTTACGCATAACGTCAAGCCTGTTCAGAGGCTCCGCTCTGCCCGGTATTTCCGTGGTTTTAAAAGCGCGCTCTGCAATCGGAGGGATTGCAGATTTTGAAGTTACGCCTAAAGTACGGCTGTCAACGCCTTTAAATATAAAATAACTCAATATTAAACGCCTCCTATAGCTAAAGCGGCTTTCTGCCGCATTGCCTCAAGTTTATATGCATGCTCTTCTATATCTGCATCGCTGTTTATGATTACGTTTTCAAAGATATAATTTACTGTCGTACCGCCGTTACCCATAGCTTCAGCTACTTTATGCGCAACACGATCAATCCATTCTGTGTTGTTTTTCAGTGGAACAACCGCTTCGGGACCGTCCTCTCCTATTTGTGCAATAGTCGCTCGGTCTACTATTCCGCCCGTAGCAAATTTAGGTATATTAACATTTAATTTTGTAGCCCCCGGTATATTCGAAATGTTAATACTGTTTATTTTTTCCATTATAGAGCCTACGGTATCATTAAAAACATTTTTCAGACTAAGTCCGAATTGATTGCCCGCTTCTGTTCCCGCCGGACCAAAGTCAACTGATTTTACTCCGTTTAACCCGGATTGAGCTAATTCCTTACCGCTTTTTTCTGTTTCGGCCGCCATTTCCTTTAAACTGGTCGCAAATTTCCAGCCGGACTTGCTCCCTTTTTCGCCGGACATTGTAATAAATTTGTCATATTCAGTTTCTGCCCTGGTATACCTTTCTTTGGCGTCCTTAACCATGCTGTCTGTAACTTTTTTATTTCCTTTGTCCTGCGCCGTTTCAAGCTTTTCATAATAACTTTTTGCATTGTTCAGCTGGTTTTGAAGGCTTTCTTCAGTTCCTGTTTCGCAAGTGATGAATCCCTGATACAAGTCGCCAAGAGCTTTGTTTATCTCGTCTACTTCGCCGCGAACTACCGCAGATTGCACACCCTCAAGATTGGTTACTTTAGTTTTTAAGCCGTAGTAAATATCCTCGCTTTCCTTCAGTGAACCATTAAGTTCCCCCTGCCTTCCAGTAAGCCCCTCGATTTCTGCGTTAAGATCGGCGGTTACAGAAGCATAATCTTCTGATTCTCCGTATGCTCGCTGTATTTCATCACTTGTCATCCTCATCAAATCTTTTTTCGCCGATTCTTTCGCTATCAATTGACCATTTACTTCCTGAAGTTCCAGTTCGTACCCAATCATATCTTCATAAGCGGCATTCATCTCTGTCACCCATTGTCCTTTAGAGTCAATGACGGATTCAATTGCCGCTTCCGCTTCCTTAATTGCAATGACCTTTTCGATATTGTCATGTAGCTCTGTGTATTTTTGGATAACGCCGTCTGTGGTTTCAATCTCTATTCCGAGGGCTTCAGATAACTCGCCTGTTATAACTGCCGCTCTGTCTTCATACCCTTCCTTGATTTTTCCGTTTTTGTCAACTATGTTATCCAGTTCCTCTGAAAGGTCTTTATAGTAATCAAATTCGGCTTGGTTATCGCCCATAGCTGAATCAAAAGCTTCCGACAAATCTTCGTAACGAGCTTTAAGCTCCTTTGTTTCGTCAACCAAAGCCCGCTCTTCCTCTGAAAGCTTTGAAAACTCAGCAACTATTTTTTCAGTTGGAGTAGGTAATTTACGTAGACTGGTTTCTAAACCTACAAGAGTGGAAATAGCGATTACCGCCCATCCAAAAGGGTTTGTCGTATTTAATAATTGCTGCGCTTTTCTATAAGCGTCTACTGCCTTTTTGCCTTTATCCATTACCGTATTAGTAGCAATCATAACGCCTTTATAGGTTACAAATGCAGTAGAAACGCCGATTATAAAGCTTTTAAATGCCTCCGCCTCTGCGCTTCCGCCGGATAGCCATTTTATAAAATCCGACACAATATCGCTGGCAGTTTTAATAGCCTCAGAAACGAATTCCACAGATTCTTTTAACAAATTTGTAGATTTAGTCGCGGATTCTCCCGATTCCGAAAAGTCTAAAAATCTTTCAATTATCGGCTTTATCGCGTCCTTAACCGTAATAAATAACTTTTTCAAACTGGAAAATGCGGGCGAAAAGGTATTTATAAGATACTTTCCGCAATCAACAAACCTATCTTTCAAAGCTATAAGCCGGTCTTTATTTTCAGCGACTTTCTTTTTCAGATTATCAAATCCGGGTGAAAGCTTATTTGTAATGAAACCGCTTAGCTTATCCATAGCAGGCAGTACAATATTCTGTAGAATGGGCTCCCCTATCTGCGCTTTGAACTGCCTCCATTTTTCATTTAAATTGGCCTGTACGTTTGCGTATTGCTTTGATTCCTTAGCCGCCTGTCCTACCGCTCCGGAAGCCTTCTGCATTTTCTCGGCATATTCAAGCCTTGTGGCCTGCTTTATTTTCTCTTCAAGCTTAGACCATTCCTTCGCTTCGCTTACCAGCCCTTCTTTAACAGCATACGCGGCCATCTGCGTATCATTGGCAAACAGCCCTATAGCCTCGCCGCCTTCATATGAGCCGTTAACAAAGCTGTTAAGCGCGGACATGGAATCGTCTAAGGATTTATCCCAAAATGCGGCCGCGTCGGCTGCAATATTAAGCCCCTGCTTCGCATAGTCCGTAGCGCCCCCTATGTCATAGCCCAAACCTTTAAATTTAGCCGTCATTGAAGTCATGTACGGGGTGAGACGGGTATTCACCATTCCTGTAGCGTCGGCGATTTCGTTTACCTTTTCCTGCGCCGTATCGGAATAATCGCCCATTATTTGCTCGAATGCCGACTGTTCTGCCGATACCTCCGCAGACATATCCACGCACGCTTGACCGAACTCTTTTATTTTGTCAGCGGCAAGATAAGTGGCAACCGCCGCGCCGATTTTCTTAAATGCGGAAGTCATGCGGCTTTCGGAATGTTCGGCTTTTCCTGCTGTATCACTAAGAGTATCCGCTACTTTTTGTGAAGTGTCGTTAAAGGTTTTTGATGATTCGCCTAATGCGTCGTCTATTTTCTCAACAGTATCTTTAACCTCGGCTTCAACATTTTTATGTGTTTGCTTTGCCGTATAGCCAAAATCGGCATACGCTTTTTTTGTTGCCGTACTGGCATCCATTCCTTGCTTTTTGTATTCACTCGCAAGTTTCATGATATCAGATTTTAGTTCGTTTATATTTTTCCCGCTTTCAGCAGCAATTTCATTAAGACTTTTCCCAATCGAAATTTTGCTTTCTTTGAAGCCGTCACCGATTCCTTTTGACTTTTTAGTTGTATCCTCAATCGCTCTATTAGCTTCTGAATTATCCACCGCTATTTTTCCAAACAGTCTAAAAAGCTCCATTAACTCACCTCCTCATACGGATTAAACCCCGATAAGATGTCTAAGCTCTGACAAACAGTACTTTTCACATCTTCACTGTTGATTTCTTCGGCGTTCGCTTCCGGCTTTTCATCTTTTTTAATCTGACTGTAAAACTCAGCAAACGATTTACCGTTTATTTTATGTTTCCACACATCCCAAGCACGCTCTTCTGTGCATAAATTTTCAAATTCTTTAAGGAACATACAGAAACGCCCTGTCGATATGTAACCGTCAAGAAGCGTTTCCGCATTTCCGTACCTTGAAAACATCGAATCAATTAATTTTATTTCGCCTTGGTTATCAATTTCGATACAGCCGAAAAAAAATCCTTGAATTCGTCTCTCATAATTAGCTCGACAATCATTTCTGCAAATACGGCCATATCAAGCTCCTGAATATCTTTAACGCTCAAGCCGCTTAAGTCTGCAAGAAAGCTATATATTTCTTTTTCGCATGAGCCTATATTTTTCAGAAGTACATCGGCCGCGTCGAGTAGAACGCCGATACCGATCGCCCCCAAATCAGCTTCTCTGCCTACCACGTTTTTAATGTCGTCGAGTTCAAAGCATTTTTTAAATTCTCCGATACCGATTTTAGATAGAATCTTCATCATCGGAAAAAGGTCTTTTGTTCGTAGTTTTCTTAATTCAAAATTTTTTTCTGACATTTTATTACCTCTTTCTTATTTTAACTTACGATTTATTATATAGATCCGCCGGGATAATATATATGGTAAGGAAGAGCCGTCGGATCTTCCGAAAGATTCGCATAGCATTCAAACGTAGCCTTTAGAACGCTGCTTTCTTTGTTTTTGCCCTCTGTTTCCAGTCCGCTTGTGCAAAGAGCGTTTTCAAAAATAACTATTACTGCCCTTCCATCAAGCGTCCGTCCTACATAACCCAAATTTTTGATATAATCTCCCTCGCTTATTTTAGAGTTAGATATGATTTCTGTGTACGAGAGAATTTCATTAGACGTATTTATTTTTCCGACAACCATTGACTTTAAAATATCAGGGGTTGCCTCTATTATATTTGTTTCAATAGTCGCCGTTTCTCCCGTCTTTACGGCCAGCCCCTTAACCTTTACTGTCGCCCCGTCAACCTCAATGTCGCTGAATTCCGGTTTTATTGTAAGCTTAGTTCCTCCGCTGGTCGCGCCTATAATTGTTTGAATCCCGTTCCAGCCGGTATACTTTTCATAATAAGGCTTACCGGGAATAAGCGATTCATCTGTAGTTTCTTCATATGAAACGCTCCCCTGACTTCCGCCCTTTTGTTCATAATACGTTTTACCCGACTGCTTTTCCGTATCTTGCGTACGCACATAATATGTGCCGTAAGCAAGCCCTTTGTGAATTGTTCCAGCCCCGAATAATGTATTGCCGGGTGTTTTTTCTGTTATACCTGACGATAAAAATTCTTTTGCCATATTACTTTACTCTCCATTCTTTTACTTTAAGATTTATCTGTATTCGTTTAAGTTCGTCAACCCCGGTGGGAATCAGCATGGAAGAACAATAGCAAACGGCAATACCCGCTTTATTTTCGAGTATTGCCGTTACGCCGACCTCCGGGAAAAGATTTCTTATTTTTTCTTTCTCGACCTCAAGACTCAACCAGGCGTCTCTTGTTGTGCCGGTCAGAATAAATACGCTTTCGCACTCGCCGTCTTCATTAAGCGGCTCGGTTTCAGTATATTCGCCTACAAAATAAGGGTATTGCAGTTCCTTAGACCATTCCTCAAAGCAATAAGGTATTTTAGCTGAGTCAAGCTGTGCGGCTATATATTTCAATCCGTTTATTGTCATTTTCCCACCTCTGATTTTAATATCTCTTCGGCTTTTCGGATTATTAACGCTTTTTTTGCGTGAAACGCCTTATGAAGCGCGCGTCTTGGTTTCTTACCTTTTGTAAAATGTCCCTTTCCTTTCGAATCAACATAATACCACCCGCCTTTTCTGCCGTCTCCGTTCATTGCGTATTCGCCGGTACCGAATTCTTCCCAAATAGAATTCTCAAGAGGACTTCCTATAACAGCCTCCCCTCTTGATTCATCGACTGAAAAATCCCACGACCCCTTTAACTGCCCCGTGTCAACCGCGGTATTTTGTTTAACCTGCGATTCAAGCTCAGCCGCCGATTCATATAACCACCTGTTGAGCGCGTCGTTCATCGCCGCTTTAACCTTAACGGCGTTATCGGTAAATTCCACGCTCATTTACTGACCTCCCGTATATTTCAGATAAAATTCTAACTGCCGGTTTAATTCCATAGGGTTATCAATAAACACAACGTCATACACCTTGCTATTTATCAATAAACGGCAGTTCTCCGCGCTGATATGACTGCCGATAGCAGTGTAATCGGATATAAAAACGTGGGTTGACTCTTGTATCTTCGTATTGTAAACATTGTATTTTGCATTACCGTCGGAAAGGTCCAGCCACCCATTTAGTGACCGAACTGTTCCCCACGTTTTTACAGCCTCACCGATTGCATTACTTGCGGACGTATATAGCTGTAGTTCGGCTGTAATGTTTCCTCCAATACTTTTCACCCTAAAACCTCGCTTTCATGTAAGGAATCAAAAAATCTGTAAGGCTTTTCGGATATCCGATTAATGAATTGTCCCGATCCATATTGAAATACGTAACAGAGTGACGGCTGAGAGTTTCAGACTGCACTCCTACCTTATCCCGATTATTTAAATCCCATTTAAGCATATTGATTACGCCCATAACTATATCTTCGGGGTATTCCACTTTTGTTATAAGATTTTTAACGCAGCTCTTAAGTTCTCCGTCAACTGTCATTCCGTCCTCGTCCAGTTCCGTAACCGCATATACCCCGTTATTAAGCAGGCTTTCAGAAATCTGCACAGTATCGCCCTGTTTTAAATACGGCGGAGGTTTTAGTATTTTCCCGTCCATTATTGCCGACCGCGATCGAATTGCTCTCACCTGAAAATTGTTGTTTGTAAATCTTCTTATTAACGATTCCAAAGCTCGAAGCTTAGCCTCGAGCATGGAATCGGATTCGTCTGAATCGACATAATTGCGGACTTCTTCAGCAGAAATGATCATCAGACTACTCTCCTTTACTTTTTAAACTTAGCAAGAACTATCTTCGAATCGTTTGTGAGCGCAACTCCGTAATATTTAGCGGCAGTAATATCGTGACGCTGCTTTTTCGGAAACCATTCATGATCTACCTGAGTATCCTTTTTCAAGAAAATAGTAAGCGCCGGAAGTTCCTCTTCGGTATATTCTGTTTCAGCGTCATCAGGCTGAAGCTTAATAATAGGGCAAAGATAATACTGCGAAGCCGCCGCAACCGTATTTACCTTATCTCCTACTGAAAGTACGGAAGAGCAATACGGCTGAACAGACGAAAGCTTTTTAGCCGTCGAAGATTCCGTACCGTCTTCTGCTATAATGGTTATCGTTCCGTCGGAAGCTTTTTCAAACTGTATAAGTTTAACCTTTTTAGACTTCTTAATCCAGCAGCCCGCAATCTTGCCTATCGCTCCGTTAACGGCAACGCCTCCGGTAAATTTATCGGCAGAAAGGAAATCGTCATCTTTAAGAAGAGTAGCTTCCTGCGCGGGATTTATAAACATTACCTTTTCTATTCCATCCTCTTCGTCCTCGAATTTTGCATTGGCGTCCACTATACCGTCATAGGATACCGCCGCAAGCGTTGACGCCGCGTATATATTAGTGCCGGTATACGCCGCGTCAAGAACGTCGTTATCGACCTTACCGACTATTGATTTAGACAACTGAGTTTCAGCCTGGCCTATTGGATTGCCAAGACCGCTGTTAATCGCAGTCTGATATATTGAAATAGACTTTCCGGCGCATTTAATTGTAAACGTTGTGCTTGAAGCGGTCAGTTTAGAGGTCTGCATTTCCTCGCCTAATTCCGGATCGAAGTTTTCCGCGTCTCCCACATAATTCCACGACGGAACGGTTTTAGTATCTCCCGCAGTTCCTTGCAGCGTAGTATCAACCCTCGCATAAGGAGTAAGCTTACAAAGCGCGGTTATTTTCGCCTCAATCATATCCCCCATTACCTGAGGATTAATAATATCTCCTAATTTTGTTGCTGCCATTATGATTCACCTTTACCTTTCTTATTTACTCATAGCTTCGTTGTATGCGTCCGGATTTTCAGAATATAGAGCCGCTCTTTCTGCATACGGCTTCTTCAGTATGTCGTTTCTGGTAAGTACTGTTTCTCCGCCTCCGTTCGGAAGTCTGTTATCCCCCAGAATCTTGTACCCTCCGCTATCTCCGGATTCAAACATTTTCGGAAACTTAGTTTTCAGATTTGAAATTTTATCCTGCCAACCCTTTATATTCCCGTTTTCGTCAAGCTCAATAGCTTCGCCGCTTTCGTTCAGCTTAAACGTAAGATAATCAACGTCAACCGCGTTTTCAGACATAAGAGCGACCTTGACGGCTGATTTAAGCTTGGTTTCTTCAAGCTGCGTCCGCAGGTCCGCTACCTGCTCTTCGTATTCGCTGATTTTACTCTGTAAGTCCTCGTTGCTCTTATTACCTTTTTTAAGGTCTTCTATAAGAGCGTTTGCGGTTTCAAGTTCAGTCTGTTTACCGTTAAGTTGACCGTTAAGGGCTTCATATTCATTTTTTTCCACGTAATTACCGCTGCCTATATCCGCCAGTTTTATTTGCTTTTCCTTATCTGTTTTAGTACTGTTATACTCGTTAATTTTAGTTTCAAGCTGCGAATACAGATCGTCGCCTAAAAGCTTTTTTAAAAATTCCATAACATTACCTCCAAAAAATATTTAAGCAGTTTTATGCCGTGCTCGGGGCGCGGAGCGTTGACGTACGCTTCGGACGAGATATGCGGATCGCCTCCTTTCACTGTCTGCCTATAATCTTGCGTTTCATATGCTATCACCCCCAAATAGGTATAAAAATAACGCTCCGGCTATTGCCGAAACGCTTAACAAGCTATTTTCTTAACATTCGTTACTTCTATGAAGCTTTTTATCCGGTCGTAACCCCAGCCGCAATTAATCAAAGACGACACGAGCATTTCCATGCTTTCTATATCTCTGAGCTGTTCCGCTGTAAAACAATCGCGGAGATTATCTTTTTTGGGAATACCGTAATGCTCTCTCAGCTTATTGGCGTTCATGCCGAACAAAACCTTGTAAATGCAGTTTGTATATGTCGAATACGCATGACCGTGCATTCTTTCGTTTTCAGTAGACTGCTGCAAGGCTTTCGTGAGCGACTGCCTGACTGCGATCCCCTTTTCTCGTTCTATAAGCTTGCCCTGGAGCGTTTTCTCCATAACGTTAAACTGTTTTATGTAAGCTTCCTTGAACTTCATAGCCTTTTCGCCGGTGTAACCCATTGCCAAAAGGGTGAAGCCGTCGCGGGTAATATAATACATAGGATATTTTTTATTATTGCCCTCAACTTTGTATTCTGAAAACGCAAAATTGCGCTCTCTGAATTCCGTTGAACACCCTAAATTTTCTATATCCCTAAGTACGTCGGCATGACGTTTCTCAAACGTCTCCGCTACATCAAGACTGCTTACAACAGTTACTTCCTGCTTGTTGATTTTCGATACTTCTACTAACATAGTAATAATCCTTTCAGTTATTTTATTTTTGGGCATAAAAATAGCGCATACCTTTAGGCATACGCTAAAATTATTTGGTTTTATTAAACGTTCGAATTATAACAACAATGACCATTTTTCCACGCTCCACAATCATCTTTCAGACATTCATTAGGCGTAGCTTTGTTATTTTCAACAACCGTTGTCACTTTGTTTCTGTCTTCATCGTCATACTCATATATTTCTTGCACTATGCGCTGCATTTGTACTATATACGGACATGTCATTAAACCACCTCCTTCCGCTTTGGGCATAACAAAACCGCCTTTTTTAGGGGCGGTTTAATTTCATGCTGTTTTTTTCTTTTCTTTTAATTCCTGTTCAAGTTCCTTAATGGCTGCTTCTAATTCTTCTACCGTCATTTTTTTTATATCATCAGGAATAATAACTCTGTCATCTAAAAAATCTTCTTTCATTTTAGTTCACCTCCCAAAAGTCAATGTTACAATTTCGTTTAAGATCATTTAATGCTAAAATTTGCGCTTCAAATTCTGAAATATGTTTTTTCACATAATTTTCTATGTACAAATTATATAGCTTTACATTTATCTCTTCCGTTGCTGTATAACAGAAAATTTTTCCGTCATGGCATGCAATAAAACCACATTTGTAACCATGTCTGTAACACGCGTTAAAATCTCCTGCACTCGGCGGCATACTGCTTGGGTGAGTATGAATAGCTATTAATTTTCCTTTCTCATAAGCACTAACTATATTTTTAGTTTTTGATGAATATTTTACTCTTCTTTCAAATTTTCCCGTAATTTCATCTGTTACAATTTTCCCAGATGTGGAATCGATCCAGTACATATCTTCGTAAACAGTTCCACTCCTATGCTTTAAAGCAGTTTTGGCACAATCATATAAAGCTTTGTTAACCAACGGGTCATCTGTAGCATTATCAAACTTACGTTTATATTCTCCGCTTTCAATATATGTTTTATTCACAAGGGTTTTTTTATTTCGTCCATAACGCTGATTTTCAAGTGCCACTTCCTCACCTCTGATATTATTATAATTTATTCCCGCAGAATTGTCAACCAAGTCCCAATACTTTTTCTTAAACTCATCGTAATTTTTGACATTCTTAAATTCAAGCAGTTCTTTCGTTTCGTTATCCCGTTTAGTGAATCTGCCGTCAACATTCCACCTCGGCTTTATCAGCACAATGCATCTGCACCTGCAATCCTCTGACGGCTTACCGAAATGTCCGGGAGAATCCGCTTTCATACCGTCTACTTCAAAATCCTCGTCAAGCTCTCTGACCTGGCCGTCAAGCTTTCTGTGGCTCGGTCTTGTCTTTTTATCAAGAGTACTGTCCCACGTTTTTATGAGACTCGCTCCCTTTGCCGCGGCCTTTTTTCCTGAGGCAAGAGCGGCAACGCTTTGAATCCTGTGCCCCTCAGTCTGTACAATGTTCATAGACTGATTTATTGTGGCATTTGACCTGCTTTGAAGATTACGGGCAATATCAAAATAAGACATAGAAGTCGATAAACCTCTTGAAATTTCCTGGGATATGGATTTTTTTAATTCCGATACATTATGACCTAACTTTTTATACATGCCCTCTGAAATTTTACTGTCCGTCATTAAAGCATTAACAACCTGTTCCTGTTCTATCGGAAATATAAGCGGTAATCCATATCCATTTAAGCTGTACAGCGTACCTATAAAGCCGTCCTCATAGCATGACTTAAGGTATTCTTGTATGCTGTCATATTGGTTGGAATTAAGTACGTCAAGAATTGCTGAAATCTGCCCCTTAAGAGCTCTTTGATATTCGATACGGTAAATTTTTGATCGGGTAAGCTCATCTGACATCATAGCTCTTATTTTATCGCCGATTTCATCAAGAGCCCCGCGATAGATTTCCTTAAGCTCCGATATAACCTCTTTCTCCCGTTCGAGAGAGTATTTCATAACTTCTTTTTCATACTTATTCATCTGTCATCAACTGCATCGTCAAGATTATTGGTAGCATTATTAACGTCTTCCTCAAATTCAAGTGGGTTAACAAGTTTATCTTTTATTTCCTCATAATCAATATCGAGAACACCGCAGATGTTCTGCATTAGCGTTTCGTTATCAAGATTAGAGGCCAGATTCAGCAGAGTATTAATTTCCGTTTGCTTAGCCTGCGCTTCTGTCAAGGCAATTTGAGCGTTTTCCTGCGCGTTGCTCATGACCTCGTGCTTGAAATCAAAATAAATATCCTTCATCTGATAATCAGTCTTATTTCGTTCGTTTATTTCGCTTAAAACGGGTTTAATAAGCTTTCTTAAAAATTGCATTAATCGTATTTCCAGCTTCGAGCATTTTAAGTCAAGGAGCGAGTACGCCGCCTTAATGGCTATATTTGTAGTTGCGTTAGTGTCCTTGAGACCGGAAGTATTAAGCCCCATTCCAAATCGATAAATATTTTTTTCGTCAAGCTCAAGCTTTGTAAGTCTTGCCTGATAAGGAATATCAACGGTTTTTATATCCACCCCCGAATTTGCTTCGGCCTCCAGTCCTAAAACCTTTTTAGTTTTCAGGTTTTGTATAAGCTCATCCATACTGTCGCCTTCCAAACCTTTAACGACGTGAATCGGAGTATCAAAATCGATGAGATTATTTGACAGGCTTGACGCCATAAGATCATAGTCGTCAATAAGGTCTTTGATGGGACTTAAACAAGAAAATTGCTTTTTATTGTTATCCAAACGAAAAAAAGGTATAAATCCGAAGCCTTTGTAATAAATTTTCTTACCGTGCTCATACACGGCATGGGGCTTTGGATTAAGCTTCTCGGATTCGTCTTTTATTATTTTTCCCTTGTCGGTCATTAAAAAGAAATATACCCGCTCGCGGTCCCATACCTGAATACGCGTTATTTTCTTACGGTTTCTTTCTACTCGATCCAAATAAGAATATATTATATACTCCGTTTCGCTGTCCGATTCCTTTGTTCTTACCTCTACAACGCCTAAAGAATCGGCGCATTGAAAAGAAATTCTATCGTCCTGATTCTTATAAGCATACATATATTCAAAGCCCTTTGACATGCAGCCTGTCAATGTTTCCGACAGTTCCGAAGTAAAATCCTCATTGCAGTTAAAATATAAATCCAATTCGCTTTGCAGTTCCGGGAAATCCGACTTTATGAATCCGTCCGAGCCGGACAGCATATATTGAACAGCTTGATCAACCAATTCGGCAAAAAAGGCATGGGGTATTTTAACATTGCTTCTTGTCTTGTCTTCAACTAAGTTACCGTCGGCATTATAATAAAATAATCTGTAGCCCTTGATATCATGATCGCCTTCATAATAGTCCTGCCCTTTACGGGCAAATTTTTTCTTATCAGAAATTCTGTCCTCTTCCATAAGCTGTTGTATTTCTTCAAGATTAAGCATTTATTCACCGCCTTATACGAGTATCTTTTTTCTTTTTCTCCATCTCTCAACGCCGTATCTCAGCGCCGCCATTGCGTCGTCCTGATAAGCAACCGGCTCGTCTGTGTATTCTCCGGTCTTTTCGTCCCTTTTCCATTTCCACTGCTGTAATTCCTTAATCGTATTAACGCAGGAGGGGTGGACATAAATCATACGCTTAACCGCCTTGTCTTTCTTGACAACGCCCTTAAGCCAGTCGATTTGCGCCTTAACCGAACCGTTCGATCCGCCCTTATCAACGCCCTTCGCCCTATATCCCGCATTCTTCCACATTTTTATCCTGTCAGGTTCCGCACTGTCACACCACATTTCTTTATTTGCAGGTATTTGAGCTTTCTTTGCGAGAGGAATAATTTCCGACGTTTCTTTTTCAAAGCAATAAACTTCTTTAATAATGTAAATGTTATCGTCCTTGATACCGAGGAGCAGGATCGCGTTTGCATGATTGAATCCGAAGTCCTGGCCGATTGCGACGTCGTCGTAATCATTCAAATTCAGACTGATTTCTTTTACTTCCCAATTACGCAGTATAAGCCCTCCGATTTCGCCCCATTCTCCTAAACCGTAAATTTGATACCCTTCAGGATCAACAAGCTTACGCCGCTCCATTCGTTGACGATACGCGTTATCAATAAATCTATTATCTAAATATGTACTGTGGTGGGTTAAGACATTCTGATCCGGAATATCAAAAAAAACTTTCTTTATCCAATGATTTTTATTTACAGGATTAAAGGTCATTCTTATCTGATAAAATTGCCCCTGCGGCAGCTCACCTCTCAAACGATCGTCAATAATCTCAAAATCTGCCTGAGTTATTTCTGTAGCCTCTTCAATCCACACATCGGTAAGTTTACCCTTTTGAAATGTAATAGATTTCAGCTTTTCACGCTGCTTTTCATCATTAACCCCTCGGAATATTATCTGATTTCCGTTACGAAACGTAAGCTGTAACGGACTTTGTTTAATAGACCAGTATTTATCCGTCCTGTCACCGAACATACGATATATCGCTCCGGTAAGCTCCGCGTAAGTACTGTCTCTGTTTGTAATATCCGATTTACGTATGCACACGAGATTACGCCCCTTGTCTCTCATTAATCGAAGTATGTAATTTTGCGCTGTATCAACAGATTTTCCAGATCCCGCGCTACCTTTCATAACTATATAACGTTTTCTTGATGAATTAACTTCTTTAAATACCGGATTTGCTTGTATCATCAGATTCATTCTCATCGCCCCCGTAATCAATTGATATTTTTAAATCCGTGTCTGTTTCTAATTCAAGTTTATCCTTGAACATCCCCAAATGCTTTCCTAAAAGTTCAAGAGCCTTGATTTTTTCTTTGCCTGAAATATCGGTATCTGCAAGAGCAATCTTTTCCAGTTCTTTTAAAACTATGTCAGCATTGATTCCAGTCCGCTGAGACTGTTCTTTTCTTAGTTCGTTTATATAATTCAAAACGTTATTTTTCGTAATAAGTTGACGACCTATTTCAGGATTTTTATACCCCGCTCTGGCAGCCGCCTGCGTTGCGTTCAGGTCAATGAGGTACTCCTCACCAAACCTTTTTTGTTTTTCTGTTAATTTTGGCATTTACCTCACCTTCCTTTCGTTGGGCATAAGAAAAGCCCTAATCAATAGATTAAGGCTTGAAATATAAAAACCATATCGGCAGCTTCACCGAAATGGTTTTAATTACATATTCACGGAAAAGCGAACCGGACGCTTTCACGCCCGGAAAGCCTACTGTTTTTCCCGTTGGCTTTTATTTTGGATTCTGAATCCATTATTATGATAACATAGAAACATAGTGGCATTCAATATCCTTAAAAATTATAGACGGCTGAAAAGCTTCAACCGTCTATTTATATCATTCCTTATTATAATTATAGCACACCCTAAAACGAACATTCCGAACATTCCGAACATTTTAACAATATTTTTTTAAAAATCTTTGTACCTGGATTCTAATAGAATCTCCGGTAGAGCCGTCCTTAAACTTATCGGCGACATTTTCCCAAGTCGGTTTTTCACAGGATTCATCAAGATCATCTATGTAGTAAATCTCAATAGCTTTTCTGACTTTAGAATCTTCAATTGACTTTACAAAATCTTCGACCGCTTTAAGTTGCGCTTTTAAATCCGATTTCTTATATAACAAGCTTTCATCTGCAACGCCCTCTATATGCCGTATGCCTTTTATGTACGGATGATTCTTCATAGAGCCTTGTACACTATCTTCCACAGTTTTACTGCATGTTGTGGCATTAATATCGTCAAATTCCAGTTTTAGCATACGGTATTGTTTTAATAAATTTTTTGTCACGCCCTTACCTCCTCGATCCTGAAAATATCAAGCCTTTTACCCGCTCTGATTATGTACCTTCTGGCGGCTCTTGCGGAATCGAACTCCAAGTACCCGTTATCGAGCGTTCCGAGGTAACGGCTGGTCAGCTTATTAAATACACGGTATTTTTTAATCATATCAGTCTCCTTGACCTAAAGTTATATTTTATATCGTCTATTCTGTCAAAGTTACTGGACTGTCCCGGTCTGCCCTGCGGCAGTTTCGCCGCATGCAACGCTTTTGTCTCTTCCTTTGTCGCTAATCCGTCAAAATGACAATCGTCCTCATAAGGGCATCTGCCGTTTAAGCAATCGTAAGGCGGATTGCATTTCGGTTTACAATACGGCACTGCTTTTACCCTCTGTGCTTTTTAAACAAGTCTTTTTGCGGTATTTACAATCGCCGCATAAATGCTTATCGCGGCATAGTTCAATCGCTCTGTCATTAGCAGCGTCAAACTCTTCTTTAGTTTTATAAAACTTACAAATTTTTGTTTGATTTAAACCATTACATTCCTCACTAAGTAGATCGCATTTATATTCGCTGTCGCCAAAACCCGTTTTTGCAAATACGCATCTTTCCTTTTCGACGTTAAAATTCATTACTCTTTCCTCCTGAAATTTCCTCAATGCTTAAATTCGTGATATCCGCGCTTACATCACAAACATCCATTAAAACGCTTTTAACCAACGACTTCATATCCTCCGGTTTGTCCGTTTCAGCCGTAAGCTGAATCTGCGCCGTTGCTCTGACTATGTAAGTTTTCATTTCATTCGCTCCAATCTATTGCCTGACCGCATTTCGGACAATAATCAAATTGTCCATCATAATCTACGTCATAGGGTGAAGCACAGCTGGGGCACCTATATATAAGCAAACTACCATCCTCGTTATAAGCTGAAACATCCGGCTTTTTCGGTATCTGCTTTTCGATCGCCTCGGCAGCATACTTTAAGATTTCTTCTTTACTCATTTTCTTCGTCCTCCTCATACATATCAAGGTTTTCATTTATGTAAAATGGCTTGGAAGTAAAATTAATACTTAAACGATTTTTCTCAGGTATAGAAATAATCATTGTGTAGTTATTTAAAACTGCAACTTCTGTATCTCCCACTTCCATACTCTGCCCTTTGTGTTTTTCCACGTACTTTTCGTAAAACATCCTCAATGCCTTATCTTCGTTAATCATTTTCTGTCCTCCTCATACGGAATAATATCTAAAATTTCAAATTCACTATAGTCATGCGAATCCTCTTCTCTAACCGATATAACTTTTATACTCTCATTCAATTTCGGCAGACCATATGCGTAATATGAAATATCGCTATCGTCCTCAGGATCCGGCAAACTCTCAAGACTTTCTATATCTTCACATTCAACAATTATCGAATGCCGTATGATAGCTTTTTCCTCAATGTCGATTAAATATTTATTCATTTTCTTCTCCTTCCAACAGTTCGGGGTTGTCGTATATGTTGCCTATGACTTCGCAGTAACGATTAACTAAATACATGTCCTTACTTCCTCGTGTTGCTTTGTTTGGCTTTTGGAGTTCGGAAATTACAAATTCCGCAAATGAGCCATGCCAGGCAACAGTGAATATTTCGCAAGTTGTTGAATATTTTACTATATCCCCCTCAAAAATCTTCTCGCCGTTTTTATCCTTCATGCCCGTATACTGTCCAACTGTTTCGGGAATGACCGGATAACAGTTAACATCGCCTATAGGGCAAATATTTGGTCTTTCGTATTTGTTTGCAAGCAAATCTCCAGCAAGCCACTCGCCGTTATACACTCGCTTACCTCTGAATAATATCTCCCTCATCGGTTGCCTCCGTTCTAACCTTTTCCTTTTCATAATTAGCGCATTTAAACAAGTTTTCAGCAAAATCCAAACCCGCTTGAATACCGGCGTAATATTTTTTGAGCCCATATAAATCACGGTCGTAATCATACTCCTTTCGACGACGATAAGCTTCAATCGCTTGCAACGCTTTGTCAGTATCAATATTTTTTGCCTTATACATAGATTACCTCCTAAAAATCCAATCCCAGTGAATTATCAATGTCGCACTCATCTTCAACGTCAAGTACAATCGGCGTTTCGTTGTAATACAAGTTCAAAAGCAGCGTCTGAAACTTATTGTAAGACGTGATTTTCACCATTTCTTTTACGCTGTGGCCTTCAAAATAAACACTGCTTAAGCGCCCCCATCCTGGTTTATCTAAATTTCTAAAAATTGAAAAACCAAAATCACAGGTAAAAATATCTTTTCTTTTATCGCCAAAATACGTTAATGAGTTTGACGGCTTTTCTTTAGATAAACTGCAATAAAGAAAAGCATGTTCTCTTTCATCCATAGATATATAAAATTCGTTATTAAGCTCGTACTTTTCACTTTCTTCTAAGTCTTCAATTTGCCAATCGCGATAAACTTTAAAAATTTCAGATAACTTAATACTTTCATATTTAAGCATAAATATATCTTCAAAAGTGTCTGAAACTTTCTTTGCTATATCTTCCTTCAGATATTCTTCGGTAATCTGTTTAAGCTTTTCGCAGATAAATGAATTATACCCGGTAAAATCAAGGGTATCAAGGCAAGGCGAAATCTGACTTTCAACCATTTCTTGGATTTTCTTCCTTATTCCATATCCGTCAAACGCAGAGGCTACCGAATCAAGTACAAGACTATGAAGCTTGCTTTCAATGTGATTTTTGATTTCTCCGCTTGTCTCCATTTCGTCAATTTTTTTCTGCGCGATTTCGTTAATATTAATACTCATATTTTTTATCCTCCCTGACTTACATTAACAGCCGAATAGCTGTCGTTCGTTATTTCAATCTCCGTTCTTGGATTTTTCTTTTCTGTCTTTCAGCAAAACTTTCGTCTCCGGTCATTATGGATATAGTTTCGCATGCGTTTACGGCGATGTCGTATAAATTTTCAGACTTTTCAATTTCGTTAAGTAACGATCCGGCTTTACGTATATTATCCTGATACGCCTTATAAACTGAACACCAGTTTAAATACTCCTTTTCGAACTCGCTGCATTTTGAAATCAGAATGCTCTTTTCGATTCTTGCGTCTTCCCGTTCTATCTGCCCTTTCCTGAAACTGTAGTATAATGCTCTTAGCGACGTATACAGACACATTTCAGGAATTGTCATGTATTTAGGAATAGGCTTGTTTTTAGCGGCGGACGCTTCTATTTCACCCGTCCGCATAAGTAATCCTCCAAAACCTTAATTGCCTCCTCATATCCGCGGCAGACTGCGCATTTATATCCTTGGGCTTCAAGCTCTTCTATCCACCAGCTTTGATTTTCTGATACTTTCCCTTTATCCGCTTTCATTTCGATATACAGTCCGTGATACCCGCCTCTTGACGCCGGAAGATGAAGATCGGGAACTCCCGATTTAACGCCCAGAAGCTTAAGAAGTCTGCCTTGTACCGGAGAGCACTGTCTTTCATTGGGAATATGATACAGAAGCTTTAAAACGGGATATTTTCTCCTTATGTGCGCTTGCTGGGTCCATTTAATTAACATCCGCTGATGCTGTGATTCATTCATTGCTAACCTCCCATAACTCTGTTTAATATCTGTGAAGCCTGTAATTTAGTGAGACAGTCAAAATCTATATCGCCGTCGTACCTCTTGCATTTACGCTTTATCAGACTTTTCTGTTTCTCTGAGGCAGACTTGCGTCCCCAGCGTTTTGCTCTTTCAAGATTCCAGATATATTCGCTCGCCGGATGATTTTCCTTTAAGTCGGTAAAAATCATATCTATTGCCGACTGCATATCCATTTCAATACCGTTGATATTTACGTTTCCAAGCTCGTCCGGACATGGTATCGACTTATTTCCCTCAGGGAGGTTACACACAAGTCTTCCGTCGGGCATCTGAAAAAAATTGATATTATGAAGCTCGTATTGCTGTCGTTGCGCCCAAAGATTTACCGTTTCAATGTTCCTGATCCAGCTTGAAGGAACGTCGGAAGCCCTTTCTATTTTTTCAGGCAGTTCAAACAGATCGCCTTCAAGTTTATCCTGCTGTGATTTCGGAACTCCGCTTATATCTATTCCAAGCAGCGACGGCGCCGTACACAGCGAACGCCTGCCGGTTATTCCTACGCAGTCTATAAGCGTCAGTTTATCCTTTTCGGGGTGAAGCCTCAGTCCTCTGCCGACCATCTGAGCATACAAACTTTCCGATTGGGTAGGTCTTGCAATTATAACCGTTTCTACCAACGGTATATCGGTTCCCTCCGTAAATACCATACAGTTTATTAAACATGGTATTTTTCGTTCGGTAAACCTTTTGATAATCTCCCCGCGGTTTTTCGTTTTACCTGTAATAACGGCCGAGCCCGGTATTCTTTCCGAAATAGCTTCGGCGTGGCTTACGCTGGCGGCGAATATCAAAACGGCTCCTTTTCCAAGCTTGCGGTATGTTTCTGCAATTGCGTCCTCGGTACCGCTCATTGCTTCGGAAAGCTCTCCGGGGGCATAGTCGCCTCGGCTTGTATGTACTTGAGAAAGATCATAGCCTATATCTACACGTTTACAGTCAATATCACAAAGATAACCGTTTTTTATACCCCATTTCAGGTCCCGCTTAAATACTATTTCCTCATATAAATCGTCAAGTCTTGCGCCGTCCGCTCTGTTAGGGGTTGCCGTGAATCCGATCACTTGCTCCGGCTTAAAATAATCAAGTACCTTTCTGTAGGTTTCGGCGGCTGAATGATGAGCCTCGTCGACTATAACGGTACTGAAATCACAGGGAGAAAATCTGTCAAGCCTTCGGGCTATACTCTGTATGCTTGCCGATACTATTTCTTCGCCCAACGACCTTTCCGACGCCATTTCTATTCCCTTTGAGCAATCAAAGTATTTAAGCGGCTGTCTTACAAGCTCTTCTCTGTGGGAAAGAATAAGCATTCTCCCCGAACGTCTTATGTTTGCAAACGTAACCGTTTTTCCTAATCCGGTAGCCATCTGTACAAGATAGCGTCCGGGACCTTTATCTGACAGAATATCAATACATTCCTGCTGATAATCTCTTAATTTAATATTCAATGTTTTTATCGCTCCTTTTGCTGTATTCCCTGTTCAAGAGCGCAGTTTGCCATTTTCAATACGATCTTCATATCGTCATAGCAAAGAGTAACGGGGATATTATAATCTGTCAAAATCTTTACTATTTTTCCCGAAAGCTTCATCATTTCATTCAGCTTGTAGGGAGGTATGAATTTATACCCTTTTTCTTCAGCTTCTTTCATTTCTTCGTTTAATGTCATTTTTAATCGCTCCTTATTATGTGGGACTGTGGTACTGGCGTGGGACGAACGTCCCACTATAAAAACCCCGTATTTATTGGACTTTTAAGTACTTGTGGGACTGTGGGACAAAATCGCACATTGTCTCGTCTGTAAAACTTTTTTTATTAAAAGTAGGAAATTATAATATATTTGTATATATGTCTTATATATAGGGGGAAAATGTCCCACAGTCCCACAACTTTTATAAACAACGTAAATACGTGCTTTGCTCTTTATATACATGTCCCTCATTTTGCCTTTTTCAGTCCCTCATATGTCCCTCATTAAAGTAAATCCTCATAATCTTCAATAGTTATTTCCTCATCGCCCGACGGCAGCCTCATAACAACGCATTCCACATTGACGCCGTTTATTCTTTTACCGCGCGTCATATTACGACCTCTCGTCAGAATAAGACCGTTGGTTTTGAGCCATGAAAGCAGCGCTCTGTCGTCAAATCCCGCGTCCTTTGCAGCCTTTCGGAATACCGCTCCGTTTATGTATGCCCAATCGTCCTGAATAACGCCGTATACGTCTGAATTTTCGTTGTCGGCTTTAAATCTGTTAGAATTCATCGCTACCCAGTCGCACATATAGCTGTAACCGCGTTCTCCTGCCGATACAGAGGTTTTGGATTTCAAAAAATCTGATATCTGGCTTACCGTTAGACGATTCCCCGTCTTGAATATGATTTCATCCGCAAGCCTGTCGGCAAGCAGAATTGCCGCCGCCGCCATAGCCTGCTTCTCTGTCGTACTTCCTGAGGATAATTCCTTAAAAAGCTTTTCATATTCCGCCTTCGCCTTTTTTATACGTTCGTCCGTCAGGCTTTCAATAAATATTTTACCGGCATGACCGTAATTTAGCTTTATAACCTGCGTAACTCCTATTCCGTCCTTTACGACCGCGTCCTTTGCTTTGCACTCTATGTCGATTACTCGGTTAATGGCTCCCGCGCCGGAATTATCGGCTGTCAGAGGCGATTCTCCGGTCGTAAGTATACAGAGCAGCCATGTAGGCGGCTTGTCGATACCTCCGGTCTTTGTTCCTCTGGTCCTTCCTACTCCCTGCGAAAGCTGATACACATCAAATTTACTTCTTCCGCGGCTGTCCTTTGAAAGCTGAAGCTCGTCAATACACATAGGGATATTATTAAGAAAAGCCGCGGTTTTTTCATGACCTACCTGAGTAGCGTTAAATGTCTGCACATACTGTCCTATGGCCGGATTCCCCCATACTGACGCCGCCAGCATAAGAGCGACCGTCTTGCCCGTTCCCGATTCCACTCCCCAGAGATGAACAAAAAAGCACAATCCCCCGATCTTACTGATAAGCACGCTTGCAAATGAAGCTGCAAGCATTATCTGCGCCGTTATACTGTCGCTCCGGCATTTAACCGCGGTATTTAACCATTTTTCAAAGCTTCCCTTCTGTGATATCGCCTTGTAAATTGTACTGTAATTCGCGTCGCCGTCAAAAATCAATCCTTCCACATATGGGGAGAAGTCCTGCCCGTCCCCTATGTAGCCCAGTCTTGAAACGCTTTTGTGCTCAGGCAGGGAATCATAATTCAAGGCTTCTATATCGCACAAATACTCGGACAGCAGCTTTGCGCTTTTAGTTGTAACCGATATCCCCACCGCCGCAAGCTTGATAACCTTCGACGCGTCGAAAAGGTCGTTTTTTCCCACTATTATTTTTTTCCACTGTTTGCCTTTGAAGTACGCTATTTTAAGCTTTTCTTCGTTTGTATCAATGTTTACAAGCCGTTCTACCGGTATAATCGGATGCAGACAGGCAATCTCCTGAGCGTCCAGTCTGGTTCGGGAAACTCCGTAGGCGTCGCAGTTCCATTGTCCCGCCTCAAGCTCTAAAGGCTGCTCGGGAAAATCGGTAGGGTGAGTTATGTTTATGTTTTCAGCGGATTTAGCCTTTATAAGACGCAATGATTTTTCATAATTGTTAAACGCTTTCTTAAAATTAGTAAATCCGGCTTTTTTAGCTTTCACCGCCGCACATTCAAGCTGCACCGTCTTTTCAAAAGGGTCTGTATATTTGCTTATTTCCTCATAAGGCGCCGTAGTTGAATAATCCTCAAGACAGTAATCGTATGACAAATCTATCTGATTCTGTGTAAGATATTCGTAATTATCTACCTTATAATCAAATAATAAGCCGTCGAATTCTTTAAGTCTGTTACATTCTGCCGCTTTTTTTCTAAGCGCTGTTAAGGATCGCAGTCTTTCTTCGCTGCTTTCGCTGAAAAGAGCTATATGTTCTATTACTCCGGTTATTCCTTCGGCTTCCGCGCTTTTCAAATCAACGGCGTCTATTTGTTCCTGTGTTATATTAACTCCCCCTTGCTACATTTTAAAACGGTACAGCGTCGTCGCCGAGGATTTCTTCATAATCCGAAAGATTGCCAAGCGCAGAAGAACCGGAATTGTTTTGAGTATTATTTCTGTGTTCTTTTGTAAGTTTATCATTAGGAATAGTAAAGTCGCCGCTTTTAATCCTGTCGATAGAATTTGCAAATCTGCATTTTGTGACAAAGTGATATTCGCCGTTATCCGCCTTAAATTCTTCACGTCCAAACACGCCGCCAAATATTTTACCAATAAGTGATTTTTCATCCCAATTCCATATATATCCCGGATTCGACTTTTCAACACTTGTAGTAAATCTTTTAAAATACTGTTTTGTTATATTGTCGTTTTCCGAGCCGTCATCCTTAGGAATAAAAACGTCGAATACTCCTGCGTTCGGCCATTTGGCTTCAGGATTTTTTATGCGTAACTGTTTAAACTTGTTTTCAAAAAAGTTTGCATATTTATCATGATTTATGATATCAAAAGCTATTTTCAATATCGAAAAATCGTTATAGTCTTCTGCTCTTGCTCCCTTAATAGTTAGCTCATATCCGCCGACCTCAAGTGAGAGGCCGCCTTCATAAACTTGTAAATCATCATAACCACTGAATTTTTGTATCATTTTATCCTCCGTTATTCTTCATTTTCGTAATTGTCTAAGGCTTTTATAACTTCTGTTATGTCGTTGGGAATTTCATCTGATTCAAACAATCCCTTAGGCGATTTAGCAGTACTGTTTTTAGCATGAGTTTCAAAAATGTATTCGCCTCCCACGCATTTTGCAATTAAAACTGTTTTAAATTTGCTTTCAAGGCAAATTTTATCTAATTTTTTACCGCTTGTTTTAATACGAGTAAAAAGAAACCCGCTGTCATCACGTTCTGTCTGAGTATGAGCTATAAATATGACGGTGAGATCAGGTCTGTACATCAAAGCGGAATCAACTATATCCCAAATGCACTGCGCCAAATCCTGCCATTTGTCGTAACCTTTTTCTTTCATTCTTCTCATTTCGTCAGCGACCATAATCGAGCCTATGGTGTCGATCACAAGCGTTTTTATTTCCGGTCGGCGCTCATTCACAGCATCCATTATTGTACGTACTTTAAGCGGTCGATCTGTGGTATAGTAATTTTTATTTTCTATACTGTAATACTTCTTCCAGCCTCGCCATGACAAGCCTTTTTTATCGGCGTCAATAATGTATGTTTCGGCTGGATTAAGATTTCTTAGCGAGGTTGTCTTGCCGGATCCGCTTTCTCCGGCTATACATATAACGTTTGCCATTATATCCTCCTATTTTATTTGTATATTCAGTTTTTCCGCCAGTGCGCACCCCGGAACGGAAAGCCCGCTGTCAATAAGCTTCTTAATAGCGACTTTATCCGGTTTGGGTTCTCCGTATTTAACAAGTCCGTCATTGAATTCAGCTACTTTATATACGTCAAAAACCTCAACTGATTTTGATTTTCTGAATGATACCGCAGCTTTGGCCGTATTAAATTTTTCTCCATGAAGAGCGTCGGACAGATAATTCTGTAAGCTCTTTAAAAGGTTTTCATTTGACTTCCTGCGTTTTGCCAATGCTTCCTCTTCCGACTTTAAAGCAACGTTATCAGATTTAAGATTTTTAATCCACAGCACGGTATTTTCAATTTTTTCTTCTCTTGAAAGCTGAAGCTTTGCAAACCTTTCTTCGTCGAATATTTCTCCTGTCTCCTCGTCTATACATTCAAGTATTTCAGTTTCTATTTTATACAGATTCATTGTAATCCTCCTCCGTCATTTCCTCCATAGAAAGAGCCATATTGTATTTAGAAAAAAGAAGTTTAAGTTTATTAAAGCATTCGTCTGTTATTTCCCCGCCTGACGCTATGATAACGTCTTTGATTATACTTTTATATATATTTTTTTCTTTCATGCTTGACATTTCCTCCTTAGTTACTCACGGTCGTTCAGTCATTGGCGCACTTCAAAATGCGTCTTTACAACTTCAATAAAGCCTAAATATTCTTTGGCGTATTTACTGTTACCGTGTTCTTTCTTTACCTTATTTTCGAACTCGTCGAGATTCCCGCTAAAACACCCGCATAAAACGTGTATATGTCCGTCTTTGCATTTAAAGAAACTGG
>ENA-OYWZ01000351-OYWZ01000351.1-human-gut-metagenome-genome-assembly--contig:-NODE-351-length-30156-cov-7.196804_pt1 | contig 30156 bp, 25 predicted proteins | sample MGYA00244841_ERZ653414 | MGnify/ENA primary metagenome ERZ653414 (study PRJEB26926, sample SAMN06164894) | human gut metagenome | biome: ENVO:00009003; feature: ENVO:2100002; material: ENVO:00002003... | reverse complement strand
TCTACACCCTAGAGTTCGTCGGCAGCGTCAGATGTGTATAAGAGACAGTTTTAATACGGATTAGTCAAGTGAATTATCTGATTTTAAGAAATAAAATACACTTTATTGTCATTTTTCAATACAGCCACACCACTGTCACACCCATTTTAGTAAAAAAAGCACAAAGCACACAGCCGTAAAAGCCGTGTGCTTTGCATATAAAAGCCTGCTTTATGAAGCCTGATCGAACTGGCTGTTATAAAGCTCGGCATAAAATCCACCCTTTGCCATAAGGGTTTCATGGTTTCCGCTTTCGATAACGTCGCCGTCACGCATAACAAGTATCAGGTCTGCGTTTTTGATAGTCGAAAGTCTGTGTGCGATAACAAAGCTCGTTCTGCCCTTTGTAAGCTTATCCATTGCCCTTTGGATAAGAAGCTCCGTTCTCGTATCGACAGAAGATGTTGCTTCATCAAGTATGAGCATAGGCGCATTCTGGAGCATTGCCCTTGCGATAGTGAGAAGCTGCTTCTGTCCTGCGGATATTGCCACGCTTTCAGAAAGCACTGTATCAAAGCCCTCAGGGAGCGTATGAACGAACTTATCAAGACCGCAGGCTTTGCACACTCTTTCAAGGGACTCATCGCTTATGCCCTCCATGTTGTAAACAAGGTTTTCTCTCACAGTGCCCTCAAAAAGCCATGTGTCCTGCAAAACCATGCTGAACATATTGTGGACAGTTTCACGGCTGAGCTGTGATATAGGCGTGCCGTCTATGGAGATACTTCCGCTGTTTATCTCGAAAAATCTCATAAGCAGATTTACCATAGTGGTCTTGCCTGCACCGGTCGGTCCAACGATAGCCACCTTCTGACCTGCCTTTACCTCTGCGGAAAAGTTCTTTATTATCACCTTGTCAGGAGTATCAGGATAGCTGAAACGAACATTTTCAAAGCTTACGTTGCCCTTTACCTCAGGCATTTCACTGCTCTTGTCGCTCTCGTCTGGAAGTTCCTCGCTTTCGATAAAGTCAAATATTCTCTGAGCTGAGGCGGAAGCTGTCTGCATATTTGTCATGCCCTGAGCTATCTGACCAAGAGGTGATGTGAAAAGTCTTACATAAAGAATGAACGATATTATTACGCCGAATGTGATAGTGCCGTTAAGGGCGAGCATTGAGCCGAAAACGCATACTGCAACGTATGCAAGATTGCCGATAACGTTCATAAGCGGCTGCATGATACCTGACAGAAACTGTGACTTCCAGTTTGCGTTGTATACAGCCTCGTTAAGTCCGCCAAAATGTTTCTTTACATTATCTGCTCCACGGGATATCCTTACTACCTCGTGACCTGAATACATCTCCTCAACATAGCCGTTGAGCTTACCAAGGCTTTCCTGTCTGTCGAGGAAGAACTTCTGTGATTTTGACATTATGAAAACTATCAGGAAAAGTCCCAAGAATGTGATGAACAGTGAGATGAGTGCAAGTCGCCATTCTGTAACGAACATCATTATAAGACAGCCCACAAACTGTGCCGCTGCACTGATTATGGTCGGAAGACTGTTTGTAAGACCCTGTTGTAACGTTGATACATCATTTGTGATACGGCTGAGTATATCGCCCTGTGAATGTGAGTTGAAATACTTCTGAGGAACGCAGTTTATCTTCCTTGAAAGGTCGCTTCTCATTCTGTATGACATTTTCAGCGTGACAGTTGCCATTATATACTGCTGAATAAAGGTAAAAAGCGAGCTTGAAATATATATCGCTCCAAGGAATATTCCTACCCTTGCCACCGCTTTAAGGTCAATGCCTGTCATAAGTCCGTCTGCTATAAGGTCGGTTATCTCGCCCACCTTGTCAGGCCCTATGATAGTCAGCACCGCACCAAGCGCCGCAAGAACCAATGCCACGGCAACGATACCTACACTGCCTTTCATATACTCTATTATTTTTTTCATAGCGGACGCCATTTCGCCCTTACTAGACTTTTCGTATTTTCTCATTGTGCAGTCCCCCTTTCTATGCAAGCTCTGCCGCACTTAGCTGTGAAAGTGCTATCTCTTTGTATACGTCGCAGTTTTTCATAAGCTCCTCATGAGTACCCATGCCCACGGCTTCGCCACGGTCAAGGACTATTATCTTGTCTGCATGACGGATAGTGCTTATTCTCTGCGCAACGATTATCTTTGTTGTGTCCCCAAGCTTCTCGTTAAGACCCTCTCTGAGCTTTGCGTCTGTCTTGTAATCAAGGGCTGAGAAAGAATCATCAAATACAAGTATCTCAGGCTTTCTTGAAAGCGCTCTTGCAATAGACAAACGCTGCTTCTGTCCGCCTGAAACGTTTCTGCCCATTTGAGATATCATATGCTCTGTGCCGTCAGGAAGCTTATCCACAAACTCCTCCGCCTGAGAAAGCTCGATAGCGTTTTTAAGCTCCTCGTCAGTTTCAGGAGCGGCACTCTCGCCAAAGAAAACATTTTCTCTTATACTTCCTGCAAAAAGCACAGCCTTCTGTGTTACATATCCAAGCTTGTCATAAAGGGTATCGAACTTGTAGTTTTTTACGTTTACGCCGTCCACGAGGACTTCGCCCTCTGTTGCGTCATAAAATCTTGGTATAAGGCTTATAAGCGTTGTCTTGCCGCTTCCTGTTGCGCCGATTATGGCAAGGGTCTGACCCTTTTCTATCTTGAAACTTATGTTGCTCAGCTCGTCCTCAGAGGCATGAGGATATCTGAAAGAAACGTTTTTAAATTCCACAGTACCCTGCTCTCTTCCCTCGCTGACGCTGCCCTCTTTTATGTTCACGTCACGCTCAAGCACTTCGTTGATACGCTCTGCTGAGACCTGAGCCGCAGGCAACATCATGAATATCATAACGAGCATCATAAATGACATTACAACGTATGTGGCATATGTGCTGAAAACAACAACGTTGCTGAAAAACGTTATCCTGTCCTGAACAGCCGTCAGGGCTATCTGCTGGATAAGCACTGCTCCAAGCCAGTAGATAGCAAGGGTCAGACCATTCATTCCGATATTCATAACCGGCATCATAAGTGCGAACATTCTCTGGTTTTTAAGCTGTGTGTTCATCATCTCCTTGCTTGGAACATCAAACTTGTCGTTCTGATATTTCTCAGCATTGAAAGCATGGACAACGTTTATGCCTGTGAGATTTTCTCTTGCCACACGGTTTATTTTATCAGTTAGCTTCTGAACGATACGGAATCTCGGTATGCAGGTCGCCATTACCGCAAGAACGAACACGCATATCACCACAACGAACGCCGCAGTCACCGCTGAAAGCTCCCAGCTCTTGCCAAGTATCTTTATAACAGCCCAAACCGCCATGATAGGAGATTTTATTATCATCTGCAAGCCCATTGATATTATCATCTGTATCTGTGTAATGTCGTTTGTTGTCCTTGTTATAAGACTAGGTATGGAAAAGTCCTGCATCTCCTCGCTTCCCATATCCATAACGTGGTTAAAAAGCTTTTCTCTTACAGTGTAGCTGAAGCCTGAGGCAGTCTTTGCGGAAAGATAGCCGCAGCCGATAGCAAGAGCGGCACTTGCAAGGGTGCAGCCCAGCATTTTAAGCCCAACGTTCAGGATATCGGAAGTTTCACTGCCTGCCGTGTTGAGCATCATGGTCAGGTCAGTCATATAGTCAGGCAGCGTCAGGTCAAAATACACCTGTCCCAGCACCAGAAGTGCACAGAGAACAGCCATAAGTACCTCACGCTTGCCCATCTTTTTAAGCAGTTTTATCATAGTTGTTACCTCCTTCTACAAACATTCTTTAAGAATGCTGTCTATATTGTCGCTAACGATATACAGGCATTTTTTGAAATGTGCCATGTCATCGTCTGAAAAGCCAGCGATAAGCTTTTGTGCAAACTTTTTCTGTAGCTCTCTGCCCTCTTTTATAACAGGCTGGGCCTTTTCTGTGCAGACCAGACGGCATTTTCTTCTGTCGCCCTTTACCGCCTGCCTTTCAACAAAGCCTGCTTCCACAAGCTTTTCTACATGGAAAGACACAAGCGCCGCCTTGATATTCCTATATCTACACACATCACCCGCTGTGTTGAACTCAGGATTGTTCGCAAGGAACATGAGCACGTCAAGCGCCGTCTTTGGCATATCGAGCTTTTTACAAAGGGGCTGCATGACTTTTTCATATGCTTCTGCAAGCTTCTTTGAATGATCAAACATATGCGTTGCTGTTGTCATATTATCGTTCATTGTCAAACCTCCAATATTAGATATTTCAAATTTGAACAATCTAATATTAACACTTTTCCAAAAGCTATTCAATGAACGTTTTGTAAATTCAGCTTCTTATAATGTCATTTTTGTAACAATGCAACAAAAATCAAATATATGGACTATAATATTTGTACAGCAATAAAACCGCCCTCTCCGCTATTGCAATAAAGGGAGAAATGTGTTATAATAACGATGTATGGGCAGAGTATTCGCTCTGCTTCACCTTTTAAGAAAGGAAAGTGGTGCAAAATGGATATTGTAAAAGGCGATATTCTTGTAATGAAGAAAAGTCACCCCTGCGGCAGTAACAGAATGATAGTTCTGCGCTCAGGCATGGATTTCAAGCTGCGCTGCGAGGGCTGCGGACGAGAGTTCATGATAGTACGCAGCAAAGCCGAAAAGAACGTAAAAACTATTATCAGAGAGGCTGAGTCATAGCTATTCTCGCAATTTATGATATATAACAAATGTATGATATGAAATAAAAATGACAGGAGAATATAACTATGTTTGAAAAACTCAAAGCACTCGAAGATAAATTCAATGAAATAAACGAAAAGCTCATGCAGCCTGAAACTGTAAACAACACTTCACTGTATACGAGCCTTATGAAAGAATACAAGACACTTACGCCGATAGTTGAAAAGTTCGGCGAATACAAAAAGGCAAAAGCTGCCAATGACGAGGCCATCGAGCTTCTTGACACAGGCGGAATGGATAAGGACTTCAAGGAAATGGTGCAGATGCAGCTTGAGGAATCCAAGGAAGATATGGCTAAGCTTGAAGAAGAGCTTAAGCTTCTCCTGCTGCCGAAAGACCCTAACGATGAGCGTAACGTTATCATAGAGATAAGAGGCGGAGCAGGCGGTGAAGAAGCTGCGCTTTTTGCAGGCTCTCTTTATAGAATGTATTCAATGTATGCCGCTTCAAAGGGCTGGTCCATAGAAGTCATGAACGCCAACGAAACAGAGCTTGGCGGCTATAAGGAAATAACCTTCAGCGTTTCAGGCGAGGGAGCATATTCAAGACTTAAATACGAAAGCGGAGTACACAGAGTTCAGCGTGTACCTGAAACTGAGTCGCAGGGCAGAGTTCACACGTCTACTGTTACAGTTGCCGTGCTTCCGGAGGCTGACGAGGTGGAGCTTGACCTTAACGAAGAAAAAGACCTGAAAATAGACGTTTTCCGTTCATCAGGCGCAGGCGGACAGCACATCAACAAGACATCTTCCGCTATCAGAATAACTCACCTGCCTACAGGCATGGTAGTTGAGTGTCAGGACGAGCGTTCACAGTTCAAGAACAAGGAAAAGGCTCTGAAAGTCCTCCGTTCAAGACTTCTTGATCAGAAAGTTCAGGCACAGAACAAGGAGATCGCAGACAACAGACGTTCACAGGTGGGAACAGGCGACCGTTCCGAGAGAATCAGAACTTACAACTATCCTGAGGGAAGAATTTCCGACCACAGAATCGGTCTTACTATCTACAGACTTGAACAGGTGCTTAACGGCGCACTTGATGAAATAATCGACGCACTTGCAACAGCCGATCAGGCTGCCAAGCTTGCAAGTCAGGAAGAAGAATAAAAATGTTTGACACAAAAATACTGGGCACTGACGAGGACAGCATAGCATATGCCGCAAAGCTGCTCTCACAGGGTGAAGTCGTTGGTATGCCGACGGAAACTGTATATGGTCTTGCGGCGAACGCTTTTGATGAAGCGGCTGTAAGAAAAATATTCGCCGCCAAGGGCAGACCTGCCGACAATCCTCTTATAGTGCATATATCTGACATTTCTCAGCTTGAGGGACTTGTGGATAAGATACCGCCCCTTGCTGTAAAGTGCGCAGAAAAATTTTGGGCAGGACCTCTCACAATGATAATGCCAAAATCCGAAAAAATACCAATGGTAACGAGCGGAGGACTTGACACGGTGGGCATAAGAATGCCGTCACATAAGGTGGCAAGAGCGCTTATCTCAGCCTGCGGCTTCCCTATCGCCGCACCGTCGGCAAACCTTTCAGGAAGCCCGTCGCCTACAACAGCACAGCACGTCCTTAACGATATGCACGGCAGGATACCTGCCATAATAGACGGCGGAGCTTGCGGAGTGGGCGTTGAATCAACTGTCATAAGCTTTGAGGGCGAGGACGGAATAAGACTTCTCAGACCGGGATTTATCTCAGCCGAGGATCTTATGGAGATCACCCCGAACGTTCTTATCGACAAGGGCGTTTTGGAAAAGCTGGGTGAGAACGTAAAAGTTCGCTCCCCTGGTATGAAATATAAGCACTATGCCCCAAAGGCTGATGTGACTATCATTGACAGCAGTCTTGAAGCTTTCAGAGAATATGTGAAAACTCACGCTGACAATGACACCACTCTTATGGTGTTCACTGACAGCGATTGCGAGGGGCTTGATATACCGCATATCTGCTATGGCGCAAATGACGAGGAACAGGCAAAAGAGCTTTTTGACGTTCTCAGAGAGCTTGACGATATTGGTGCAAAGAAAGTTTTTGCACGCTGTCCTAACAAAGACGGCGTGGGGCTTGCAGTGTATAACCGACTTTTAAGAGCCGCAGGCTTTCAGGTGGTGAAACTGTGAAAAAAACAGTAGTAGGGCTTACAGGTCAAAGCGGTGCAGGCAAGACAACTATATCGGACGCTTTCAGAGAAAATGGCTTTGAGATAATAAACTGCGACCTTGTCGCAAGAGAAGTCACACAGGCAGGGAACGAATGCTGTAAAGAGCTTGCAAAGCTTTTCCCAAGCTGCTTTGACGAGAACTATTCTCTTGACAGGCGAAAGCTCGGGGAGATAGTTTTTTCAGATAAGAATAAGCTTCAAATGCTCAATGATACCATATACCCTTTTATAAACAAGCCTATTGACGAAAAGATAAACGCCGCAGAGAGCGAGTTTGTTCTTCTTGACGCACCGACCCTTTTTGAAGCAGGTGCGGATAAGCTTTGCAGTGTTATCGTAAGCGTTGTGGCAGACTTTGGCATAAGGCTTGAACGGATAACCAAAAGGGACGGCATTTCGGCGGAGCTTGCAAAAAAGCGTTTTTCTTCTCAGCATACTATGGAATTTTTCAAGGCTCACAGCGATTTCGTCATTGAGAACAACGGCTCTGTGAATAACACATTCCAAAAGACCTGTGAGGTCATAGAAACAATAAAGGAAAGATATAATGGCGGCTAATGGAAAAAACAGCAGGCGTAAAAAGAAAAGACACATAAAAAAAGGTCCCGTACTCATAGCAGTCATACTTCTGCTGTGCGGTATAGGCTGGCTCACATATCTTTATCACGAGCAGATAATCAACAAGGCAAAGGATATTCCGAACTCTTTTTCATATCCTACAGATTATGAGGAGTATGTAATAAGATACAGCACCAAGTACAAGTGCGACCCTGTGCTTGTGTTCTCTGTGATAAAAGTGGAAAGCGGCTTTAATAAAGACGCTGTTTCATCAGTGGGTGCCAGAGGTCTTATGCAGCTTATGGAGGACGCATACGATTGGATAAAATATCGCCTTGACGATCAGCGTGACAACACCTATGACGATATGTTCGACCCTGAACTTAATATCCAATATGGCACATATTATCTCAGCTATCTTATGGAAAAGTATGACGGCTCTGTAGAGCTGACAGCGGCGGCATATCACTGCGGAATGAATCTTGTTGACAGTTGGATAGAAAACGGCACTGTTGACCCTGACAATTTCAAAGTCAGCGACATACCTGACGAAAATGACCAGACTTCAAACTATGTGCGCAAGATACGCAAAGCCTATGACAATTATAAGGATATACTCAGCAGTCATGGGGATATTACAGAAAACAGTTAAGCAAAACCATGCGCAGGGGCGAACAGTGTCCGCCCATTGTAACGCAGTTTCAATAAGAATACATTAAAAGGAGGACTTTACAATGGATAACAAGAAGAAAGAAAAGTCCGAGGGCGAAAAGCTTGCAGAAAAGCTTCTTTCGGATAAGAAAAACGGTGGACTTCGCCTTAGCGAAGAAAAAATCAAAAAGGCAGACAAGTTCTGCGAGGGCTATAAAAGCTTTCTGAACACTGCAAAGACAGAGCGTGAGGCTGTTATCGAGGCAGTGGCTCAGGCTGAAAAAGCAGGCTTCAAGCCTTATGAAAAGGGCAAGAAGTATGACGCCGGCGACAAGTTCTATTTTGTAAACAGAGGAAAGGCTATCATACTTACAGTTATGGGCAAGGACGGTCTTGACAAGGGTATCAGACTTGCTGCCGCTCATATCGACTCACCACGTCTTGACCTTAAGCAGAACCCACTTTACGAGGACAAGGAGCTTTGCCTGTTCAAGACACACTATTACGGCGGCATAAAAAAATATCAGTGGACAACTGTTCCAATGTCACTTCATGGCGTTGTTATAAAGGCTGACGGCGAAAGCGTTACAGTAAATATCGGCGAGGACAAGGACGACCCTGTTTTCTGCGTAACTGATATCCTGCCACACCTTGCAGACACTCAGATGAAAAGACCTGCTCCACAGCTCATCAAGGGCGAGGAGCTTAATCTGCTCATAGGCTCCAGACCATTCAGAGATGACGCTGTTTCAAACAAGGTAAAACTCAACATAATGGCTATCCTTAACGAGAAATACGGCATCGTAGAGGACGATTTCGTTTCCGCAGAGCTTGAAGCTGTTCCTGCATTCAAGGCACAGGACGTTGGCTTTGACAGAAGCATGGTAGGCTCTTATGGTCAGGACGACAGAGTTTGCGCATACACAGCTTTGCAGGCTATCCTCAAATGCAAAGACCCTAAAAAGACCTGCATGACCATACTCACAGACAAGGAAGAAACAGGAAGTGACGGCAACACAGGACTTAACAGCTCATATCTGCCATACTTCATTGCTGACCTTGCAAAGGTATACGGACTTGAGGGCAGAAACGTTATCTCTGCTTCCGAGTGCCTTTCAGCCGACGTAAATGCGGCATATGACCCAACATTCTCAGAGCCGTTCGAGATAAGAAACTCATCACAGATAAACTACGGCGTTGTTGCCACAAAGTTCACAGGTGCAAGAGGCAAGTCAGGCACTTCCGATGCTTCTGCTGAGTTTGTGGGCAGAGTAAGAAAGCTCTTTGACGAACACAACATCGTTTGGCAGACAGGCGAGCTTGGCAAGGTAGACGGCGGCGGTGGAGGAACTGTCGCACAGTATATCGCAAACCTTGACATGAACGTTATCGACGTTGGCGTACCAGTGCTTTCAATGCACGCACCATTTGAGATAACCTCGAAGATAGACACTTATATGGCATATAAGGCTTTCTCAGTTTTCTTTGCTGACTAATTTGATATCAAATAAGCATATCCGCTTTCCCATTTCGGGAGGGCGGATCTTTTTTTGTCCCCATTGCGACAATTTTTCCATCCAAGCAGTGCTATCATAATATCAAAGGGAGGAACGCCATGAAAATTTACATAGATATACTCCTTGTGACAAACGCCATTATGACGCTTATCATGCTGGAAGCGGCAGGCAGGATATGTCACAAGGTCATAAGTCCGCTGCGGCTGTTGACAGCTTGCTCAGTGGGAGGACTTTCGTCGCTTGTTATGGCTATAGACAGCAGAGGATATTTCACTGCAGTTCTTATTGTGGTGATAAAGCTTGTCAGTGCGGTATTCACAGTGCTTATAGCCTTTGGGTGTAAAGACCCTTGGCAACTACTTCGATACTTTATCATATACTGTGCAGTGGACGCAGTTTTCACGGGTATAGTGGTGACCCTTTGGCAGATATCAGGGAGCAAGGTGATTTTTTTCAGAAACCTCACTGTGTATTTTGACATCTCTCTATTTAAGCTTGCCCTTGCCTGCGGTATAGCATATGGTCTGCTCTGTCTTTATGAGAACATCACACGCAGGTGTTTCAACAGGGCGACAAAATACGAAGCCATATACGAAAATGGTGGCTGTATAGTGAAAGTTCCTGCCATATGTGACAGTGGGAACAGGCTTTGCGACAGCTTCACAGGAACGCCGGTGGTAGTTTTCTGCTGTGACAGGCTTTTCTATCACTACGACCTTGACCGTGACGAGCCTGACCCTCTAAGTGGTTTCAGGCTTATCCCCTGCTCTACTGTCAGCGGAGAGGGAATTATCCACATAACCGCCGCAGGGAGCGTAAAGATAATCGACGATAAAGACCGTGTACACAACGTCAGGTGCTATGTGGGCATAAAGCCCTCGCTGAATGGAAAGTCACGGGCTATATTCAACCCCGCATTGCTGGGATAATACAGGAGGAATACAAATGACCACACTTAAAACACTCGCTCTAGGGCTGAACAGATTTTTGAGCCGTTTGTTTTCAGACGACCCCGAAACTATAGATTACCTAAATGGTGCAGATTCGTTACCGCCTCCCCTAAACAAAGAGGAAGAGAAAAAAGCCTTTGAGCTTCTTGAAACAGACCCGAAAAAAGCCCGAGAACTGCTTATCGTGCATAATCTCAGGCTTGTGGTATATATAGCAAAGAAGTTTGAGTCAACAGGCACAGGCATAGAAGATCTTATCTCAATAGGCTCTATAGGGCTTATCAAGGCAGTGAACACCTTCTGTCCTGATAAAAACATCAAGCTCGCAACCTATGCTTCACGGTGCATAGAAAACGAGATACTTATGTTTCTTAGAAAATCAAATCAGTATAAAAATGAAATATCAATAGACGAACCGCTGAATGTTGACTGGGACGGCAACGAACTGCTTTTATCCGATATTCTAGGCACCGATGACGACACCGTGAACAAGGGCATAGAAAGCGAAGTTGAGAAACAGCTTCTTCTGGAGGAGATCGAAAAGCTCTGCCCTCGTGAAAAGCAGATAATGAAAATGCGATTTGGGCTTTCAGGCAAAAAAGAAATGACCCAGAAGCAGGTCGCTGATGAAGTCGGTATATCCCAATCCTACATATCAAGACTTGAAAAGCGGATAATAAAATCCATACGGCGAAATTTAGAAAAAATATGCTGATAAAAAAACTGGCGAACACGCAAAATGTTCACCAGTTTTTATGTTATATGGGATAATTTTGTTTTCACAGCAGTGTAATTCTTCTCAGAAATAGGGATCACCTTGCCATATGTAAGCTCTATTCTGTAACGGCTTATACGGCTTACATATTCAGGATTTACAAGATAATTTTCATGACAGCGCACAAACATATCCCTATATCGTCTTTCAAACACCTTAAGGCTCTGCACTGATTCAAATGAGCCGTCAATGGTATATATGACGCAGTGACTGCCACTGCTTTCCACATAAGCTATCCATGACCTATCCAGAAAAACAAGCGACCTGTCTACGCCATTTACTATCACTCTCTTTGTACGCCTTTCACCTGAACAGACATTTTTCTTGTATATTTCTTCATAATGTACAGGATATATCCTGTCACGTTCATCATATTTAATGGCATTGGAAATGTGACAAAGCCTTATTTTTTCCTCACCGTTCTCACTCACCCATGTAAACTGCATCCTTTGATCTGCTCTCCCAACACTGCTGTCAGGCCAAATCGTATCCAAAATGAAAAACATTATGACCTCGCAGGAACATTCCGTAAGACCTATGGAAAACACCTTTAGGTCGCTGAGCACAAATTCAAGCTTGTGTTCTTCTTGCGAAAAAGCATCAACAAGCGCCTTTCTGGTGCGTATCACATGCTTCTCAGCGGGACCTATCCACAGAATGTCTTCGTGACAGGCATTAAGAAAGCTGTCTATCTCGTTATTGTAGTACTTAGTGAGAATATCGGCTGAACGTGTTTCAAGAACTCTATATTCCATGAAATCAAATCCTCCGTTTGCTGAATTAATTTGTACATTTTTTATTGTTTCTTCTATTATACGACATTTTTATTATTTTGTCAATAATACTGACACAATTTCATTTTCGCAAAATTTCGACAGATAAACTATGTATAAATTCTTCAGAAGTTTTATTGTAATTTTAAAGCATATGTGATATACTTAGACCATACGATAAATGAAAGGAGAAGATATCTTGGCGATAGATAAATTTTATGCGGTGATACCCGCTTATGAGCCTGATGAAAAAATGCTGGCTGTTATTGACGATATATCTTCATTGACCGATTTTCATATAATTGTCATTAATGACGGCAGCGGCAAGGATAAGCTGCCGATTTTTGCCGAAGCTGCAAAAAAAGCCATAGTTCTCACCCATGAGGTAAACAAAGGCAAGGGGCGTGGCATAAAAACCGCACTTGAATACATAAAAGAACATGAAGCCGATACTGTGGGCATCGTCATTGCAGACGCAGACGGACAGCACAAAGTGGAGGATATAATAAGGGTGTCGGAAGCCCTGAAAAGCTCCCCTGACAAGCTTATTATGGGTTGTCGCAGATTTTCAGGAAAGATACCGCTGCGAAGCAAATTCGGCAACAATATCACAAAATTTGTTTTCTCATTTGCCGCAGGAGTAAAGGTAAGCGACACGCAGACGGGCTTGCGTGGTTTTTCCTCAAAGCTCATACCTTTTATGCTGTCGGTAAACGGTGACAGATATGAGTTTGAGATGAATATGCTACTTGAATGTGCAAGAGAAGGCATAAGATTCTATGAAGTGCCTATCGAAACAGTTTACCTTGGCAAAAACGAGTCATCACATTTTAATCCTATCAAAGACTCATGGAGAATATACAAGGATATACTGAAATTCTCATGCTCATCACTTCTTAGCTTCTGCGTGGACTATATTTGCTACAGCATTTTCGCAATGATAAGCGGGAACGTAGCGTTTTCTAACATATGTGCAAGAGTGATAAGCTCCATTTTCAACTTTTCGATGAACAAAAAATTCGTCTTTAAAAATAAGGAAGGCATTGCAAAGACAGCCACAAAATACTTTCTGCTTGCCGCATTAATACTAGCTGCAAACACAATAATGCTAGAGCTATGTGTGAAATATCTCATACACAACAAATATATCAGCAAAATACTTATAGAAGTGCTGCTTTTCTTTATAAGCTGGGCGGCACAAAAAAGTTTCGTTTTCAGAAAGAGGGAAAGAAAAATTGACGAATAAGACAAAAAAGCCAATGCCTGTCTGGGCAATGATCATAACGGACGTTGTGCTTACAGCAGCAGCGATAGGCGTGTTCATGCTTTTTGACTACGTTATGCCGCAAAGTTCAGGAGTAAAGGGAGAAGTGATCGCAACAGTTGACAGCTCCGCAGAGGGTAGCTTCACCCTGCCAAATGCGGCTGACAACTCGCAGGCAGAAAGCACTGCGCAGGACGATAGCGAGCCTGCAGTTACCACAACAGCTCCGCAGGCAGAAAAGGCTACGACCACACTGCGTACTGAGCAGACGAACCACAGAAACTGGGGCAATCAGGACACTGCCGACTATCGTTCAGACCAGAACGCTATAAGCAGTATAACAAACGGTGCCATAACCTCTGAGGAGCTTGGCTCGGCTTCAACTGACAATGCTCAGGTGACAGTATACAAAAAATCTATCGGCGAGGGCAGCAACAAGATAACCTATTTTGTGGCTGATGTTTATGTCACAAGCGCAAGCGAGGTAAAAGCCGCCTTTGCAGACGGAGAATTCGGTAAGAACATCAAGGACTCAGTATTCAGTATGGCGGTGGAAAACAACGCTCTTTTCGCCATAAACGGTGATTTCTATGGTAATTCAGAACGCAGTATCGTTATAAGAAACGGTATAAAATACCGTGATGATGTCAACGACGCAGACGTGTGCGTGCTGTTCACAGACGGCACAATGCAGACCTACTCCCCGTCTGAATATGACAGCGACGCTGTTATAGCAAAAGGTGCATGGCAGGCTTGGAACTTTGGTCCTGCACTTCTTGACGGAAGTGGCAACGTTCTTGAAACGTTCAACACAACAAAATATCTCAACAGTTCAAATCCACGTTCAGCTATCGGCTGTGTGTCGGCAGGCCACTATATTTTCGTGACAGTTGACGGCAGAAACGAAGGCTACTCAAAGGGCGCAACTCTCAGCGAGCTTGCGGCTATCATGAGCGATGAGGGCTGTATGTCTGCGTTCAATCTTGACGGTGGAAAGTCCGCTATGATGTACTTCAACAACAGCATTGTAAACGCTCCTGACGGCGGTGGACGTGACCTCAGCGACATTATCTATATAGGAGGATAAAAATGAAAAGACTAAGCAAAATTCTCCCACATATCACGATAATACTTGCGGGAATGTTCATTGTATTCTGGATATTGGATATACTCAACCCTACAATGAATTTCATAAACAGAAAAATATCCAACAAGCTTCTGCTGGCATTTTGCATATCAGCCATAATAACAGCGATACTAGCGGTCTACTATCAGCGCAAGAGCGACAGAAAAGAATAGAACTAATGCAGAGTCACACGGCTCTGCATTTTTTATGGTCAGATTTTCCTGAAAAATATCTGTATAGTTCCTGATTGAAAGGTAATAATTATATTATCACGGCAGCATAAAATGCTGCTTTTTAACAGGAGCGTGCGATGCAGTACAATAAAGTTGAGATAAGCGGAGTGAACACCAATGAGCTTAAAACGCTGAAAGAGTCGGAAAAGCTGGAGCTTTTGAAAAAAGCCCATTCAGGTGACAAGAAAGCCCGTGAGGAGCTTATAAACGGTAATCTCAGGCTCGTGCTGAGCGTTTTGCAGAAGTTTGTGAGCCGAAGCGACTCCCCTGACGACCTTTTTCAGGTGGGTGTTGTGGGGCTTATCAAGGCGATAGATAATTTCGATACCTCTCTTGATGTGAAGTTTTCTACCTACGCTGTGCCTATGATAGCAGGAGAGCTTAGAAGATTTCTTCGTGATTTTCAACCCATGAGGGTGAGCCGTTCTCTCCGTGACCTTGCTTATAAAGCAATGCAGGCGAAAGAACAGCTCATATGTGAAAACCAGAAAGAGCCTACTGTTGAGCAGATAGCAGACACTATCACCGAAAAGCCTAGTCAAGTGGTCATTGCCCTTGAAGCCATAACCGACCCGGTCTCACTCTATGAGCCTGTGTATTCTGACAACGGCGATGCTCTTTATGTATTGGATCAGGTGAGCGACTCCTGTGACGATAAAAGCTGGCTTGAAGAGCTTTCATTGAAGCAAGCCATGAGCGAGCTTCAGCCTCGTGAACGTAATATACTCTTCCTGCGCTTTTTCAAAGGACAAACTCAGGTGGAGGTAGCAAAAAATATTGGCATCTCTCAGGCACAGGTATCACGGCTTGAAAAAGGTGCATTGGAACACATCAAAAAAAGTATCTAACGTCTGTCGCAATACGTTAAATCGACATTTATGAATATTTTTGTTATATACGATTACGTTAAGGTCACGCTTTTGAAACAATTTGATTAATAATGTGCCATTAAAGTTGCTTGTAGTCAAAAAATTTGATATAATATATATAGGAGTTATTATGTTAAATCGTCATAAGGGAGTTGAAGTGTATGCTGACTGATTATCCGGTCCTTATTTCCGAGTCATATGACGGCCAGCATAAACTGTTGACCGAGGAACTGAAACGCAAGGGTACAAAGGTCCATATATGCGGTGATACTGAAATAGAGCTTGAGATAGGTGCTGTAAAATATACTCCTGACGTTATCGTTATTGACTGCTGTAAGCTGGGATATAAAAAGCTTCTGCATTTTCGTGAGATACTTCACGAAAATGACATTTATCCCATAATATATAACATCTACACTTATGATGACACAGAAACGATCCGTATTCTTCTCGATTATGATGATATTCTGCACATACTTATGCCATACGACGCTAAGAACGTATGCCACTATATGCTTGACAAGCTAAAAAGGATACCTGTCGATCCTGATATCCTTAGACAGAATATTTCAAAGGAGATACATAGGATCATAACATCAACGGGCATAAACCGCAAGCATTCAGGATATGACCATATCTACTACATGATATTCCTTATTATATTCAAATATAGCGGTAAAAAAGTACAAATAGGCGAACTTTATAAGGACATTGAAAAACAATACGGAAAAAATACTGCAGCTATTGAACGCTCAACAAGAAGTGCTATAGTTTCAGGCTGGGAAAAAATGAAACCTGTGGATAAGCAAATGCTTTTTGAAAGTTGCCTTGCTAATGGAACAAAGCCTACAAATGCAATGTACATAAACACCATAGCTTTATATATAAAGCATTTGTATAACGATCAGCTGGAGATGTATTACAAAAACAAAAACGATCATACATAGGACGATCCCCAAAGTGCATACCTATTATAAAGGGTATGCACTTTTTTTGAAAGGGGAAGGTTTCATGATATGTAGTTTTTCAAGCTTACGAAATAAAGAGGTCGTCAATATGCGAACAGGACTGAAAATAGGTTATGTTGATGATATAGAAATGGATACTCAGGGAGCGAATATAGTTTCACTGATCGTCTATGGCAAACCAAGGGCTTTCGGTATCATGGGCAGAGATGAGGATATTATCATAAAATGCTCGGATATCGAGCTTATCGGCGAAGATACCATACTTGTAAAATTCAACGATAGTGCAGTATGCACAAAGAGCAGAACTGTAAAAATCGAAAATTTGTTAAAATAAATTGTCGTAAACTCTTGAAATGAAATAGAAAATATGATATAATATTAAAGCAATTCGCACGGACAGGTTTTTGCCGTTGGTCCTGCCGTAAGACAGGTGAAAGCAAGTAAAGCCGTCCGGAGGATAAAAACATCTGCATAAGCAGAAATCTAAAACCAAACAGGAGGTTACTACAATGGGAGTAGTATCAATGAAGCAGCTTCTTGAAGCTGGTGTACACTTTGGTCACCAGACAAGAAGATGGAACCCTAAAATGGCTCCATACATTTTCACAGAAAGAAACGGAATTTACATCATCGATCTTCAGAAGACCGTTAAGAAGCTTGAAGAAGCTTATATGTTTATCCGTGACATCTCAGCTAATGGCGAAGAGGTACTTTTCGTAGGTACAAAGAAGCAGGCTGGAGATTCTATCAAGGAAGAGGCACTGAGAGCTAATGCACATTATGTAAATGCAAGATGGCTCGGCGGTATGATGACAAACTACAAGACGATCCAGCAGAGAATCAAGAGACTTGAGCAGCTCCACACAATGGAAGAGGACGGCACATTCGACCTTCTCCCTAAGAAGGAAGTTGTTAAGCTGAAGCTTGAGATAGAAAAGCTTGAAAAGTTCATGGGCGGTATCAAGAACATGAAGAAGCTTCCAGGCGCACTTTTCGTTGTTGACCCAAGAAAGGAAAAGATCGCTGTAGCAGAGGCTAAGAAGCTTGGCATACCTGTAGTAGCTATCGTTGACACAAACTGCGATCCTGACGATGTTGATTATGTTATCCCAGGTAACGATGACGCTATCAGAGCAGTTAAGCTTATCGCTGGTTGCATGGCTAACGCTATAATCGAAGGCAGACAGGGTGAGGACGCTGAGTCCGCTGAAGAGGCAGATAAGGTGGAAGAAGCTGACGAGGCTGCTGAATAAGAGCTGAAATTTCAGGCAGGCATTTATAGTATATTTGTCTGCCTATTTCGATATAAAACACTAGGAGGAATAATAATGGGTAAGGTATCCGTAGCAGAGATCAAAGAACTTATGACAGCAACAGGCGTTGGCATGATGGACTGCAAGAAGGCTCTTGTAGAAGCTGACGGCGATATGGAAAAGGCAGTAACACTTCTCCGTGAAAAGGGACTTGCTACACAGGCTAAGAAGAGCGGCAGAGTTGCAGCAGAGGGTATCTGCACAGCTGTAGTTAAGGGCAACGTAGGCTGCGTTCTTGAAGTAAACATCGAAACAGACTTTGCTGCTAACAATGATGAGTTCAAGGCTTTCGTTGCAGCAGTTGCTGATACAGTAATCGAGACAAACCCTGCTGACGTTGACGCACTTAAAGCAACAAAGATCAGCGGTGGTGACAAGACAGTTGAAGAGACACTTCAGGATCTGTTCATCAAGATCAGAGAGAACATGGTAATCAGAAGATTCAAGAGAATGGAAGGCATTCTTGTTCCTTACGTTCACGGTGCAGGTAGCATCGGCGTTATGGTAAAGCTTGATTCTGACATTGCACCTGACAATGCTGAGCTCCTTGCTGCTGGTAAGGACTGTGCACTTCAGGTCGCAGCTATGAATCCTGCATACCTGAACAGAGAGGCTGTTCCTGCTGACGCTCTTGACAAGGAGAGAGAGATCATGCTGGCTCAGATGGCTGAAGATCCTAAGATGGCTAACAAGCCTGAGCAGGTTAAGCACAAGATCATCGACGGTAAGATCGGCAAATACTATTCTGAGAACTGCCTCCTTGAGCAGGCATTCGTTAAGGATGATAAGGTATCTGTTGGCAAGTACGTTGAGTCCGTAGCTAAGAAGCTTGGCGGCAAGATCGACGTTGTTGAGTACGTTCGTTTCGAGAGAGGCGAAGGCGTAGAGAAGAAGGAAGAGAACTTCGCTGACGAAGTTGCAGCAATGACAAAGTAATCTTTCTGACATAAATGAAAATCCCTCGGTGGTGAGCCGAGGGATTTTTTTATGGGCTTTTGATTGTAACTTGTCAAATTTAATTATACTGCGTCATTCGGTTATGTGATATAATATAAGTACAAGTTAATATGTCTTCAGTATAGAGAGTGTCTTGAATATAAGATGCTCTCTTTTTTGTTGACCTTTTTCTTTTGTTGAGGTCAGCAACAGAGGGAACATAGACTTGACAGAAGCCTCTGCAAAGAGGTATAATGATAGAAAGGTAGTTGAAAAAATAATGATAAATTCAATAGAAAAAACTATTGAATTGCCTATTGAGCAGAAACATACAGGTAAGGGCAATCCAAACGCTGTTTTGGGTATTGAGCTTAATAATCGCCAGAAGGATCTACTCGAAAAGCTTTTCTGAGTTTGACAGCAAAGTAATAGTCGATAAGAAAAGCGTTAATATGGCTGATCTTTCGGCGTTGACTGCTCACACAGGAGATGAGTTTGCATTGTTCACAAAGGGCAAGGATAGACTCATAATTCGTGGTAATTCCTCAAAGGAGTGATATTATGTGCAAGCTTTTTGATGAATGAAGAAACGAAATTAAAGATTATTGTAGGCAGCAGGGCCTTAACTTTGATACGGCTGAAAAGTTGTCACAATCCTGGAATAAGAATACGGTGGCGTTGTCTTACCGTGATCCAAGCAAAGGTTCAAATGGACTTCTTGATGATACTCCGTGTCCGTTGGTTTTGCTGATACGCCGTGAAAAGAATGGCAAGCTCGTTTTTGAGCAGACAGAACACACTAAAAAATATCTTGCGTAGTGTAGCTTTTTTAGTAGCGAAACTGAAAAACTATCTAAAAATGTATTGGAACGAAAAATAAGATAAGAAGCGGCATCCTCTGAAAAGAGGGTGCCGCTTTTCTTTATATATGAAGAAAAATGGGTATGAGCTCGAAAACTCATACCCTCAAAAAATATAATAAAGGAGAATATTAGGAAATAAGCGTTATTTCTTAGTAGTTACGCTCTTTGTAGAGGACCATGCACCATAGTACTTTTTACCCTTTACAGTTGTGTAGGACCTTACACGAACATAATACTTTTTCTTGCCACTCAGCTTGGAAATGGTCTTTTTATCGGTCTTGTTGTTTGTAACAGTTACCTTTTTAGCTCCGCTGAACTTGGAATTTGTCGCATACTGAATTTCATAACCAGTAGCACTTCCCTTTTGAGCCCAGTCGATAAAGAATGATCTGCTCTTTGACTTAAGCTTCTGTATATTCTGCTTTGCAGGGTTTATCTTAAAGGTCTTAGTTACAACACCGCCATATGAGCCCTTGCCAGTAAACTTAATAGTAGCTGTGCCAACATTCTTATTGCTGCTGTATGAAACCGTGTAATCTCTGCCGTTTTTTAGTGTACTTCTTTTATACTTGAGCTTTGCTGACTGTGCAATAGCCTTGCCAGTAAAACTCTTGGTAGAAATATTTGAGATAGACACAGAAGACATATTCTTTGACGCTGTTACCACGTTCTTTATAGGAGACCATTCCCCATAGTATGTAGAACCTTTTACAATCGTATAAGAACGGACTCTTACAAAATAATTGTGTCCACGATAAAGACCGCTTATTGTGACTGTATCCGGCTTATTTGCCGTAAGTCTCTTTGTTTCAGCGTTTGTAAAGTCATAGTTTGTCGCATACTGAATTTCATAACCAGTAGCACTTCCCTTTTGAGCCCAGTCCGCAAAGAAACCGCCGTATCTTGTTTCAAGCTTCTGAATGTTCTGGCTTGCAGGATTTATAGTAAAGGTCTTTGAAATAGAACCAGTATACTGTACAATTCCGTTAACGATCACGGTTGCCGTACCAACCTTCTTATTATTGATATATGATACAGTATAATCCTTACCTGCGACAAGTAATGTATCGTTTAGCTTTACAACAACGCCAGGCTTCATATATCCACCGTCATATTCATATATTGACGTTGAAAGCGTAGCGTCTGCTTCACTTATATCTATCCTAGCAAGAGCCGGTATTGTTGCCGTTTCAAGCCTTTCATGGCACACTGTACACTCTGTATGCATGGAGCCTGCTATACCCGGAGCCGCTTCCTTATCGATTATCCAATCACTTGGCGTATGAGGAAGCTTTGTTATCTCCTGCTTTTCAGCGACATTTCCACAGATCGTACAGTATCTTACCTGTTCACCAGGCTCAGCACAAGTTGGCTGTTTTGTTATTATCCATTCGTCTGCAGGTGTATGTGCAAGTTTTGCTATCTCCTGCTTTTCAGCGACATTTCCACAGGTCGTACAGTATCTTACCTGCTCACCAGCTTCAGCACAAGTAGTCTGCTTTATTACTGTCCATTCGGAAGAAGGAGTGTGTCCCTTCTTAGGAATAATGGTTTTTGTATAATAATCGCAATTAGAACACTTTTTTTCAGTATATCCGTCTGTTTCACAAGTAGCTTCAACTGTATTAGTTATATACTTATGACCAGTTGGCTGAGTTTCGTTATCCTTGTATGATTTTTTACATACGGAACAAGTGTGAAGTGTATATCCGCCAGTTGTGCAAGTTGGAGCAACAACCGTATCAACATACTTATGTCCCTGAGCTGCAACGTCTTCTGTATATGAGTCACCACACTTTGAACAAGTATATGTTACCTTACCACCGGTGCAAGGATTAGCTTCACTTGTTATCTTATATGAATGTCCCTTAGCTGGAATCGTTGCTGTTTCGGTATAATGGCCGCAGTCCTTACTTGTACAGCTTCTCTTCTGCTCTCCGTCAGTTGTGCAAGTAGGTGCCTTTGTTATTTTCCAAGAGCCAAATGTGTGCCTGATGAGCTGGGGTTATTTTAAATGTTTTGGAAATGGAGCCTGTATAGTTACCCATAAAGGTTACTTTTATAGTTCCTGTTCCTGCATTTATGTTATCCGAGTAGGATACTTTATAATCCTTGCCTTCAGTCAGACGTGTATCATCGTCACTCTTAAACACATTGATCTTTGGCTTTATCTCTGAACCGGTACATTTATACTGTCCCATTGAACCGTCGGCGAAGTTTATTCTTGAGCTCTTGCTTGTGAGAGCAAGAGGATTGATCGTATAGTTAACGACCTTTGTCCCGATATAATCACCCATACCGGTTATAACGACGGAAGCTGTTCCTGCATTTATATTGTTCGTATACTGAACCGAATAATCCGGATTATCCACATATGGGCTTGCTCCCCAAAGTTCTTTTCCTTTATAGTATACAGTAACATTCTCTGGCTTTTCCTCATAACCACTGTATACAAAAGAGTCTTCAGAAAGAGTTACCTCAAAATCATTTGCATTTGGTGGTGCAACGTCTGTAAGCTTATACTTTACGCCGTTTTCTTCACAATACTTAGCACAGGCACTGTTGGATGTGCAGTAGACCATTTTGACATCTTCGAAACAATTCCTTCCAAAAGTCACAACTGTATCCGGAACTGTTAGTTCGAGCTTTGTACAACCCGCAAAGGCCATATCTTTAATCTCAGTTGTTGCTGTTGGAAGTTTGAAATCCACAAGATTGGTGCAGTCTGCCAGCATATATTTGGGAATGCTTATAAGATTGTCTGGAAGAGTTATTGACACGAGACTCTTATTGCTATTAAAGGATCCTGCCAGAAATGTTGCATTGCAATTCACTGTGACGCTAGAGAGGCTCGTTCCGGTCAAGCTTTCATCATCATAGCTTATAACGTTGTCAAGATTGATATCTGAAAGCTTTTCACAGCCGTCAAAACAATGAGCTGGCAATGCTGTGATGCCAGCACCCAAAGTTACCTTTTCAAGACTCTTAAGGTTATAAAACGCTCCTTACTGCGTTTGAATCTACAAACTCAATATTGTTTACAGCAGTGACCTTTATTGTCTCTCCAGTCTTTGGATTTGTTGCTTCTGTTGGAAATACAACATTGCTATAGTCCCACATCAAACACTCGCAGATTGTAAGTGTGCCATCATCAAGTACATGGTATACAAATTTGCCGTCAGAAAAGCCTCTTGACTTATGTTCTGAGTTGCTGCAGTAATATGGATAATTAACAGCAGAATAGAATAAAGGTTTTCCTTTAGCAAAATTTGCATCAACAATATATGGAGTTCCATCTATATCAACAACATTGTTAACGTGGTCCTGAGCAGCGATCGTATCGTTCCTTGCTCTAGTTCTTATGGAACATCTTATTCCTGTTGCTTCACAGAGGGTATACATATATCCCGCTGCGACCTGACAGTTTTTATTAGCGTCATCTATGTTAGATACATAATTTGCAATGGCTCTTACCTTTGAATATGTATCCAAATTCTTATCAAGACTTTCTATAAATGCCTTTTCATTATCGCCGTAATACGCTTCTTCTAAAGCTAATGAAGGCATTATAGTCGAAGAAGATAAAATAGCGGCGGCCATAACGCCTGCTATGATTCTTTTAATGTTTATTTTCATAATTACCCCTTTCCGCTTTTTTAGCAAATTATTATATATGTGAAAGACCTTAATTGTCGTTTTCTTTCTATAATTAATTATAGCGTAAGTTAAAAACATAGTCAAATTTCGGGCTTACAAAAACAACTTTCTATAAAATTTCGTTACAAATGCACAAAAATCAGCGGTCTAAAATATGCTAGATGTACAAAACCTTATAACGAGTAAATCTATATATCGGTCGAATTATGTAAAAATAATTTTTATTTATTTCCGTTATTTATTGCATCTTTTTGATTACTTATAGCTCTTGACTTTTTATTAGCATTGTGATATAATAAAAATGACAAAAGGGTACTGCATAAGCCTATTGGCTAAGCGGTTTCTCCCAAAGATTTAGTGAAAAGAAACACCGTTACTTTGGTAGAGTAGGGCGGTGTTTCTTTTCGTAAGGGTTTGCCAAAGAAAAGTCTATTCGCTCCTGCTGGGATGGAAATCCCTTGCATGGTCTGTTTTTTAGAGTAGGGTGCGGAGGATTTGACGAGTACATTGCATTTATTTCATCACACTTAAAACAAAGCCCCTCGGTGATAAGCCGAGGGGCTTACGACAGTAGGCGTAAAGAAGTTTTCAGACAAACATTGTAAGACAGGAACAGCAAGCTAAATTATTACCGAAAGGGTGCTTACAATGATTGATATGATTTATAACCTCCGTGTGGGTGATATTCACGCCGCTGAGTTCTCGGACGAGTTTAACAAGCTCTGCATACCATTTGAAAATTCACTGAACGAGGAGCAGATTGAAGTGTTCCACAAGATACTTGACTGTGTGAGCGATACAGCCGCCGCTGAGATGAGGGCTGCTTATAAGGTCGGTTTCAAGGACGGCGTGGCGTTGATGAAGAAAGTTCAGGACTAATTAAATCATAATACAAGTAAATGGGCTGTAATTTTCTTTGAGAGAAAAGTATAGCCCTTTATTCATTCGTCAATGTATTATTACCAAATATGATACGGATAGTATTTTTTTTATTTACTCTTTCCTTATTGTATGTTAATTTCTTGATAACGCTCGGTCATTAGCTATAAAATCTTATAAAAATCGTCATTTCCACTTGATAAAATGCACAATATGTGATATAATGATATGGTGAATATACAGTTATTCTGTTCACTTAAATAAGTTTATATACAAGGAGAATATACTATGACGATTAGCGAAGGAATATCTCAGATTATTGAGAAAAGGAATGCAAAAGTTCCTGCGTTAAAACATAAAAAGGAACATTTGGAGAGCATCCTTGCTCAAATACAGGAAATCAACGCAATCAGAGATAGAATGCTTGAAAATGCAGATAAGCTAAAAATGAGTCCAGATGTGAGATCCTCCATTCAGTCTATTAGCACGATAAATTTCGAGAATGCTATGAGACAACTGATTGCATTCTATACTAATACCATTGAAAGATTCTCAAGACACGAGATCAATATAGCTGTTGTTGGCTCCGCAAGACAAGGAAAGAGTCAACTGCTTCAATCCATAAGCAATCTTGATAACAGTGTTATTCCTGCTTTTGCAAATAACGACTGTACTGGTGCAAGTTCTGTTATTAAAAATGTTCCTGGCACAACACTTACAGCTGATATTTCTTTTAGAGATGAGTTTGAGATGGCAGAAGCTGTTCAGGCTTATTTGGACAATATTTTTGGCGAAGGAGCTATTAGATTAGAATCGTTCGAGGGTATTAAACGGTTGAGTGTTTCTGATTTGGAGATGCGTATTCCAAAGGGTTCAGCAAAGAAAACAAAGTTTGACCACCTGAAGAAATATATTGAGCATTTTGATGAATGGAAGGACTTGGTTCATAAAGGACGTATTACCATAACAGATCCGAATGAAATACAAAGATATGTTGCTCAACATAACGGTGAAAAGGAAGGCTCCTCTTTAAGAAAAGACTATTATTACTATCTTGCTGTTAAGGAAGCTGTTATTTCTTGCGAGTTCAACAATCCTGAGACTGGTAGTATTGTGCTGCGTGACACTATCGGTTTGGGAGACACCTCTCTCGGTATCAGTGATAAGATGCTCGAAACAATAAGCGTCCACAGCGATGCAGCCGTGATAGTTCGGCGTCCTGAAACTGGTACTGGAAAATTAGACGAGACTGACGAGACACTGTACGACGAACTTAATAAAGCTTTCGCAAAGAGGAATATGAGTAAATGGCTGTTTTGGCTGATAAATCATACTACTCAGGACTCAATTTATGGTGAAAATTCTGATCGATGTGACGCATTCAAAGCTAAACTTGATTCATATGATTGGAGTATTGCTCAGAGCTGCATCGTAAACGCTGCTGACAAGCGTGAAGTGAATGAGCAGTTTTTGCCAACAGTTCTTAGAACTCTCATCAATAATATTGATGCTGTAGACGATGGCATCATGGTTGAAATGCAGGGACTTGCAGACAAGGTGTATTCTGAATTTAAGGCTATTCAGGGTATCATTAAGAATTTACTTATTCAAGGTACAACTGATGTTGTTGATACTACGGATTTCTTGGATAATAGATGGAACGAGCTTTATGATAGCGGTTTGATGAAATTGCTGAAAGAGTATAGGGATGAACTGTCTGATAAAAAGGATGAAGAAAGTGTTGCTTTCAAAAACAAAGTTGTTGAAATACTAAAAAACTCAGTTAATCTTCTTCCATCCGAAGCTGAACTGCTAACTCAACTAAAAAAAGGCGGCAAAAATCGTGGTATTGATGTCTACACAATGCGTTTGGACAAGCTCCGTACTGAGTTCACAAGAGAATTTATTAATATTGATGAAGAAATATTTGATGCTCAGGTTGCTGCCTTTAAGAGAAGAATCGTCGATATATTTACAGAGGATAATGGTGGTAAACTCGGTCATTTGTTGCCAGTTTCTGATTTTGATACTACTGATGAATGGTTAACTGCTTTTGCAGAGAGATATTTTGCGAAATCACGATACGATCAGTTCAAGGTCGCTTTTGTAATGCTTTCTGAGTTTTCTCTTACCGTTCGCGGCTTTTTAATGCATCGTATTAGAGATCGCATAGATAAGCTCAATCCTACTGGTTATGACGATCAACGCTTGTCTGATGAGGATGAAGCCAAAAAGATTCGATTAAGTCTCAGCAGAAAGTTGAAAGATGTTAAGGAAGAATTACTTCAAAAGTTTCAGGATGAGTTGTTCCGTGAACCTAATCGCGTATTCTATGCTATCATTAGTGAGTTCTATGATAGATTGAACTTCTCGTATCAGGCAAACATGAAAGATGCGGAAAAAACATGGGAGAAGTTTTATAGTGAGCATTTGATAGAGATATGGAGCAGTGAGTTCCAAGATGATATGAAACTTAGTGAATTGTACAGAGATTGGTCTGAGCTTTCTGATTCTCTTTCAAAGATAACCAAACAAGATTTCACAAGCAATATTTAAGAGGAAGGTTTTATTATGGGTTTATTCGGAAAAAAAGATGCTCCTGCGGTTGACAAGATCATTGCGCCTGAAATACAGGTAATGTTGTTGGGTGCAAGGCGAGTTGGCAAGACAAGTATGCTCGCTTCTATGTATAATTCTTTTTCAAATGTTGCAGCTGGAACGAACCTTGCAATGTCTAAAAAGGGTGGAAAAGCTGTTGATGATTCCTTAGAGCATATGAAAGCACTTTTTAGATCATCACATATGATAAATGATGCAGTTCCAGGTGTATCTGATTTTAGTCAAACTCAAGGATTTGATAAAATTGATTTCATGCTTTCAATAGCAAGAAAGAAAGAAAAGCCGAGAGTTATAAGATTTGTTGATTGTTCTGGAGAGTGGATAAACAATAGAACCAAAGAGGACGAGGTAGGAGAAGAAATTGAAAAGAGCGAAGTTGTAATAATCGCAATTGACACAGTTCTTTTAATGGAAGAAAATGGTAGATACAACCGTTTGAATGCTGTTCAGTCCGTTACGGAGTTTATTATTAACAACATGAATCCAGATGCTATGGTAAACAGCAAAAAAATGGTGTTATTTGTACCAATGAAGTGTGAAAAATATTATCACCAGAACAATGATTCTGGTTCCATTTTCTATCAAAAGAGGATGACAGCAATTGTTGATCGAATCAAAGAGGAGTATGCACAGTTGCTAAATTTCCTTACAAGTCCAAATAATAAGAAGTATTTCACAGTAGGGATTCTCCCTGTTATTACTCTTGGTGGCATTGAGTTTGACGAGTTTACGATAGATAACGGTAAAGAGCTTCTTACTGAGCATATTCAATATAGATATTGTGAACCTGATAAATTTGCACCTGAGTTCTGCGATCGCCCTCTTATCTATTCAATGCTCTTTGTTCAAAAGAAAATCTTTGATAATTATTATGCAAAAGCATATGATGCAAACAAGGGTAAGAAAAAAGTCCGTGCTACAATTATTGAATGGTTTCAAGACAAGTTTAATATTCCAAAGGATATGGACTATATCAATGAATTGAATAAGGTTGCAGAGAACGTTAGTACAGCAGACTATCCAGGCTTTGTTATGCTTCAAGATCCTGAATCAATAGAAATGAAAGCTGAGATCCGTAAGAAAGGCTGATAGTAATGCTTGTATTTACACACTGCTCTTGTAGAAGTTCTCGCTATGGTTATCAGTATAGTTACTTTACCTCAGACAACAAAGAAAAGAAGCAATCGTTACTCTTCTCTGAGCTGTCTGAGAGTAACTCGATTAACGCTGAATTCATTAAATGGTGCGAAAATTATAATGGTTGGCAGCTTGCACTTTGGCAACCTTCAAGCAAAGAAAAATACTTACTCATGGTCGGACAACTTGAAAAATCTAGGGAATTAGAAAAGAAGATTCAGAAAAAGCGTGGTGTTCCTATTTCTAACGAAAATAGTCTTGACAGCGATTATTATATGACTATCGGCTGGTTAGGAGATGCTGAAGAAATAAAGCGTTTAACAGTTTTTTTATTGAAAGAATACAAAAAAGATGGATATCGTGATTTATTTAATCGACTTGAACTTACGATAAGGAAATCAAGGGATGCAGAAAGATATGAAATAGATACGGAATCATTTAATGCTATTTTTGCAAGCATTCCAGAAGTAAGTGTTGTTAGCCCAAATCCTCATAATAGTAGAACCAACTTTTTGGAGATGATGGCTCGTAAGGTTACTTCTTCTGAGATATATCTTTCTTGTGCCAATGCTCAAAAAAAACAAGAGCCACTTAGTATACGAAAGAAAAATATTGATAAGTGTATTTCTATTATCTCAAATTTAGACAGATTATCAGGAAAAGTTCCCCTACTCATTGCATATGATTATTTTAGTGTAGCTTCCAAAATTGACATACGAATTGATTACGAATACTTATGGTTTTATTTATAGTAGGGAGAGGTTTTATGATAGTATATTTCAAGTGTTCATTTCGATCGAGTCATGGTTTTACCATGAGTAGATACGATATTGAAAATAAACAGTTAAGCTTTTTATCTGAGAAGAGCAGTAGTTCGGATAATCTGATTTCTAAAACAGCAGAATACACCTTATCACACGAGTTAGGCCGCTGTTTAGTTTTAGCCACTGATGAAAATGGACATTATTTTTTTGGAATATATCGTTTGATTGAAGGAAATGATGACAAGTATGTTAATGCGGTATTCTACGATAACAGCGATCAGAACAGAATACTATCTCTGTATGACTACTTCTGTAACAATCAATATGATGCTACCAAACAGCTTATGAATAGTGTTATGAGGATTAAAGAAACCTCGTATAACGATACTAATCTCGAATATAGTATTGACAGTCATCAGATTGATTTTATAGTTTCAAATGCACATGTTAATGCTGTTAATAAGAAAACGAAAGCTTTTTCACCAAACACATTATTAGCATTTATTACTACTGATGAATACAGCGATCATCAAAATAACTTAGAGGAAAAATTTAATGTAAAAAAAATGTTTCTTTATGAAAAATTTGATGTCAATAATAATCAAATCATCAATTATCAACTTGCTACTAAAAATGCCTATAAAAACTTATTTCCAGTTTATATTCCATTACCAATAGCCATTGGCGGTGGAATAGGTATTATAGGATTAATAGTTACATTACTCGTTATGTTTTGGTGAGCCATCTTATTAAACCATCAAAATAAAAATTCTGAGAGTATACTTTTGAACCAAAGTCTATTGAAACAGCTATTTCCCGTTCCATATAAATTCAAATCATAGTTGTGTCGCATATCATAACTGACAGAACCCTAACGAAATACTAATTGTCTGGAATCTCTCTGAGAAAGCCACAAATATGTGAATAGGAGTGATTTATGGTAGAACTATATGTCAACGATATAGCGAATGCTCTAAAGAATAAAAGCTATTTTTCTGCATTAGCTATGTCGCTTGCATTGCCTGATATATGCGGTACAGCAGAATATCCAAACGAAACATCTACTGCAAAGCGCTATATTGAGTGGCATAATAAGTATCTCGGAAAGTATATGTCAGACGATAGAGGTAATCCGTATCTGTGTGGTGAAATCGTATATAATCTTAGAAATACCTTCCTTCATACTGGTTCTCCGAATATAGACAGCAACAAGGTCAAGGGCGAAGCAAACCAGCTCGACAGATTTATTCTTATTCTTTGAGATGGTACAAAAATATTGAGTGCGACTTCATTTATTGATACCCCTATTGTTAAGCTGCATACTATGATGGTCGATGTTACATATTTATGCAAAACAATATGTAATCCTGTATAATAAAACTTGACACATACAAAAC
>ENA-OYWZ01000337-OYWZ01000337.1-human-gut-metagenome-genome-assembly--contig:-NODE-337-length-31134-cov-4.503523_pt1 | contig 31134 bp, 26 predicted proteins | sample MGYA00244841_ERZ653414 | MGnify/ENA primary metagenome ERZ653414 (study PRJEB26926, sample SAMN06164894) | human gut metagenome | biome: ENVO:00009003; feature: ENVO:2100002; material: ENVO:00002003... | reverse complement strand
ATTGCACCCCAAGGGCACTTCCTCGCGCTTCGCGCTCAGGGCGCCACGTCGGCCTTTGGCCTCCTCGCAATGACAAACCTTTGGTCTTTGCCATTTTAATGCCGGCCCGTACCTGCCGCCGGTGCCCCACGGGGCGTCGAGGACGCCGCCCCCTACAACGCCTAACAGACAGCCTCGCACGGCTTTTCCCTCTCCACTTGCTTCACTCCTCTTCCCCCAATATAGCAAAAAACGCCCCCATCCGATCGGATGGGGGCGCCTGCATTTGATTCAGCCGACGACGAAGCGCGCGGCAGCTTTGGCAAAATGGGCCTCGTTCCGGCTGTCTGCGATCTGCACCTGCAGGGGATGGGTAAAATTAATCGTAAACAGCTCCATAAAGTTCTTTGCGCTGACAACATGCTCGCCATCTACCACGTCAATGGCATAGGGCTGCAGCGTGGCCAGTCCGACAAATTCTCTCACGTCGCTCACGGATGCAAATCGAACGATCATGTGCTTCCTCCCAAAGAAAGACTGTCAGCTTGTCAAAAAAGTCCTTTCGGGCTTTTCCGCCAAGCTGCTTCCTCAGAATTACAGAATCTATTTTGGCAGATTTTGCAATTCTGTCGCTGCGGCGGCTTATCGAACGCGAGAGGACACCCTGACGGTTTCCTCTTTTTCCCTCCGAAACTTTCGGCTTGGCAGTTTTTTGACAGTCTTACTCCGGGCAAAGCCCGGAATATCACTTTCTTTTCCGCGGGCACAGCGAACGTCGGATTTTGTCACCAAAAACCAGTATACCCGTTTTCGGATCGTACAAAAAGAAGGCAGCACAAGTTTTGCACTGCCTTTTTTCTTATGAAGCCTCTCCCGTAGCCCGGATTTTTGATGATTTAATTCGCTCAGGATCAATCTTTTTCGCTCACAAAAGCTCTGCCAGCGTTTCCAGCGCGGCCGGAAGGCGCTCCGTTGGCATGCAGGCATAGTTCACGATCGCGCAGCCGCTGTTTTTCCCGTCGCTGCGGTAGTCGCTGAGGAAGCGCAGTGAAAGCCCGCGCTCCGCGGCACTCCGCTTCAGCTCGGCATCGGAGCGGGACGTCGCCAGCCGCAGCAGAAAGTGTGTCCCGGCGTTTTCCTCGATGATCTCGCAGCGCTGCGCCAGAGAGCTGGCCGCAATGGCTGCCAGGATGGCCGCGCGCTTCTCGCGGAAGCGCTTGCGCAGGCGGTTCAGATGGCGCTCATAATCGCCGGAGGCAATGAAGCGCGCCAGCGTGAACTGCTCGAAGCTCGGCACGGCGCAGGCGTAGAAGCCGAGCTGTGTGCGCAGGCGCTCCATGAGCCGCGGCGGCAGGCAGAGGTAAGCGATGCGCAGCGAGGGCGCGATCGTCTGGGAAAATGTGCTCAAGTACAGCACTCGTCCCTGCCCGTCCAGACTGAACAGCGGCGGCACGGGCAGGCCCGTGTGGCGCAGCTCGCTGTCGTAGTCGTCCTCGATGATATAGCGCTCCGGGGCCTCTGCGGCCCACGCCAGCAGCGCATTGCGGCGGCGGATGGGCATGACGATGCCCGTAGGATAGTGGTGCGCCGGGGAAATATGGGCGATCTGCGCGCCGCTGGCCCGCAGCGCTTCCACGGACAGGCCCTCGCTGTCAAGGCCGATGGGGCAGACGGTCACATCGTTCGCCGCGTAGATGCCGGAAATTTTGCGGTAGCCGGGGTCCTCGACGGCATAGCGCAGCCTCCGCCCAAGCAGCTGCACGATGAGGCCATAAAGGTACTCCGTGCCCGCGCCGATGAAGATCTGCTCCGGCGAGACGCGCAGGCCGCGCGCCTGCTCCAGATGGGCCGCAATGGCAGCGCGCAGCTCCGGCGCTCCGGCGAAGTCGACCGGCTGCATCAGGCGCTTGTCCGCGATGACCTCGCGCATCGTCCGCACCCAGACGGAGGCCGGGAACGGCACGTCCTCGCCCGTGCCGCCGCTGAGGTCGAACAGCGGCTCCGGCGCGGACGGCTGCGGCAGGGACGGCATATGCGGCGGCTGCACAGGGACGCTGCTGCCGATGGCACAGACATACACGCCGCTGCGCGGGCGCGCCTCGGCATAGCCCTCGGCCAGCAGCTGGGCATAGGCGCTCTCCACCGTGACGACGCTCACGCCCAGATGGGCGGCCAGCACGCGCTTGGACGGCAGGCGGGACCCGGCAGGCAGCCGTCCGGCAGCAATATCGTCGCGGATGCTCTGGTACAGCTGCTCATAGAGCGGATGGCCGGGCGTTTTTTTCAGGGTGTAGGTCAGCATGGCAGTACCTCCATCTGGTCTGGTTAAAAAATTCTGTTTTGGGGCTTTTCATCAGTCCAATTTACAGTATAATAGGTTTTACCATGAAAAGCAAGAGAGGAAACCCATTATGAAACAGACAAAGCTCCGCACCCTGATCCTGGCCGCCATGTTCGCCGCGCTGACCTGTGTGGCCACGATGATCATCCACATTCCCTCGCCGATCGGCGGCTACTTCAACCTCGGCGACTGCATGGTGCTGCTCAGTGCCTTCGTGCTCGGTCCGGTCTGGGGCACAGCGGCAGGCGGCATCGGCTCCGCGCTGGCCGACGTCATCTGCGGCTATTTCGTCTACGCTCCCGGCACACTGGTCATCAAGGCTCTGATGGCGCTCGCCGCCGCCCTGATCTTCCGCGCCTTCGCAAAGAACGGCAGCCGGTTCGGCAAGACCTTCTCCGGTTCTCTGCTCGGCTCCGTCGCAGCGGAGATCATCATGGTCGTCGGCTATTTCCTGTATGAGCTGCCGCTGTTCGGCTATGCACCCAGTCTGGAATCCGCCGTCACAACGAACCTGCCGCAGGCAGCCGTCGGCCTTGTAGCCGGTATGGCGCTGTTCACGCTGCTCGACCGCACGCATCTTGCGGCCCGTATGAAAGGAGAACCCATCCATGCTTGAGGATATCTGCAGACAGGCCGAACAGGCCGCAGAAGAACTGATTGAAAAAGCAAAGCTGCATCCCGGTCAGATCGTCGTGATTGGCTGCTCCACGAGCGAGATCTGCGGCAGCCGCATCGGCTCGGACTCCCGTCCGGAGGTCGCCGAGCAGGTCTTTGCCGTCCTGCACCGCGTGCTCACGGCCCACGGCCTGTATCTGGCCGCGCAGTGCTGCGAGCATCTGAACCGCGCCATCATCATCGAGCGCGAGGCCGTCCCCGGCGCAGACATTGTGAATGTCGTCCCGCAGCCGAAGGCGGGCGGCTCGTTCGCCACGGCCGCTTACCACGCCTTCCGCGATCCTGTCGCCGTGGAGAGCATTCGTGCCGATGCCGGGCTGGATATCGGCGGAACGCTCATTGGCATGCACCTGAAGCAGGTCGCCGTGCCCGTCCGCCTGCAGCTCGATCACATCGGCAGTGCCATCCTGCTGGCTGCCCGCGTCCGCCCGAAGTTCATCGGCGGTGTCCGCGCCGTCTACGATCAGGACTTGCTGTAAAAAAGAGAAAAATCAAGGCCTGTTCCGCGAATTGTGGAACAGGCCTGTTTTTATGTCTCCTGCGGGCGGACATGGATATGATAATCGATATGCCCGGCCGTTTCGTTTTCAATGGCAACGGAATACGAGACGTCCATCTCTCCGCCCGCGTCCGTCAGGGTGTTTTCGAGGCGGTCGGTCAGGACCGTGATCATCAGTGCACCGAAGCCCATGTCATACAGGGAGCGGTCCTCATGCCCCAGCTCGAACACCATCTGCGACTCCAGCGTGCCGCTGCGCTGCAGGGTGATGCGCGCAGGCTCCACGCGGAACACGGTCGTTGTACCCTCCATGCCCGTCAGCTCGCTCTCCTCGTAGGACAGCAGCAGAATGTCGCCCTCGCGTTCGAGCGTGCCCTCCGTCACAAGGCTCGTCTTCTCCGGCTCGTCCGTGCCGAAGCGCTGTGAGCCGGTGATGGTCAGAACAACCTTCATCTCAGTCCTCCAGCGCCAGCTCGATCAGATTGTCCAGCAGCTCGGAATAGGGAATGCCGCTGGCCTCAAACAGCTTGGGATACATGGAGATGGACGTGAAGCCTGGCAGGGTGTTGATCTCGTTGAAGACGATCTCCTGCCCCTCATAGGTCACGAAGAAGTCTACGCGGGACAGGCCGCGGCAGCCCATAGCCTCATAGATGCGGATGGCGTTGTCGCGCACGCGCTCTGAGACCTCCTCCGGGATGCGCGCCGGGATATAGAGCTGGGCGCAGTCAGAGATATATTTGGCGTCGTAGTCATAGAATTCCGTGCCGGAGTCGATCTCACCGCAGACGGAGGCGGCCGGACCGGCATTGCCGAGCACGGCGACCTCGACCTCGCGGCCGTTGATGAACTCTTCCACAAGAATCTTGCTGTCGTATTTTGACGCATTCGTCAGCGCCGCCAGCAGCGCCTCGCGGTTCTTGGCCTTGCTCACGCCGACAGACGAGCCCGTTCCGGCGGGCTTGATGAACACGGGATAGGAGAATGCCTTTTCCACGCCGTCCAGCACGGCCTCGGGGTTATTTGCCAGCTCGCGCGCCGTGACGAGCCGCCACGCCGCCTGCCGGATCCCGGCGCGATCAGCGACGAGCTTCGTCAGCGTCTTGTCCATGCAGGTAGCGGAGGCCGCCACGCCCGGTCCGACATAGGGCAGACCGGCCAGCTGCAGCAGGCCCTGAATGGAGCCGTCCTCGCCGTTTTCGCCGTGCAGGACAGGGAAAACGACGTCGATGCGCTCACGCACAACGCAGTCGCCCTCAAAATTCAGCAGGCCCTGCCCGCGCACCGGTGAGATCGCCGCGCGGCGGTTCTCCGGGCAATGCTGCCACTCGCCCGTCGGCAGCTTGCTGTAGTCCCTGCCGCCGTACAGGATCCATTCGCCGGTCTTGGTGATGCCGACCGGAAAGATGTTATATTTTTCCTTGTCGAGGTTGTTCAGCACGGACTCCGCAGAACGCAGCGAGACCTCATGCTCCGGGGACACGCCGCCGAACAGCACACAAACACTCAGTTTTTTCACGTTTTGCTCCTCCATCAGGATTCCGGCAGTACCGCACGATCCGGCGAGGGCCGAAGGGGAATGATGCGGTGCTGTCTTCATTTCAAGTCACTATATCATATGCCATCCGGCCGATAAAAACAAGTGGTATTTTCCATTTTTTCTTTGTTTTCCTGTGGAAAAAATCGGGCAAAGCCGCTATAATGGTCTGGAAAGGAAGGTGAGGCTGCGATGACCGTAGATCTGACCTCTGCAGAGTTCCGCCAGCTTCTGGACATGGTCTATATCGGCAACTGGGTGCTGAACTCCGCCCGCGGCGACGACCGCATCACGGAGTACGACCGGATTGAAAGCAAAATTTTCGGCCTGTGCAGCGGTACGCCGCTGTCCGCGCTCGTGGAAAAGCGGCTCGGCATCTCGTTCCCGTCGCGGGCCTTTGAGGACGGCGGCATCCACGAGGCCATTGCATACTATGAAGACGCCATATTTTTTGACATCCTCGCAGAGGAGCTGGCGCGCCGCGATCTCGGCTATCCGGATTCCGGCATGTATAACGAGCTGAACGAACGGATGCAGAAATATCTGGCCGAATTCGACGCCAACGGCGTGGAAAACGTCACGGTCGACGGGATCGACTGAGTGAAGCGCAAAGGGACCGCCCTGTGGCGGTCCTTTTTTGTATCGCTTGGGACGCGTTTCCGCACCGCACTCCCCGACCGCATAGGCCTCCGGATTTGTCGTTGCGAGGGGCCTGCGAATTCGCCGAGGCTTGCCTGTGATTCATCCGGATACTGCGAGATTGCCACGGGCGCAAGCGCCCTCGCAATGACAATTCTGGAAGCCTTATACCGCAAAAAAGCTGCCCCGCCGGAGCGGGGCAGCTGGAACGCATCTATCTGCCGTTTAGTGCGTGAGGAACAGCATCAGGAGGAACAGGATCGTGATGACCCAGGTGCCGACCTTGACTTCACGGATCTTGCCGGTGAAGATACGGATGAGCACATAGGAGATCAGGCCGAACGCGATGCCGTAGGAGATGTTGTAGGTGAAGGGCATCATCGCCATCGTGAGGAACGAGGGCAGAGCAACGGACGGATCCATCCAGTCGAGGTCCTTGACGCAGTTGATCATCAGAACGCCGACATAGATGAGGGCCGCAGCGGTGGCCGCCGTCGGGATGAGAGAGGCGATGGGGCTGAGGAACATGGCGATGAAGAAGAGCGCAGCAGTCGCCATGGCCGCAAGGCCGGTTCTGCCGCCCTCTGCAACACCGGCAGAGGACTCGACGAACGTCGTGACCGTGGAGGTGCCGCAGATCGCACCGGTGGTGGTGGCGATGGCGTCGGCCAGCATGGCCTTGTCCATGTTGGGGACCTCGCCGTTCGGCAGCAGCATGTTGCCGCGGGCGCAGGCGCCGTACAGCGTGCCGAGGGTATCGAACATATCGACCATGCAGAAGGCCAGGGACGTCGTGATGAAGACGACGACCAGGTCTGCCGTGCCATGGGCGCTGACATAGGCGCTGAAGTCAAAGCCTTCCGTGAAGACCTTGCCGAAGGCCATCTCGCCGAAATCGCGGAACGGGCCGACGAAGTCGATCTTCAGCGTGGAGCTGAGGTCGCCATAGAAGCCGGGAACGGTCAGGCCGAGCACATAATACAGGGCTGCGCCGCCGAGGATGCCCCACAGGACAGCGCCGCGCACGCCCTTCTTGGACAGGACGGCGATGAGCACGAGGGCCAGAACGGTAACGATCATGGGCATAACGGTCGCCCAGCTGACATTGGCATTGTTGAACAGGTTGAAGGAGCCGAGGGTAACGCCGGTGCTGGCATCCTTCGCGACGAGGCCGACATTCTGCAGGCCGAGGAACGCGATGAACAGGCCAATGCCTGCGGGGATGGCCTTGCGGACGGCGTCGGGGATGGCGGTGAAGATCTTCTTGCGCAGGCCGGTGATGGTCAGCAGAATGAAGATGAGGCCGTCAACGAGAACGAACACAAGGGCGTTGGCGTAGGTGAAGCCGAAGCCGACGCAGACGGTATAAACGAAGAAGGCGTTCAGGCCCATGCCGGAGGCCTGTGCGAGCGGCAGATTCGACAGCAGTCCGATGAGGACGGAGCCGATGACCGCCGAGATCGCGGTGGCAATGTAGATGGCGCCGTAGCTGACGCCGAGGACGTTCGTTCCGTCGCTGAACGGATTGGCGAACATGTTGGCGTTGACCATGAGGATGTAAGCCATGGCCATGAACGTGGTCAGACCTGCCAGGATCTCAGTTCTGACGGTGGTGCCGTGTTTTTTCAGTCCAAAAAACTTTTCCATAAGTACCTCCCGTTTGTTTTTGCCGGTTCTGCCGGGGCCGGCGGTTCCGTAAGAGACCTGCGCGGAGCGGCATCTCCTGCAGGCTCCCATTGCTGTTATCATATCAGATTCTTTGCAGAAGTGCAACGGATTTTCCACAATTTGGTGTAGAAAAATACAGGTCCAAATTGTGCAGATTTCATAAAAAATTTTTTATGCCCTAAATATAATTTTATAGCGCTCGCGAGTCCCCTGGCGATTTTAGAATATAAATCCTGTTATAAATTATTTATCGACTTGTTTTTGTGCGAAAAGATACCCCTCCGGAAGAGAAGTCTCCTCCGGAAGGGTGTCTGGCAGGATAGTTATGCAGTGCGGTGTGCCTGCTCCAGTACGGCGGCCACGCGCGCGGACTGCTCCGCCATGCGGTCGAAGAATGCCGTGTCGTGCTGCACGATGGCATCGCGGAAGCGGGCAAATTCATAGACCATGCGGTTCTCGGCCTGCGGCAGCGCCACGTCGACCGGCGCACCGTTCAGCTCTGCCGTGCAGCCGCCGAAGGCGTTGATGGGCCCGTCCTCCGCGAACCAGCCGTTCTCACCCGTGATGCGGCAGCCGCTGCCGAGGTCGGCGTTTTTCGCCGTGAGGATCTCGCACGTCAGGGACGGATACGTCAGTGTCAGCCGCCCGGCCAGATCGATGCCGTTCGGGCCGAGCTCCGCCAGATACCGGACGTCCTGCGGCGCGCCGAACAGGTCGACGGCCATATGCACGCAGTAAACGCCCATATCGTTGAGCGCACCGGCCTGCATGGCGGGGTTGAAGATATTCGGGTTCTCGCCGCGCAGATAGGCATCGTAGCGCGAGGAATACTGCGCATAGGTGATGTGTGCCTGTTCAATGCGCCCGAGCTTCGGCAGCAGCAGGCGGCAGGCCTCGTACTGCGGCATGAACAGCGTCGTGATGGCCTCAAAGAAGTACACGCCGTTTGCGCGCGCGGCGTCGATGAGCCGCTGCACGTCGCCGCGGGTCACGGCGGCGGGCTTTTCTACGATGACGTGCTTGCCGTGCTCCAGCGCGGCAAGGGCCTGCTCCACATGGAAGCGGTTCGGCGAGGCGATGTCGATGAGGTCAAGGTCGCTGCGCTCCAGCATGGCGGCATAGTCCGTGCAGTGCTCCGGCACGCCCATCTCCGCCGCGAAGGCGCGGCCCTGCTCCTCGGTGCGGGAATAGACCACACGGCACTCCATGCCGTCCGTCAGACGGATGGCCTCCTGAATGGTCCGCATGATCGAGCTTGTCCCGACGGTACCCACTCGCAGCATATCAGTTCTCTCCTTCCAGCCCAAACAGGGCAGCAGCATTGTCATAGAGGATCTTCCGCTCCGTCTCCGGCGCAAGGTGCATGCCGCGCAGACGCGCCAGCTCGTGCTGCGGATCCCACATGGGGTAATCCGTGCCGAACAGCACACGGTCCGCACCGTAGGCGTCGATGAGCGCGCGCCCGGCGGCGACGTCCATGGCGAAGAACGACGACGAGCAGTCGACCCAGAGGTTTTCAAAGCGTCCGGCAAGCTGCCGCGCGGCCTCCTGCCAGATCGTGTAGCCGCCGAAATGCGCGCCGATGACCGTCAGGCGCGGGAAGCGCCGCAGCAGCGGGATAAGGCGGTTCGGATTGGAGAAGTCATAGCGGCTGTCTCCCGTGTGCAAGAGCAGGGGCAGCACGCCCTCGCACTGCTCCGCCAGCGCAAAGCAGCGCGGATCGTCGAGGCGGAAGCCCTGGATGTCCGGATGCAGCTTCACGCCGTGCAGGCCCAGAGCGCGCAGGTGGGCGATATCCTCCTCCAGCGTCGGCGAATCGGGGTGCAGTGCACCGAAGCCGTACAGACGGTCCGGAAACTGCGCGACCTCGCGGGCGATGAACTCGTTGATATGCTGCACCTGATCCGGCCGCGTCGCTACGGACTGCACAAGAAATTTGGTAATGCCGTCGCCGTGGGCGAACAGCGTCTGCACCGTGCCGTCGAGCGTCTCGCCGGTGTAGTTATAGAAGGCCGCCGTGGTCTGGGCGGCCTTGCGGGCGATCTTTGCCGGGTAAATGTGGCAGTGGGCGTCAAAAACCTTCATCACAGGCGCTCCAGCACCGCCACGAGATACTCCCACGTCCGCGCCGTCGAGGCGATGTCGAGCCTCTCGCGCGACGTGTGGATGTCATGCATCTGCGGGCCGAACGAGACGGCGTCCAGACCGGGCAGGCGGTCGGAGAAAATACCGCACTCCAGACCGGCATGGATAGCCTCCACGACCGGCTTGCGGCCGTACTGGGCCTCGAACACCTCGACCATGACCTCGCGCAGGCGGGAATCCTTCTGGTACTCCCATGCAGGGTACTCGCCGGATTCGCTGTAGCTGCCGCCGAAGCGGGCCGCCAGCGCCTTGAGCTGATCGATGAGGCCGAACTTCTCGCGGTTCACGGAGCTGCGCACCGAGAACGTCAGGCACACGGCATCGGCGTCCGTCGTCAGGATGCCAAGGTTCAGGGAGGTCTGCACAAGGCCGGGGATGTCGCTGCTCATGGCCTGCACACCGTTCGGCACGGCGTTCAGAAGGCCGAGCACGGCCTCGCTCCCGGCCAGCATCTCGCCCGCCTCGGCAGGCTCGCAGTAGAATTCCGCATGCTGCTCCGTCTCCGGCAGGGCGGCCTTGGCCGCATTCGCTGCAAACAGCGCGGCAAAATCGTCCGCCTCGCTGACAACGACGGCCTCGGACGCACGCGGGATGGCATTGTCCTTGCTGCCGCCCGCGATGGAGCACAGCGTGACAGGCAGGCCCTGCAGCGCCGCCGCAAGGACCTTGTTGGCATTGGCGCGGCCCTTGTTGATCTCCACGCCGCTGTGGCCGCCGGTCAGACCGCGCACGCCGACACGCCATGCGTTCCCCTGCACAGGAACACGCTTGACGGGAACGGTCAAACAGGACGTCGCTCCTCCGGCGCAGCTAACGGTCAGGATGCCCTCGTCCTCGGAGTCGATGTTCAGCAGCACACGGCCCTGCAGGCCGCTCATATCAAGGGCTGCCGCGCCGAGCATGCCGATCTCCTCGTCGACGGTAAACACCGCCTCGAGCGGCGGGTGCTTCAGCTCGCTTGAGTCCAGCACCGCCAGCGCATAGGCCACGGCGATGCCGTCGTCGCCGCCGAGCGTCGTGCCGTCGGCAAAAATATAGGTGTCGTCATGGCGCAGGCGCAGGCCGTCCTTCGAAAAATCGATGTCGCAGTCCGCATCCTTCTCGCAGACCATGTCGAGGTGGCCCTGCAGGATCACGGTGGGATGGTCCTCATAGCCGGGGCTGGCCGGCTTGCGGATGATGACGTTGTTCGACGCATCCTGCTGCCAGCTCAGGCCGCGCTCCTGCGCAAAGCGGACGCAGTAGTCCGAGATCGCCTTCGTGTCGCGCGAGCCATGCGGGATGGCGCACAGCGTCTCAAAAAAGCCCAACGCAGCCGCAGGCTGAAGTCCTTCTAAAACACGCATAACAATAGCCTCCTTTTTTGCTCATCATAGCACATTTTTCGGATATTGTCCACGGGTCAGACACGCAGAATTTCGGTTTCGTTGGCATTCCAACAGACTTTCCGCCTGCATTTGTTAAAATAGATGCGAACAGGAGGGAATGCCATGATTCTGGAAGGATGTCAGGGAAAGCCCCGCACGCCCGAAATTTTGGAGAAGGTCTGCCCGCAGTGCGGCAGCGAAATCGAGCTGTTCACCTGCGACACGCAGGCCGTGTGCGAGCACTGCGGCTTTGTGGTCTATAACGATACGCTCAGCTGCGTGCAGTGGTGCAAATACGCCCGCCAGTGCGTGGGCGACGCAATGTATGAGCAGATGATGGCCATTGCCGAACGGCAGAAAGCCAACCGAAAGTTACGCAAATCGGAGGATAACACCCATGATCAGACGGATCATTGAAATCGATGAAGAACGCTGCACCGGCTGCGGCCTGTGCGCGAAGGCCTGCCACGAGGGCGCCATCGCCATGGTGAACGGCAAGGCAACGCTGGCCCGTGAGCATTTCTGCGACGGGCTCGGTGATTGCCTGCCCGCCTGCCCGGCCGATGCCATCCGCTTTGTGGAGCGCGAGGCCCCTGCCTATGACGAGGCCGCCGTGCAGGCCGCCAAGGCGGCGCAGTACCCGGCGGGCGGCTGCCCCGGCGCGCAGGCCATGCGCTTCACCCCGTCCGCCGCACCCGCGCAGGACGGCGCGGCGTCCGCCCTGCAGAACTGGCCCGTGCAGATCAGGCTGCTGAGCACCTCGGCACCCTATCTGCAGGGTGCGGACCTTGTCATTGCCGCGGACTGCACGGCGTTTTCCTGCGCGCAGTTCCACAGCCGCTATCTTGCCGGACGCATCGCCATGATCGGCTGCCCGAAGCTCGACGCCGTAGACTACAGTGAAAAGCTCACGGAGCTGTTCCGCCGGAACGACATCCGCTCCGTCCTCGTCGTGCGGATGCAGGTACCGTGCTGCGGCGGCCTGACCCACGCCGTTGAGACGGCGCTCGCCGCCTCCGGCCGGGATATCCCGCTGCGCGTCGTCATTCTGACGCCAAGCGGGGAAGAGGTAGCATAAAAATCGCCCTGAGAAGCATTTCTGCTTCTCAGGGCGTTACTTTTTTTCTATTCTCAGGCCAGCTTTTCTCCGGCCAGCCAGACCTCGCGGCGGTTCAGCTCGGCATCGCAGATCACGAAATCCGCCTGCTTGCCGTCGCGGATGGAACCGACCTCGTCCAGGCAGCCGAGCTGGCGGGCGGGGTTATAGGTCGCGGCGCGGACGGCATCCTCGCGCGGGATGCCGAACGAAATGGCACGCAGCATGCAGTCATAGACATTCGTGGCGGAGCCGGCGATGGTCCCGTCGGACAGGCGGGCCACGCCGCCCTGCAGGAACACGGGCTGGCCTCCCAGCTCATACTCGCCGTCGGGCATGCCGCAGCAGCGCAGCGAATCGGAGATGAGCACCATGCGCGCCGGGCCGAACATACGGAATGCCAGCCGCACGGAGGCGGGGTGGACATGCTGGCCGTCGCTGATGAGCTCCGCGCTCACCTGCTCGTTCTCGACCGCGGCCGGGATGACGCCGGGCTTGCGGTGGTGGATGCCGGGCATGGCATTATACAGGTGCGTCAGGTGCGTGACACCTGCTTCAATGGCGCAGACGGCATCGTCATAGGACGCGTCCGTGTGCGCGATGGAGACGGTACACCGCTTGCTCGCCTTGCGCACAAATTCCGCTGCACCGGGCAACTCCGGTGCGACGTCCACGATGCGGACGATGCCGTTTCCGGCGGCAAAGAGCTTGCTGAACGCCTCAAAGTCCGGCTCACGGAGATAGGCGGCGTTCTGCGCGCCCTTTTTCTTCTCGCTGAAGAACGGTCCCTCCATATGCGCGCCGCGCACGACGGCGCAGCCTGCGGGGCGCTCGTCCGCCATGCGGTAGGCCGTGGCAAAGGCCGCAGCCAGCGTCTCATACGGCAGGGTCAGCGTCGTGGGGGCAATGGAGGTGATGCCGTTCCTGGCACTGTAGCGCGCCATGCGGACATAGTCGTCCCAATTGCCGTCGGAGTAATCCGCGCCGGAATTGCCGTGCGTGTGGATATCGAGCAGGCCGGGGATGACATAGGCGCCGTGCAGATCGACGGCGTCCGGGCCCGGCTGGCCCAGCACACGCGCGAAGCGGCCGTTTTCCACGGCGAAGGCCCCGTGCTCAAAGCGGAATTTCTCCGTATAGATCATTGCATTCTGAAACTGCATGGTATTCTCCCTCCGTCCGGGCTCAGGCGTTTTTGCGCAGCTCCGGCAGACTGGCGGCCGCCACGGACTGGCCGACACGGCGCGTTTTCTCATCCGGCAGCATGACGCGCACCTTCTGCGCAAGCTCCGGATATTCCTCGTTCAGGATGGACAGGCAGGTCTCGAGAATGACGCTGCCGCCGAGGCCGGACATGACGCGGCCGAGCACGATCATGTGGTGCACGTCGTAGAAGCGGCAGTACAGCTTCAGCGTATGGGCCAGATATGCGCCGATGGAGGCGAAGATCCGGCGGGCGCGGCTGTCGCCCTTCTCCATGAGGTTCTGCACGACCTTGAGCTTTTCAGCGGGCGTGAGCGCGGAATCCAGCTCGATGCCGGCGCGCGGCGCGAGCTTAATAACGGCATCCTGCGAGAAATACTTGCAGCCGACGCCGATGTCCGTGGACCACTCGTCCGCCATGGCGTCCTCAAAGAGGTCGACCGGCGCAAAGGCCAGCTCATTGAGCCAGCCGAGCACCTTGCCCTCGGCATCGACATAGCCGACGGCCTCGGACGTACCCATAGCCATGCCCATAACGGAGCCGCACTCCAAGCCCATGGCCCCGGCCAGCGCCGTCACGTCGCCGTCGTTCGCCACGACGATCGGCACATCGCCGATCTCCCTGGCCGCGCGGTCATAGATCGTCTTGACAAGCTCGCGCTTTTCGCGCGGGACCTTCAGGAACAGGGCGGAGACCATCGGGCTGTTGCCGATGAACACACCGGCGGAGGAAACGCCGATGCCGTCCACGCGCGGCATTTTGGACGCGGCCGTGCGGAAGGCCTCAACGATGCCGTTGAAATGATACTGGGGGTCCGGCTCCGTCTTCGGGTGCCAGACGACCTCCTCGGAATAGACGGTCTTGCCGTCGATGACTGCGGAGACCTTGCGGTCGGAGCCGCCCGCGTCAAAGCCGATGCGGCAGCCCTCCATATGGCCGCCGATGGCGACAGAGGACTCGTTTGCCTGCGGCAGCTGCTCGGGCGTGCAGTCGATGACCTCGAACGGCACTTCATAGACGTCCTGCATGAACTGCACGTCGAACGCGCGCTCGCCCGTAAGGGTATAGGCGCGCTGCAGGCGCTGCGCCAGCGCGCTGTCGCCGCAGATCCAGATGCGGAAGCCGCCGATGGACCACAGCAGGAATTTCACATAGCGCTCGACATAGCGATAATCGGCCTCGGCCATTTCCGGCGTGCCGTGGATCTTCGTCTCACGGACAGAGATCTTGCCCTGATCGCGCTCGAGCGCGATGGTCAGGGGCTTTTCCGCGCCCCTGGCATAGGCCTCGAGCCACACGCCGAAGGGGATAAAGTCCGGATCGAGCTCCGGCATATGCTTGACGGAATATTCAACGCCTAAATACTGCATAGCTCCTCCTCAGTTTCGCTTTGCCGCTTCTTCTGCGACGATGGCCTGCATTTCGTCCCAGTGGGCCTCCATGTCGGCCACCAGCTTCATCTGCGCACGGGCGCGCACGAGATTGTGCTCGGGGTAGGCGACGCGGAAATAGCGGTCACCGTCGAGATAGTCGGTCAGGAAGCGCACGGCCAGCTCGAGCGTGATGATCTTTGCGCCGAGCGGCAGCAGCTCCAGCTCCTTGGGCGTCAGGCTCTTGCAGGCGGCGAGATACCCCGCCGTGTAGACCTGGAACAGGTGCAGATTGATGCCCATTTTCGAAAGGTCCTTCTCATCCTCGGCCGCAGTCGCCGCGCCGAAGCGGATGGAATCACCGTAGTCATACAGCGACGAGCCAGGCATGACGGTGTCGAGATCGAGCACGCACAGCGCCTTGCGCGTCCGGCGGTCGAACAGGACGTTATTGAGCTTCGTATCGTTGTGCGTGACGCGCAGCGGCAGCTCGCCGCTGTCGAGCAGGCTGCAGAGCGTGCCCGCCTCCTGCTCGCGGTCGAGCGCGAAGCGGATATCGTCCGGCACGCCCGCCGCGCGGCCCGCGAGATCGTCCTGCAGGGCCTTGCGGAAGATGCGGTAGCGGTTCGTTGTGTTGTGGAACAGCGGGATCGTCTCGTGGAGCGTCTCCGCAGGGAACTCGCGCAGCATCTCCTGAAAGCGGCCGAAGGCGATGGCGCTCTCATAGAAGTCGGTGTCGGACTCCGGGGCCTCAAGGCAGATGCCGTCGGCGAATTCATAGCAGCGCCAGTACTCGCCCGCCTCATCGATATGATAGTATACCCCGGTATCGGCCGGAATAAAATTCAGGACCTCATGGGGATCCTCCGCGCGCTCCCGCAGGTACTGTGTCACGGCACCGACATTCTCCATCACAGCCTTCGGATCGGCAAACACATAGCGGTTGATGCGCTGGAGAATATAGGCGTGCCCGTCGTCCGTCTTGACCTGATAGGTGCAGTTGATGTGGCCGTGGCCGTATTTCTCGCAGGTGATCGGAGCGCCGCTGATGGCGAAGTGGGTAATGGCTGGCTCCACGCGGTGTGCAGTCTTCAAAGCAGTATCATCCTCTCGTTTTTCCCATGCTATGCCGCCGTACAGGCGGATGGGAATCCGCATTGCGGTCTTGTTTTCCTTGTAATGCGTCGGAATCCATGTTTTTGGCAAGATTTCCGGCGCGCCGTCCAAGAACAGGTCGTTACGTCGACCGCATTTCCGCTATTATATCAGGATTTTACCATAATAGCAAGCAAATATCCCATTTTCGACGGTCCTTCCAAAAAAGTTCACATTTTATCGGGTATCTTTTGGGCATTCGCAGGGGTCATTCCGCGCTGCTGAGGTCCTGCGTGCTGCGCAGGGTCGCATACAGGCCGCCGAGGCGCATAAGCTCCTCATGCGTGCCCTGCTCGCAGATGCGGCCGTCCGCCACGACCAGAATGCGCGAGGCGCTGCGGATGGTCGAAAGGCGGTGGGCGATGATGAGCGTCGTGCGGCCCTCGGCCAGATGGTCGAGCGCGTGCTGGATCTTCGACTCCGTCACACTGTCGAGCGCGCTCGTGGCCTCGTCCAGGATCAGGATAGGCGGATTCTTCAGGAAAATACGCGCGATGGACACGCGCTGCTTCTGTCCGCCGGACAGGAGCGTGCCGCGCTCGCCGACATAGGTGTCGAAGCCGTCGGGCATGGCCATGATATCGTCATATATTTCCGCCTGCCGCGCCGCCTCCCGGATTTCCTCCATGGTAGCGTCCGGGCGGCCGTAGCGGATGTTGTTCGCAATGGTGTCGGCAAACAGGAACACATCCTGCTGCACGACACCGATGGCGTGGTGCAGGGACTCCTGCGTGACCGAGCGCACGTCCTGCCCGTCAATGCAGATGCGGCCGGACGTCACGTCATAAAAGCGCGGAATCAGGCGGCACAGCGTGCTTTTGCCGCCGCCGGACGGGCCGACCACCGCAACGGTCTCGCCGGGCCGGACGTGCAGCGTGACGTGCTCGAGCACCTCCTGATTTTCCTCATAGGAGAACGAGACGTCCTCAACGTCGATCGAGCCGCGGACATGCCCGAGCGCTTTCGCATCCGGCGCGTCGCGCAGCTTCGGCTCCGTGCGCATCAGCTCGACGAAGCGGCCGAGGCCCGCAAAGCCGTTGGCGAACATCTCGGCGAAATTCACGAGCTTGCGCACGGGGCTCGTGAACGTGGAGATATACAGGGAGAACGTGAACAGGTCGACCAGATCCATCCGGCCCTGCATGATGAGCGTGCCGCCCACGGTGATAACGGCCACGCTCAGGATCGAGAGGAAGAACTCCAGCGAGCCGGAGAAAATGCCCATCTCGCGGTGGAACTCCCGCTTCGAGACCTTGAAGCGGTCGTTGGCCTCGCTGAACTTGCCAAACTCCACGGCCTCGTTCGCGAAGGCCTTCGCCGTGCGGATGCCGGAGAGCGAGGACTCGATCTCGGCGTTGATGGCCGCCGTGCGCTTCTTCACGCCGCGCGAGACCCTGCTCATTTTCCGGCGGCGCGTGATGACGACGATAAGCAGGATCGGCAGGATGACGCACACGACCAGGGCCAGACGCCACTCGATCGTGAACATGACGGCGAGCGCGCCGACGATCGTCAGCAGGGAGATCATCAGGTCCTCCGGGCCGTGGTGCGCCAGCTCCGTGATCTCGAACAGGTCCGTCGTCAGACGGCTCATGAGCTGGCCCGTGCGGTTGTGGTCATAGAATTCATAGCCGAGGCTCTGCATGTGGCGGAACAGGTCGCGGCGGATATCGGCCTCAACGCGGATGCCGAACGTGTGGCCGTAATAGGCGATGATATAATAGAAGAACGCGCGCACGAGATACGCCGCCGCCATGATGCCCATGACGACGAAGAACGTATGGTAGGCGTGCTCGGGCAGCATCGTATTGATCGCGCGGCGGGAGATGAGCGGGAAGATGAGATCGACCGCGCCGATGAACAGCGCGCAGAGCATGTCCAGCAGAAACAGACGGCGGTGCGGACCGAAATACGACAGGAAAATGCGCAGCAGGCCATGCTGCTGATAATAGCGGGTATCGCGCTTCACTCAGGCCGCCTCCTTTCCGACAATGTTCTGGATCCAGACGCCGCGGCGGATCATGATGAGGCCGACAACGCACTTGCCGATATCGGCCAGCTGGCAGCAGAGGAACAGCGGCACGATCGGCAGGCCGGTGAAGCGGCTGAGCACAAAGGCCATCGGCACGGTCAGCACGCAGACATAGAAGCTGTCGAACAGGAACGTCACGAACGTCTTGCCGCCGGAGCGCAGGGTAAAATAGCAGGCGTTGGCCAGCGCATTGATCGGCATACACAGCGCACAGATACGGATGAACGCGGCCGCAAGGTCACGGATGCTGTCAGACGTGTTATAGATCTGCGGGAACAGGTGGGCGACCAGGGACATCAGGCCGCCGAGCACGATGCAGATGCCGACGGAGAATGTGATGAGCTTACGGTCCGTATCGACGGCTTCCTCCATCTTCCCCGCGCCGAGCAGCTGGCCGACGAGGATGCCGACGGCATTGCCCATGGCCATAAAGGCGACATTGAACACGTTTGAGACGGTCGAGCAGATGTTATAGGCCGAGACAACATCATAGCCGCGCACAGAGTAGCACTGCGCCAGCAGCGCCATACCTGCTGCCCAGAGCGTTTCGTTCAACAGGAGCGGGATGCTCTTTCTCGCAATGGCACGGGCCAGCGCAGCCGGAATGTGGAACGAGCGGTACACGCCGCGCAGATAGGGCACGCGCTCCGGATTGCGGTGCGCCCAGAGCATGACGACACCCGCCTCGACAAAGCGCGCAATGACCGTGGCGATGGCCGCGCCCGAGGCCCCGAGCCGCGGGAAGCCGAGATAGCCGAAGATCAGCAGGGTGTTGAAGCAGAGATTCACCACAACGGACACGACGCCCGCAACCATGGGCACGACGGTCTGGCCCGTCTCACGCAGCGTGCCGGAATAGCACTGCGCCAGCGTAAACGGGATAAAGCCGACGAGCATGATGAGCAGATATTCCTTTGCATAGCCGAGGCTGGCCGCGATCTGCTCCGGGGAGCCGTCGCCCTTGAGGTACAGGAGGATCAGGTCCTCGCCGAACAGCAGAAAAATGCACGCGCCGAGCACCGTAAGGGCCGTGCAGACGAGCAGCTTGAAGCGGAACGTCTGCCGCACGCCGTCCCAGTCGCCCTTGCCGTAATACTGCGCACCGAAAATGCCCGCGCCGGACACCGCACCGAAGATGGCGAGGTTAAACACAAAGATCAGCTGATTGACGATGGCAACGCCGGTCATCTGCTCCGTGCCGACGCGGCCGACCATGATATTATCCAGCAGGCTGACGAAGTTTGTGATGCCGTTCTGGATCATGATGGGGACTGCAACGGCGAGCGCCATTTTATAGAACGCCGCATTTCCGATGTATTTCTTTCTGAGCGATGAATGCACGCCTCTTTCCTCCTCTATTCTTTCTATCTTTTTCTTCACAGTCTGCCTATTGTAACAGAATCCGTGCGGAAAAGCAAGAGGCGGCTTATGGGAGCCCTGCAGGGACGGGGCATGCAGGAAGTAGAAAGCGGAAAATTTTGCGAGGCTTCCGGGCGGGCGTTGTAGGGGGCGGCGTCCCCGACGCCCCGCAGCGTAAAGTTACTGTTTTCGCCGCAGCCTTTCTGTTATTCGACCGGGTACTGCGAGATTGCCACGTCGCTTCGCTCCTCGCAATGACACATCGGGGAAACGCGGCGTTGGGAATGGTGCGCTGCGCCGAATTAGCGAGCCGATTGCCGCTTCGCGGACGGGCGGAGCATGCCCCGCCCCAACTTTTAATATAAAAACTCCTCCGGGCAGGAGGCCCGGAGGAGCAGCTGTTGTCTTTACTTTTTGACGAGGTACTTGCGCATATCCAGAGAGCAGGCGACCAGAATGATGAGGCCCTTGATGATGTACTGCAGGCTGGAATCGATGGCAAGGAAGGTCAGCGCAGCGAAGATGATACGCAGGATGAGAACGCCGAGCACGATGCCGCTGATCTTGCCGGTGCCGCCGACGAACGAAACGCCGCCGATGACGCAGGCCGCAATGGCATCACACTCATAGTTCAGGCCGGTGGACTGCGTGATGGAGCTGATGCGCGCGCCCTCGATAAAGCCGGTCAGACCGTACATCACGCCCGCGAACGTGTGGACAAGGACCGTCGTGCGGAAAACATTCACGCCGGAGACATTGGCAGCCTCGGCGTTCGAGCCGACGGCGAACATGTTCTTGCCGAACGTCGTCTTGTTCCACAGGAACCAGGTGATGACGAGCAGGATGATGGCATAAAGCACATACCACGGCAGGCTGACAGCGCCGATGGAGATCATCTTGCCCTTGATGAAGCTCGAATAACCGTCGGACAGGCCGGACAGCGGCTGGCCGTTGTTATCGTTGAGCATGAAGAACACGAGGATCAGGCCATAGGTGATGAGCTGCGTGGCCAGCGTGACGATGAAGGGATGCAGCTTGAACTTTGCAACGAAGAAACCGTTGACAAAGCCGATGATTGCACCGATGGCGATGACCGCAAGAATGGCGATGCAGATACCGGCCCAGGTGGGGATGTTCGGCATCCAGCTGAACATTCTGCGGGCAAGGTCCGTCTTCTGCAGCAGGGCGGCAGAAAGGGCAGCGGACAGGCCGACGACACGGCCGCCGGAAAGGTCGGTGCCCGTCAGGACGATGCAGCCCGCAACGCCGAGCGCGAACGGAAGGGACGCAGCGGCCAGCGAGATGATGTTCGTGATGGAGCCGATCTTCAGGAAGTTATGGTTGACGATGGCGGTGTAGATGATGAAGATCGCCATCAGGATGTACAGCGCATTGTTCAGAATGCCGTCCGTCCAGAAGCGGCGCTTGTCGCGCCCGTCCAGCTTGCGGTAGTCCGCAGCCGTATTGCGAATTTTTGTCACAGGATTTGCCATGACCGAGGCCCTCCCTTAAACGTATTTTGCTGCCAGCCGCATGATCTCTTCCTGGCTGGTCGTTTTGGCGTCCACTTCACCGGCGAGGCGGCCGCCTGACATGACAAGGATGCGGTCGCAGACGCCCAGAAGCTCCGGCATCTCGGACGAGACCATCAGCACGGTCTTGCCGCGGTTGGCAAGGTCGATGATGAGCTGATAAATTTCGTACTTTGCGCCGACGTCGATGCCGCGCGTCGGCTCGTCGAGCAGCAGCACGTCCGGGTCGGTGAGCAGCCAGCGGCCGAGAATGACCTTCTGCTGGTTGCCGCCGGAGAGGCTGCGGATCTTCGTCTCCTGAGACGGCGTCTTGGTGTGCATGGCATCAATGGACCACTGCGTATCCTTCTTCATGGAGCGGTTGCTCAGCCAGATGCCGCGGCGGTGCTTTTTCAGACTGGAAATGACCGTATTCTCCCGGATATTCAGGATGGAGAAAATACCGGTCGAGCGGCGCTCCTCCGTCAGCAGGGCAAAGCCGTTTTTGATGGACTCGCGCGCATTGCGGTTGCGGCAGGGCTTGCCGTCGAGGGTGATTGAGCCGTCCTTGCGGGTCATCACGCCGAAGATGCACTCGAGCGTCTCCGTGCGGCCGCTGCCGTCCAGACCGGCCAGGCCGAGGATCTCGCCGCGGCGCGCCGTGAAATTCACATCGCGCAGGCCGTTATACTGGCCCGTCAGGTGCTCGACCTTCAGGAAGGGCTCGCCCGGCTTGTTCGTTTTCGGCGGGAACTGATTGTTCAGCTCGCGGCCGACCATCAGGCGGATGATATCGTTGACCTCCAGCTCGGCAGCCGGGCGGGTCGCAATCCACTGGCCGTCGCGCATGATGGTGATCTCGTCGGAGATGCGCTTGATCTCCGCCATTTTATGCGAAATATAAATGATGCCCACGCCCCGGTCGCGGAGCATGTTGATAATTCGGAACAAATGCTCGACCTCGTCCTCCGTAAGAGAGGAGGTCGGCTCGTCAAATACGATGACCTTCGAACGATAGGAGACCGCCTTCGCGATCTCGACCATCTGACGCTGCGAAACGGGCATCGTGCTCATGATCCGGTGCGGATCGACATTGATGCCCAGCTCGTCGAATATTTTCATGGTCTCCCGGTACATTTTGGTCTCGTCGACCACCAGTCCGAGATGCTTCGGGTAACGCCCCAGCCAGATATTATCCATAACAGAGCGCTTCAGAGCCTGATTCAGCTCCTGATGGACCATGGCCACGCCATTGTCCAGCGCCTCTCTGCTGTTTTTGAAATTGACTTCTTTGCCTTCCAGGAGGATGGTTCCGCTGTCCTTGTTATAAATGCCGAACAGGCACTTCATCAGCGTGGATTTGCCTGCGCCGTTTTCTCCCATCAGAGCATGGACGGTTCCCCGTTTCAGCGTCAGAGAAACATGATCGAGCGCCTTGACGCCCGGGAAGGTCTTCGTGATATCCGTCATCTGCAGCAAGATATCCTGATCCATATTCATTTCATGTCCTCCTTACTTCCTTGGCCTGTTTGAAAATCTGAAAAGGAGGCTGCCGCCCTGCGGCAGCCTCCCCTTTTCGATTTCGATCAGTCAGAGTTTTTATGTCCGATGCTTACGCGGTGTAGGGAGCATAAGCGACATACAGCTTCGTGGCAACGCCCTCGGCGACGCTGTACATCTCGGTGTTGCTCTCAGCCGTAGCAGCGACGGCGTCCTTCAGAGCGGTGCCTTCGCCGACAGCCTTGGCGATCTGAGCGATGGCGGCAGCCATGCCCTCGGCATCCTGCTTGACGGTGCCGGTCATCTTGCCGTTGGCAATGAGCTCCTTGGCGGAATCGGTGGCGTCAACGCCGAAGACCGGGATGGTCTTGCCGGTGCCGTTGTTGTAGCCCGCGGACTCCAGAGCGGAGATGCAGCCCTCAGCCATGTTGTCGTTGTTGCAGATGATGAGCTCGATCATGTTGTTGTTGCCCTCGTTGTACTGCGAGAGGTTCGTGTTCATGTAATCGAGTGCTGCAGCAGCGGACCACTGGCCGTTCAGGTCGACCTGATAGCCGGAGGTGTTGTTGGCATCGAAGTAGACAAGCTCGGGCTTGCCGGCGGCAGTCAGGACAGCATTGGCGTCCTCAACGCCGTACTGGGTACGGTAGATGGCCTCGACGTTTGCCTCGTCGCCCTTGAACATGGCGTAGGAGATCTTGCCGTCGCCGTTCAGGTCGAGCTCGTCATAGTGCTCGAGGACGTACTCGCCGACCATCTTGCCCTGCAGATGGCCTGCCTCGGGGGCGTCGGTGCCGACGAATGCGATGTTCTCATAAGCGTTCAGGACGGAAGCGGAAGCCTCGACGCCGTCCTCATCGACTGCGCGGTTGAAGAAGATAACGGGCACATCGCCGGCCAGCTCCATGATGCCCTTCGCGGTGTCGGAAGAACCGGAGGTGACCATGTTGACGATCAGCAGGTTATAGCCGTCAGCGATTGCGGTCTGGATGGCCTCGTTCTGCGTGGTCTGGTTGCCGTTGGAGTCGAAGTCCTGATAGGTAACGCCCAGCGCGTCCAGCTGTGCATCGAGAGCGGTGCGGACGCTGGAGATGTAGGTGTCGGAATAGGTGTAGTAGAACACGGCGACCTTCAGATCGGTGCCCACAGGGGTGTCGCTGTTGTCGGTGTTGTCGTTGTTCTCAGTGGCGTCGGAAGCGGGCTGAGAAGCGTCCGTCGGTGCCTCGGTCTCGTTGCCGTTGCCGCCGCAGGCGACCAGAGCAACGACCATGACAAGGACAAGAAGAAGCGCAAGAAGTTTTTTCATTGTCATTCATCCTCCATAAATTTCTGCGGAATCTCCGTTCCGCGTAATTAAATTTTAACAGAATTTGTACAAAAAACAATGAGATTTCTTACGCAGGAAGGGTGAAAACTTCACATTCTTTGTTTTGGATGTCAAAAACAATGCGTCGAATTTGTGCAAATTGCGCATATGTCAACCGAACGAGAACAGTGCCTTCTGATTCTCAATGGTGAACATCGTCTCCTTCGTCACGGTGCGCGTCGCCGTGTCGAGCAGCTCCGCCGTGCGGTAGGTCTGCCCGTCGAGCAGATTGCACACAGCCTCGACCCCGAGGTAGCCCATGGCATAGGGATTCTGCACGATGAGGGCCGAAACGGCCCCGCTCTGCAGCAGGTCGATGCACTTGACGTTCGTATCAAAGCCGACCATGCGCACGCGGCCCGCGAGGCCAAGGGAGTGCACGGCCATGGCCGCGCCGACGGCGATCGGCTCGTTGAAGCCGACGATCACATTGATCTCCGGGTGCTCCACAAGGAGCTGCACCGTGCGGACCTGTGCCGTCGTGGCGTCGGCGTTGACGTTGATCGTATAGATGTCCTTCACACGCGGGTCTCCCGCCAGCGCCTCGCGAAAGCCGCTCTCGCGCTCCTGCCCGTTGCGGCTGCCGAGATCAAAGTTCACGATGCCGACCGTCAGGCTGTCCCAGTCCGTCTGCAGGGCGGCGCGCCCGGCCATGCGCCCGGCCTCGACATTGTCCGTGCCGATGCGCACACCGACGCCGTCGGAGTCCACGTCGCTGTCGATGACGGCGATCTTCAGGCCCTGCTTGGCCGCGCGGGTGATTGCCTCGGCGTTTTTCGTGTAGCTGATGGCGGAATAGACGATGGCATCTGCACCGGCGGCGACGGCTTCATCGATAAGACGGTTCTGCTCCTCGTAGTCCTCCTCCGTCTCCGGCCCGCAGATCGTCAGATCGACGTTATACTCCGATTTTGCGGCGTTCGCTCCGGCAAAGGCAGATTTCCAGAATTCCGTGTTCGTGGATTTGGCGATGAACCATACGGAGTTCTGTGACGTGACAGTCTTGCGGCTGCAGCCCGCCGTCAGAAGCACGGCGGCCGTCAGGAAAAGTGCGGCCAGCCGTTTAGCGTTTTTCATACTCTGCCTCCTCCCGCACCTTCGGCATGCGGATATATACGCGCGTTCCCTCGTCGGGCACGCTGTCAATGGTAATGCCATAGGCCGGTCCGAAATAGATCTTCAGACGATCGTTGACGTTCTTGATCCCGATGCCGGTGTGGTCGCTTCGCTCCTTGCGCAGGATAGCCTGCACCTGCTCCGGCTCCATGCCGGTGCCGTTATCCTCGACGGTGAACAGGATATCGTCCCCGTCCGCGCGGCACGAGATGCGGATCTCCCCCTCATCCACAAGGCCGTTGATGCCGTGGTAGATCGCGTTTTCGATAATGGGCTGCAGCGTAATCTTGTTGCACAGGTAGTCCAGGCACTCCTCCTGCACGTCGAAGGAATAGGAAAACTGATTCTTATAGCGGTGGGACTGGATCTGCAGATAGCTCTCGGCATGCTGCAGCTCGCTGCGGATGGGGATAAGCTCGTGGCCGCGGCTGATGCTGATGCGGAACAGCCGCGCCAGCGCATTGACCATCTCGACGGCCTCGGCATTTCTCCCCTGCTCGCACATCCACGCAATGGAGTCGAGCGTATTATAGAGGAAGTGCGGGTTGATCTGCGCCTGCAGCGCGCGCAGCTCCGTCTTGCGCAGATTGACCTCCTCGGCACGCACCTGCTCCATGAGGCGCTGGATCTGCACGACCATCTGCCCGAACGAATCCGACAGCACGCGCACCTCGCGCGCACCGCCGACCGGAACATAGGTGAAATTGTCCGCATCCTGCTCGAACTGACGCATGGCTGCCGTCAGGCCGTGCATGGGGCGGGAAAGCGTGCGGAACAGCACGAAGCTGATGATGACGGCGGCCAGCAGGATACCGATGCCGGAGGCGGCCAGAATGCGGCTGACCTCCTGCACGCTCTCGGTGATGAGCTCCTCGACGAAGCTCACACCGACAACGCGCCAATGGCTGTTTTCCAGCGAGGTGAGCGTATAGATCATGCTGCCGCTCTCGTTGCTGCCGTCCGGCAGGCCCGCGATGAGCGACGTGTTCTCCCGCTTGAGGTCGGAATAGATGAGCTGCTGCTGCGGGTGATAGATGATGTTGCCGCTTTGGTCCATCAGGAAGCAGTAGCCGTGCTGGCCGATGCCGACGTCGTTCAGGTAGGCGGAAATGCTGCTGAAGCTGATGTCCAGCGCGATCCATTCCTCGCGGCCCGGCGCATCGAGCGGCGCAACGAGCGTGACGACCCACGGATAATAGCCCTGAAAGATCGAGGCCACATGAGGCGTGGAGACATAGCCGCCGGCATAGGCGTCCATTTTATCGGGATCAAACGAAAGATTCTGATAAATCTCCGTGCGCTTTGCCCCGCGCGACCGGCAGTCCACAAGCCCGCCTGCCGCGTCATAGGTCGTAACGGCCACAACGTCCGGCCGGATCTGCAGGAAGGCGGCAAAGAAGTCGTCCCGGTCCTGCCGCGGATCCTCGAGCTTGCGCTCGAGCAGCTCCATGAGGCTGTTGACATCGTCCAGATAGTCCTCGACCGTCTTGCCGACCTGGGCGACGGACTGGCGCGCAGAGGTCTGCACGCTCCGGATGAGCGAGCGCTGATACGTCTGCAGGAACACGGCCATGGCTCCCAGTACGATGGCCGTGATGGTACCGACGAGCGCCAGCACCAAAATGGATGTCATGCTCAGGCCGCGTCTTTTCCGCGTCATGCTCCATCGCCTCCCCGCTCGCTCTCGGCCCGGCGCAGCTGCGCGGGCGAAACGCCGTAATATTTTTTAAAGCAGAAGCTGAAATAATGCTGGTCGGAATAGCCGCACTGCCGCGCGACCTCGTAAATTTTCAGGCTGCTCGTCGTCAGCAGGGCGTGGGCGACCTCCATGCGTTTTTTGATAAGCAGGTTCATGAACGTGTCGCCTGCGTACTTCTTCATATTGGCGCTGAGGTAGTTCGGGCTGACGTGAAGCTGCTCGCTCACGCCGCTGAGGGAGAGGTCCTCCTCCATATACTGCTTTTCAATGGTCTCCATGGCCTGCGCGCACAGCAGGCTCACGCCGTCGCGCCGCCGCTCGGCCAGCAGGTCGCGCGCCGCAAGGCACAGCGCCGTGACGCGCCGCTGCAGCTCCTGCGGGGGTGAAATGGAAAACAGCGGCTCCGGGATACGGCACCGGCGCAGCAGCGCAGCCGCCTCCCCCGGCGAGACTGCCGTGTGGAGCACGCGCTGGGCCAGTGCCAGCACCTGCAGCGTCACGCTGTCGCTCTCCGCTGTGCCGCTCGATGCGCCGAAGCTCTGCACGAGCTGCTTTTCCAGCTCCTCACGGCTGCCGGAGCGCAGCAGATTGTCCAGCGGCGCGAGCAGGGCGCCGAGGTCCGTCTGCGCCGTTCCGCTCTCCGCCGCAATCTGCGAAATGTGATAGATGCCGCTCTCGCCCGCAAAGCGCTGGGCGTCCACTGCCTCGCGGCTGGCCGCGTGGCAGCGGCAAAAGCTCGTAAACGGGTGACTGATGCCCACGATCGCCCGCAGCTCCAGCACACGGGCGAAGGACTGGCGCAGCTCGTCGATGGCAAGCTCCAGTCCGCGCGGCTCCTCCTCCGCGATCAGCAGCGTCAGCAGACGTCCGCCGGAATACACGCTCCGGCTGCGGCAGAGCTTGCCAAGCAGCATGTCCACGGTATAGGCCATATCCGGCGTCGTGCGGTTCTGGCCGTCCTGCTCCAGCCGGATGGCAAGGACCGTCAGAGAATACCGCTCCTGCCCGGCAGCCAGAATGCCCGCGCCGACCAGAGAGGCCAGCAGCGCGGGATCGTCCTGCTGCGCCTCCTCGGCAAAGCCGTCGAGCAGCAGCGGCAGCAAAAGCTCGCGCCAGCCGCTCTTTTCCGGCTTCTGCGGCAGCAGGCGGGCGAATTTCCGGCGAATCTTCCCGTGGATCTCCGCCAGCGCCTCCGTCAGCTCCCGCATGCTGATGGGCTTGAGCAAATAGCTGATGACATTATACTCAATGGCTTTCTGGGCATAGGCGAAGTCGTCATAGCCGCTCAGGAAGGCGATCTGCGTCAGCGGCCGCAGCTCGCGCACCTGCTGGGCCAGACTCACGCCGCTGATATAGGGCATGCGGATGTCCGTCAGCAGCAGATCCGGCTGCAGCTGCTCGACGAGCTGCAGGGCATCAAGACCGTTCCCGGCGCTCCCGACGAGGCGGAAGCCGATCTCCTTCCACGGGATCACGCTGCACACCGCTTCGCGGAGCTCCGTTTCGTCATCCGCCACGATCACGGTCAGCAATTCCTTCTGCTCCATGGCTGCGCCCTCCTTGTCGTTTTCCAGTTTCATGATATCCTATCATAGGGTGCCCCGTCAAGCAAATGGTCATGATTTTTCCAAATCCCAGCAAAAAGGATAGGATTTTTGTCCCGGCTGTGCTATAATTTAATGGCTAATGTTTGAATGGGAGGCCATTACCATGAAGAGACTCGGGTCCACCCGCGCAGCCGCACTGCTCGGCATCACCGGCGGCGCAGCCGTGCTCGCAGCGATCCTGCGCTGGGTGCAGCTCAGCAACGATATCAAAAGCAACGGTGCCGTCCTGCCGGGGCGTTACCTCTATCTCGTCATCGCCGTGCTGAGCGTGGCCGTGCTGGCTGCGCTGGCCGTTCTGATCCGGCCGCTGCGCCGCCAGACGCGCTGGGAGGAGATCTTTTCCGGTGGGAAGCTGCCGAATATCCTGCACATCGCCTCGGCCGTGTGCTTCGTGATCGGCGGCGTCATGCTCTACTATGCATCCCTGCCGAAGACGGAGGATGAGGCCCTCGCCCTTACGCAGCTGCAGAAGACGATAAACCTGCTCATCCCTCTGCTCGGCGTCGTGTGCGCAGTCACGCTTGTTGCCTTTGCACGCAAGTGCCTGCGGCACGAGAAGCCCTCTCCGCTGCTGTATATGATCGTGAGCATCTATCTGGTCGTGCGCCTCATCGTGAATTTTCAGAAGTGGAGCACCGATCCGTCGCTCAACGACTTCGTCTATCACCTGTTCGCCGCCATCAGCTGCATGCTGGCAGCCTTCCAGCTCGCAGGCTTCAGCTTCGGCAAAGGCAAGCGCCGCATCACGCTGTTCTGGTCGCTGTGCGCAGTCTACTTCTCCGCGATCTCCGTCATAGACTGCCTGTGCGGCCGCGCGAACGACGCCGGTATTCAGGTCGCCCTGCTGCTGACCATGGCTGCAAGCAGTCTGCAGCTGCTGTGCAACCCCGCGCAGAACGAGCCGGAGGAAAAAACGCTCTGAAGCCCGGAAAAACACGGTGTAGGCCCCCAAAAAAGGCTGCACCGTGTTATTTTGTTCCGGAATATTTAGAATAATATGTTGTGTTCACTTGAACTATGCAGAAAAACCACAAAAGCACTTATTCGCAAAGCGCCCGTCACAGTCAACCGGCCGTGACGGGCATTTTTTGGTCTCCTACACCCACCGCAGCTGCGGGGCCTGAGTGCCGAACAGGGCGCGGCGCATGCCGCGGTCGAGCAGGATACCGATGCCGCACAATGGGAACCACAGGAGCGTGAACGGCAGGCAGATCTGCCCGAGCAGATTGAACGGCGCGGCGGAATAGTCCCACACGCCAAGGTGCATCACGCGGTTGACGAGCACGCCCGTCCAGAATTCAAAAAACGTCACGATGCACGCGCCCAGCGCCATCTGCGCCAGCAGCGGCATACGCACGCGCCGCCCGAGGCTGCTGACCGTCCAGAAGCACAGTCCGCCCAGCAGGAACATGCTCCCGTGCGTCCACTGCCGCCACAGCAGCTCCACCGTGCAGTAGAACATCCCGCCGAGGTAGAACACCACGGCATTCTCCCAGATGCGCTGCACTCTGCTTTTTCGCATTTCGATCCTTCCCTTCCGAAATATCCTGTGGAAAGCATATCCACATAGGGGAGGATTCAAACCGGGAAATGCAAAACGCTCCCCATGCGGCCGGAGCCACATGGGGAGCAGGGGGAAAGATCAGGCGTTCAGGTACCGGGCAAGGATCACGGCGATCTGTGCACGGGTCGCGGTGTCCTGCGGCAGCAGCTTGCCGTCAGAGCCGTTGATGAGGCCTCTGGCGACCGCCCAGTTCATGGCCTCCAGCGCGTAGCCGGAGATGTCCTTTGCGTCGGGGAAGCTCGTGAGCTTGCCGTCCTCGGTGTTCTCCTCGTGCGCATAGCGGTAGAGGATGGCGGTGATCTGCTCGCGGGTGATCGGATCGTTCGGGGCGAACGTCGTTTCGTTCACGCCATTGACGATGCCGTTCTCGGCGGCCCAGACAATGGCCTTCGTGTACCACTGGCCGTCGGCGACATCCGCGAACGGGATGGCGGCGCTGGTCTCGGGCTCACCGGCGATGCGGTAGAGGATCGTGACGAGCTGGGCGCGGGTCAGGCTGCCTTCGACATCGAACGTGTCGGCGGCAATGCCGTTCATGTAGCCGTTTCTCACCATGAAGTCGATGCCGTCATGATACCAGACGTTCTCCTCGACATCCGTGAATGCGGCGCTCGGGCAGAGGGCGTTGTTCAGGGCCTCGCGGGCGGCAGCCAGAGCGGCGTCGACCTCGGCGGGCGTCTTTGCAGCCTCGATGGCGGCAGCGGCGTCGGCAAGGGCCTTGTCATACGCTTCCTTCGCGTGGCCGGTCAGGCCCTCGCCGTTCTGCTGGAGCTGAGCCAGCTCGTAAGCGGCGGCATACTTGGCAGCGGCCAGGGCGGCCTCCTCGGCCTTTCTCTGGGCCTCTTCGGCGGCCTTGCGCTCAGCCTCGGCGCGCTCGGCCTCGGCCTGTGCCTTGGCGAGGTACTCGACGAGCTCGGCCTTGATGCGGACGATCTCTTCATAGGCCTCAGCCATCTTCTTTGCGTACTCGGCAGCCTGCGCAGCGGATGCGGCGGCTTCCTTGTTGGACTGCTCGGCAGCCTCGGCGGCCAGCTCCGCGGCGGACTTGGCGTCCTCGGCGGACTTGCGGGCCTCCTCGGCGGCCTTCTGCGCAGCCTTGGCTTCCTCAGCGGCCTTCTCGGCGGCAGCCTTGTCCTCGGCGCTGGAAGCGGCGGCCTCCTCGGCCTTCGCACGCTCGGCACGCAGGGCGGCCAGCTCCTCACGCTCGCGGCGTGCCTCTTCCTGGGCCTCGCGACGAGCTTTCTCGGCGCGGAGCTCTTCCAACTCGGCGCGTTCCTCGGCAGACAGTGGTTGGGACTCAAGCTCGGCCATGGTACAGCCCTTTCTTTTAAAAAAAGCCGCCGACACAATGTCAGCGGCTTATCAAATCCAAGGGTGGAGACGAAGGGAGTCGAACCCTCGGCCTCTGCCATGCGACGGCAGCGCTCTCCCAACTGAGCTACAGGCCCATGTCATTTCGACTTGATAAGTGTACCTCTTTTCTGCCAAAAAGTCAAGGGGGTAATGCAGATTTTGTTTGCAAGCGCCGGACATATCCTGTAACATACGAATTTATATTGTAACAGGTGCAATCTGCCTGCATCTTGCGCTTCTCTTTATATAGTGCTATAATAGTACAAATCTTGCAGTGCCCGTATAAAAACGTATAGGCAATGTGGATTGAATCCAGCGCGTGGGTTGAATTATAGTATTCTCATTAAAGGTA